>ERZ650300.405-NODE-405-length-25757-cov-12.628122_pt1 | contig 25757 bp, 20 predicted proteins | sample MGYA00376236_ERZ650300 | MGnify/ENA primary metagenome ERZ650300 (study PRJEB26733, sample SAMN07839303) | wastewater metagenome | biome: urban; feature: wastewater treatment plant; material: waste water | place: USA: North Carolina | collected 2016-04-28 ...
GGCTGCGCCAGCTGACCGTGTCGAAGGTGCCGGTGAATCGCAGGGTGCCGTGGGGCTCACCCGTTCCGAGCAGTTGATACTCGGTAACGCCATTCACCGTGACAATCTGCTTGTAGGACGTTCCACAACCCCAATAACCGCATGCATTGCCGTCGACTCCGCCGACACTCAGGATGTCGAAGTCCTGATCGAAGGCATAACCGTTGCCATTGAGGCTGACATAGGCAAAGACCGGATTGGCAATGGCCTGCGAGAAAGTCAGTGTTTGCGATCCACGATATCGCAACGCAACGATGTCGGTCGTCGGGGGGCGATTGTCGACCTGGGTACTCGTATAGGGCGAAGTCCCGTTGGGACCGTCCGTACCGTTGCTGTAGTAATACTGACCACCGGATGTTTGATAGAAGCCGATTCCCTGCGGGTTCGTGTACGTCACCGTTACCGTCGACGTCGGCGTGGTGATGGTCCCGCTACCGATGAAACCGTTACCGGGGTCCTGATCGGTGCCGGTCCAGTCCGTCCAGTAAATGGGGGCCGCCGAGGCGCCGCCCGCAAGTAAGGCCAAAGACAAAGCCAAGGGGATGTACTTCAGTTTTCTCATCGCGCACTCCTCGCAAATTTTTAGGTTCTGCTGAACAGATTTGCCAAGAGCGATATTTATGCCACTTTTGATGTTTCTATAAAAATCTATCTAAAAACAATGGATTCAACATTCAAAGCATAAAAATTCGTTAAGAAATCAAAAGAAATGTAAAAAAACTCGACATTCACCCCTTATCCCGTTGACACGATCCACATCGCACAGGAACGCCGCTTCATCCCCACCCGATATAGGCATATCGGATAGCCAATTGCTTGACACCTTCGTTTCGGCCGCGCTCAGGGTCGGCATTGCAATCCGTTTTACCGAGGTTCATGCTGGGACGGTTAAAAGGGAGCTTGCAATGCGTATCAGCTTTCATGGTGCAGCGGGTGAAGTGACAGGTTCATGTACGCTGATCGAAACGGGTGACGTCCGTTTTCTGGTTGACTGCGGAATGTTTCAGGGCGGCCGCGAGGCCCGATCCAAAAACCTGCATGCCCTCGACTTCGGCTTCGACGTCCGCGGTATCGATTTCGTGCTGCTGACCCACGCCCATATCGACCATTCGGGGCTGCTGCCCCGCCTGGCGGTGATGGGATTTCGCGGACCGATCTATGCCACGCCGGCAAGCATCGATCTGCTTGAAGTACTTTTGCTGGACAGTGCCCACATCCAGGAAAAAGAATCCGAATGGCAACTGCGTCATCAGCATCGACGCGGCAAGAGCGGCGGCGTTCAACCACCGCTCTACACGGTGATCCAGGCCCAGTCCTCGCTCCAGTTGCTCAAGCCAGCCAACTACGGCGAGACGATTCATCCCGCCGAAACGGTGAAGGTCTGCTTCCACGATGCCGGCCATATTCTCGGCTCGTCGTGGCTGGAGGTGACGATTGGCGGCGAGGGCCGCCCGCGCAAACTGGTGTTCTCCGGCGATCTTGGCATGCGCAACCGTCCGGTCCTGCGCGACCCCGATCCCGTGATCCCCGAAGCGGACCTCCTGGTGATCGAATCCACCTACGGCGACCGTCTGCACCGCCCGATGCAGGAAACCGAAGACGAAATCGTCGCGGCCGTCGGACGCACACAGGCTTGCCACGGCAACCTGATCATCCCGTCCTTTGCGGTCGGCCGCACCCAGGAAATCATCTACCTGCTCGCCGATCTGGTGCGCCGCGAGCGCCTCCCGCCCCTCAAAATCTATGTCGATTCGCCCATGGCAAACACCGCCACGCGAATCACGCTGGCCCACCCTGCCCTGCTCGACAGTGAAACCAACGATCTGCTCGCCTGGCTGCAAACCCACCCCGCCAAGATGAAGATCGAATTCGTCGCCGACGTGGAGCAATCCAGAGCATTGAACGAAGTGCGCAGCGGCGCCATCATCATCTCGGCCAGCGGCATGTGCGAGGCCGGGCGCATCAAATACCATCTTCGCGAAAACCTGCCGCGCAGCGAATGCAGCATCCTCATCGCCGGCTTTCAGGCAGCAGGCACGCTTGGCCGCCGCATCGTCGACGGTGCCCGGCTGGTGCATATCTTCGGCGAACCGGTGCCGGTCAGAGCGCGCATCTACACCGTCGGCGGTCTTTCAGCCCACGCCGACAAGGCCGAACTCCTCGGCTGGGCACGCGGCTTTCACACGCCCCCGCGACATACTTACGTCGTCCACGGCGAATCCGCCGCCTCCAGCACTTTTGCCCAGGCTTTACGGGACGAACTGGGCTGGGCAAACGTGAACCAGCCAACAATGGGTGAAAGCGTGGAGCTTTAGCGCGTCGCTTGGTTACTGAAAGAAAATTCGCGCGCAGATGTCCGAAGAACCGACAGGCCGCACTGGAAGAATCCGCCAGCGGATGGGCATGGTGCGAACCTCCCGATCAGGCCGCCAATAACGCAAAATCGACGCCCCATCGATGCCCCATCAACGCCCCATCGACGCAACAGGAAGCGACCCATGAAACATCCGTGGCAATACGACGAAACGATTCAGGTCGGCACCGACTATCGCGACCAAAAGGAGGTCGGTCTTTACGATCAGCGAATGCAAAAACTGCGCAATGTCGGCGCCGAGGCCCAGGACATTCAAAGAGCACTGTCACTTCCGGATCATGCCCTCGTCTGGGAAATCGGCACCGGAACCGGCGAATGCGCCCTTGCCCTCGCCGCCAGCGCACACCACGTTTACGCCAGTGACATCTCTCCTGCCATGCTGGAATACGCCAGTCACAAAGCGGCCCGGCGCGGCATCACGAACGTGACATTCTCGGCAGGCGGGTTCCTGTCCGGTTTTCGGCCCAGCCAACCCGTCGACGGTGTGGTGACCCAATTGGCCATGCATCACCTGCCGGATTTCTGGAAGTCGAGAGCCCTCGCCGCTATTGCCAGCAGCCTCCGCCCCGATGGCCGCCTGTATCTGCGCGATGTCGTGTTTCCATCGACAATCGACGACTACGATGCATTTTTCGAAAACGTCGTCAGCGAAATCCGCGCCCATGCCGGCGATGAAGTCGCCCTGCAGACAATAGCGCACATCAAGAGCGAGTTTTCCACCTTCGATTGGATACTTGAAGAAATGATTGCCCGCAGCGGCCTCAAGATCGTCGAAAAAGACTGCAAAGGTTTTTTGTCCGTCTATGTCTGCCAGAAAATAAGCGGCAAGGACAATTGAGCAACCGGCGCTCGGCTACGATACTTCGAATGTCAGTTTATTGCCGTCAAGCCGCATCTGGCGGGCTTTGATCAATTTTCCGGGCCGCTGCTTTTTGATTACCGCGACACTTTCGCCCACGCCCGACCAGATCGCAGAAACCACGGCGTATTCACTGAGCGCCTCCCCGTCCGGGCCTGTGCTGCTTGCGGGGAGCGTAAAGAAGCGTTGAGGGCTGCCGCCGGGCGTCACGAAATAAGCCTGAATATCTTCCGACATTCCCATTTTCCAGTCGAACCCGATCGAGCGAATGGCTGCAGCAAAAGGTTCATAGCCGATATCGATATCCTTGAAGCTGATACTTTCGATGGGAACGGCGTTCATTTATAAAATCCTCTTGAAATTGGCGCGGACATTTCATCCTTCATCCAGATCGATTCCGACCGGATTTGCAGCCTGTTTTAACGGAAATAAAAATATTGATCGCGCCCGCAATAGTCGCGGAATTGGTCCTATTCTCTGGCCGAAGCTTCAGCCCGTGCAACACGATGCCTGAATCCCAATCGCGCCATCACGACCGGAAATCACCTATTCCGGATGTGCGACGGTCCCGACGCTGCGCCTCATTCTCTCTCGAACGACAGCCTGTGCGCGGCGAAATTTGTAAAGACTTCCGTTTCGCCAAATGCAGGTTCTTTGTCTGCGGTCATCTCGTCCGCCCCGAAATCCTGATCCAATGCGAAGCTGGAACGACCCGCGGAATCCACTTCCGCTCGCAGTGATTTTCAATCATGAAGAACATCAAGCTGACTTACGTCGCCCTCTTTGCGCTGCTCGCGCCGCTGTGGCTGGCGGCGGATACGGTGCTGTCGGACCCCTACCAGTTCTTTGCCTTGCGCGCCTCGATGATGAACCTCACCGGCATCGTAGCGATGGGCGCGATGAGCGTCGGGATCATGCTGGCGATTCGGCCGGTTGTCATCGAGTCCTTCTTCGGCGGGCTGGACAAGACCTATCGGCTCCACAAGTGGCTGGGCATCACGGCGCTGGTCGTATCCATCATCCACTGGGGCTGGGCTCAGATTCCAAGATGGTTGGTCGGCTGGGGCTGGCTGACCAAGCCCGCACGCAAGCCGGCGGTGGAGGAAACGGTGGCGATCTTCCGGTTTTTCCGCAGTCAGCGGGGCTTGGCGGAGCAGATCGGCGAATGGGCGTTTTACTTGGCCGTGGTGCTGATCGCGCTGGCGCTGATCAAACGCTTTCCGTACCGCCATTTTTTCAGGACCCACCGCTTGCTGGCGATCCTCTATCTGTGCCTCGCCTTCCACTCGGTCGTGCTGATGAAATTCGGCTATTGGAGCGAGCCTATCGGGCCGCTCATGGGGGCATTGATGACGGGCGGCTCGCTGGCAGCCTGCGTCTCGCTCCTCCGCAAGGTGGGATACCGCCGTCGCGCGGTGGGCGTGATCGACGAGCTGGTTCATCACACCGACAACCGGGTGTTGAAAGTTGCCCTGACGCTGAAGGACCGCTGGTCCGGACATGACGCCGGTCAGTTTGCCTTTGTCACCTTCAACCGGGACGAAGGGCCCCATCCATTCACGATTTCGTCGGCGTGGCGCGGCGACGGCAAGATGTTCTTCCTGATCAAGGGGCTCGGCGATTACACCGATACCCTGCCGACAGCGCTGAAAGTGGGCGACATGGCGGTTGTCGAAGGCCCTTACGGCCGCTTCTCGTTCGGCGGCGACACCAAGCGCCAGATCTGGGTGGCCGGCGGCATCGGCATCACGCCCTTCGTCGCTCGCATGCAGGCGCTGACCAAGGCACCGGACGGCAAGGACATCGATCTCTTCTACAGTACCAGCGCCCCGGATGCGGAGTTCATCGGCAAGCTCAGGCGACGCGCGAACGAAGCCGGAGTCCGGCTGCACGTGCTGGTCGCCGATGTCGACGGACGGCTCACCGTCGAGCGGATCTGCGCGGTCGTTCCCGAGTGGAAGTCCGCCGACTTGTGGTTCTGCGGACCGGCGGGCTTCGGGCAGGCGCTACGCGAGGGTTTTGTCAAACGGGGTATGTCGCCCGACGACTTCCACCAGGAGTTGTTCGAGATGCGCTGACGCGGCCTCGCGCCAGCGATCCGACCAATCAATACGCGGCCTCCAGCTCCGCTTCGGGCCGCAGGGCCGAGCGGACGACGGTTTCGGTCAGAGCCGGCGAACAGAGTTCGATGAAGCGGTAGGCGAAGCCGCGCAGGAAATGGCCTTTGCGCACCGCGATGCGGCTCACGTTTTCGCCGAACAGATGGCTGCTCGGCAGCATGCGCAGCGCTTGGTCGCGGGCCGGATCGTAGGCCATGGAAGCGACGATGCCGATGCCAAGGCCAAGCTCCACATAGGCCTTGATCACATCGGCGTCGAGGGCCGACATGACGATATCGGGCGAAAGCTTGGCCGCAGCAAAGGTTTCATCGATCTTCGCCCGCCCGGTAAAGCCTTCGTGATAGGTGATGACCGGGTGCTCGGCGATGGCTTCCAGGGTCAGCGGCTCGACCGACTCAAGCGGATGGCCGGCCGGGACGATCACCGAATGGTGCCAGCCGTAAAAGTTGAACGAGACGAAGTCCGGCACCCCCGCGAGGGTTTCGGTGGCGATACCGATGTCGGCGCGGCCGTCCTGGAGCATGGTGGCAATCTCGGTCGGGCTGGCTTGGTGCAACACCAGATGGACTTTCGGAAAGGCCTGCTTGAAGCGCGTCACCACCTGGGGCAACGCATAGCGGGCCTGGGTGTGGGTGGTGGCGATGGTGAGCTGACCGTGGTCCTGGGCGCTGAACTGGGCAGCGATGCTCTTGATGTTGCGGGCGTCCATCAGCATCCGATCGACCACATGCACCAACTCCTGCCCTGGCTCGGTAAGGCCGAGCAGACGTTTTCCCTTGCGGATGAACAGCTCGAGGCCCAACTCGTCTTCCAGATCCTTGATGTGCTTGGAGACGCCCGACTGGGAGGTGAATAACGCGTTGGCCACCTCGGTCAGATTGAAGTTGCGGCGCACCGTCTCGTGGATGATGCGCAATTGCTGAAAATTCATTTAGATCTCCCAGTTCGGCGCTGGAACCTCAATCGGGCTCGCACCGTCCCGCTCGAAGACGCGCAGGTGCGACGGCACCAGACGGACGCTCTGGCCTTCGCGCAGCCCGAGACGGCCGACTTCCTCGCGGGTGATCTCCACCTCATACACCTGACCGGTGGAGCCATTGAGGCCATCGAGTTCGACGCGCGCCGTGACACCGAAGGACAGGATGCGGCTGATCCGCGCCGCCACACCGCGCGTGCCCTGCGGATCGACGACGATGTTGAGTTCGTGCGGACGGGCAAACGCGAACACCTCGGCGCCGTGTTCGAGGTCCACCTTGTCGGACGACAGCAGCCCGCCATCCACATGCACGGCATCGCCTTCGACCCTGCCGTGGAACAGATTCACCGATCCGAGAAAGCCATACACGAAGGGCGAGGCCGGATGGCGGTAGACCTGCTCCGGCGTGCCCACCTGCTCCACCTTGCCGTGGTCCATCAGCACCACCCGGTCGGCGACTTCGAGCGCTTCTTCCTGGTCGTGGGTGACGAAGATCGAGGTGATGTGCAGCTCATCGTGAAGGCGGCGCAGCCAGCGGCGCAACTCCTTGCGCACCTTGGCATCGAGGGCGCCGAAGGGCTCGTCGAGGAGCAGCACGCGCGGCTCCACAGCCAACGCCCGAGCCAGCGCGATGCGCTGACGCTGGCCGCCGGACAGCTGCGACGGAAAGCGGTCGGCAATCCAGTCAAGCTGAACGAGCTTGAGCAGATCGGTAACCTTGGCCTTGATCGTCGCTTCCGACGGGCGCTGGCGGCGCGGCTTCATGCGCATGCCGAAGGCCACGTTGTCGAAAACCGTCATGTGGCGGAACAGGGCGTAGTGCTGGAAGACGAAGCCGACCTGGCGTTCGCGCACATGGGTGTCGGATGCGTCGGAGCCGTCGAGCAGCACCTGACCGCCGTCGGCCGACTCCAGCCCGGCAATGATCCGCAGCAGGGTCGTCTTGCCGCAGCCGGACGGCCCCAGCAACGCCACCAGTTCGCCGGTGGGAAAGTCGAGGGACACGTCCTGAAGGGCCGTGAAGCTGCCGAACTGCTTGCGGATGTTCTTGACCTGGATGCTCATATTTTTCGTTCCAACTGTCTTTACGCTTCGGCGCCGGCCGCACCGGCCTTGTGCTCGACCCACACCTTGATGACAAGGGTGACGAGGGCCAGCAGTGCCAATACCGAGGCCACCGCAAAGGCTGCGGCAAACTGATATTCGTTGTAGAGAATCTCGACGTGCAGCGGCATGGTGTTGGTCAGGCCGCGGATGTGACCCGAAACCACGCTCACCGCGCCGAACTCGCCCATTGCCCGGGCGTTGCACAGGATCACGCCGTAGAGCAGACCCCACTTCACGTTGGGCAGGGTGACGTACCAAAGGATCTGCCAGCCACGGGCACCGAGCACCACGGCCGCCTCTTCCTCCTCGCGACCTTGCGCTTCCATCAGCGGAATCAGCTCTCGCGCGACGAAGGGGAAAGTCACGAAAACCGTCGCCAGCACAATGCCCGGCACCGCGAAGATGATCTTCACGTCGTGATCCGACAGCCACGGTCCGAACCACCCCTGAGCGCCGAACACCAGCACGTAGATCAGGCCCGCCACCACCGGCGACACCGAGAACGGCAGGTCGATGAAGGTCAGCAGCAGATGCTTGCCGCGAAACTCGAACTTGGTGATGGCCCAGGCCGCCGCCACCCCGAAAACCAGGTTGAGCGGCACCGAGATCAGCGCGGCCGTCACGGTCAGCTTGATCGCCGCCACGGCATCGGGCTCGACGAGCGCTGCGATGTAGGTTTCCCAACCTTTGCGCAGGGCTTCGACGAACACCGCCACCAGCGGCAGCAGCAAGAAGACCGCAAAGAAGCTCAGCGAGAGCGCGAGGATCGTCCACTTGACCAGGCCCGGTTCGCGGGTGGCCGCCTTCGACTCGAAACGGGCGGCGTGATCGGCCGCCCCATGTAAAACGCCAGCTGCGCCCGCCATCAGCGCGCCCTCCCCGTCCGTTTGGCCGTCCACGTCTGCAGCCCGTTGATGAGCAAAAGCAGCGCGAACGAGAAAACCAGCATGACCACCGCAATGGCGGTCGCCCCGGCGTAGTCGTATTGCTCAAGCTTGGTGATGATCATCAGCGGCGTGATCTCCGAAACCATCGGAATGTTGCCGGCGATGAAGATCACCGAGCCGTATTCGCCCACCGCGCGGGCAAAGGCCATCGCAAAGCCGGTCATCAGGGCCGGCATCAGCGTCGGAAAGACCACGTGGCGGAAGGCCTGCCAACGGTCGGCGCCAAGGCTCACCGCCGCCTCCTCGAATTCCGTGTCGAGGTCTTCGAGGATCGGCTGCACGGTGCGCACCACGAAAGGCAGCCCGATGAAGATCAGTGCCACCAGCACCCCCAGCGGCGTGAACGCCACCTTGATACCGAGGGGCTCGAGATACTGGCCGACCCAGCCGTTGGGCGCATAGAGGGCCGTCAGCGCGATGCCGGCCACCGCGGTCGGCAACGCGAAGGGCAGATCGACCAACGCATCCACCAGCCGCTTGCCGGGAAAGGAATAACGCACCAGCGCCCAGGCCAGCATCAGCCCGAACACCGAATTGATCGCCGCCGCGAGCAGCGAAGCGCCGAAGGACAACTTGTACGACGCCACCACCGACGGCGAAGTCACCACATCCCAGAACTGGGCAAGCCCCAGCGAACTGGCCTTGAGGAACACCGCGGCCAGCGGAATCAGTACGATCAGCGAGAGATAAACCAGCGTGTAGCCGAGGCTCAGACCGAAGCCCGGCAGCACGCGATTGCCGGAAGACGCCATCAACGTTTCACCACGATCTGGTCATAGATGCCGCCATCGGCGAAGTGCGTCTTCTGCACGGCGTCCCAACTGCCGAATTTCTCCTCGACCGTAAAGGTCTTGATCGCCGGGAAGCGGGCGGCGTACTTCTTCAGCACCGCCGCGTCGCGGGGACGGAAATAGTGCTTGGCGATGATTTCCTGCCCTTCCGGCGAGTACAGGAAGTTGAGGTAGGCGGTGGCCGCCTTGCGGCTGCCCTTCTTGTCGACCACCTTGTTCACGATGGCCACCGGCGCCGAGGCATCGATGGAGATCGACGGATAGACCACGTCGAACTTGTCGCCGCCCACTTCCTGATCGATCAGCACCGCTTCGTTCTCGAAAGTCACCAGCACATCGCCGATGCCGCGCTGGGTGAAGGTCGTCGTCGCACCGCGGCCGCCGCCGTCGAACACCGGCACGTTGGCGAACAGCTTATGGACAAAATCCTTCGCGGCCGCGTCGTTGCCGCCCTTGGAAAGCGCATAGCCCCACGCGGCGAGATAGGTGTAACGGCCGTTGCCGGAGGTTTTCGGGTTGGGTACGACCACGCCCAGGCCCGGCCGGGCCAGATCGTTCCAATCCTTGATGCCCTTCGGGTTGCCCTTGCGCACCAGGAAGATGGTCGCCGAACTGTAGGGCGCCGCACCGTGAGGGAAGGCCTTGCGCCAGTCGGTCGAAGCCAGCCCGTTCTTGGCCAGCACGTCGATGTCCGAGGCCTGATTCATCGTCACCACATCGGCTTCGAGGCCGGCGATCACCGACTGGATCTGCTTGCTGGAGCCGCCGTGGGACTGGTTGACCGTCAGCTTCTCGCCGGTCGTGCGCTGCCATTGGGCAACGAAAGCCGGGTTGATTTCCTTATACAACTCCCGCGCCACATCGTAGGAAACGTTGAGCAGCGTGGTGTCGGCCAATGCCGGACCGGAGGAGACGAGCGCCATCCCGGCGATCAGACCAAGGACGGGACGCAGGAGGGAACGGGTCGTTGACATGGGGATTTTCCTATTTGAATCGGTCAGGGCGAGAGTATAAAAAGGGGCGAACCCCTACTCAAACGAATAAAAAAGGCTTTGTATATTCCAAAATGGAAAATGAAAGCAAATCCACCCGCCCGGCAGCGCCTCAGGACAGTCCCTCCAGCCGCTCCCGCAACTCGGTCGCCGAGTGTCGGCAAAAGACCATCGGCACGCCCTGTTCCTGCGCCTGACGGCGCACGTGACGCATCAACATGTGGTTGGCGCGGTCGCACACGAAGACCACCAGCCGGGTACGGGTCGACAACACCCGCCGTCCTTCGCCGGCCTTGCGGCCGGGCCAATGGTCCACGTCCTGGATGCCGAGGCGTCCGGCAACCCGGAAAATCTCCGCACGGATCGTCTCGACGCGATCCGCTCCCACAATCAGGGCCTGCATGCTGAAACCTCCCGCCGATTCGCGGCTCAAACTGGAAACGAACCCAGTCTGAAATGCCTCACCGGCGAACGGAACCGATTAATTCAGCTATGCAAATCACCGCAGCCACGATAAACAATCCACGAAACCGGCCTGCCGGGACGTCGAGGGCTCGCCGATGAAAGCGCCCGCGGCGTTTGCTGCCGCCACCCTGACGGCGCTTCTGTCAGCGGTCGGGCTGGCCGGTTGCGCGGGCCTTGGCGGCCCGCCCCTCCAACCCGGCATCAGCACCCGGCTCGATCTCGATCGACACTTCGGCCCACCTGCCGCGCGTTGGCGCGAAGCAGAAGGTGGCGAACGTCTCGCCTACCCGACCGGCCCGATGGGCTTCAACACCTGGATGGCCCGCACCGACGCCGCAGGCCGCTTGATCGGCATCGAAAACGTCCTCGACATGCAGCACTTCGCACAGATCCAGGCCGGCATGAGCCAGGACGAAGTGCTCCGCGCCCTCGGCCCGCCCTACCCAGGCTGGACCATCTATTACAAGGCTCGCGACGAATTGGTATGGGAATGGCGCTACTGCGATGTGTGGGCCGAGCCGGCCCGCTTCGATGTGCTGTTCGACGGCACGAGCGGCAAGGTGCGCACGACCATGAGCCTCACGGAACGGCAATCGATGCCCTGGGGGCGCGGCAACCGGCGGGATTGGTGCAGCCGCTGAGCGGAAGCGGGCCGGCCCGCGGGAGAACCCGCGGTGCGTCCGCTCCCCGGGCCGCGCCTGCAGCTAGATTTCGGACGAACGCGACAGCAACACCTTGTCCACCCGGTTGCGGTCCATGTCCATCACCTCGAAGCGCCAGCCCAGCGCCTCGAAATGATCGGTCGGAGTCGGGATGCGCCCGAGTACGTGCATGATGAAACCGCCCAAGGTGTGGAACGAATGTTCATCCTCGCCCGGCAGGTCGTCCTCGATGTCGAGCACCGACTTGAGGCGCTCGATGCCCACATCGCCATCCACGAGCCAGGAGCCGTCCTCCCGCTGGAGCATGTCGCGATCCTCCGGCGCCTCGGGCACCGACAGTTCGCCCACGATGGCCGCTAACACGTCGGTCAGCGTCACCAGCCCCTGGACTTCGCCGTATTCGTCGATGATCAGCGCAAACTGCAGCCGCGCACGGCGGAAGCTCTCGAGCAGTTGGGTCGTCGTCACCGACTCGGGCACATAGAGCGGCGGGCGCAGCAGCGCCTCGATGTCGGCCAGGGTCACATGACCGCCGGGCAGCGCCTTCTTGAGCAGATCGCCGGTCTGCAGCACGCCGAGCACATGCTCAAGGCCGTCGCGACACACCACCAGCCGCGAGAACGCGGTTTCGACGATGCGCTGCCAGATCTCCGCCTCGTCCTCGTCCAGATCGATCACGAACATGTCGCGCCGGGGCGTCATGATCGCCGAGATGCGCTGCTCGTCGAGGCGCAGCACATTGGAAACGATCTCCTGTTCGCTCTCATGGAACACCCCGGCCTCGGCGCCCTGCTCCATCAGCACTTTGATCTCATCGTCGGTGACCGGCGGCTCCTCCTTGCGGCGCGCGCCCAGCACCCGCAGGATCGCCGTGCACGATCCGGACAGGATGATCACCAGCGGATGGGTGATGCGGGCCAGGATCATCATCGGTCGCGCCATCAGCGCAGCGATGCCTTCCGGCGCCAGCAGCGCCAGCCGCTTGGGCACCAGTTCGCCGACCACCACCGAGAAATAGGTCAGTCCGACCACCGTGATCGTCAGCGCCACGGCCTTGGCGTAAGGCGTCAGCAAGGGGATTCGGCCGATCCATTCGGCCAGCGGATCGGCCACCGCCGCCTCACCGATCGCACCGTTCAGAATGCCGACCAGCGTGATTCCTACCTGGATTGTGGACAGAAAGCTCGACGGCTCCTGGTGCAAGGACAAGGCTGCCTGCGCCCCCAGACTGCCGTCGTCGGCCAGGTTCTGGAGCCGTGCCTTGCGGGACGAGACGACGGCGATCTCGGACATGGCAAAAACGCCATTCAGGAGAATCAGCAAGAGAATCAGCAATAAATCCATCGGTATGGCCACCCAGGGTCGGATACCTGTGGCCGGGGAATATCAACGGGCCGTATTGTAGCCTTCGGTCCAGGTCACGCAAAAAAAGCCGGCCCGCCCGACGAAATGCCGGACTAAAATCCGCCCGATGCTCGCTCTGCCCCCTGCGCGCCCTTCGCGCACCCTTCCCCTCGCGCTGACAATATCGCTGCTGGTCCACGCGCTTGTCCTGCTGATCCAGCTTCAGAAACCCGAGCCGCAAGCCCAGCCTCAGAGCCGGCTCGAAGCCCGTCTTGCCCCGCCGGCGCCCACGCCGCCGCAAAGCGAAGTGCGTCCGCAACCGCCAAGGCCCGCCCCGAAAGCCGAACGCAAAGCCGTCCGGCCCGTGCCGAAATCGGCGCCCGCTCCGCGCATCCTGACCGCCCGCAAATCCACCGCCCCGGCGGTGAGATCCGCCGAGCCGACGCCCAAATGGAGCGTCGCCCAGAAAGAGGAGATGGACAATTTCCTCAACGAACTGGCAAGCGACGCCAAGGCCCAGCAGGCAAGACCCAAACCCGACCTTGCCGAACGTTCCCTCGCGATGGCCCGCGAGGTCGCCCGGGAGAGCGCACGAGACGCCGGCCGCCGCCACCGGGACGACCTTGCCGATCTCGTCGAACGCATTCCCAACAGCCCGCCAATCGATCCCTTCAGCCTTGAGTTCTATCTCGACTCGCTGGTCAAAAAGCTCAACCGCAGTGCCGGCTTCGTGAAGAACGACCCCCGCGCCCACGGCATCCACAGCGCCGCCATCGAAGTCCGCCTCAACCCCAACGGTTCGCTCAAGAGTTTTATCGTCATGCGCAGCGGCGACCAGCAGGAAGAAATCGCCTTCGTAAAATCGGTCGTCGAACGCGCCGTTCCCTTCGCCGCCTTCCCGCCCGACATCACCCAATCGGCCCGCACCCTCGCCCTGATGATCTGCATCCAGCCCGCCGGCTCGGGAAGCGGCGGCTTCGGCTTCACGCGCAAACCGGAAGGCAGCCGCTGCTGACGCACCGGCGCTGAGCCGGAGGAATGACAGTTGGGAATCACGCCCAAACGGGAGTAAATTTACCCACTCCCAACCGCTCTCCCACCGCCATGACCTGCCTCCTCGCTCTCGACCAGGGCACCAGCAGCAGCCGGGCCATCGTCTTCGACCTTGCCGGGCAGGTGCTGGCCACGGCCCAGCGGGAAATCCGCCAGTCCTACCCCGAGCCCGGCTGGGTCGAACACGATGCGCTCGAAATCTGGCAAACCCAGCTCAACTGCGCCCGCCAAGCGCTCGCCGAGGCCGGCCTCACAGCCCGCGACGTCGCCGCCATCGGCATCGCCAACCAGCGCGAAACCACTGTTCTGTGGGATCGGAGCAACGGCCGGGCGCTGGCCCCGGCCATCGTCTGGCAGGATCGCCGCACCGTGCCCGAATGCGAACACCTGCGCGCCGCGGGCTACGCCGGCCTGATCCACTCCCGTAGCGGACTGGAGGTCGATGCCTACTTCTCCGCAACCAAGCTCGCCTGGCTGCTCGATCGCGTACCCGACGCCCGACGCCGCGCCGAAGCCGGCGAACTGGCCTTCGGCACCATCGACAGCTGGCTTGTCTGGCAACTCACCGGCGGACGCCACCACGTCACCGACGTCAGCAACGCCTCGCGCACCATGCTCTTCGACATCCACCGCCAATGCTGGGACGCCGATCTGCTCGCGCTCTTCCGCATTCCCGCCGCGGTGCTGCCGGAAGTCGTCGCCACCAGCGGCGTGCTCGGAGAAACCGCACCGGAATTGTTTGGCGCCGCCATCCCCATCGGCGGGCTGGCCGGCGATCAGCAAGCCGCCACCTTCGGCCAAGCCTGCCTTGCCCCGGGCAGCGCCAAAAACACCTACGGCACCGGTTGCTTTCTCATGCTCAACACCGGCGCCCAACCCGTCGCCTCCCGCCACCGCCTGCTCACCACGCTCGGCTGGCGGATCGGCGACCCGCCCGGCGCGCGCACCGACTACATGCTCGAAGGCAGCGTATTCATCGGCGGCGCGCTGGTCCAATGGCTGCGCGACGGCCTTGGCCTCATCGAACGTGCGGCCGACATCGAAGCCCTCGCCGGCTCGGTGCCCGACAGCAACGGCGCGGTGCTGGTGCCCGCCTTCGCCGGCCTCGGCGCGCCCTATTGGGACGGCTACGCCCGCGGCATTCTGGTCGGTCTCACCCGCGGCGTGACCCGCGCCCACATCGCCCGCGCCGCCCTCGACGCCATCGCGCTGCAAACCGTCGACCTCGTCGACGCCATGAACAAGGACGGCGCCGGCCCTCTCACCGAGCTTCGGGTAGATGGCGCCGCCGCCCGCAACAACCTGCTGATGCAAATCCAGGCCGACCTCCTTGGCGTACCGGTGATCCGCCCCCGCCAGACCGAAACCACCGCCCTCGGCGCCGCTTACTTTGCCGGTCTGGCCGTCGGCGTGTGGAACACTCCGGAAGAATTGGCCGCACACTGGCAGGCCGAACGCATCTTCACGCCGGCCCGCTCCGCCGACTGGCGCCTCGCCCACCTCCACGAATGGCACCGCGCCGTCGAACGCGCCCGCGGCTGGGCCGCCCGGTGAGACGCAGCGTCCTGATCGACCGCCTGCGCGGCGCTTCCCGTTGGGACGTGCTGATCGTCGGCGGCGGCGCCACCGGCCTCGGCTGTGCGGTCGACGCGGCCGCCCGCGGTCACACCACCCTGCTCCTCGAAGCCCATGACTTCGCCAAAGGCACCAGCTCCCGCTCCACCAAGTTGATCCACGGCGGCGTGCGTTACCTGGCCCAGGGACGCCTCGGTCTGGTCCGCGAAGCGCTGGCCGAACGCTCGACCCTCCTCGCCAACGCGCCGCATCTCGTCCATCCCCAAGGCTTCGTGGTGCCGGTGTACCGCCAGTGGGATCGGCTCCTGCTCGGCCTCGGCCTCACCGCCTACGACTGGCTGGCCGGCCGGCACAGCCTGGGTGCCAGCCGGCTGCTGTCGCCGACCGAAACCGTGGCGGCCCTGCCCACCGTGCGCCGCCACGGCCTCGTCGGCGGCATCGCCTACATGGACGCCCGCTTCGACGACGCCCGACTGGCCATCACCCTGATGCGCACCTTGTTCGACCACGGCGGGCTGGCGCTCAACTACCTGCCGGTCAAGGCGCTGCGCCATCACCAAGGCATCGTGAGCGGCGCCGTCGCCCAGGATGCGGAAAGCGGCGAAAGCTTCGCCATCGAAGCGGGCGTGGTGATCAACGCCGCCGGTGTGTGGGCCGACGACATCCGCCGCCTCGACGCCGCCACCGCGCCCGCCCAGCTCGCGCCCAGCCAAGGCGCGCACCTGGTCGTCGAGCGGGACTTCCTGCCCGGCGATGCCGCCTTGCTGATCCCCAAAACCAGCGACGGTCGCGTGCTCTTCATCATCCCGTGGCAAGGCAAGGTGCTGCTCGGCACCACCGACACACCACGTCGCGAAACCCCGCTGGAGCCGCGTCCGCTGGACGCCGAGATCGACTTCATCCTCGACACCGCCGCCCGCTATCTGACCCGTGCCCCGACCCGCGCCGACGTGTGCAGCGCCTTCGCCGGCCTGCGCCCGCTGATCGGCTCGGGTCGGGGCAGCGCCACTTCCAGCCTGTCGCGGGAACACCTCATCGAGGTATCGGACGGCGGCCTCGTATCGGTGGCCGGCGGTAAATGGACCACCTACCGGCGCATGGCCGAGGAGATCGTCGACCGTGCCGAAACGGTCGGCGGCTTGCCGGCGCGGGCCTGCCCGACCGCCGGGCTGCGCCTGCATGGCAGCCCGCCCGATGGAACCGACGATGTGTTCGGCACCGATCGACCCGCCGTCGATGCGCTGCCCGGCGCCGGCGTCCGTCTGCATCCGGCGCTCACCCTCACCGAGGCCGAAGTCCGCTACGCCGCACGCTTCGAACTGGCCCGCAGCGTGGAAGACGTCCTCGCCCGTCGCTGCCGGGCGCTGTTTGTCAGCGCGTCCGCCGCCGGCGAAGCCGCCCCGGCAGTCGCCCGCATCCTCGCCGAAGAGCTCGGCTGGACCGGACAACGGGCGGCGGAAAGCACCGAAGCCTTCCGCCGGGTGGCGGAAGGCTTCGTGACAAACTGAAAGTCGACCGGCGGCGCATGGCGCCGCCTCGGCAGATCACACCGTTTCGGCGATCCGTTTGGCGATGTGCTCCAGCGCCTCTTCAACCTGGTCGATCAGAATCAGGCACAAGTCGCCCGGCTGAAGTTTCGCCAGCGCCGTGTCGATGGCCAGGAATTCGCCGCGGATCTCGCAGATATCCTTGGTGCGCGGCGCGCCCACCAGACCTTCCTGAAGCAGCGCCAGCACTTCGCCGTCGGCACGGCCGCGCTGACATTCGTCCTGATAAAGCACCACGCTGTCGAAAACCTTGCCGAGAATGCGGGTCTGCTCGCGAAGATCCTCGTCGCGGCGGTCGCCGGCACCGCTGATGACCACCGAACGCTGCCGGGCCGGCATGCTCTCGACCGCCTGAACCAGCGCCAGGATCGCGTCCGGATTGTGTCCGTAGTCGGCGATCAGGGTCGCGCCCTTGTAGTCAAAGAGGTTGAAGCGCCCCGGCGCCGTCGCCGCATCGTTGACGAAGGTCGCCACGCCCTTGCGGATCGTGTCCGGCGCCAGCCCCAGCGCCCAGGCGGCCGCGATGGACGCCATGGCGTTCTCCACCTGGAAGGAGATCGTGCCGTTGCGGGTGATCGGAATGCCGGCCAGCGGCACCCGGAAGGCTTCCACCCCCTTGAACGCGACGATGTCGGTCCCGTCGACAAAAACCACCGGCCGCCCCTGCACCCGATGGGTCGTGAGGACGTGATTGTTCTTGTCGGCCGCGAAGAACAGCACCGCACCGGGGCAGGCGCTCGCCATCTTGACGACCATTGGATCGGCGGCGTTGAGCACGGCGGTGCCGTGATGCGCCACGTTCTGCACGATGACCCGCTTGACCACCGCCAGATCCTCGACGGTGCTGATGTAGGACAAGCCGAGGTGGTCGCCCATGCCGATGTTGGTCACCACCGCCACATCGCAGCGGTCGAAGGCAAGGCCTTCGCGCAGCACGCCGCCGCGGGCGGTTTCGAACACCGCGGCGTCCACATCCGGGTGCAGCAGGATGTTGCGGGCACTGCGCGGGCCGCTGCAGTCGCCGGTATCGATGCGCCGCTTGCCGACGTAAACACCATCCGAATTGGTCATGCCGACCCGCTTGCCGGCCATGCCGATGAGGTGGGCGGTGAGGCGCACCGTGGTCGTCTTTCCGTTGGTGCCGGCCACCGCGACCACCGGGATGCGGCCGTTCTCGCCCGGTTTGAACATATTGGCGACGATCGCCTCACCCACCGGACGCCCCTTGCCGTAGGACGGCTGGAGGTGCATCCGCAGGCCGGGAGCGGCGTTGCATTCGACAATGCCGCCACTCTGGGCTTCGAGGGGTTCGAGCACGCTCTCGCACACCACGTCCACACCGCAGATGTCGAGACCGATGTTCCTCGCGGCGGCAATGGCGCGCTCGGCCACTTCGGGGTGGACGTCGTCGGTCACGTCGGTGGCGGTGCCGCCGGTGGATAGATTGGCGTTGTTGCGCAGGATCACCCGCTTACCCTTGGGCGGCACGGATTCGGCGCTGAAGCCCTGTTTCTCGAGGGTGGCGATGGCGATCTCGTCGAAGCGGATCTTGGTCAGCGAGGTGGCGTGGCCGGTGCCGCGGCGCGGGTCGGCGTTCACCTTTTCGACCAGTTCGCGGATGCTGTGCTTGCCGTTGCCGATGACCAGCGGCGGCTCGCGGCGGGCAGCGGCGATCAGTTTGTCGCCGATCACTAGCATGCGATAGTCGTGGCCCGGCAGATAACGTTCTACGAGGATGTCGTCGCTGAACTCCGCGGCAACGTTGTAGGCGCGGCGGACGTCCTCTTCGGTACGCAGCTTGACCGCCACGCCCTTGCCCTGATTGCCGTCGCGCGGTTTGACCACCACCAGACCGCCGATTTCGCGAGCGGCGAGCCAAGCGTCGTCGGCGTCGGTCACCGCGCGGCCCAGCGGCACCGGCACGCCGGCGGCGCGCAGCAGGGTCTTGGTGAGCTCCTTGTCCTGGGCGATGGCTTCGGCCACGGCGCTGGTCAGGTCGGTTTCGGCGGCCTGGATGCGGCGCTGCTTGCTGCCCCAGCCGAACTGCACGAGGCTGCCTTCGGTCAGGCGGCGATACGGAATGCCACGCGCCACGGCGGCCTGCACGATGGAGCCGGTGGAGGGGCCAAGACGCACGTCCTCGTCGAGCTCCTGCAGGCTGGCCAGCGCGGCAGTCAGATCGAAGACACCGTTTTCGTCGGCGGCCGCGCGGATCAACTGCATCGCCAGTTCGAAGGCCAGACGGCCGACCTTCTCTTCGGTGTATTCCACGACAACCTGAAAGACGCCCTTTTCCACCGTAGGGGCGGTGCGGCTGAAGGTGACCGGGCAGCCGGCACACGCCTGAAGGCCGAGAGCCGCGAGTTCCAGTGCCTGGGCCATCGAAATCGCGCCCAGATTGCCATCGGTCTCGAGAAAGCCCATTTCTGGGAAAAGATTGCGCAAACGCGGTTCATAGCCGGGAATCGCGTCGATGTCGCACTCGGCTTCGGTGCAAGACACGATGGCTTCGATCGCGGTGTGCCGGCTCCACAGATTGGGGCCGCGCAGTGCCCGGATGCGTGAAACTTCCATGGATTACAGTCCTTGTCGTTGTTCCTGGCCGCCGCCTTCGGAGCGGCCGGCCGGTATCTCTCGTGTGGTTTCTGGCTGGCTCAGTCGGCACGTAGCGGAGCGATCGGGTCGTAGGGCTTCACGCCCGCACGGATCATTTCCGGTGCGACATCCAGCGCCCACGCGGCCGCGACCGCCGCGAGCAGGTTGGAAAGCACGCCCGGCTGGTCGGCGGCGCCCTTGGCGAGCATCGCGATCTTCGCAAGGCGGGCCACTTCTTCCTCCTTGTCGCCGGTCGCCAGCACAATGGCCCCGTCCTTCACGTAAACCGTGCGTTTGCCTTCACCGCGGGCCGTGACGATCGCCTCGGCGTTGCCATCGACGCCATAGAAGATCACTTCGCCATCGCACAGCGGCGCCATTTCCACCACCGCCGGATCCTCGGCATTGAGCACGGCGACGCCGTAGGAGAGCACGAGGTCGACCTGGGTGCGGAAGACGTTCCAGACCTTTTCGGCCGAATCGATATAGAACTCGCCGAAGTGCAGTTCCGGGTCGATGTTGGTGACGACGCCGACCAGGCAACGGTCATAGACCGTGCCGTCGGCAAGAATGCTGCGGCAGCCGTTCTCGAACACCGCGGCTTCGACGGAGCGGTTCATCAACACGCGTTCGGCGGCGTCCCAGTTGGTGCCTTCGGCGGTCTCCACCTGACGGCCGTCGAGGAACACGCCTTCGCTGCAGGCAAGACCGGTGTATTGGCCGGAGAGACGGACCAGATGGGCGATCAGACGCGCCACCGGCGTCTTGCCGCGGCTGCCGGTCACCCCGACCACCGGAATGCGGGAATCCTCATCCTTCGCGAAAAGATGATCGACGATGGCTTCGCCCACCGGGCGCGGCTGACCGACGGCCGGCTTGATGTGCATCAGCAGACCGGGGCCGGCATTCACTTCGACGATGGCGCCGCGCTGCTGATCCAGCGGCTTGGAGATGTCTTCGCAGACGAGGTCGATGCCGGCGATATCCAGCCCGACGATGCGCGCGGCCAGACAGGCCAGCTCGGCGGTATCGGGGTGAACTTCGTCGGTGACGTCGAAAGCCATGTTGCTGGTGCGCACGATCATCACTTCGCGGCCTTCCGGCGGCACCGAGCTGCCGGTAAAGCCCTGGCGCTCGACTTCCATCTTCGCGGCCGGGAAGCGGTCCAGGCTGATGACGTAAAGCGGAAACTCATGCTCGACGCCGCGACGCGGATCGGTATTGATCTGGGTTTCGATGAGCTCGTCGATGGTCGATTTGCCATCGCCGGTAACCGAGACGGCCTCGCCCATATTGGCGGCAACCATCTTGCCGCCGACCACCAGGATGCGGTGCTCGGTACCCCGGATGAAACGCTCGACCATCACCTCCGAGCCTTCGGCGGCGGCCAGCGGGAAGGCCGCTGCCACTTCTTCCGGGCTCATGACGTTGGTGAACACGCCGCGGGCGTGATTGCCGTCGGTGGGCTTCACCACCACGGGGTAACCGATGTCCTCGGCGGCCGAAATGGCTTCCTCGACATTGGCCACCACTTCGCCTTCGGGCACCGGGACGCCGCAGGACGACAGCAGCATCTTGGTCAGATCCTTCTCGCTCGCGATGCTCTCCGCAATGGCCGGCGTGCGGTCGGTTTCGGCGGTCCAGATGCGTCGCTGGCGGGCGCCGTAGCCGAGTTGCACGAGGTTGCCCTCGGCAAGCAGCCGGATATAGGGAATGCGCCGCCTCTTGTCGGCCGCGGCCTCGACGATGCAGCGGGTGCTCGGTCCGAGCATGTAGTCGTCGATCAGGTCGCGCAGCTTGGCGACGGCCGCGTCCACGTCGTAGGGGCGATCCTCGATGCAGGCCATCAGCAGGTCGCGGCCCATGTGCAGGGCGGCCATCGACACGTCCTTCTGCCAGGCGCGGATGACCACCTTATAGACGCCCCGGACCGAAGTCTCGCGCGCCTTGCCGAAGCCGCCGGTGGTGCCGGCGAGGTTCTGCAGTTCGAGGGTGACGTGCTCGAGGATATGACCCGGCCAGGTGCCGTCACGCAGACGCTTCAGAAAGCCGCCGCGCTCGCCGATGCTGCAGCGGTGCTCGATGAGCGTCGGCAGCATGGCGGTGATCCGCTCATAGAAACCGGGGATGACGTTGGACGGGCAATCTTCCAGGTCATGGATGTCGACCCACGCTTCGAGAACCGCGCGGTAAGTCCAGATGTTCGGTCCCCGCAGGTGGAGCACATTGAGGAAGTCGATCGTTTTGTTGGTCATGGGCAAGGGTGTGGAAGTAACGAGCCTGCTAACGGCAGTGTTTGGCGCTGATTTAAACGAACCTGACGCACTTAACGCGGCCAGGCAGTTCTGGATTACCGGTGCAAAAAATATTCGCTGCGCCCGCAATCCGGCGCCAATGCGGGTATACGCGCTTGTAACGAGTCAGTAAACTTCACTCGCAATTTTGCCCTACGCTGGCCGTTTCCTGTGGCCTTATCGCGTCCTCCGAGATGAATTCCGAGTCCTCTGCCCCACTCCACGCCTCCATCGCCTCCCCCGCATACTCCGACTACCTCGGCCCTGCCGTGCCGGACGAATGGCGCTTGCGCCTCGACCAGGTCCTGGCCCCCGGCGAAAAGGTTCTCGCCAGTCTGAGCCTCGACCTGGACAACCGCTTGCGTTTCCGCAACGGTCTCGTCGCCCTGACCAGCAGCCGTTTGATGAGCTGGGACACCGAAGCGCAGGAGTGGCAATCGTGGCCCTTCCGCGAAGGCATGCAACTGCGCCACCGGGACCAGGCCGGCGTCGCCAGCCTGGCCCTCGTCGACGCGCACGCCCGGCTCGCCGGCTGGCGTTTCACCCTCTCTCAGGATCCGGCCGCCCACAACCTTGCCGACCGCTTCCACGCCCAACTCGAATGTGTCCTCGCCGGCCGCGAACCGGCTCCGCCCGAACCCCTCACCTGCCCCACCTGCGATGCGGCCCTGCCGCCGGGCACCGACGAATGCCCGACCTGCGCGCGGGAAATCCACACCCCGCCATCCACCTGGACGCTGCTGCGTCTGTGGCGCTTCGCCAAGCCCTACAAGGGCCAGCTGCTCGCCGGCTTTCTGCTGACCTTGGCCTCCACGGCCGCCACGCTGGTGCCGCCCTATCTCACCATGCCGCTGATGGACGAGATCCTGATCCCCTTCCAGAACGGCGTGCCCATCGAACCCCACCGGGTCATGCTGCTGCTTGGCGGCCTGCTTTGCGCCGCGCTCGTGGCCTGGAGCCTCGGCTGGGCGAAGACCTACATCCTGGCCCTGGCCAGCGAACGCATCGGCGCCGACCTACGGATCACCACCTACGAGCACTTGCAGGGTCTGTCGCTCGAATACTTCGGCGGCAAGCGCACCGGCGACCTGATGTCGCGGATCGGCGCCGAAACCGACCGCATCTGCCTTTTCCTGTCGATGCACCTGCTCGACTTCGCCACCGACGTGCTGATGATCACGATGACCGCCGCCATCCTGATTTCCATCAACCCGTGGCTGGCCCTCGTCACGCTTGTGCCGCTGCCCTTCATCGCCTGGCTGATCCACACCGTGCGCGACCGTCTGCGCTACGGCTTCGAACAGGTGGACCGGGTCTGGTCCGAAGTCACCAGCGTGCTCGCCGACACCATTCCCGGCATCCGCGTCGTGAAGGCCTTCGCCCAGGAAAAGCGCGAGGTCAATCGCTTCAAGGAAGCCAACATGCGCAACCTCCAGGTGAATGACCGGGTAAACCGCATCTGGTCGGTGTTTTCGCCCACCGTCACGCTGGCCACCGAGGTCGGTCTGCTGATCGTCTGGGGTTTCGGCATCTGGCAGGTCTCCGAAAAGGCGATCACCGTCGGTGTGCTCACCGCCTTTCTCACCTACATCTCGCGCTTCTACACCCGCCTCGACTCCATGAGCCGGATCGTCTCCTTCACCCAGAAGGCCGCCGCCGGAGCCAAGCGCATCTTCGACATCCTCGACCACGTCTCGAGTGTGCCGGAGCCGGTCAGGCCGCTTCACCTGCCGCCGGTCACCGGCGCCATCGAAGTGCGCAAAGTCGGCTTCCGCCACGGCAACCGGACCATCCTGAAAAATATCGACCTGGCCATCCAACCCGGCGAAATGATCGGCCTTGTCGGCCATTCGGGTTCCGGCAAGAGCACGCTGGTCAACCTGATCTGCCGCTTCTACGACGTGACCGACGGCTCGATCCGCATCGAAGGCATCGACGTGCGCGCGGTGCCGGTGTCCGAATACCGCCGCAACATCGGCCTGGTGCTCCAGGAGCCCTTCCTGTTCTTCGGCACCATTGCCGAGAACATCGCCTACGGCAAGCCCGACGCCACCCGCGACGAGATCATCTCCGCCGCCCGCGCGGCCCACGCCCACGACTTCATCATGCGCCTGCCCCACGGCTACGACTCGCTGGTGGGTGAGCGCGGTCAGGCGCTGTCCGGCGGCGAGCGTCAGCGGATCTCCATCGCCCGCGCGCTCCTGATCGACCCGCGCATCCTGATCCTCGACGAAGCCACCTCGGCGGTCGATACCGAAACCGAAATGGAAATCCAGGCTGCGCTCGAAAACCTCATCCGCGGCCGCACCACCATCGCCATCGCCCACCGCCTGTCCACGCTGCGCAAGGCCGACCGGCTGGTCGTGCTCGACCGGGGCCAGATCGTCGAGATCGGCAACCACGACGCGCTGATGGAAAAACAGGGCGCCTACTTCCGTCTTTACGAAGCCCAGACGCGCAAGCTCGACGATGTCGCCATCGGCGCCGACAAGCCCATCGTCCCGCCGCACCGCGAACACGCCAACGCCTGAGGCCCACCATGACCCACACCATCACTCTCGAACGCAACAGCTTCGGCCAGTTGGTCTTCGTGGCGCCGGACGGCACCCGCCAGCAGGTCAATCCAGTCCGCTCCTTCCCCATCGCAGCGCCCACCGAAGGCATCGGCCTCGTTAACACCGAGGGCGAGGAAGTCGCCTGGATCACCCGCATCACGGATCTCTCGCCGGCCAGCCGCGAGGTCCTCGAAGCCGATCTTTCCACCCGCGAATTCATGCCGGTGATCGAGCGCATCCGCTCGGTTTCCAGCTTCGCTACCCCCAGCACCTGGGAAGTGGACACCGACCGCGGCCCCACCAGCCTGGTGCTCAAGGGCGAGGAAGACATCCGCCGGCTGGTGCGCCCGGCGCTGCTGATCGCCGACAGCCGCGGCATCAACTTCCTGATCCGCGACCGCTACGCCCTCGACGCCCACAGCAAGAAGATGCTCGACCGCTTCCTCTGAGCGCTCACCGGCACGGACGTCGCGCGCCTCAGAAGCGCGTCGTCCACACCCCTTTCAGCAGGTAACGCTCCGGCGTCTCCTTGAAGCCCTGCCCCAGACCCACGTGGATCGCGCCGATCCGGGTTTCGAACTCGGTCACCAGATAGATCGTCCGGTCGCCGTCCCCCGGCCTCAGGCGATTGACGCGCCCACCGTCGGTGTAGGCCTCGACACCCCAGGCAAGGGTTTCGGACGCCTTGTACAAGACCTTCAGATCGAGGTTGAGATCGGGCGACCGGGGGCTGTCCTCGCGGCCCCAGCCCCACATCAGATGCGGGTTGGCGGTGATCCGCACGCGCTCGCCGTCAAAGCCGACGATGCCGCGGAACTCCGCGCCGCGAGGGTCGCTCACGTAGCGGCGGGCATTGATGTCGTACTCGGCATTGAAGCCGTAGAACCCGTTTTCGCCGATTCGGCGGATGTGCTTGAGACGAAACATGATGGCCGACGCGCCCCAGGCCCCGTTGTCCGACGACTCGCCATCCACCCCGCCACGCATCACCGGCAGATGCACGCCAGCCTCCCAGCCCGGCACCAGGCCGGTGGCAAACTCCGCCATCACGTAGGTCAGCCGATGGGCCGGCCAGGTGCCGTCATCGGAGAAGCGGCGCCCCTGCCAGGCATGATTGGCGTGCAGCGACGTGACCACCTCGCCCCGATTGGCAAGATCGGCCTCGTGAACCATGATTTCGGGGTCCGCCGTCGCGCAAGCGGCAAAGAAACCCATCAACAACCCGCACGCAAGGTGCCGTCCGCAAAAGCGCATTTGACTGCCTCTATCAAATATTTTGGTAATGATAATTATTTCTATTTAAAAGAAACTGAGGCAGATCAACTTTCCGGCACGGCCCATTCCCACTACGCTGGGCGACTTCCCAACGCAAAAAGGGACTGCATTTCTGCAGTCCCTTTCACGTTTTGGCGCGCCCGGCAGGATTCGAACCCACGACCCCTTGGTTCGTAGCCAAGTACTC
>ERZ650300.407-NODE-407-length-25679-cov-12.065329_pt1 | contig 25679 bp, 25 predicted proteins | sample MGYA00376236_ERZ650300 | MGnify/ENA primary metagenome ERZ650300 (study PRJEB26733, sample SAMN07839303) | wastewater metagenome | biome: urban; feature: wastewater treatment plant; material: waste water | place: USA: North Carolina | collected 2016-04-28 ...
CTGTTGCAGATAATAAGCAGGCGAAGTGTAAAGATGCTCGGCAGAGCAAAGATTGACTCCATAAACCCGTTGTTTTCCTTCTTCTTGACGCAACACCAATACCTTTTCCCGCTTTCCGTAGATAGTGAGGTCTCCCGCCTGGCTTAAGGCATCCAGGATTGTAAGGTTATCCTTGTCGATACTAAAACGGCCGGGATTGTTCACTTCACCCATTACGGCTACGCTGAGATTCATATATTCCACCGTAACGACAGGGTCTTTAATCAAATCATGCGACTGTAGCTCTTTCTTAATATAGGCAGCCACCTCTTCACGGGTCATACCGGCTATGTGAATTTCTCCCAACACGGGAAAGTCAATGTTCCCTTTGGAATCTACCGTATAACCGGACACACCACGATTAGAACCGGAAGAACCCTCCATGCCAATCTGTTGAGAAACAATCGGCAAGTTAAACAGGTTGGTCAGGCGCAAATCCTGGCTGTTGACTAAAATAGACAATTTGTCTTTCGGTTGAATCTTAATCTCTACCGGAGCGGTAAGCGCCAATTCGCTTTCGCCCGGACGTAAATCTTGAAAATAAACGACTTCTTTTGAAGTTGAGCAAGCTCCTAAAAACAGGAGTAATATTGCCCCAATTAAATTTTTGCAAAAATTCATATTGATATAAAACTATAGTTTCGAATGAACTATATGGATTCTACGGGTTAACCATAGATTACCCAAGGTCCATATAAAGATGTCCAGTACTAAAAGTAAGGTTACATTTATATAACGTGAAAGCAAAATATTGCACAGGGTAAAACAGCAGGCTGTTCAACTCTTTGAACACCGGCAGCACCGATTTACGTGAGACCGACGTCCAGCAGCCAAACACCACCGCCACTTTATCCTGGCTCAGCAGCTGACGGGCCTTCTCGGCAAACAGCGGCCAGTTGGACGCCGGATCCACCACCACCGGCTCCAGCTTCTTGCCCAGCACGCCACCCTTGGCGTTGATCTCGTCAATGGCGAACAAGGCCATGTCTTTCAGCGAGGTTTCGGAAATCGCCATGGTGCCGGACAGCGAATGCAGCACACCCACCTTGATGGTGTCAGCGGCAAAAGCAGTCGGGGCCATCGCCAGGGCGACAGAAAGGGCAGTGGCTTTCAGAATGAAACGACGGGTCAGCATGGGGGGCGCTCCTGTGTTGGACTTTACGGTGTCTGGGGTGCTGCAACATGGGAGGCAATGTACGGCGGGAGTGCTGCACTGCGGAATACGTCATCTTGCGTATGGGGGTGGGTGGCACAGGAAAAAACGGTGAGTCAGGCGAGTGTCGTGGTGCAGTGCCACACATATGAAAACGGCGCGCAAACCAAAGTTGCGCGCCGTGATCAGGGATTGAGAATTGCTCAGTCAGGGCATTATGCCCACCGCTCAAAAATAGCGTTTATTGCCGCCACTGGTGATGCAATACACCCCGCCACGCGGCCCGGTGCAGGTGGCGCCAGAGCCGCAGTCACAACGGCTGCCATAGCCACTATGGTCAGCCTGGGCCGGGCGATGGGACGCCCGGGCATGCCGGCGCGTGCTGTGGCCATGGGACTTGGCCACGGCATGGTGACGGCTATAGTGATGTCCGCCGCCACCGCCGTGGCGTCCGCCGCGCGCTTCGGCAAGAGTGGGTAAAGCCAGCGCAATGGCCAGCACACAGAGGGTAAATATACGCATGATGAATCTCCGGAAGGGTCAGTTGGATGACAGCATTAGAAATATGCTTTATGAGAATTTTGTGGTGATTATACCCCAAAGACTCTCTTGTTTTCTGTCAAATCAACTTGGCGCAGCAATGCGGGACATTCAGCGCACTAAAGGCCAAATTACCGGGGCCACATGCATGGTCATGTGGGCGCAGACGGCAACTCACTCCACCATCTGCGCCACCACCGCCTGCGCCACGCGGCGAAAATGTTCGACAATCGGCGAGCGGGCCGGGTCTGGCGTCAGCAGGCACAGATCAAGTTGCGGGGCGTCCAGGGTGGGGCGACAGGCGACGCCGGGGCGGGGTTGGCGGCTGGCGGAGCGGGGGATGAACAAGAGGCCCAGGCCGGCGGCCACCAGGGCAAAGCCAGTGTGCAGGTCGCGCACGTGCTGGACAATGCGCGGCTGAAAATCGGCGCGGCGGTACAGCTCCAGCATATGGCCGCCGTCGGCGGCGTCGATGGTGATGAACGGCGCGCCAGAGAGTTCGGCCAGGCTGAGCGCTTCGCGCCGGGTGAAGGGATGGCGGCTGGGCAGCGCCAGCCAGGTGGGTTCATCCAGCAGCACATCGCAGCACAGCCCGGCTTGCGGGCTGGCCGGACGCACCAGGCCGGCGTCCAGCTGGCCGCTGCGCAGGCCGGCCAGTTGCGCGTCGGGCGGGGCTTCTTGCAGTTGCAGCTCCACCTCGGGAAAGTCGGCGTGAAAGCGGGCGACGATGGCCGGCAGCACCGAAAACACCGCCGAGCCGACATAGGCCACCCGCAACAGCCCGCGCTCGCCGCGCGCCGCTGCCTGGGCGGCGCCGATGGCGGCGTGCAGATCGGCCAGCAGCTGACGGGCCGGGGCCAGCAGCGCCTGGCCAGCTGGGGTCAGCGCCACTTTGCGACTGTGGCGCTCGAACACCGCCACGCCCAGCGCGTCTTCCAGTTGTTGAATGGCCTGCGACAGCGGCGGCTGTGACATGCACAGCCGCTCGGCGGCGCGGCCAAAGTGCAGGGTGTCGGCCACCGCCAGAAAATAGCGCAGGTGGCGAAGTTCAATGCGGGACAGGGCGGTCATGGCGGCGCGAACGCGTGGCGGGATCGCCATGATAGCAAGACGCCGCCCGCTCCATCGGCTTGACGCGCTGTGCGGCGCACAAAACTCAGCGTGGTGTGCCGGTCAGGCAGGTGGCGGACGGCTGGGCAGGATGGCCAGATGGTGCTGGGGCAATCCGCACTGTCTGCGGCCGCGCCCCTGGCCAGGAACGCTTTGCTGCGTTTTCTTGGCGATGCTTAGCTCAGGGTAATGTAACAACCAGTGATCTTTTCGTTACCCTCATCATCATAATAGACAGCAGGAAGATCTTCCGTGATGGCGCCAGTGGCTGGGTCGTAGTAGCACAGCTCACTGTCCTGGGCAAGCCAGTGGCTTCCATTGTCAACCAGCACCAGTCGTACGGCGCCATCTGGCAAGTCCGGTTCGATGTCGTCGATGACAAAAGAGATATTGCTCGGGGGGGCTTGCATTCCTTTGAGGAGGGGTTCTTCGCGGGGATATAATTGATTCAAAGTAGCTTGTACATTCTGATCTACCCATACAGCTACGGTGCAGCCCAATTGCTTGGCAACCCAGGCCAGTGCGGAGGCCGGATTCAATCCCTTGCAATCCGGATCGTTGCTGTAAACGGGCGGATAGATTCGAGAATTCTTGGCCTGTTCGTCTACGTGTACGTCTTTTTTTACGTCTTTTTCGTCTTGTAATAGCCCGGTGATCTTATAGATCTCCTGTGCGCACGGGTCGGTCAAGTCCTCTTTGACGGCGCTGGGTGGCACATTGGCTGTGCGCATTATCACTTTGCCGGAATCCATCGTGTCGCCAGACTGCGTTTCTACGGTTGGCAAGATGTAGGTCAACGATGTGGTTTGAGCCGGGATTTTGCGCAGTGCCAGCAAGCATGCGGTCAGCGCGTATGCGCCACATTCCTTACTGCCTGTAGATTGTTTGCCGGTATAAGCGAGTGTAGGCATGGATGACAGGCTCCTGTAAAAAGACGACTAAAAAGACGACAAAATCGGACACGCAACCGGTGGCTAAGAGCTGCGCATAAAACTCAGCGCAGCGATCCTGGCCTGGCGCGCGGCCGCAGACAAAGCAGTACGACAAGGCCGAGCAACGACGCCAGAAGGGTTTGGTTGGCCGCTAAGCCCCTGCACACACAGGACGCAGTTGTGCTGCGGCTGTGAAGTCAGGCAGGTCTGTGCATTGCGCCAATTTCCTTTACAATTTTCAGCCTGACTTTTCCTGACTTGTGAGCCCTGACCGCCATGACCACGCCCCGTGCTTATCATCTGGTGAATGTATTTGCCGAAACCCGGTTTGGTGGCAACCCGCTGGCGGTGTTCGAAGATGGCTCCGGGCTGACGGATGCCGAGATGCAGGCGATTGCCGCGCAGATGAATCTGTCCGAAACGGTGTTTCTGTTTCCGCCACGCCTGCCGGGCTGTGATGCCCATGTGCGCATTTTCACCCCCGGCTATGAGCTGCCGTTTGCCGGCCATCCCACCTTGGGCAGTGCGGCCATGGTGCGCCGGCTGGGGCGTGGTGGCGATCATGTGCAGCTGGGGATGGCCGCCGGGGTGTTTCCGGTTCGTGCCGAAGGCGAGCGCTGGCAACTGGCCGCCAAGTCGCCAGTGGCGCAGCCCTGGGTGACCCACACCCACCATCTGGCGGGTGCGCTGGGCCTGTCGCCCAACGAAGTGCGTGCCGCCCGGCTGATTGACTGCGGCACCGAGCAATTGCTGGTAGAAGTCTGTTGCCGTGAGGCCGTATTGAACTGTCGCCCGGACGCCCGCCTGCTGGAAGCGTATTGTCGCAATCGTCAGGGCGTGGCCATGGCCTACGTCTGGCATATCGAGCAGGGCGTGGCCACCGTACGCTTGTTTTTTACCCACCATGGCCAAGTGGTGGAAGACCCTGGCACTGGCTCGGCCTGCGCCAATCTGGGCGGCTGGCTGCAACTGGCCGGCAAGCACCCGCTGACTTTGCGGGTGGAGCAGGGCCACGCGCTGAAGCGGCCGAACGTGCTGCATCTGGCGGTGGATGCCGCCGGGGAAATCACCGTGGCCGGCGAGGTGATCTGGCTGGGGCAGGGGGTGTTGCATGTGTGAGCGCGCATGGGCGGCGCCACGCGGCTGATAACACACCTGGTGCAGGCGCACGCCACAGAAGGGTGGCAAGGTGATGTCGCGCTGCTACCCAGCGCAACGCGCCTGGTCAGGTGCGCGACCGCGGACAGGACGAGAGTGCCACAACGCCAGGCGCTTAGAGTCGCTAACAAAACCCAGCGAAGCGGTCCTGGCTAGGCGTGTGACCGCAGACAGTACAAGTAGTACGACAAGGTCACACAACAACGCCAGGGGGTTTTGTTAGCGGCTCTTAAGCGGACAAGGTGCCCAGCACCTGCACCATTTCGGCCACGCCAGTTTCGATCTGCGCCGGGTTGAGTGCGGCAAAGCCCAGCAGCAGGCCGGGCGGCGGCTGGCGGGCTATTCGGTAAAACGACAAGGGCCGCGCTTCGATGCCAGCCGCTGCCAGTTGGCGGGAAACCGCCCGGTCATCCCAGTGGGCCGGCAGCCAGGCGGCGGCATCCAGCCCGGTGTTGATGGGCGGCAGGTCCAGCACGCCGGCCAGCTCGCGCCGGCATGCCTGTTGCAGGCAGTCGGCGCGCTCGGCGTACAACAGGCGCATGCGGCGCAGGTGGCGGGCAAAGTGGCCTTCGGCAATAAACGCCGCCAGCACCCGCTGTGATGGGGTGGCCACATGCCGGCAAGTCAGCGCCAGCGCGGCGGCAAAGGCGTCCACCAGTGCATCCGGCAGCACCAGATACGCCAGCCGCAAGGCCGGAAACAACAGCTTGCTGAACGAGCCCAGATAAATCACCCGCCCCTGCTGATCCAGGCTTTTCAGCGCTGCCAGCGGCGGGCCGCTGTAGCGGTATTCCCCATCGTAATCGTCTTCAATCACCACCGCATTGGCGCGTTCGGCCCACGCCAGCAAGGCCAGCCGCCGCTCAAGGCTCAACGCCATGCCCAGCGGCGCCTGATGGGCGGCGGTGACGTAGGCCAACCGGGCATGCGGCGCCAGTGCCTGCGCGGCCGCCACGTCCAGGCCATGCGCATCCACCGGCGCGGCCATCACTTGCGCGCCAGTGGCGGCAAACACATCACGCGCGCCAGGGTGGCCGGGGTCTTCCATCCATACTGCGTCGCCAGGGTCCAGCAACAGCCGCGCGCAGATATCCAGCCCTTGCTGGGCGCTGGCGACGATCAGGATCTGTTCCGGCTGGCAGACGATTTTTTGTGCGTAGCGCAGATGCTCGGCAATCGCCTGACGCAGGGCCGGCTCGCCCATCGGGTCGGCGTAGCCCAGGCTGCTTGGGCGCAGGGCTTGTTCGCGGCGGGCGACAATGCCATTCCACACCGCCAGCGGAAAGGCGTTCAGGTCGGGGTGGTTGGCGCGAAAGGCGCGCAAGGGTGCACCGGCCTCGCGCGGAAACGGCGAGTCGGCCAGGCGCTGGCCCGCGTGCGACAAGCGCAGCGCCGTGCTGGCTGGCACGCGCGGGGTGGGCTGCGGCGCCGGCAGGCGGGTGGCCACTGTGGTGCCACGCCCTACCGCGCCATGCAGATAGCCTTCGGCGCTCAGTTGCTCGTACACCGCCAGCACCGTGCTGCGCGACACGCCCTGCTGGCGGGCCAGTTCGCGGCTGGGGGGTAGGCGTGCGCCGGCGGGCAAACGGCCACTGAGCAAGGCTGCGCGCAGCTCTTGATACAACCAGTGTTGCAGGGTCTGGCCGGCCGGGCGCGGGCTCAGGGCAAGTTCAAGTTCGGCGGCGCGGCGCATTGGTGGGGCTCACAGGCAAATTGGCCTGATGATTTTGCCGCTAAATGGCTATGTTTGTCAGGCCAATTTGCCGCTAAGCTGGCCGGTGTGTTGATCCCATCCCCCGATCAGGAGAATGACCATGCAAGCCCGTTTTGATGTTGGCGCGGTGGCGCCGGAAGGTTTTCAGGCGATGTACGGCGTGCACCAGTATGTGGACCACAGTGGCTTGCCGCTGCGGCTGCTGGAGCTGTTGCGCCTGCGCGTGTCGCAGCTGAATGGCTGCGCCTTTTGCCTGGCCATGCACACGCCGCTGGCGCGCCGCCACGGCGTGACTGAGGCTGAACTCACCCTGTTGCCGGCCTGGCGCGAAGCCCCGACATTGTCTGCTGCCGAGCGCGCCACGCTGGCCTGGGCTGAGGCGCTGACCCAGCTCACCCCGCTGGGCGTGGACGACGCGCTGTATGCCGAGATGCAGGTGCATTTTGACAGCAAGCAGATTGCCGACCTCAGCTTTGCCGTGGCGGAAATCAACGCCTGGAATCGGCTGATGGTGGCCTCGCGCACGCCGCCGCAGTAAGCGCCGCTCACCAAACCCTCCTGGCGTTGTGACCGATATGGTCTGCGGTCACACGCCTGGCCATCATCGCTGCGCGGGGTTTTGTGCGCGGCGCTTGGCCAGGGGGTAAGGTGACATGATGTGAAGGCCCGCAGCCCATTCCCTCACCGCGAAACCTGACATGTAATTGTCCCGGAAAACCTTGCACATCAATGCTATAATCGCCCGCTTTTTTCTGCGGAGCCTGCGATGCGTGCGAATGCCTGTGGCGTTGACTTTGGCACTTCCAATTCCACCGTGGGCTGGTTGCGCCCGGACGCCGACGTCTTGCTGGCGCTGGAGGACGGCAAGGCCACGCTGCCCTCGGTGGTGTTTTTCAACGCCGAAGAAGACCACACCGTGTTTGGCCGCCAGGCGCTGGCCGAGTATCTGGATGGCTACGAAGGCCGGCTGATGCGCTCGCTGAAAAGCATTCTGGGCACCGGCCTGGTCAATGGCCAGACCGAAGTCAATGGCCAGGCGCTGCGTTTCATCGACCTGCTCTCTTTATTTATCCGCACCCTGAAAGCCCGCGCCGAAACCAGCGCCGGGCGCGAGTTCAGCCAGGTGGTGTTTGGCCGGCCGGTGTTTTTTGTCGATGACGACGCCCAGGCCGACCAACTGGCACAGGACACCCTGGCTGACATCGCCCGCCGCGCCGGGTTTAGCGAGATTGAATTCCAGTTTGAGCCGATTGCCGCCGCGTTTGACTACGAAAGCCAGATCGAGCGCGAGGCGCTGGTGTTGATTGTCGATATCGGCGGTGGCACCTCGGACTTTTCGCTGCTGCGCCTCTCGCCCGAGCGACGCGGCCAGCTGGATCGCGCCAGTGACATCCTGGCCAGCGGCGGCGTGCACATCGGCGGCACGGACTTTGACCGCCAGCTCAGCCTGCAATCGGTGATGCCGCTGCTGGGCTATCGCTCGCTGCTGCAAAACGGCGTGGAAGTGCCGTCCAGCTATTATTTCAACCTGGCCACCTGGCACACCATCAACTTTGCCTACACCCGACAAGTGCAGGCCGAATTGCAGGCGGTGCGCCGCGAGGCCGGCGAGCGCCACAAGCTGGACCGGCTGCTGGCCTTGATTGACCAGCGCGCCGGCCACTGGCTGGCCATTCAAGTCGAAGCTGCCAAGATTGCCCTGTCCAGCACCGAGCAACACACCATGGACCTGGCCCAGCTGGAAGCCAGCCTGAGTTGCCTGGTGGCGCGTGAGGAATTTGACCAGGCCATCGACACCTTGCTGGCGCGCATCGAAACTACCCTGAGTCGCCTGCTGGCCGACGCACAACTGCGTGCTGCCCAGGTAGACACGGTGTTTTTTACCGGCGGCGCCAGCGGCGTGCCCTTGCTGCGCCAGCGCGTGGCGGCGATGTTCCCCGCTGCGCGCGTGGTGGAAGGTGACCGCGACGGCAGCATTGGCCGTGGCCTGGCGCGCGACGCCGCCTGCCGCTTTGCTTAGCACCGCGCCGTCAACACTGTAAGGATCGTCACACCCTGCGTAGCCAGGAAGCTAGCGTGTGGATTTTGCCGTGCTTGGCGGTGTATCACACTGGCCGATTGAGCCTCAGACCGCCCGCGCCAAAAGCGGGCTGCCGCCTTGTGATACACTGAACGCCGTTTTTAACCCTCCCGCCTGCACGAGCCCACCATGTCTGGAAATACCTTCGGCCTGTTGTTCACCGTCACCTCCTTTGGCGAAAGCCACGGCCCGGCCATTGGCTGCGTGGTGGATGGTTGCCCGCCGGGCATGGCGCTGGACGCCGCGTGGATTCAGGCCGAACTGGACCGCCGCAAGCCCGGCACCAGCCGTCATGTCACCCAACGCCGCGAGCCGGATGAGGTGGAGATTCTGTCCGGTGTGTTTGAGGGCAAGACCACCGGCACGCCGATTGCGCTGTTGATCCGCAACACCGACCAGCGCAGCAAGGACTACGGCAATATCGCCGACACCTTCCGCCCTGGCCACGCTGATTACACCTACTGGCACAAATACGGCATCCGCGACCCGCGCGGCGGCGGGCGCTCGTCAGCGCGGGAAACCGCCGTGCGCGTGGCGGCCGGGGCGATTGCCAAAAAATGGCTGGCCGAGCAATTTGGCATTGTCATTCGCGGCCACATGACCCAGATCGGCGAAAAAATCATTCCGTTTGCCAGCTGGGACGAAGTGAACAGCAACCCGTTTTTTGCCGCCGACGCCAGCGTGGTGCCCGAGTTGGAAGCCTATATGGACAGCATCCGCAAAAGCCTGGATTCGATTGGCGCGCGGCTGCGCGTGGTGGCCGAGAATGTGCCGGTGGGCTGGGGCGAGCCGGTGTTTGACCGCCTGGACGCCGACATTGCCCACGCCATGATGAGCATCAACGCAGTGAAAGGCGTGGAAATCGGCGCCGGTTTTGGCTGTGTCACGCAAAAAGGCAGCGAGCACGGCGACGAGCTCACCCCGCAAGGTTTTGCCAGCAACCACGCTGGCGGCATCCTGGGCGGGATTTCCACCGGCCAGGACATCGAAGTCTCGATCGCCATCAAGCCCACTTCGTCCATCGCCCAGCCGCGCCGCTCGATCAACAAGGCCGGCGAAGCCATCGAAATGGAAACCCACGGCCGCCACGACCCCTGCGTGGGCATCCGCGCCACGCCGATTGCCGAAGCCATGCTGGCGCTGACGCTGATCGACCACGCGCTGCGCCACCGCGCCCAGTGCGGCGATGTGCGGGTGGATACGCCCGATATTGCCCGACGCGGTTGAGCCCGGCGGTTTGCCGGCAGGCGATAAAAACCCCCGGCCTTGGCCGGGGGTTTTTATCGACGCTCGTCAATGCAGCCTGATTTCTATCAAACCACCACCACGCAGGCAAAATCCGACCACTGCACATCCACCAGGCCCGTCAGGGTGATGCCGGTATCGGTATCGCCAAATACATCGCTTGCCGGGTGGGTGTCCAGCACCACATAGGTGTTGCCATCAAGCTGAAAAGACACCAGCGCTGCCCGACTGCCGCTGGCCTGGTTGCCCGCCCGGTCCAGCAGGTCGGCCAAGGTTTCGCCTGAGCCTGCAACCAGCTTGATCAGTGCGTTGGGGGCGGCGACGCCCAGGCTCTGGGCGATGTCAAAACGGATTTTGTCCTGGCCGCTGACAAAATCGGTGATGGTGACATTGGACATATTCAGATTGGGATTGCTGACCAGGTAGCGCCCCATGTAAAACACATCATTGCCGCTCCCCCCGCTCAGGCTGGTGATGCCCAGCCCGCCATCCACCGTGGTGGCCACATACAGATAGTCGTTGCCGTCGCCTCCCTGTAGTGTGTCATTGCCGCCATAGCCATTGATGATGTCGTTACCGCCCCGACCATCAATCAGGTTATTGCCAGCGCCACCCAGAAGCATATTGTTCAGCCCATTACCCAGTCCGTCGATGTTGTCATTGCTGATCATCACCAGGCTTTCGACTTCGCCGGAAATCAGCGGGACGGAATAAGGATTCACCATTTCTCCGGGTTGCAAGGACATAGTGACGGTGGTGCGGATGGTGTCAATGCCTTCGCCGGTAAATTCTTCTATCTGGCTCAGTGCATTGGTAATGATATAAGTGTCGTTGCCCGTGCCGCCTCGGGTATAGGTACGGTGTGCGCCATAACTTCAGATAAATCGTATCGTTACCGGCATCACCGTACACATAGGATGTGACATTCCCTCCCACATAAATGATGTCGTTGCCATGGCCACCATGCACGGTATCGTCACCGCCCACCGTGGAGTTGGTGGCAAAGGTGTAAATGGTGTCATTGCCATCGCCGCCATTGAGTGCATCCGCTCCGTTTGAGCCACGCATGAAATTGGCCATGGCATTCCCGGTCAAGCTCAGACCAGATTGGGCTGCATACAGCCGCTCGATATTGTCGCCCAGCACCAGGGATATCTTGCTGGTAATGCTGTCCACCCCCTCGTTGGCCAGCTCAACCACCACATCGCCAGCATCATCCACCACATAACTGTCATCACCGGCGCCGCCAGCCATCCAGTCGGCGCCCAGGCCGCCATCCAGCGAGTCATTGCCGTCACTGCCCAGCAAGGTGTCAGCACCTGCTGCGCCGAGCAGGGTATCGTTACCCAGATTGCCGGTGAGCTGGTTGTTCAGGGCGTTGCCCGCAATGATGAAGCCAGTGGAGCTGGCCAGCGAGTAATCGGTTTCGTTTGCTGCCAGGGTGATGGTATTGCCTGTGGTGCTTGCCATGGTAGAGCCCTCCGCAATCAATAGATCATGAGCGATACAAAAAATGCTTAAACTTGCATTTTTATTCTATTAATCTGTTTGATTTTATTTCAATCAGTGTAAATACTGCTTTTGGCGGCAATATTTATCCAAGATCAAGTGAAATGTTGTCTGTGTGGGGTTTACTTGGTGTCGCCTTGCTTCCATGCGTGCGTCTGGACGTGCATGCTGATTGGTGATTGAAACACTTTTGGCATGAGTCTCACCTGAGGGAGTGTTCCTGCGCAGGCGGGAATCACACCTCAGGTGACGCACGGCGAGTGCTGCGTCGTAGCGCATGAACCCTTGTGTTCAACGTGGCTGGCTACTAGGCGCTGCCCATCAACACCCTGAGGTGTCCTGTTTGCTGTCCATGCAATCCATGCGATGCCGTGTTTTTGGCGGCTGTAAAAAAACCCAGCCCCCCTGATAGGCTGGGGCTGGGTTTTCGGTGCACCCGGTCGGGTCGATTATTCATGAGGGGATTTCGTACGGCTGCCCGTGCCCCATAGCGCCTGCCACCAGGCCATATACAGTTGCCACGGGCCACGCCAGCCAAATTCCCAGGCGTGCGCTGGCTGCGCCAGCGCCAAGCCCTGCTGGCCGGTGATTTCACCCAATGCGGCGGCAGCGTGTTCGTGCGCCGGGGCCACTGCTGCGTCGCGGGCGCTGTAGACGCGCGCCAGCACGTCTTCCAGCGGGTGGGCGGCGTTCACCTGCTCGTATAGCTTCAGGTATTCCTGGCGGGCGGCGGCGCGGCCGGCGGCGGCGTTCAGCGGCCACAGCAGCACGCGGCCCACCACGCCGTGCGCCAGGCCCAGCTCCCATGGCATCCAGCGCGATTCGGTCGAGCGCGCCGAAAACACAAACAGCAATAAACGGCTGCGGCTGAGGATATTTTTCAGCCGCTCGGCCAGCTCGCGGCCATGCAGGCGCGACAAGGCTTCGTCGTCCACGTCCAGATACACGCTCAAGCCAGCAGCGCGCAGCTGTTCGGCCAGTTGCTCGGCTTGCTCGCGGTCGGCGCGGGTGTGCGAGAGAAACACATCATGCCATTCCGGGGAATAGGCCTGTTTCATTTGCTGTCTCCTTTTTGTGAGCGACTCTTACGGTGTTTTATTGGGGTGGGGTCGTGCAAATCGGGTTCAGGCCTGGCGCGCGGCCATCGCCCCAGGCCGCCAGCGCTTGGGCCACACGCTGAATCGGCGTGGCCCAGTCGCCGCGCGTGGGCTGACGAAACAGGCGCAGGCAGCCGGGATACCACGGGCTGTCTTCGCGCCCGGCCAGCCAGCGCCAGTCGGTTTGGTAGGCGGGCAGCAGCACCCAGCACGGCACGGCCAGCGCGCCGGCCAGGTGGGCGACGGCGGTGTCCACGCTGATCACCAGGTCCAGCTGGCGCAGCACGGCGGCGGTGTCGGCCAGGTCGGCAAAGTCTTCGCCCAGCGGCCACAGTGGCAGGGGCGCATCGGCCGCGCGCGCCTCGGCTTGGCCGGCGCCTTTTTGCAGGCTGATCCACTGCACGCCGGGCAGGGCTGCCAGCGGCGCCAGCGCAGCCAGGCTAGGCAGCGAGCGCTCGGCGTCGTTTTCAAATTTCGGGTTGCCTTTCCACACCAGGCCCACCCGCCAGCCGGCCTCGCGCGGCGGCAGGCGCGGCGCCCAGGCGGCCATGCGCGCCGGCTCGGCGTGCAGATAGGGCAGCGCCGCCGGAATGCTGTCCAGCCGGGTGTGGCAGTGGTGGGGCAGGCTGAGCGGCGGCGACCAGACATCCCAGTCTTCGTCGATTTCACTGCCCAGCGCATACACCGCGTCCACGCCTTCCAGCCGGGCAAACAAGGCCGCCAGCGGCGGATGGCACAGCACGCCCACCCGCCGCGCGCCCAAGGCTTTCAGCTGGGCGGCGTAGCGGCAAAACTGAATCATGTCGCCCAGCCCGGCCTCCAGGCCAATCAACAGCGCCCGCCCGGCCAGCGCTTCGCCCTGCCAGCGCGGCCATGGCAGTTGGCGCGCCAGCGCGGCGTACCAGTCGCGCGCCTCCAGCGCCGCCCAGCCACGGGCGTAATCGCCCCGGCGCAGATAGACATAGGCCTGATTAAACTGCGCGCTGGCGTGGCTGGGCTCCAGCGCCAGCGCCTGCTGATAGCAGGCCAGCGCGGCGTCGTCCTCGCCCAGGCTGGCGCGCAGCACGCCCAGATTGGACCACAGCGCCGCGCTGGCCACGCCGGCGGCCAGCGCCGCCTGATACACCGCCAGGGCGTCGTCCAGCCGGCGCAGGCGGGTGAGCAGGCCGCCCAGATTCACATACGGCTCGGCCAGCGCTGGCGCATGGCGCACCGCCGCGCGCGCACTGGCTTCCGCGCCGGCCCAATCGCCCAGCGCCTCCAGCGCCAACGCCAGATTGGCGTGCAGCGCGGCGGCGTCGGGCGCCTGGCGCAGGCCCTGGCGAAACGCACGCGCGGCGGCGTCGGGCTGGCGCGCTTGCAAGGCGGCCAGGCCGGTGTGCAGACAGGCTTGGGCGTCGGCGCGCGGCATGGCGTTCAGGCCGGTTCGAATTCGCAGCTGAGCGCGGGCGCGCCTTGTTCGGCAATCGCCAGCAGGCGGTCGATATTGGGATGCGCGCCAGGGCGGGCGCGGGCGTCGGCGGTGTGCTCGGCGTACAGCGCCAGGCCATGGCGGGCGGCGTCGGCGTGGATGCCGCCAAATTGCTGGTGTAGGGCGTGATACACCGCCAGCGAGCCGGCCTGGCCGGGCTTGTTCTCCAGCCGGGCCACACTGGCGCCGCTGGCGTCGCGCAGGGTCAGCGCGGCCAGGTGGGTCACCGAGGGCAGGGTGGCGAGCACGTCACGGAATTGAGCAGGCAGGGCGGTCATCGGGTCAGTCCTTGTCAAATAAAAGAAACAAGGCCGTATTGTAACCGCCGTGCGGCCGCTGGCGAGCAGGCCGCGCAATCAGAGCCGCTCACCAAACCCTCCTGGCCTTGTTGCCCGGCCTTGCCGTACCCGTACTGCCTGCGGTTACACGCCTGGCCAGGGCTGCTACGCTGAATTTTGTGAGCGGCGTGAGGTGAAGGGCATTCAGCCCTTTTTCGGCACCAGATACTGTTGGGAGATCTGGCGGAACTGCGGGTGGCCCGAGCTACGCAGCATTTCAAACAACACCATCTCGCGGCTGACCAGCCACACTCCGGCCTGCTGATAGCGCAGCAAGGCGGTGTCGAGGTCGGATTGCGCGCGGCTGCTGATGCAGTCCGTCACCACAAACACCTCTTTGCCGGCGGCTTTCAGCTCCAGCGCGGTTTGCAGCACGCACACATGCGCCTCCATGCCGATCAGAATCACCTGACGGCGCGCCAGCAGGCTGTCCGGCAGGCAGTGTTCGGCCACGCAGGAAAAATGCTTTTTCTCGACGGTGGGCGCATCCGGGCACAGCTGGCGCAGCGCCTCGACGGTGTGGCCCAGGCCGCTGGGGTATTGCTCGGACAGCACCACCGGCAAGCCCAAGTCATTGGCCGCGCTGATCAACCAGCCGGCGCGCTCGACCAAGCCTTGCGGGTCCAGCACGGCGGGCAGCAGTTTGTCCTGAATATCGACCACCAGCAGGGTGGCGTCGTCGCATTGCATCAGCATGGGTGAGATTCTCCTGATTCAGACTCGAAAGATGGCGGTTCTGCGACCGCCTGGGGAAATACGGGTATATACAGCTGAGGCGGCCGCTGACAAAACGCACCGCTCTGATAGCCAGGCCTTGCCGGGGGGTATCGTCTGCCGCCACATGCCTGGTCAGGGCTGTGGCGCCGAGTGTGCTGCGCGGCACTGGCCCCATACTCAGGCCGGGCGGGCGTAGGGCTCGGCAGCGGCAATGATTTCGCCCTCAGCCAGCGCCGCCTCGCGCCATTCGACCATGGCCGGTAGTGCCAGCACGGCGGCAGCATACTCGGCAGCGGCGCCATCCAGCGCCACGCCATAGGTGGCCAGGCGGGTCACCACCGGGGCAAACATGGCATCAGCATAGCAGAACGGGCCAAACAGAAAATCCCCATGCGCCGCATGCTGGGCGCGCAGGCTGGCCCAGATCTCGGTGATGCGGGCAATATCGGCCAGCACCTCGGGGGTGTGGCCGCAGCCAGGCAGGCTGGCGCGCAGATTCATCGGCATCTGGCTGCGCAGTGCGGTAAAGCCCGAATGCATCTCGGCGCTCACCGCCCGCGCCAGCGCGCGCTGGCGGGCATTGCCCGGCCACAGGCCAAACTCGGGGTAACGCTCGGCCAGGTATTCGCCAATCGCCAGCGAATCCCACACCACCAGCTCACCATCACGCAGCACTGGCACCTTGCCGCTGGGCGACACCGCCCGCAGCTTGCTGGCGCTGTCTGCCTGATACAGCGCCACCCGCGACTCGCGGAACGGAATATCAAAATGGCGCATGGCCAGCCAAGGCCGCAGCGACCACGACGAGTAATTCTTGTTGCCGATGTACAGCGTGAACATGACACAAGCTCCTGACAAATCCCGGCTGCGGGCGATTCCCGCCATTGCCACAAGCATGCAGACTACACGCAGGGGGTGGGGTGGAACAAGTTGGAGCATGGGCTTTAACTAAACGGCGCACCAAATTCGCTTGGTGTTGTCATGCGGCCTGGCCGTGTCTGTGGCCATGTATCTCACCGAGGCCGCTTTGTGAGCGATTCTGGAAACAACGGCAATTATCTTATATGTAAGATAATTGCTTGGGGGCAATATGGCCTGGTCACACAGTGCTGACATGACATTTGGCTTGTGCTGACATAGCATGTCCTCATGACAAATCGCATAAGGGCTACTTGACATGAATGCTTCCACTCTCGAGCACTGTTCTGGTGTGCTGACGTTTGACGATTTGCCTGGTGCGTGCCGCACCTTGTGGGCCAAAAGCGGCGAGCCGCAAGGGCACAGCTTGCTGTGCCATATGCTGGATGTCTCTGCGGTTGCCTTGGCCTTGTTGGAGCACTGCCAGGTAGACGACGCCCAACTGGCGCGCTGGTTTGGCTTGCCGGCTGAGCATGTGCGTCTTTGGCTGGCGCTGTTGGTGGGCCTGCATGATTTTGGCAAGGCCACGCCCGGTTTTCAGGTCAAATGGCCCGCTGGCCAGGCGGCTGATGAGGCGCTGGGTTTGTCGTTTGCTGTACCCGATGCCTTGCGCGCCAGCCGGCATGATCTGGCCACGGCGGCCTTGCTGCCCAAGGCGCTACAGGCGCGTGGGGCGCCTTGTCCATGGGCGCTTGCCGTGGTGCAAGCCATCAGCGCGCACCATGGTTTCAATTTTGTGCCAGGTGACAGCAAGGCTGGCAAACCCTTGCGCGAGCCAGCCGCGTGGGGACAGGCGCGTGATGCCTTGCTGGACACGTACTGGCACACGCTGGCGCCGCAAGGCATACCGGAAGAAATCGACATCTGCCTGGACGCCGTGGCCTGGCTGGCTGGTTTGACCAGTGTCTGCGACTGGATTGGCTCCAATAGCGAATGGTTTGTCCCCGGCGAGCGCCAGCCTACCCTGCTGGGCCATTGGACGCATGCCCGCCAGCTGGCCGTAGCGGCATTGGCCGAGCCAGAACGCCTGGGCTGGCCGATCACCCAACCGTTGCTGGATGGGCTGCCGCAGGATTGCCACGCGCTGATTGCCCGGATTTTGCAGACCGATGCACCGGTGCGCGCCCGCCCACTGCAACAGGTGGCGGATGCCTTGCTGGCGCAAGGCCAGGGCCCGGCCTTGCTGGTGGTGGAAGCGCCCATGGGCGAAGGCAAAACCGAGCTGGCGTTTCTGGCCAGCCTGCGCTTGCAGGCGCGTCAGGGGCATCGCGGCCTGTATGTGGCTCTGCCCACCCAAGCTACTGGCAATGCCATGTTTGAGCGCACCCTGACCTTTTTGCGCGCCTTTGCTGATGGCCGTGCGCTGGATATTCAACTGGCGCATGGCGGGGCTTTGCTGAACGACAGTGTGGCGCGCCTGCGCAATGTCTGGGGCGAAGACGGCAAGCGCGAGGCGGTGCGTTCGGCCGCCTGGTTTGCCCAGCGCCGGCGCGGCCTGCTGTCGCCTTATGGCGTGGGCACGGTAGACCAGGCACTGTTTGGCGTGATGAACGTCAAGCACCATTTTGTCCGCCTGTGGGGACTGGCCAATAAAGTGGTGGTACTGGACGAAGTACACGCCTACGACGCGTATACCGGCTCGCTGATTGAGTATTTATTGAAATGGCTGAAAGGCTTGGGCTGTTCAGTGGTCCTGATGAGCGCCACCTTGCCCACCGCCACCCGTCAGGCCTTGCTCAAGGCCTGGGGTGTGCGCTCGGCGCTGCCGGATTGCGCCTATCCGCGCGTGCTGGTGGCCGATCAGGCTGGCGTGCGGGTAGATACGTTCACCGCCCGCGAACAAGCCTCCATCCAACTGCTGGGGCTGGAAGAATCGCTGGATAGCCTGGCCGCCCAGGCGTTGGACTGCCTGGCGGATGGCGGCTGCGGCGCGGTGATTGTCAACACCGTGGACCGTGCCCAGGCCTTATTCCAGCTGCTGCGTGAGCGGGTGCCAGACGACACCGTGTTGCAGCTGTTTCATGCCCGTTATCCAGCAGAACAGCGTCGGGAAAAAGAACAAGCCACCCTGACCACGTTTGGCCCGCCCGACGCCAGTCGCCAGCGTCCGCAGCGCGCCCTGCTGATTGCCACCCAAGTGGCCGAACAAAGTCTGGATCTGGACTTTGACTTCTTGTTGTCTGACCTGGCGCCAGTGGACTTGCTGCTGCAACGCGCAGGCCGCCTGCATCGCCATCGCCGGGCCTGGCGTCCGGTCGCTCACCAGCAACCGCGCTTATGGGTGGCTGGCTTGTGCGCCGACCGTCTGCCCGACCTGAAAACCACCCACTGGGGCCATGTGTATGGCGATTATCTCTGCCTGGTGACCTGGGCCATCTTGCTGCGCGAGCCGGTATGGCGCCTGCCCGCGGATATTGATCGTCTGGTGCAGGCGGTTTATGCCCCCTGGCCTGAACTGGACCATGTGCCAGACGAGGTGCGCACCCGCATTGAAGATGTCTGCCGGGTCGAGCACAAAGCCGAGGCCCAGTTTCAGCAGAATCTAGCCAAACAACTGGCCATTGATCCCCGCGCCGAGCCCGATGCGGCTTATATCGACAAACCACACGGCGGCGACGAAGACGACACGCTGGCGCTGCGCAACCGCACCCGGCTGGGCGACGACAGCGTGACGGTGATTCCGCTGTGGGTGAATGCCGATGGCCTGTGGCGCACTCATCCTGACGACGCCCCTTTTGATCCACAACAGGTGGTCAGCCATGCCCTGGCCCGGCAACTGTTGGCGCGCCAGCTCACCCTGTCGCGCAAGGCGCTAACCGCCCATCTGAAAGCCCAGCCGGCCTACCCTGCCCTGGCGGAACATCCACTGCTGACCCAAAGCCAGCCCTTGCTGCTGGTGGATGGCGTGTGCCGGGTAGGCAAGCTGGAAGTCAGTCTGGATGCCGAATTGGGGGTGTGTTATCGGCGGGTGGGCGAGTTGTGAAGGGGTGGCTCGGGGGAAAAGGGGAAAAGCGCCAGGCTAGGCCGCTTCGTAGCAATTAATGTGGTTCATCCCCTTGCCGAGCCACCGGCGGCACTCTACACGACCCGTCTGGCGGATGTGGTATATTTTTCGGTACGTGATTTCTACGTAGCAAGTAATGCTTTGCTTGTTATTATTTATGAGATATTCTAGGTGAATCATCGTTGTTCAACCTGATCTGTTTCAACCTCAATCCACGGAGGGACCACATGTGCTGAAAGCCTTCAACCTGCTGGATGAACCCTGGCTGCCGGTGCGTTATGCCGACGGTCGGATAGCCGAGGTGGGCCTGTTGCAACTGTTTGCCGATGTCGGGCAAATTGTTGCGCTGGCCGAAACCTCACCACCTGGCCTGATTGCCCTGTACCGCGTGCTATTGGCCATCACCCATCGCGCACTGGCGCGTGAGCATGGAGAATGGGGCAAAAGCGATTTGGCGCGCTGGCATGCCAAAGGGCTGCCAGTGGAAGCTCTGCATGCGTACCTGGAACACTGGCGCGAGCGTTTTTACCTGTTTCATCCGGACTGGCCATTCATGCAAGTGGCCGCCTTGGCCGAGGCCGAGGAAACCCGCCACAAAAGCAAACCCTGGACGCAGATTTCGCTGGCCAGCAGCAGCGGTAATGCGCCCGTGCTGTTTGATCACTCGGTGGACACCCACCCTTCGCAGATTACCGCTACCCAGGCCGTGCGCCACCTGTTGGGTTTTTTGCAATTCACCCCCGGTGGCTTGGTGAAAACCGTGAGGGATTCTGACAAGGCCGGTCCACTGGCCAACACCGCAGCCGCCCTACCGATGGGCGACACCCTGGCGCGCACCCTGTGCCTGGCGCTGCATCCCTGCTCCATTGAGCCCGACACGGATCTTCCTGCCTGGGAACAACCTGCCCCGCCAAGTCTGGCTAACTTGCGCGCCGAGCCCACTCTGGCGACGGGCGCCAACGACCGCTACACCCGGCTGAGCCGCGCCGTGCTGCTGTTGCCCGAAGACGACGGCCAGCATATCAGCCAACTGCGTTTTGCTGCCGGCTGTGCGCTGGCCGAAGACGACCATGCCCCTGATCCGATGGCCAATTACCGCATGGGCAGCAATGGGCTGGTGCGGTTGAGCTTCAGCGAGGGCCGCGCTATTTGGCGTGATTTGTCAGCCCTGTTGCCCGACCCGAGCGGCAAGCACGCCAAACCTGCCGGCGTGCTGGGTTATGCGCATCGTTTGCTGGGCGCCTTGGGGCAGGCTGACAGCTGGCTGCCGGTGATGGTGCTGGGTTTGACCAGCGATCAGGCCAAGCTGGTGCGCTGGCGGGTAGACAACGTAGCCCTGCCCACCTGCCTGCTGGAGCAGGAAGACGTGGTCGAGCTGCTGCGCGCCGCCTTGCGCGACAGTGAGGCACTGTTTGTTGGCCTGCGCCAGATTGCCACGTCCATGCTGGCTGAATCCATGCCCGACCCCAAACACAAAGACACCCGCGCCCGTGCCCGCGCCATGTTTGACAACGGCGCCTCGGCGGCCACCTATTTTGCCCATCTGGAACGGCGCTTGCCGGCGCTGCTGGCCTGCCTGGCGCAAACGGGTGATCACCATACGCTGTGGCAGGCTGCCCAACTGCACGCCATTGCGCCCGCCTGGCAAGCCGCCTGCCGACAACTGGGCGAGGGCGCGCGCGCCATTCGCGCCTGCGCCCAGCACGAGCCCCGTTACCTGGGGTTGATCAAACCCCTGCTGCCCCCTGTCACCAAAGAGGCCACGCATGTCTGAGCCATCATTTATCACCGATTTCATCGAAAAACTGCAAAAGCTGGATCGTCGCGCACTAGCCATCTTGCGGCGCAGCGCCAGCTTTGCCCCCGGTGCCTATCCCGCAGCCTACCCGTATGTCGAACACCATGTCGGCGCGGACTGGCACCCTCAGGACAGCAGGCGGCAGGCGCTGTATATCACGGCCATGCTGTTCGCCCTGCATCCGCGTCAGGCCGAGGTCAGCCTGGCCACTGCGCTGGGCCGGCTGATGAAAGCCCGCGACAGCGACAGCATCGAACTGCGCTTTATTGCTCTGCTGGCTGCCGATGGCGACGAACTGCCGTATTACCTACGCCAGATCGTCTCGCTGCTGGCAGCAGACGAACACGGCATCGATTACGCCGAGCTGCTGCAAGACTTGATCTGGTGGCTGAAAAGTCATTCTCCCGAATCACGCGACCGCATCCGGCAAAAATGGGCGCGCGATTTTTACCGTCAGCTTGCCCAAACCCCTGCTGCTGCTTGAACCCCATCCCATCCCTTATTGTGAGACGCTGCCATGAGCCTGTTTATTGAATTTCACCTGATCCAGAACTTTGCCCCCAGCAACCTCAACCGCGACGATACCGGCGCCCCTAAAGACGCCATATTTGGTGGCTACCGCCGCGCCCGCATCAGCAGCCAGTGCCTGAAGCGCGCCGTGCGCCAGACTGCTGAATTTCCTGCCGGCCACCAAGGCGTGCGCACCAAAAAATTGCTGGAACTGCTGAGCGAACAACTGCGCACCCAATTTGGCCGGGAAGCCGAAGACATGCCCGCTCGCATTCAACTGGCGCTGGCCGCTGCCGGCCTGGCGGTGAAAGAAGACGGCAAAACCGAATATCTGCTGTTTCTCGGACAACAGGAAATCAACGGCTTTGCCCAACTGATTGACCAGCATTGGGACAGCCTGGCCGTGCCGGCCAGCAGCGAAAAGAAAAGTAAAAAAGACGCCAAGGCCAGCGCTCCGGCTGAGGTGGTCAAGCAGGCCAAAACCATCATGAATGGCGGCAAGGCGCTGGATGTGGCGCTGTTTGGCCGCATGCTGGCCGACCTGCCAGAAGTCAACCAGGACGCCGCCTGCCAGATGGCCCACGCCATCAGCACCCACCGCGTTGAGCGCGAATTTGATTATTTCACTGCCGTGGACGACAAAGGCGGCCCAGAAGAAACCGGCGCCGGCATGATTGGCCAAGTGGAATTCAATTCCGCCACGTTCTACCGTTACACCAATATCAACCCGGCCAAGCTGCTGGAGAACCTGCAAGGCGACCGCGACCTGCTGCTGAACGGTTTGCGCGCCTTCACCCTGGCCCTGGCGCGCGCCATTCCTACCGGCAAGCAAAATACCTTTGCCGCGCACAACCCGCCCAGCTTTATTGGCGTGGTCATCCGCCACGCCAGCCCGATCAACCTGGCCAATGCCTTTGAAACCCCGGTGTATGCCGAGCGTGGCCAGGCGCTGACCAAGCCCTCAGTGGTCAAATTGGCCGAATACGACAACATGCTCTCCGCCGTGTATGGCGACCCCCGCGACTGCTGGGCCTATCTCGATCTGTCGCAAGCTTGGCCGCAAGACAAGGGCGACAAGCTGAATAGCCTTACCGAACTGGCCGATTGGGTGGCGCAGCACATTGCCAGTGCACAGGAGGCCTGACATGGCCACCTTGCTGCTGCAACTGGTGGGCCCCATGCAGGCATGGGGCGTCACCAGTCGCTTTGACGAACGCGACAGCGGGCTGGAACCGTCCAAATCCGGGGTGATTGGCCTGCTGTGCGCCGCCCTGGGACGCGACCGCGCCGAGCCGGTGGATGACTTGGCTGCCCTGCGCATGGGCGTGCGCGTGGACCGTGAAGGCCTGCTGATGCGCGATTACCAAACCGCCACCGGTCTGTTGCTGGCCTCGGGCAAGCCCGACCACAAGCGCACCGCGATCAGCCCACGGTTTTATCTGGCCGACGCTGCTTTTTTAGTCGGGCTGGAAGGCTCGCGCACTCTGCTGGACACCCTGCAAAGCGCGCTCAAGCAACCCGTCTGGCCGCTGAGCCTGGGGCGTAAATCCATGCCGCCCGGCAAACCGGTTTGGCTGGCCGATGGCGTGCGTGACACGGACTTGCTCACCACCCTGGAGCAAGCCGACTACCTCACCGAGCCACTCCAGCCACACGACACCCAGCCGCTGCGCCTGATGCTGGAACACCCCACAGAGGGCGCCGTGCGGCTGGATCAACCCGTGGCCCCCTTTGCTCAGCGGCGCTTTGGCCCGCGCTTTGTCCAATCGGCCACCCTGGAGAGGCGTCATGCACCTGACCCAACTCACGCTTGATTCGCGCCACACCGCCATCCGCCGCGATCTGGGCAACGCCTACGACATGCATCGCACCCTGGCCCGCGCCTTTGCCACCCAGCCAGATGCGCCTCCCGAACGCTTTTTGTGGCGGCTGGATGCGCTGGACGCCCTGACCGGTCGCGCCGTGGTGTTGATTCAATCCAATGGCCCTGGCGTGTGGAATCACCTGCCCACTTCCAGCGTGCAAGTGCGCGAGAAGTCTTTCGACCCCGCTTCGCTCGCCCAGCCTGGCCAGCGCTGCCAGTTTCGCCTGCTGGCCAACCCCACTGTCTCCCGGCAGGGCAAGCGTTATGGCGTATGGGAAGAAACCGCCCAGCGCGATTGGCTAGTGCGCCAACTGAGCCAAGCCGGGGCAACGTTGCACGACGTGGAATGCACGCGCAACGAGCGCTGGGTGCTGCGCAAGCCTGGCCAAGCCGAGCCTATTGTGCTGTGCGCCATTGGCTTTGAAGGTGTCCTCACCGTAGACAAGCCCGATGCTCTGCAACATGCCCTGTGCAATGGCATTGGCCGGGGCAAATCCTTTGGCCTGGGCCTGCTGTCGCTGGCGCCGCTGCGAGACTGGTAATGGCTTCCCCATTGCTCCCCAAACTCAAACCCCTGCCCATCAAAGAACGCCTGTCGGTGCTGTTTGTCGAGCGCTGTCAGCTGGACGTGCTGGACGGGGCGTTTGTGGCGGTGGACGTCACCGGCATCCGCACCCACATCCCGGTGGGCGGCGTGGCCTGCCTGCTGCTGGAGCCCGGCGTGCGTGTTTCGCACGCCGCCTGCAAGCTGGCCGCCGAAGTGGGCACGCTATTGGTGTGGGTGGGCGAAGCCGGGGTGCGGCTGTATTCCGCCGGCCAGCCCGGCGGCGCCCGCGCCGACCGCCTGCTGTATCAAGCCCGGCTGGCGCTGGACGACGAGGCCCGGCTGAACGTGGTGCGCGAGATGTATCGCCGCCGCTTTGGCGAAGAACCGCCACAACGGCGCAGCGTGGAGCAACTGCGCGGCATCGAAGGCAGCCGCGTGCGCGCCATGTACAAGCTGCTGGCCGGGCAATACGGCGTGAAATGGGAAGGCCGCAACTACGACCCCAAAGACTGGGACGCCGCCGACCCCATCAACCGCTGCCTGTCCGCCGCCAACCACTGTCTGTATGGCGTGGTGGAAGCCGCCGTGCTGGCCGCCGGCTACGCCCCCGCCATCGGCTTCATCCACAGCGGCAAGCCCCTGTCTTTTGTCTACGACATCGCCGACCTGTACAAATTTGACACCGTCGTCCCCGCCGCCTTTGCCGTGGCCGCCAAATCCAGCGGCGGCAACGACGAACGCACCGTGCGACAAGCCTGCCGCGATATGTTCCGCCGCAGCAAACTGCTGGAACGCATCATCCCCGACATCGAAGACATCCTCGCCGCCGGGGGCCTGGACGTGCCGCAGATCGAAGGCGTGGTGGACGCCGCCATACCGGAAGAAAAGGGGATAGGCGATGCTGGTCATCGTGCTTGAAAACGCCCCGCCCCGGCTGCGCGGGCGCATGGCCATCTGGCTGCTGGAAATCCGCGCCGGGGTGTACGTGGGCACGTACAACCGCAAAGTGCGCGAATACCTGTGGCATCAGGTGGAAGAAGGGCTGGAAGACGGCAACGCGGTGATGGCCTGGCAAGCCAGCACCGAAGCCGGCTTTGACTTTGTCACCCTGGGCAAAAACCGCCGTATGCCGGTAGAATTCGACGGCGCCCGGCTGGTGTCTTTTCACCCGCCAGACGCTGCGGATCAGGGGTAAAGACACGCTCTTTAACAGGCCGAACTCGGCTGCCTTACCCGCCTGAAAATCGACCGGAAACGTTGGTAGATTTTGACGCATCAAGCTATCATAATAACCATGAATTTTTTTATATAATGCTGCTGTATCAACCAATTTTCTTAATGTTTGCTTGTACTCAAGATACATTGTTTTTAGTTCTTCATAATTACTTATTTTTAAAACATTTTTAGCAAAATCATCAATTAAAGAATGATTTTTATCTGGATTATTTCTATCATAATTAATTTCAAAATCCCAAACATTTTCTAATCCACCTTCTAAAATAACTTTCCATCTCTCTTCATTTTGCCGTAATGATTCTTCAGCTTTTTTACGTAATGCTTTTTCTCTCATTAAAGCTAAAGTTCTATTTGAAAGGCTATCATACATTGTTAAAACAGTATTTATAAGTAATTCCATAGAACCACTCATCAAATCATCTACAATTAATTTTGATTCTTCAAGTGTATATCCAGATTGTAATGATAAAACTGCTTTTGCCATTCTTTTATCATTATCTAAAATATGATAAGCAAGCCATTGAGATAAAAAAGAGACAATATCATGAATCACATCATCTAAAGACTTATTATCTTTATTATCTTTAATTCTTATAACTTCTGCAATAAATGAACTATGAGTTTTTTGATGAGTTGATAACCAAATATCATCTTTAAAATGAGTTTTCCAGATTTTTTCTTCAGAATGGAAATGATAAT
>ERZ650300.408-NODE-408-length-25673-cov-12.402490_pt1 | contig 25673 bp, 24 predicted proteins | sample MGYA00376236_ERZ650300 | MGnify/ENA primary metagenome ERZ650300 (study PRJEB26733, sample SAMN07839303) | wastewater metagenome | biome: urban; feature: wastewater treatment plant; material: waste water | place: USA: North Carolina | collected 2016-04-28 ...
AACGCTTCCCGGGCTTCGAGACCGACGTGCATGGCCTCGTGAAGGAAGTGAAGGACGGTCGCATCCACTACTATGTGGATTGCGTGCGGGACTGAGTTTTACGCCACGCCAATGAAAAACGCCACGGCGGAAACCGTGGCGTTTTTTATGACCGCCGTTCGTAGGTGACGAACGCGAACGGCAGGCCGGATTCGGCGATTCGGGCGTCGCGGGAGACTTCCTGCCACGCGTCGCGGTCGAAAGCCGGGAAGAAGGCATCGCCGGCGAAATCCCGGTCGATTTCGGTGAGGTAGAGCCGGTCGGCCAGGGGCAGAGCCTGACGATAGAGTTCGGCGCCGCCGATGACGAAGGCGATTTCCGCGTCGCCGGCGGCGGCCAGTGCGTCTTCCAGGCTGCCGACCACGGTGCCGCCCGCGGCCTGGAAGCCGGGGTTGCGGCTGATAACGATGTTGATCCGGCCGGGCAGCGGCCGAAAGGCGTCGGGCAGCGATTCCCAGGTTTTGCGGCCCATGATCACCGGCTTGCCGCGGGTGGTTTCGCGGAAAAACTTCATGTCCTCCGGCAGATGCCAGGGCAGGCGGTTGTCGATCCCGATCACGCCACCACGGGCGCAGGCGGCGATCAGGGCGAGGATGGGTTTACTCACTGGACGACTCTCCTGCCGCTGCGCGGCTTCCTCCCCAGGGGAATGAGCAAGCTCCTTCGGGCGGCCGGGCGGAAGCGCTCATACGGCCACCGGTGCGGAAATGTGAGGGTGCGGGTCGTAGCCTTCGAGGGTGAAGTCGTCGATCGTGAAGGTGAAGATGTCCTTCACCTCCGGGTTGATGCGCATCGTCGGCAGGGCGCGGGGTTCGCGGGAGAGCTGCAGCTTCGTCTGCTCCAGGTGATTCACATAAAGGTGGCAGTCGCCGCCGGTCCACACGAAATCGCCCAGTTCATAGCCGCACACCTGAGCCACCATCATTGTGAGCAGCGCGTAGCTGGCGATGTTGAAAGGCACGCCCAGGAAGATGTCGGCGCTGCGCTGGTAGAGCTGGCACGACAGCTTGCCGCCGGCCACGTAGAACTGGAACAGCGCGTGGCAGGGCGGCAGGGCCATGCCCTCGATTTCGCCCGGATTCCAGGCGGACACAATGTGGCGGCGCGAGTCGGGGTTCTTCTTGAGGGCGTCGATGAGCTGGGCGATCTGGTCGATGCTGCGCCCGTCCGGCGTTTCCCAGCGGCGCCACTGTTTGCCATACACCGGGCCAAGGTCGCCGTTCTCGTCGGCCCACTCGTCCCAGATGGAAACCTTGTTGTCCTTCAGGTACTTGATGTTGGTGTCGCCGCGCAGGAACCACAGCAGTTCGTGGATGATCGAACGGGTGTGCAGCTTTTTGGTGGTGAGCAGCGGAAAGCCTTCGGCCAGATCGAAACGCATCTGCCAGCCGAAGACGGACAGGGTGCCGGTGCCGGTGCGGTCGTCTTTGCGGTGGCCGCGTTCCGCCACGTGACGCATGAGTTCGAGGTACTGGCGCATGACTGATCCGGTCAAAAAAACAAAGCGGCAAGTCTACCCGTTATAGGACTTGCCGAGCTAGCCGCGCTGGCTGCATCGCCCGGCGGTGGGGTGGGTGAAAAGGCCTTTGTGCTAACATTGAAAATCGTCACAAAACGTTTCGAGGCGCGTGCAGATGGAGGCGGGAAGGCAATCATGACAGTGGAACCGCTCGTCCAGAGTCCGCATCCGCTGATGCAGCCGGAGGTGCTGGGGCGGATCTTGACCGAGATCGCCACAAATGCTGCGCCGACGGCCATCGTGGAGCTGATCCGCTGGCTCGATTCCTTCCATTTCGAGGGCGAGGTGCCTCTGCCCGAATTGGCCCGTCTGGTCGCGACGCTCGACGAGGCGGCCCAGCCGCAGTTGCGTCAGGCGGCGGGGCTTTATCTCTCCAACGTGTTCGGTTCGCGCAGCGTGCGCTACAAGGCGCTGGGGCGGGATTTCTACGCCAGCCTCGGGCGTGCCTACGATCTGGTGTTGAACGGTTTGAGCGGCGACTTCTCCATCGAGCCGTCCGACAGCCTGCGCACCGAGGTGCTGCTGCGCACGGTGCGTGCGGCGGCCGGCGAGATGAAGTGGGTGGCCTTCGATTACCAGGAGCTTGCGCCGGATGTCTGGCAGCGGGCGGCGTCCGCCTATCGCGCGGCCTACGTGGCGGGGGGGCTGAACCTTCCCATCAACTTGCGCGAGGGGCGGGAGACCCGTTCGACCGTCAGCCGCGAATTCATCCGGCTGGTGGCGATGCAGTGCGCGAGCCTCGATCAGTTGTCGCCCGACCGGATCGAGGCCGCCGACAAGCTGGTGCGTTACCTGCAACATTCCCTCGCATTGTCCGTCGAGCCTCGCGGCGGCGGCCAGTTCTGGATTGACCTCGATACGCTGGCCCAGCCCCAGCGCTGCCTCGGCGTGGCCGAGGATGCGCCGGCCTCGATCCGCTATTTCCAGCCTGGCGATGTCGTGCCCCTGCTGGGTGAGTTGCGTCAGACGCTGGAGGGCGGCAGTCTCGGCCCGGGTTTTGCCGGCATCGGCGCGCCGTCGGTGAGCGGTGCGATCCGTCACCTGTCGCGTCAGTGGGGGCCGGTGCCGCCGATGCGGCAATATCGCCGTCATCCGGTCCGCGGGGCGTTGTCCCTTGCGACCGGCCTGGGCTTCATCCGCTCGCTGATTTCCGGCGAGGCCTTGATGCGTCCGGCGGCGGCCTGGGCATTGCGCGACGCCAGCCGTAGCGGTTTCGGGGTGGAGTCGGCGGCGCTGGATCCGGAGATCTGTCGGGTTGGCGTGCTGGTCGGCGCCCATGTGGGCGAAACCGGCCGTTGGGTGCTGGCCTTGGTCCGGCGGGTGCGTTCCAACGATCGGGGCGAGGCGTCGGTCGGTCTTCAGACGGTGTCCAGCGAGCCCAATCCGGTGCTCCTCGACGACGGCAGCCGCAGTTGGAACGGCATTCTGTGCGATCCGGTGGTACGCGGGCGCGGTTTGCGGATCGTCTGCGAACCCGGTGCCATGCGTTCGCAGCGTCCCGTGTTTGCCAAGCTGGGCGGTCGAATGGTCAAGCTCGATCCGGGCAAGATATTGGTCGGCGGGCCGGGCTATCAGATCGTCGGTTGCAACGTGTTGTGATTCCGTGAGATCGGGTGCTCGTGCAAAAAGGGCCGGGATTCTCCGGCCCTTTTGCGTTGCTTCGGGCGATCAGACTGCGGCGAGCGCCTGATCGAGGTCGGCGAGAATGTCGTCGATGTGCTCGATGCCGATGGATAGCCGGACCATGTCGGCCGATACGCCGGCCTTGGCCAGCTCATTCTCCGACAACTGCCGGTGGGTGGTGGAGGCCGGGTGGCAGGCGAGGCTCTTGCAATCGCCGATGTTCACCAGACGGGTGACCAGCTTGAGGGCGTCCTGGAAGCGGGCGCCGGCCGCCTTGCCGTCGCCGTCGGTGCTCTTCACGCCGAAGTTGATGATGCCCGAGGCACGTCCGCCCATGTATTTCTGCACCAGACCGTTGTCCGGGTGGTCGCGCAGGCCGGCGTAATTCACCCACTCGGCCTTGCTGTGGTTCTTGAGGAACTGGGCGACCTTCGTCGCGTTCTCGCAGATGCGGTCCATGCGCAGGGCCAGGGTTTCGATGCCCTGCAGGATCATGAAGGCGTTGAACGGGCTGATCGCCGCGCCCATGCCGCGCAAGGGCACGACGCGGGCACGACCGATATAGGCGGCCGGGCCGAGGGCTTCGGTATATACCACGCCGTGATAGGACACGTCCGGCTCGTTGAGGCGGGGGAAACGCGCCTTGTGCTCGGCCCACGGGAACTTGCCGCTATCGACGATGATGCCGCCCAGCGTGGTGCCGTGGCCGCCGAGGTATTTGGTGAGCGAATGGACGACGATGTCGGCGCCGTGTTCGATCGGCCGGCACAGGTAAGGCGAGGGCACGGTGTTGTCCACGATGAGCGGGATGCCGTGGGCGTGGGCGATGGCGGCGAGTGCCTCGAAGTCGGTGATGTTGCCCAGCGGATTGCCGACCGATTCGCAATAGATGGCCTTGGTGTGCCCGTCGATCAGCGGCGCGAAGGAGGCGGGATCGCGGTAGTCGGCGAAGCGCACCTGGATGCCGCTCTGGGGCAGGGTGTGGGCGAACAGGTTGTAGGTGCCGCCGTAGAGCGTCGACGCGGAGATGATGTTGTCGCCGGCTTCGGCGATGGTCTGGATGGCGTAGGTGATGGCCGCCATGCCGGAGGCCACCGCCAGGCCGGCGATGCCGCCTTCCATTGCGGCCACCCGGGCTTCGAGCACCGCCTGGGTGGGGTTCATGATGCGGGTGTAGATGTTGCCGGCCACTTTCAGGTCGAACAGGTCGGCGCCGTGCTGGGTGTCGTCGAAGGCGTAGGAGGTGGTCTGGTAGATCGGAACGGCCACCGCCTTGGTGGTCGGGTCCGGGCTGTAACCACCATGCACGGCGAGGGTTTCGAGTTTCATCGTGTTGTTCTCCGGGTTGAGTTCTGGGTGGATACCGTGGGTGACGGGGCAAGCTGTTGATATATCCGGGTTTTCCCTGTTGAGCTTCCGGGAATTGCCGGCTCCCGCCAGTCACGTCGAATGCCGATAATACGTAAAGTTTCGCGTTGTTCGCCCTGATTCATGGCAAGCGTCAGCGGAACACCATAACAAGGGGGAGACAAATGGAACTCAAAGGACGAAATGCGACCTGGCTTGAACTCGCCGTGGCGCCGGCTTGGCGCCTTGGACAGACGCGGGTTCAGCTGCACGCCCTGAGCGGCGGCCAAAACGGTTGCTTCGGCATTACGGTCGACGAACGTTGGCTCTGCGCCAACGACGGTCGCCTGACCGTGTTCGATTGCCGGGAGGCGGCGGCGCGTTTTCTTGAATTGCTGCGCATCGATCACATGGAAGACGGCGCGCCTTCCGAACTGCCGGTCGGCGATGCCCATGACGGCGTGCAGTGCATGCGCCTGGCAAGCGGCGGGCTGCGTCCCTGCGATACGGGTCGGGCCCGCAAGCGGCGGACCGAGCTTGCGCCGTCGTGCTGGGCGGGTCAATCGTCGCCCCGCAGGGTGTCCGCCAGCAGCGACGCCATGCGCTGATCGAAGGCCACCAGCACGATCTCCTTCAGGACCGCGGTGTCTTCCAGGGCCGCCCGGCACGCTGCAATGGCGATGCGGGCGGCTTCTTTCGGTGGATAACCGAACACGCCGCAACTGATCGCCGGGAACGCGATCGTACCCACACCGTGGCGGCTCGCAAGATCCAGACTATTGCGGTAGCTGGCTTCGAGCGCCTCGGCTTCGCCCTGACCGCCGCCGTGCCAGACCGGGCCGACGGTATGGATCACGTGGCGCGCCGGTAGGCGAAAGCCCGGCGTGATGCGGGCTTCGCCGGTCGGGCAGCCGCCGAGCGTGGCGCAGCAGGCGGCGAGCGCCGGCCCGGCTGCGCGATGGATCGCCCCGTCCACGCCACCTCCACCGAGCAGACTCGAATTGGCGGCATTGACGATGGCGTCCACGGCCAAAGTGGTGATGTCGCCCTGCCAGACACGGATATTTTTCTTCCCGCTCATCCTGCTCGTCCCGAAGCACTGATTTGTCGCACACTGGCAATTGTGCACCGTTTCGGTGCCAAGGTAATGTGCCTGTCGGATGGACGGGGTGCGTCCAGCTTGCTTGTGCGTTGTTTTTGGTTAAAAATAATACGGTATTACGCAATAGGGGGCGAAGTGGCAAAGCCGAAGGTGGTTACCGTGCTGTCCCAGAAGGGCGGTGCGGGTAAGTCGACGCTCACGATGCAACTGGCCGGCGGTCTTGCGCGGCGCGGACGGCACGTGGCGATCATCGATCTGGATCCCCAGGAAACAGCCCTGCGCTGGGCCCAGGCGGCATCGGCGAGCTCGCCGTTCCCGGCCCACGTGATTCATCTTGGGCCGGCGGCGGAGCGCTTGCAGCAGGTGCTCAAGGAGGCCGGGCGCGAAGCGGACGTGATTCTGCTCGATTGTCCGCCGTCCATCGAACATAAGGCGACGCTGGCGTCGCTGCAGGCGGCGGACGTGGCCTTGGTGCCGGTGGTGCCGAGCCCGGCCGATCTGTGGTCCACCAAGGGTGTCGAGCGGCTGATCCTGCAGGTCCAGGCGACCCGCAAAGGGCTCAAGGCGGCGCTGGTGCCGAACCGGGTGTTGCGCACCAATCTGGCCTGGGATGTCCTGGAGGTGATGCGCGACTTCACCTTGCCCGTTCTGGGCGCGGCCCTTTCCCAGCGTAATGCTTTCGCGCAGAGCGCGGTCATCGGCGGCACCGTGTATCAACTCGGTCGGGCCGGTGCCGAAGCCGCGCGGGAAGTGGACAAGCTGGTTACCGAAGTATTGAAACTGACAGGAGAAAAAGCATGAACAACAAAACCAAGTCGGCCCTGCGTTCGGCGTTGGCGCAGGAGAGCGAAGCGCTTGAAGCCCGCTTGCCCGATCCTGCGGAGAGCCCGGCACCCGCGGTCGAGGTGGCGGTGGCCGCTACGCTTGAAGTGCCGGCCGAAAGCGGCGCGCCGGCGGTGCCGGCCGTTGCGGAGGCCGCATCCGCCGAGGCGGTGCCGGTGGTCGATGAAAAGCCCAAGGCTGCGCCGGTAAAGGCAGCCAAGGCTGCGCCCAAAGCGGCGGCCCCCAAGACCGCAACGCCGAAGATCGCCAAGGCGCCGGCAAAGGCCGTGACGACGACCGAGGCGGTCGAGAAGAAGGCCAAGGCCGTCAAGCCCGAAAAGTCCGCGAAGGCGCCCAAAGTGGAAAAACCCGCCAAGGCAGCAAAGGTTGCCAAGCCGGTCAAACCGGTCCGCGAAAAGGTCGTGCGCGATTCCTTCTCGATGCCCAAGAGTGAGCACGCCCAACTCAAGGCGCTGCGCGAGACCCTCGCAAAGGCCGGGCGGATCTGCTCCAAGTCCGAGCTGTTGCGGGCTGGGGTGCAACTGCTGTTGAAAGAGTCCACCGCCAGCAGCCGTGCGCTGATCGAAGCTCTGGTCGTGGTGCCGAAGGGCAAAAGCGCCAAATAAGCTGAACCCAGCGGGGCGAGCCCCGCGTTAGGTCGTGCCGGAAGCGGCAACAACGGAACAAACGTTGTTGCCGCTTTTTTGCGTCAACGCGGTGTCGTACCGTCGAGATGGACGCGAATGAGGCCGCGCAGGCCATTGCCCACGAAAATCGCATCGGCACGATGGAGGTCTTCGGCCCTCAGCATCGCTTCCTGTGCTTTGCCCTGGCGCAGCAGACGCCGCCGCAGCACGCCGTCGAGCAGCCCGGCTTCGCAAGGGGGCGTGAGCAGGACGCCGTTTTTTTCCACAAACAGGTTGCTGCGGGCGCCTTCGGTCAGTTCGCCCCGCTCGTTGATAAAGAGTGCGTCGAAGTGCCCGGCCTCGACAACCCGGGCGAGCTCCCGGTCGTAGAGGGCGCGGGCGGTGGTCTTGTGACGCAGCAGCGGATCGGTGCTGGAAACCCGTTCGGGCGAGAGGGTGACGGTCGGCTGCGGGCCGGGAGCGCCCACCGCGAGGGGGGCTTGTTCGAGGGTGAAATCGCCGTCGTGGCCGAGGGTGATGCGGACGCGGAGCGGCTGGTCGGCGTCGATACCGTCGAGCAGGCGCAGGAAGGCCGCGGCGTCGAAGGGAAAGCCAAAGCAGCGGGCCGAATCGGTGAGGCGTTCCAGGTGTTCGGGCAGGAAGGGAAAGCCGGAATTCGAATCCTGCCGGGGATCGAAGCGCAGGGTTTCGATGAGCCGCAGGCGCTTCGGCAGGGCGGTTGCGAAGCGCGCCTTGAGGTGACATTCGGCCCATTCGGCGGCCGGGCGGGAGTCGTACACCACGCCGCTGCCGACGTTCAGCCGGGCCTTGCCGGCGGTGTCGAGCAAGAGGGTGCGGATCGGCACGCTGAAGCGGAAGTCGCCGCCGGGGCGCAAGAGGCCGAGCGCGCCGCAGTAGAGGCCGCGGGGTGCTTCTTCGAGTTCGCGGATGATTTCCATGGCGCGGATCTTGGGCGCGCCGGTGATCGAACCGCAGGGAAAGAGGGCGCCGAAAATGCTCGCCAGATCGGCATCGACCGGTTCGGCGACGATGCGGGAACTCATCTGCCAGACGGTGGGATAGGCCTCGACGGCGCATAGTCTCTCGACCCGCACGCCGCCGGCGGGGGCGAGGCGGCCCATGTCGTTGCGGATGAGGTCGACGATCATGATGTTTTCGGCACGGTCCTTTTCCGAGGCGGCCAGTTCGGCCGGGTCGGTGTTCCGCGGTGCGGTGCCTTTCATCGGTTCGGAGGCGAGGGTGCTGCCGCGTCGTTCGAGGAAAAGCTCGGGCGAGCGGGACAGGATGGCGCCGCCGGCATGCGCGATGAAGGCGCCATAGCGCACCGGTTGGGCGGCGCGCAGGGCGCGGTAGAGGGCGGCAGGTTTGCCGAAAACCGGGCCGGTGAGCGGAAAGGTGAAGTTGACCTGATAGCAGTCGCCGCTGGCGATGTAGCGGCGGATTCGATCGATCTGCCTGAAGTATTCCGGCTCGTCGATCGATGCTTTCAAGGCGCCGGTGCAGCCGACATCGACGTCGGCACGGGCGGCGAGCCAGGCGTCGCAGGCTTCGTCGGAAAGCCATTCGCCGCAGCTGAAAATCCAGCCGGTCAGAAGCGGGCCGCCGCCGCGGGGAAGCCGGGGGGCGAGGCGGGCTTCAATGGCGTAGCCGAGTTCGTAGCTGGCGGCGAGGGCAACCCAGGCTCCGGCGTAGGCTGCGTTTTCGAGCTGACGCAGGCAGGCGGCCCAGTGGGCAGGATCGTGGCAGACGACTTCTTCGACAAGGCCGGTGAGGCACCAGGCTCCGGCTTGGCCGGCGGTATCGAGGTTGTTGTCGAAGAGGGCGAATGCGCCGGATTCGGCGGGCGGAGTGGGATGCTTGGCGGACACGTGGCGGAGTTTACCTGCTCGGCGTCGTGTGGCGTAGCAGGGAAATCCGCAGTGCGGCGACCCGGCGCCGGTGCGTGGCGTCGGGTCGCCGAGGGTGCATTTAGAGCAGCGGGCTGCCGGTGTGCTCGCCGCGCTCGTAAACCACGTGGGCACGGCCGACCAGGAGCGGGTCGAGGGCGCCGATGTGGTCGAGATCCTTGTTGGCGTAGGGCAGCTTGTGGAGGATGTAACGCAGGGCGTTGAGGCGCGCGCGTTTCTTGCAGTCCGACTTGATCACCGTCCATGGGGCATCGGCGGTGTCGGTATGGAAGAACATCGCCTCCTTGGCCTTGGTGTAGTCGTCCCATTTGTCGAGGGACGCGAGGTCGATGGGGCTGAGCTTCCACTGCTTGAGCGGGTGCGATTCGCGTTCCTTGAAGCGGCGACGTTGTTCTTCGCGACTGACCGAGAACCAGAACTTGATGATATGCACGCCGCTACGCACCAGGTGGCGTTCGAACTCGGGCGTCTGGCGCATGAATTCGAGGTATTCGTCGGGCGAGCAGAAGCCCATCACGCGCTCGACGCCGGCACGGTTGTACCAGGAGCGGTCGAACAGGGCGATTTCGCCGGCGGTGGGCAGGTGCTGCACGTAGCGTTGGAAATACCACTGGCCCCGTTCGGTGTCGGTGGGCTTTTCGAGCGCCACGACGTGGGCGCCGCGGGGGTTGAGGTGTTCCATGAAGCGCTTGATGGTGCCGCCCTTGCCGGCCGCGTCGCGACCTTCGAAGAGGATCACGACCCGCTGGCCGGTTTCCTTGACCCACGCCTGGAGCTTGAGCAGCTCTACTTGCAGGCGGTATTTCTGCTTTTCGTAGGCCTTGCGGGACATCAGGTTCTTGTACGGGTAGGCACCTTCGCGCCAGCCTTCGGCAAGCTCTTCGTCCGGGTGGGACGGCATTTTTTTGTAGACGGCTTCGTCTTCGCCGAGCAGGGCATTGCGCAGGATCTTGGCGTCGTCGGGCGAGGCGCCGGCCATGATTGCCTGTAGGGTTTCGGCGATGCTGCTGGCGTCGTGCTTGGCGAGCGTGGCGACGATGTCGCTGACGGCGGTGAGCTTGGCGTCGCGGGCGGCATCCACGGCCTCGTCGACGACAAAGCGTTCGATGTCGTCGGGCGTGTCTTTGGGGGCGACGTCCCCGGCAGCGGCGCGACGCGGAGTTTGATGCGAGGTGTGGCGAGCCGGCTTGGTGGCGGACTCTGCGCCGGGTTTGGTGGAGGCGTCTTCTTGTGTACTCATGGCCAACCTTTCTTCTTTTCGGAAACGAGATCAATCACAGGCTCGTCACCGCGAACGGAAAGGCGCTGGCGAGCGGGAGGATGTGCATCCGGCATTTTCGGCCTTGCCGCCGTCTGCCGCAATGGCCGGATGCCGGTCGGGTGCGATGCTCAGGCGGAGCGGCGGGCACAGCGCTCGGCGTAGGCCTGACAGCGTTCGATGTATTCCTGGGTGCTCTTGGGCATCGGGGTGCGTGCGCGGGTGATGTAACTGATCAGGTCGCGGCCCTGCTGGATGAGGTGGCGCCCGTCGGCAACGAGGTGTTGGGCCTCGCTGTTGTCGGGCATGGCATTGGCGTTGAAGTGGTTGTACATGCGCTCGCTGGCGGTGACGAAGCTGGTCCATACATCGAAGATGTCTGGATCGGTGCGCAGGGTCTCGGTTTTGACCTTGGCGGCCTCGGCGAAGGCCATCACGTGAGGCGTGATGCCGGAAAAGCAGGGCAGGGGTTCGAAGCTCGCGGAAATGGCTTCGGTGATTCGGTCGATGTCGCGCAGGGTCAGGGCGATCTTGATGTAGCGGCTTTCGTAGAAGTCTTCGAGGGGAATCGAGAAGGCCTTGAAGGGCTCGCCCCACAATTCGTCGATGCCTTCTTCGCCCGAGCGGTGCAGCACAAGGCGCCCGAGGCCGAGCGCCTCCTGCAGACATCGACCGCATTCGCGCATCAGGGCATTGTCGGACTGGATTTCGATGCCGACCGATTGCAGTTCGACCAGCTTGGTGAAGATGTCGGCGGCGCGGTTGAAGAGGGCTCCGGCGAGCATCGCGCCCTTGACCCGGCGCCTGTCGGTATCGGTTTCGGCTTCGTAGCTCTGACGGGCTTCGTTGAGGCGGCTGCCAGGGATGTTCAGGCCATGCTCGACGTGGTTGAAAAGACGTCGTGTGAGGGCGCCGATCAGCTTGCGTTTGGCTTGCAGGGTGTCTTCGGGAACGGCGTAGGTCTTGAGCCAGTAGCCTGAATAGAAGACGCGCTCGCGGCCGTCGAAGATCTGCCGGGTACCTTCCGGAATGTCGTTTTCCATGGTCCGCTCTTCTTGGATAAGGGGTGAGGCGGTTGGGCCTTGCGGCGCTGCTCTGGTGGGGCCAGCACAAAATTTTGCACCATAAACCGCTCGCCGGTACAAATACGGCACAAATTTGCATGTGTCCGTCTGTTACATCACACGATGCCGTCCAGGATTTGCACCGGTACTGCTTCGCCCGCGGTCACGCTGCCCCGCTCAGGTTCCAGGACGATGAAGCAGTTGGCGTCGGCCATCGAACTGAGGAGGCCGGAGCCTTGGGCGCCGGTGGTGCGCACTTTCCATTCGCCGTCGTCGTGGAACAGCACGCCGCGCAGGAATTCGGTGCGGCCGGGGCTTTTGCGGATCGCTTGCGTGCACACGGCGCGCAAGAGCGGCGGTGCGGCGACCGGGGCGACGCCGGCGAGGCGCAGCAGGGCCGGACGGGCGAACTGGTAGAAGGCGACCATCGCCGCGACCGGATTGCCGGGCAGGCCGAACAACCAGGCGCCGCGAGAATCGGCCTCGCCGCTCGTGCCGATGCGACCGAAGGCCAGCGGTCGGCCCGGTTTCATGGCGATTTTCCAGAACAGCACTTCGCCCAGGCGGGCCATGACTTCGCGGGTGAAATCGGCTTCGCCGACCGATACGCCGCCGCTGGTGATGACCGCGTCGGCGATGGAGGCGGCCTCGCTGAGCGCGGATTCGAGGGCGTCGGGGGCGTCGCGGACGACGCCGACGTCGATGACGTCGAGGCCGAGGCGAGTCAGCATGCCGAAGAGGGTGTAGCGGTTGCTGTCGTAAATCTGGCTGTCGCGGGCGGTGTGACCGATGGAGACGATTTCGTCGCCGGTCGAGAAGAAGGCCACCCGCGGGCGGCGGCGCACGGCCACTTCGCCGATGCCCAGGGAGGCAACGAGCCCCAGTTCGGCGGGGCGGATCAGGCGTCCGGCGGGCAGTGCGGGGAGGCCGGCACGCAGGTCTTCGCCGGCGCGGCGCACGTTCTGGCCCTTGCGCTGGCCGGGCGGGATGGTCACGTGGCCATCGGCGACGCGGACGACTTCCTGCATCGCGACGCTATCGACCCCGGCGGGAAGGCGGGCGCCGGTCGTGATGCGAACCGCCTGGCCGGGACGGATGGCGCCGTCGAAAGTCCGACCGGCAAAGGCGGCACCGGCGATCGGGAGAGTGGTGTCGCCGTTCGGGTCGAGATCGTCGGCGGCAAAGCCGTAGCCATCCATCGCCGAGTTGTCGTAGGCGGGAACGTCGATGGGCGACAGGATGGCTTCGGACAGCACACGGCCAAGGGCGTCGCGCAGTGGAATGCGCTCGACGCCGCACACCGGCTTGATGGCGTCGCAGATGAGTTGGCGGCCGAGGTCGACCGAGAGGCCGTCGGGGGCGTAGCAGGTGTGCTGAGCAAACTGTTGGGCGAGGGTTGTCACCGGGGCGGATCTCCTGCTTCGTGGGCGCGGAGTTCTTCCGGCGTGTTGATGTTGGCAAAGGCGTCGGGGGCGTCGTCGAAGGGGCAGGGCACCCACTTGAGGCGCTGCAGCCAGCTCTCGAAGCGCCGCCCGCCGGCACGCATGAAGGCCTGCAGGTCGGGCAGTTCGTCGGTGCGCATCAGGCTGAACACCGGGTGGAGGCGGTCGCCGGTTCGGGCTACCGCAACGCTGGCCTTTGCCGCCGTGAGGGTGTCCGCCAGGCGGCTGACGAGGTCGGGGGGCAGGAAGGGGGAGTCGCAGGGCGCACACACGAGATAGGGCGTCGGACAGGCGGCGAGGCCGGCTTCGAGTCCGGCCAGCGGTCCGGCAAAGCCGTCGATGCGATCGGCGATCACCGGGGAGCCGAAGCGGGCGTAGTGCTCGAGGTTGCGGTTGGCATTGACCAGCAGCCTATCGACCTGGGGCGCGAGGCGTTCGATTACGTGGTCGATCAGCGGCCGGCCGCCGAACGGGGCCAGGCCTTTGTCGATGCTGCCCATCCGGCGCCCGCGGCCGCCGGCAAGGATGAGGCCGGTGATGGTTTGCTTGCTGGCCGGTTTCATGTCAGCCACCGATATAGGACATTTCTATCTTGCGCAGCGCGGCGGTTTCGGCGCTGCGGATTTCGGAATAGCGATCGTTGCGTCCGTTCCAGATCTGGCCGATGACGGCGGACAGTTCGGCGTCGCTGCGCTTGGCGCGGATCAGTGCGCGCAGGTCGTGGCCGCTCTGGGCGAACAGACAGGTGAACAGCCGGCCTTCGGTGGACAGCCGGGCACGGGTGCAGGTGCTGCAGAAGGCCTGGGTGACCGAGGAGATCACGCCGATTTCGCCGCTGCCGTCGGCGTAGCGCCAGCGCTCGGCGACTTCGCCGGTGTAATTCGGGTCGATCTGTTCGAGTGGGAAGGCTGCGTGGATGCGCTGCACGACTTCGGCCGACGGGACCACGTCGTCCATGCGCCAGCCGTTGGAGCTGCCTACGTCCATGAATTCGATGAAGCGCAGGATGTGCCCGCTGCCGCGGAAGTGGCGGGCCATCGGGACGATTTCGTGGTCGTTCATGCCGCGCTTGACGACCATGTTGATCTTGATCGGGCCGAGTCCGGCGGCGGTGGCGGCGTCGATGCCGGCCAGTACCTCGGCCACCGGCACATCCATGTCGTTCATGGCGCGGAAGGTGGCGTCGTCGAGGGAGTCGAGGCTGACGGTGATGCGGTGGAGTCCGGCGGCTTTGAGGGCCGCGGCTTTTTTCGGCAGAAGCACGCCGTTGGTGGTCAGCGTGATTTCCATGTCGGGGATGGTTGCCAGTTGGGCAACCAGGTTCTCGAGGCCGCGCCTCAGCAGCGGCTCGCCGCCGGTGAGGCGAAGCTTGGTGACCCCGTGGGCGGCGAAGAGGCGGGCAAGGCGGGTGATCTCCTCGAAGCTGAGCAAGGATTCCCGCGGCAGGAAGGCGTAGTCCTTGTCGAACACCGACTTGGGCATGCAATACACACAGCGGAAGTTGCAGCGGTCGGTGACCGAGATGCGCAGATCCTTCACCGGCCGGCCGCGGCTATCCGTCAGGCGGCCGCTGGGGGCTGGCAACTCGGCGGGGATGCTGGGCAGTTGCCGGAGCTGGCGCTCGTCGGCCAGGGGAATGACTCGTTGGTTCATTGTCTCGTGGGGGTTTGCGGGTCGCGCTCTTATACGGCGATGTCGGCCGTTTTTCCTTATTTCAGAACAAGGAAAAAACGGCCGCCCACGAGAAAATTATGGGGGGCCAGGGCTTGCAGGGCAAGCCGGATTCCGAAGGGGGACTTCAGAATTCGGTGTGCAGACGCAGGGCCGCGAAATTCACCGGCCCCCGGTCGGCGTTGTAGGCGGGATTCCACATGCGCTGGGCGTCGAATGTGACTTGGGTGTTCTTAAGCACGTTGATGCTGTAATAGGCTTCGAGCAGTTGTTCCGGGCGATAGTTGAGCGCGCCGTCGCCGATGAAGAAGGAAATTCCCCCTGCTTCGAGGTAGCGGCGCCGGTCGCCGGAGAGGGTGTTGCGCACGTAGCCAAGGCCCACCGTATCCTGCGCGCGGCGCCAGGCCGTGCCTTTCAGTGTGGCGCCGGTTCCCAGCGAGCCGTCGGTTTCCGTGAAGGCGAGCGTTTCGGTACGACCGTCGGCCTTCATTGCGCGCAGGAAGACGCCAAGGTCGTCGCCGAAGGCCTGTTCGACGTTGAGCCCGACGCCGTATTTGATCTGCTCGTTGGTGCGCACGGCGAAGATCGTCTGCGGGTTGGCGTCCGGATTGGCGTTCCGGTAGGCCAGGGCATCGTCGAAGCGCGCCAGTTTGGCTCTGTTGCGCCAGGCAAGGACGCGGATTGCGCCGGGCTGACCGAGCAGTTCGTGGTTGTGCTGGACTTCGATCTGGTCGCCGTAATGTTTGCCGAGCTGGAAGTCGGTTGGCAGCATGTTCGGGTCTTTGGGGCCGGACATCCGACCGATGCGGTATACCCAGTCGTCCTGGTACCACTCGGCGGCGAAGCCGACGCCGAAACCGCGGGCATCGGCGGCGTAGTCGTAGGCGAGGTAGGTCATGAAGCCGGCGTTCATGAACTGGACGCGGGGGTCTTTTGCGAAGCGGTTGCCGTCGAAGACGTCGAGAGTTGAGAAGTTGCCGACGGTCAGCACGATCCGGTTCTTGTCGACGGTGCCGGCCATGACATTCAGGCCGGCTTCGATTTTCTCGTCGCCGCCGCCCAGATTCCAGGTCTGGCGAAGGAAGATGCGTTGACGGTAGAGGTGCGGCTTGGTGCCGGCGGTGCGCGTGAGTTCGCCGTTGGTGAAGGCCGCGCTGCCGGTCAGGCCGGAGAAGGGTACGCCCTGGGTGATTTCCGGGTTGAGGTAGAACTCGCCGCCGTTCCAGGGGCGAAAGCCGAGGTAGCCGGTAAAGGTGGCCGTGTAGCTCATGGCCTTGCTTGCGTCGAGGCTGTTGGTGCCGCTGTAGGCCGCATTGAAGGCGGGCTTGTTCTGCCGGATGTAGGTGGCCTGAAAGCGGGCGGTCGAGTCCTCGTAGTCTTCGTCGGCGGCTTGCGCGAAGCTGGGCAGGGCGAGGCAGCCGAAAGCGAGTGCGGATGCGCGTAGCGCGGTGGGGCCGGGGAAAGCGATGCGGGAAAACGTCAAGAACATGGATGAACCCGGTGGGGCGAGCAAGGCGGAAGGCGCCCGCAAACGGCGGATAAATGCCGGGAGCGTGGCTGCCCACCGATCAAATGTGGACGAAATGGGGAACGCTTTCATGCGGAGGATAGGGATGTAAAGTGACAATCCTGCGATCGCGCGCCCATTTTGTGCGTGCGCGGCATTGTGCGTGGCCGGGTGGGATTGTAGGAAATTTTGGGTGTGAAGTGCGTCAGGCGGTCGGCGCACCGAAACGCCGCGCACCTAACAGACTTGTCCGGAGAGGGGCCGGTGTCGGCAAGCGGCCGGATTGCCGCGGCAGGCATCGGCGATGGCTGATCTCCACCGCGGCGGAGCCTCCTTCGCCGTCTTCCGTGGGGTGCCGAGCGCGATGGGCAACGGTGCGCAAGGAGGGGCCGGAATATACTGCGGGCCGCGATGGCGGGCCGACGCTTTTTGCTGGCGCTGGCCGCCGACGTTCAAAATCTTTGCTGGAGAGTACGACATCCATGACGCAGACGAGCCGGTGGGCTGAACTGAAAAGGCTGATACGCGCCGAGTTCGGCCATCTGACGACGATCAATCCGAGCGATCGGACCTGGCAGATGCCGTTCGCTGCCGCGCTGGCAAGCGGGCTGCCGCTCCTGGTCGGTGCGTATTTCGATCATCTGGAGTTCGGGCTGGTTTCCTCGCTCGGCGGTCTGGTGTTCCTGTATCTGCCCAATACGCCGCGTTATCACCGCATGGTGTCGCTGATGGCCTGTGCGTTCGCCATGAATGCCTGTTACACATTGGGCGTGATGAGTCATTTTTTTCCGGTTTTGATGATGCCGGTGCTGGTTTTCATCTCCATTCTCGTGACGATGCTCTGCCGGTTTTACGCGGTGGGGATTCCAGGCAGTCTGTTCTTCATCATGGCGGCGTCGATCGGTGCCTATTCGCCCCACCAAGTATTGGATGTGCCGCTCGTCGTCGGTCTGCTCAGCATGGGGTCCTTGCTGGCGTGCCTGATCGCTTTTTTCTACAGCGTATATACGCTGCGTTCGCGGGCGCCCAGTCCGGTGTCGCCGCTGCCGCCGGCCACCTTCGATTTCGTGGTGTTCGATTCGGTGGTGATCGGGGTGTTTGTCGGCATTTCGCTGCTGCTGGCGCAGATTCTGCATCTGGAAAGGGCTTACTGGGTGCCGGTGAGTTGTCTGGCCGTGATTCAGGGGGCGTCGCTGCGGGCGATCTGGAACAAGCAGATGCAGCGGGTCATCGGCACGGGAATCGGCCTTCTGGTGGCTTGGTGTTTGCTGCTGTTGCCGCTGGAAAAATGGAGCATTTCACTGACGATGATGGTGCTGGCCTTCATCATCGAAACGGCGGTTGTGCGCCAGTATGCTTTTGCGGCCATCTTCATCACGCCGATGACGATCCTGTTGGCCGAGGCCGCGACGCTGGGGCATGGCTCGGCGGCGACGATGATCCAGGCCAGATTCTTCGATACCGTTCTCGGCTGTCTGGTCGGCTTTAGCGGCGGCATTTGTCTGCACAGTCCGCGCTTCCGCGAACTGCTGGCTCCGCGGATGCGCAGGCTGATTCCGTTTCCGAAGTAGATGCCGTGTGCCGGGTTTGATGGTGTCTGTAATAGGGTAGTGATAAATCGGTGGACAACAAAAAAGCCAACCCTCGCGGATTGGCTTTTCTGCTTGCTTGTCTTGGCTCCTCGACCTGGGCTCGAACCAGGGACCTACGGATTAACAGTCCGGCGCTCTACCGACTGAGCTATCGAGGAATTGATTAAAGAATTCTAGATGGCGATCACCGTTTCGTCAATACCTGGGGCGGTGTTTTGCTTGATGCAAGCAGGTTGCCGGCCCTGAAGGTGTGGATGAGCGGGGGGCGTTCGGGTTTGCGCCAGATTGCCGGAAAGGCGTAGAGCCGCAGCGCGGCGGGAAGGGCAAGGCAAGCGGACTCGACTCCGCCTTGCAGTACCGTGGCATCTTGCCCGCGGACGACGGGCCGAACGATAATGGCATCCCTCTTGTCATGCTGCGCTCGCCGTCGAAGCGGGCCGATGATCGCCGTGCACCCAAAATCCTCTGTCTCCCGCGTCCTGTTGTCCGATTCTTCCGCAGCCAATGCTGGCGGTCTGGATGCCGCGGCTGAGGCTTTGATGGCCGATATTGCAGCCTTCGATCTCGAGGCGGCGCGCGCACGGGTGCAGGCTATCGATTCCCGCCACACCGGGCTGCGCGTGTCGTCTTGTCAGTTTCCGGATGTGGTGCCCGAGGCGAAGATCCCGCGGCTTTGTGCCGCCGATGCGGAGCCCGCCAGGGGGCGTGTTCCGGAGCCGGAAAAGACCCCGCCGTGTGCCGGCGGCGGCTTGCTCGATCAGTTGAAGGCGGAGGTTGCCGAGCGGCAGCGGCAGGCTTGCGATTCTTCGCGTCTGGCGGATGCGGAGCGGGATGGGTTCGATCGTCGCTTGCGCGCTGCGTTCGAGTATTTCCACGATCTGACAACCCAGCTCAATTACCTCAAGCCGGAGGTCGCCCGCGGTTATTTTTTTCTCGACTCCAACGATGCGTTCCGTAATCTGGCGTGGCAGGAGGGCTTTGCCGATTTCCGGACCCAGGCAGAGCGCGACGGCGGACGAATCGAGCGGGTGAGTCTCTGCTACACCTTGAAGGGGCCCGGCGAGCGCACCCTCGAGCGCGCAGGCGGTGGTGTGGAGCGGCTGCGTCAGGTGCTCTTCGACCTGGGGTTGAAGTTCGAATGCCAGGAGCGGCGCAATCGCCAGCGGGAACTCGAAATGGCCACCTTTACGGTGGCGGATGAAGTCAGCGTTCAGGTGATGTGGCGGGCGGATTTCGAGAATCGCGTGGTGGTCATGGAGTCACGCAATCTCGAACGCCTGGGCTATGCAGCCTGCTCGCTGCCCGTGGAGGCGATGGGCCCGGCGATGCTGGACGAGTTTTCGCGCCTGATGCTGGGGCGCGAAAACCGTTTCCGTACTTTTCTGATCCGCTGAGATCGGGTGCCTTCGGCGCTCAGACCGGTTTGAGCAGGTCGGTCGCGACGGCTTCGGCCACGCGGATGCCATCGACCCCGGCCGACAAGATCCCTCCCGCGTAGCCGGCACCTTCACCGGCAGGATAGAGGCCTTTGACGTTGATGCTCTGGAAGTCTTCGCCACGGGTGATGCGAAGCGGTGACGAGGTGCGCGTTTCGACGCCGGTGAGCACTGCGTCGGGGAGGTTGAAGCCCTTGATCTGGCGGTCGAACGCGGGGATCGCCTCGCGGATTGCCGCGATTGCGTAATCGGGGAGTGCGGTGGCCAGGTCGCCCAGACGGACACCCGGTTTGTATGAGGGCTCGACGCTGCCCAGTTTGGCGGATGGTCTGCCTTGCAGGAAATCGCCGACCAACTGGGCGGGCGCCTCGTAAGTGCCGCCACCGAGTTCGAAGGCTCGGCTCTCGAGCTGGCGCTGCAGTTCGATGCCGGCCAGCGGACCGGTGCCGGGGAAGTCCTCTGGCGTGATGCCGACAACGATGCCTGCATTGGCGTTGCGTTCGTTGCGCGAATACTGGCTCATGCCGTTGGTGACCACCCGATTGGGCTCTGAGGTTGCAGCCACCACCGTACCGCCCGGGCACATGCAGAAACTGTATACGGCGCGTCCGTTGGTGGCGTGGTGTACCAGTTTGTAGTCTGCCGCTCCGAGCAATGGGTGGCCGGCGTGGGGGCCGAGGCGGGCCTTGTCGATCAGCGATTGTGGGTGCTCGATCCGGAAGCCCACCGAGAAGGGCTTGGCTTCCATGAACACGCCCCGTTCGTGAAGCATCTCGAAGGTATCGCGGGCGCTGTGGCCGAGAGCGAGAACGACGTGGTTGCTGCGGAACTCGTCGCCGCTGGCGGTTTTCACGCCACGTACATGGCCGTCTTCGATGAGGATGTCGGTAACGCGCTGCTGGAAGTGGATCTCGCCGCCCAGTGCGCAGATTTCGGCGCGCATCGTTTCGACCATGCCGACAAGCCGGAAGGTGCCAATGTGGGGTTTGGATACGTAGAGAATTTCCGCTGGCGCGCCGGCCTTGACGAACTCGGTCAGAACCTTGCGGCCATAGTGTTTGGGATCCTTGATCTGACTGTAGAGCTTGCCGTCGGAAAAGGTGCCGGCGCCGCCTTCTCCGAACTGCACGTTGGATTCGGGATTGAGGGTGTTTTTGCGCCACAGTCCCCAGGTGTCCTGGGTGCGCTCGCGCACGGCCTTGCCGCGCTCCAGCACGATAGGCCGGAAGCCCATCTGGGCAAGGATCAGTGCGGCGAAGATGCCGCAAGGGCCGAAGCCGATCACCAATGGCCGGCTGGCGACGTGCGCCGGCGCCGTGCCGACGAAGTGGTATTCCATGTCTGGCGTCGGTTTGACATGCAGATCGTCGGCGAATTTTTTCAGTAGCGCCGTTTCGTTCCGCGTTTCGACATCGACGATGTAGATGAACGACAACGAATGGCTCTTGCGTGCGTCGTAGCTGCGCTTGAAGACGTTGACGCTGAGCAGGTCATCGGCGGCGATGCCGAGGCGCCGCACGATGGCGGCGGGCAGGGCGTCTGCGGGGTGATCGAGGGGAAGCCGGAGTTCGGAGAGTCGCAACATTTGAGCATGGCGGGGGTTTGGCCCCGCAGATGGCGTTGGGGCTGCGATTTTATCCGGAATCCCTTCGTGGTGCTTTGGTAGAAAGCCGTAGTATGAAAGCCTGTATTACGAAATTTTCGAACAAGCGCTTATCCCGTCTGCGGAGCCCGAATGAATCTCAAACATCTTTTCTATTTTTGGAAGACCGCCCGCAGCGGCGGTGTCGTGAAGGCCGGAGAGGCGCTGCACATCACCCCGCAGACCATCAGCGGGCAGATTCGCCTGCTGGAAGAAAGCCTCGATACTCAATTGTTTGCCCGCGACGGGCGGGCTCTGGAATTGACTCCGGCCGGGCGCTTGGCGATGGAGTACGCCGACGAGATGTTCTCGCTCAGCGCCGAACTGGAGCAGGCTCTTCGCCACCATCCTAAAGGGAGGCCGGTGGAGTTTCGGGTCGGCGTGTCGGATGCGGTGCCGAAATCCCTGGCCTACCGTCTCTTGCGCCCGGCGGTCGACCCGGCCGACCCGGTGCGCATCATCTGTCGCGAATGGAGACTGGACCGGCTGCTTGCCGATCTGGCAATCCATCGGCTCGATCTGGTGATTGCCGATTCGCCGATTCCGCCGTCGGTGGACGTGCGCGCCTATAACCACCGACTGGGTGATTCGGGGCTGAGCTTCTTCGCCGCCCACGCCCTTGTGGAGCGATTGGATAAGCCTTTTCCTGCCTGCATGGCCGAACTACCCACGTTGTTGCCGGGGGACGATTCGGCGATCCGGCGCAAGCTTCTGGACTGGTTGGATCGCAAGCGCCTGCGCCCGCGCATCGTCGGCGAGTTTGACGATACGGCTTTGATGACGGCATTCGGGCGGGCAGGGGTGGGCGCCTTTGCGGTGCCGACAGCCATTGAGCAGGAGACGTTGGCGGGCGGAGAGCTGGTCTTGCTGGGGCGGGCCGAGGAGGTACGGATCGAGTACTTTGCCATTTCGGTCGAGCGTCGCCTGACCCATCCCTGCGTGTTGGCCATTTCCGAGGCCGCCAAGGCCGGATTCGAATTGCTGGAGAGTGATACCGACGCTTCTCTGCCAGTGTCCCGATAAGAAAACGCCCTTGTCGGAGCCTGGTGGCTCGGACAAGGGCGGGGTCGGGTTGCCCGACGGTGCGATCAGTGGCGGATCAGGTGTTCTGCTGGATGCCGGCAACCAGCCAGCCGCCATTGCCTGCGCGTGGCTTGGTGAGGTGCCAGATTTCGTCGATGGATTCCGGCGATGCGTTGGCTTCCTCGCGCAGCAGGCCTGTGAAGCGGACGCTGACGATGTACCGGGCGGCTTCCTCGGTTACGTCGATGACTTCGGCGTTCAGCGAGACCACGTCGGTCTTCTGCTGTGCGTTGCCTTCGTCCATCCAGTTCATCTTGATCTCGGCGAACAGTTCCGGCGTGGTGTATTCCCGGATGTCGTCGAGATTGCGGACGTCGTTGGCGGCTTGCAGACGGATGAAGTTGACTTTGGCATTGCGGACAAAGGCTTCTGCGTCGAAATCGGCAGGGATGTTGCCACCCCCCGCGGTGGCGGGTGCGGCGTTGCTCTGGAGGCTCGTTCCTCCAGTTGCCTGGGTCGGCTGCGCGGGCTGATAGGTTTGCGACGCATTGCCGGTGTAGTGCATGCCTCCCGCGCCGGCGAGCGCAGGTTGTCGTGCTACAGCGCGGCGACGCATGAAGAAGCCGATCAACATCATCGCCGCCACGGCGATCAGACCCATCATCATCATCGAGGCGAGTTGTTCCCCAAAACCGAAATGTGATGCCAATGCGGCCAGGCCGATACCGGCCGCGAGTCCTGCGAGGGGGCCCATCCACGAGCGCTTCGGCTGGGCCGCCTGGGCCGCGGCCCCCGCTTGCTGGGCAGTAGCCGGCGTAGCGGCGGCACCGGGAGCCTGGGCTGGCGTCGCGGGGGTGGCATTTGTGGATTTGGGCTGGGTCAGCTCCTGGCGCTGCATGCCGGACGACTTTCCTGCGCCAAAACGTCGGGCCGCGTCGGCGTCGCCAGCTACCAGCGTGAGGCCTAGCGCCAGCGTGGCGCCCAGCAGGGCAAAGGATTTCATGCGTGTCTCCTGTAAATGGGGGATTAACCTTGTCAGCTTAGTTCGTGATGGCAATAAATAAAATCAGTATTGTTGGATCGTTTTGTTCGTAAAAAACTGATTGTTGGTTTGTTTGGCAGAGCGTTGAAAAAGTCTGGCCCCCTTCGACTTGAGTGGTTGGTCAGCGCTTCCACTCTGGCCCAACAATGCCGCATCGGGTGGGGGTGTCCATTCCATTGGTTCCCTTAAGCGGATGCTGGAACTTGAGGGTAATGGTCTCGTCGGGCACCTCCGACGGCGCCACTGCTTCCATCTCCGCCAGAAGGCGCTCCCGGCGAGCCTGCTGCTTCTTGTCGAAGCTCAGTGAGGCGAAGGTGGTTTGTTTCATCGTGAGAAGGCGTGATTCACGACATGGGCATTTTTCACTGCCTCGAATGGATCGGAGTTTCGTTATCAAATTTTTGATTTGAGAATGATCGGCGGGTATTTCAAGTGCCAGGAGCTGCTCGCAAGGCCACACAACGTAACGCGCGTGGGCTTTCCTGCGCTGCGATAAAGTTGATCTGTGTCAAAATGTAGCCCTTATCGCGGGGTATCCTTCCGCGGAAGCCTGCCGGCGGCTTGTCTGTCGTGCGGGTCAGGGGGGTTTTGTTTTCTTTTCTTGAGGTGACTCACATGCAATCGCAGACTTACAACTATAAAGTCGTGCGGCAGTTCGCCATCATGACGGTGGTATGGGGCATCGTGGGCATGCTGGTCGGCGTCATCGCCGCAGCACAGCTCGTGTGGCCCGAATTGAACGTTGCCGAATGGCTGCACTTCGGACGGCTCCGCCCGCTCCACACCAACGCGGTGATCTTTGCGTTCGGTGGCTGTGCTCTCTTTGCAACGTCGTACTACTGCGTCCAGCGCACCTGCCACACCACGCTGTTCGCCCCGGGCCTTGCTGCCTTCACCTTCTGGGGCTGGCAGCTGGTCATCCTGCTTGCGGCGATCACCCTGCCGCTCGGTTACACCTCATCCAAGGAGTATGCCGAACTCGAGTGGCCGATCGACATCCTGATCACCGTGGTGTGGGTCTCCTACGCCATCGTGTTCTTCGGCACCATCGGCATCCGCAAGACCACCCACATCTACGTGGCGAACTGGTTCTACGGCGCCTTCATCATCACCGTCGCCCTGCTGCACCTGGTTAACAGCGCAGCACTGCCGATCTCTTTGTCCAGCATGAAGTCCTACTCCGCCTACGCGGGTGTGCAGGATGCGATGATCCAGTGGTGGTACGGCCACAACGCCGTGGGCTTCTTCCTGACCGCCGGCTTCCTGGGCATGATGTACTACTTCGTGCCGAAGCAGGCGGGTCGTCCGGTGTACTCCTACCGTCTGTCGGTGGTGCACTTCTGGGCGCTGATCTTCACCTACATGTGGGCGGGCCCGCACCACCTGCACTACACCGCGCTGCCCGACTGGACCCAGTCCGTGGGCATGGTCTTCTCGCTGATTCTGCTTGCTCCGTCCTGGGGTGGCATGATCAACGGCATCATGACCCTGTCCGGCGCCTGGCATAAGCTGCGCACCGACCCGATCCTGAAGTTCCTGATCACCTCGCTGTCCTTCTACGGCATGTCGACCTTCGAAGGTCCGATGATGTCCATCAAGACGGTCAACGCCCTGTCCCACTACACTGACTGGACCGTCGGCCATGTGCACTCCGGTGCGCTGGGCTGGGTTGCGATGGTGTCGATCGGCTCCATGTACTACCTGATCCCGCGCATGTACGGCAAGACCGAGATGTACTCCATGAAGCTGGTGACCACCCACTTCTGGATCGCGACCATCGGTGTCGTGCTCTACATCGCTTCCATGTGGATCTCCGGCGTGATGCAGGGCCTGATGTGGCGTGCCACCAACCCGGACGGCACCCTGACCTACTCCTTCGTCGAGTCTGTCAAGGCCAGCTACCCGTTCTGGACCATCCGTGTCGTGGGCGGCGTGCTGTTCCTGACCGGCATGCTGATCATGTTCTACAACATGGTGAAGACGATCGCCGGTCAGAAGGCCTACAACGCTCCGGTGCTGGCACCTGCCGGCGCGCACGCCTGATCGGGAGGAAAAATAATCATGGCTCAATCGAATCACGACATCATCGAACGCAAGGTCGGCCTGCTCATGGTCCTCACGCTGCTCACCGTGAGCGTGGGCGGCCTGGTGGAGATCGTTCCGCTGTTCTTCCAGCACTCGACCACCACGCCGGTCGAAGGGCTCAAGCCCTATGACCCGGTCCGTCTGGTCGGTCGCGATATCTACGTCCGGGAAGGCTGCTACAACTGCCATTCGCAGATGATCCGCCCCTTCCGTGCCGAGACCGAGCGTTATGGCCACTACTCCGTCGCAGGCGAATATGTTTACGACCGGCCGTTCCAGTGGGGCTCCAAGCGTACCGGCCCGGACCTGCACCGGGTCGGCGGCCGTTACTCGGACCAGTGGCATCGTATCCACCTGCTGAACCCGCGCGACGTGGTGCCCGAGTCCAACATGCCGGCTTTCCCATGGCTTGACCGCCCGGCCAAGATCGACGACATTGAAGATAAGATGACGACCTTGCGCAAGCTGGGCGTGCCCTACAGTGACGAGGACATCCAGGGTGCCCGCAAGGCCCTCGAAGGCAAGACCGAACTGGACGCGGTGATCGCCTACCTGCAGGGCCTCGGCACCGCGCTGAAGTCCGGCAAGGCCGCTCCGGCGCCCACCGCTGAAGCAGCGCCGGCTCCGGCCACCGCTGCCTCCGGTAGCTGAGCCGCTTCGGGACGAGCATTCTAAGAACGAAGGAGTGTGACCTTGGATATCAATGAAGCACGTACGGTGGTGACCGTCCTAGGGTTGGTGTGTTTCATCGCCATCACCCTGTGGGCTTACAGCGGGCGCGCACGCAAGGGATTTGACGAGGCAGCACTCCTGCCGTTCAGCGAGGACGACTTGCCCGCCCTGAAGGGTGGGCAAACCAAGGAAGGAAATAAAAATGGCTGACTTTGTTAGCGGTTTCTGGAACG
>ERZ650300.409-NODE-409-length-25668-cov-14.411627_pt1 | contig 25668 bp, 27 predicted proteins | sample MGYA00376236_ERZ650300 | MGnify/ENA primary metagenome ERZ650300 (study PRJEB26733, sample SAMN07839303) | wastewater metagenome | biome: urban; feature: wastewater treatment plant; material: waste water | place: USA: North Carolina | collected 2016-04-28 ...
ACACGAGCCGAACCTGTCCGATTTGCGGTCATGTGTCGAAAGACAATCGCCAGACGCAAGCCAGGTTCGAGTGTATGGAATGCGGCTTTGAAGAAAACGCCGATGTCGTCGGTGCGATCAATATACTAAGGGCGGGACACGCCCGGTTAGCCTGTGAAGTGAGCGGAGCAGTCATGCCGCCAGCAGCAGGAACTCACCGAAGCGATTCAGGGGTGGCGCAATGCCGCGCCTGAACGCCGTAGGAATCTCCGGCCTGAAGGCTGGGGAGGATGTCAAAAATCAAGGGTTAATTACGATGTCTTTGACATGGCGGGCGTCCGCTGAATGGGATAGGCGCTGGGCGCTGGGGTTGGTGATTTCATTGCTGTTGCATGTGGGCGCACTCACGCTGTGGCCGCGCCACGCCCCTACGCCGCCCACCGCGGGCGAGCCGCTGGCCGTGCGCCTGCTGCCTGCCGGCCCGGCCGTCAGTGCGCCAGCCAGCCCCTTGCCCGCCGCGCCCACGCCACCTGCGCCTAAACACACGGCCCCCCCCGAGCCGCGCCCGACGCCGCCTGCCCGCAAGTCCGAGCCACGGCCGGCGCCCACACGCCCGCTGAGCACGCCCAGCCCAAGCGCCACCCCGGCTGCGGCTGCACCAGCCAGCGCACCAGCGGCGGCGGCATCGTCCAGCAGCAACAACGCCAACTCAGCCGCAGCCAGCACAGGCCCGGCGGCAGGCGCGGGCGGCGGCGAAGCGCGCACCCCCGCCCGTTGGCAGGCCGCCTACCTGCACAACCCGCCGCCCGACTACCCCTGGCAGGCGCGCCAGCGCGGCCAGCAGGGCGTGGTGTGGTTGAGTGTGGAAGTGTCTGCTGCGGGCGAATGCGCGCAGGCCAGCGTGCTGCGCAGCAGCGGCGTGTCGGCGCTGGATCAGGCGGCGCTGGCCGCCGTGCGACGCTGGCGCTTTGTGCCGGCCCGCCAGGGGCAAACGCCGGTGGAGTCAAAAGTGGAAATCCCCATTCGCTTCAAACTCAGCGACGAGGGCGCGGAGGAATAAGCGCGCGCAGGCTTAGGCACACCTCAGCCCCGAAACATAAAATACACCGCCCCCAGAATGCACAGCGCCGCCCAGACATAATCCCACTTGAACGGCTGATCCATATACAACACGGCAAACGGGATGAACACGCTGAGCGAAATCACCTCCTGGATGATCTTCAGCTGCGACAGGTTCAGCACCCCATAGCCGATGCGGTTGGCCGGCACTTGCAGCAGGTATTCAAACAGGGCAATGCCCCAGCTGGCCAGCGCCGCCATCCACCACGGGCTGGCGGCGTGGTTTTTCAGGTGGGCATACCAGGCAAAGGTCATGAACACATTGGAGCAGATCAAGAGGGCAACAGAATAGAGAACAGGCATGGCAGCAGAAACAGTCTGGGCAGAAGTGGTAGAATGCGCCGCGACGGGGCGGCGAGCGCCGCCATGATACCCAAACCCACCGCTGTACTGACAGGATATTGCTGATGCGCAAGCTGCTTACCCTCGTGCTGTTCACCCTGCTGCCCGCGCTGGTCTGGGCGGCCAACCCGAAAGTGGAGCTGACCACCAATCTGGGCAAGATCGAGCTGGAGCTCTACCCAGAAAAAGCCCCCAAGTCGGTGGAAAACTTTCTGCGCTATGTCAACGACGGCCAATACACTGGCACGGTGTTTCACCGGGTGATTGCCGGCTTTATGGTGCAGGGCGGCGGCTTTGACAAAACCATGGTCGAGCGCCCCACCCGCGCGCCGATCGCCAACGAGGCCAATAACGGCCTGAAAAACGAGCCGGGCACACTGGCCATGGCGCGCACCATGGCCCCGCATTCGGCCACCGCGCAATTTTTCATCAACGTGGCCAATAATGAATTTCTCAACCATCGCGGCCAGAGCATGCAAGGCTGGGGCTATGCGGTGTTTGGTCGGGTGACCCAGGGCATGGACGTGGTCGAGCGCATCGCCAAGACGCCGACCACCACCCGCGGCATGTACCAGGATATGCCGGTCAGCGCCGTGGTGATTGAAAAAGCCGTGGTGCTGAAAACCGAATAATCCCGCCGCGCCCTGGCTTCACGGCCGGGCGCGGGCGGCGTTTGCCCACCTGACGATGACCATTTCGCCCCGGCGTTCGGCCGGCGGCGACTGTTTTTTGACGAGGAAGACTCTACATGATCAAGCTGACCACCACCCTGGGTGACATCACCCTGCAACTGTACCCGGAAAAAGCCCCCAAGACCGTGGCCAACTTCGAAGAATACGTGCGCAACGGCCACTACGACGGCACGCTGTTTCACCGCGTGATCAATGGCTTCATGATCCAGGGCGGCGGCTTTGCCAGCGGCATGGTGCAAAAGCCCACCGGCGAAGCCATCCCCAACGAAGCCAACAACGGCCTGTCCAACAAGCCGTACACCATCGCCATGGCGCGCACCATGGCCCCGCACTCGGCCACCGCCCAGTTCTTCATCAACGTGGCCGACAACGCCCCGCTGAACTTCACCGCCGAAAACCTGCAAGGCTGGGGCTACTGCGTGTTTGGCGAAGTGGTGGAAGGCCAGGACGTGGTGGACAAGATCAAGACGGTGAAAACCGGCCGCCACGGCCCGCATCAGGATGTGCCGGTGGAAGAAGTGCAGATCATCAAGGCGGAAATCGTCGAAGACGCTGCCTAAATAAGCCGCCGCGCGCGCCCTGCCGTGACTTGGCATGACGCCGCCCGCCCGGCGCGCTCCCTGCGGCGCGCCGGGCCTTTCTTTTCTGTTTGCCCGCCTGCCGCCTTGTGACCACCCTGTTTCTTGCTGACTTGCACCTCTCGCCCGACACGCCGGCGCTTAACGCCCGCTTTCAGGCGTTTTTGCGCGCGCACGCCGGCCAGGTGGAGGCGCTGTATATCCTGGGCGATTTATTCGAATTCTGGCTGGGCGACGACGACGACCGGCCATTCACCCGCGACTGCCTGAGCTGGCTGGCGGCGTTTGCCCGGCAAACGCCGCTCTATGTGCTGCCCGGCAACCGGGATTTTTTATTGGGCGCCGGCTTTTGCCGCGCCAGCGGCGCCACGCTGCTGAGCGAGCCGCACGCGCTGACGCTGTATGGCCGGCCGTATCTGCTATGCCATGGCGACGCGCTGTGCCGTGACGATGTTGCCTACCAGCGGTTTCGGCGCAAGGTGCGCCAGCGCTGGCGGCAATGGCTGTTTCTGGCCCTGCCGCTGGCCTGGCGCGCGCGGCTGGTGGGCGCGGTGCGCCAGGAAACCGGCCAGGCCAAGATGCACAAAAGCGCCGCCATCATGGACGTCAATCAAGACGCGGTGGACGAGTTGCTCAACGCCGCGCCCAGCGGCAGCGTGCTGATCCACGGCCACACCCACCGCCCGGCCCACCACCAATGGACACACCACGGCCAAGCCCGCCAGCGCTGGGTGATCCGCGACTGGCGCGACGAGGGCGGCGGCTATCTGGCGGTGGACGCCGACGGCGTGCGGGCATTGTCTTGTTAGCCGCCGCTCACAAAACCTCCTGACCTTGTGACGTGGCCTGACCGTACTGTGTTTTTACTGCCTGCGGCCGCACACCTGACCAGGAGGGCGGCACACCCTCAGGCCGCGTGGACTTCCACATTGACATGCGCCAAGCCGCTCACCCCGGTCAATCTGGCCTTGTAGGCGGCCGGGCTGGCCGGGCGCGCCGCGCTCAGCGCCACAATGGCGGCATGCTGGCCTGGGCCGATTTGCCAGACGTGCAAATCCAGCACGCCGACATCGTCGCCCAGCGCCTGGGTAATCGCCTCGGTCATCCCGGACGGCGCCGCATCCAGCAGCACATCCGCCGTGCTGTGCAACAAGCCACGGCCCCAACGCACAATCACCACCGCCCCCACCAGCCCCATGACCGGATCCAGCCAGCTCCAGCCATAACGCTGGCCCAGCAAGAGCGCCACAATCGCCAGCACCGAGGTCAGGGCATCGGCCAGCACATGCAGATAAGCCGCGCGCAAATTGTGGTCGTGGTGATCGTGATGATGATGGCCGGCATGGTTGTGGCCATGGTCGTGGCCGTGATGATGATGGGCGTGATCGTCGCGTAGCAGCCAGGCCGAGGCCAGGTTGACCGCCAGCCCCAGCGCAGCCACGGCGATGGCCTCGCCATATTCGATCGGGGTGGGCGCCAGCAAGCGCCCGACGCTTTCCCAGGCCATGATCAGCGCCACGCCAATCAGGATCAGCGCGCTGGCAAAACCGGCCAGATCGCCCACCTTGCCGGCGCCAAAGCTGTGGCGCGCCTCGCCTGCGGCACGTTGGGCATAGCGATAAGCCAGCACGGTGATCAGCATTGCCCCGGCATGGGTGGCCATATGCCAGCCATCGGCCAGCAGCGCCATCGAGCCAAACCAGGTGCCGGCCAGGATTTCGCCCACCATCATGGCCAGGGTCAGCGCCATCACCCCGCCGACCCGACGGGCATTGCGTTGGTGATCTGCCCCCAGAAAATCATGGGCATGACGGGCAGCAAAACCGGCGGGCAAGGGCGGCAGGCCGGGGCGACGGTAACGGGGGGAAGGGCTCATGAGGGTTCCGAATGGTTTCGAATCAGGTTCATAAAGCGGGGCTCAGCGCACATAGGTGCGCAGCACCGCAGATAACTCGTCCACGGCTTGGGCACGTGCTGTTTCACTCTCGGCGGCCAGCACATGCTCACGCAGATGGCCCTCCATCAGCTCAGCCGTCAGGCCATTCAGTGCGCCACGGATGGAAGCCAGCTGTTGCAGCACATCGGCACATGGCGCTTGCGCCAGCAGCGCGCGTTCCAGCGCCTGCATTTGCCCGGTCAACCGACGCACGCGCGCCAGTAATTTGGCTTGATCCTGTTGGGTGTGAGACATGAAGCCCTCCTGGGGCTGGCGGTGATGAGCGTCGCTCACCCAATCCTTTTCTGCTTGGCGTGCAGTCTGCCGCCCAGGATGCTGCGCAGGATTGGGCCAGCAACGCTAAATATAGGGTAGGGGACTATATTACACTCAACCCAAAGATGACCCAAGGTTGCCAGCGCCAGGCATCACGGTTAAGGTGACGCTTTGTTGCGCCGCCGCATCAGCCGGTGGTCACGCCAGAATCACAGGAAATCCCGCATGACCTTCTCTCAAGCCCTCACCCGCCTGAAAACCGGCCAGCTGGGGGCTGGCTGGATGGTGGTGGCGTCTTTGCTGTTTGCCCTGATGGGGGTGTTCGTCAAAACCGGCTCGGCGCATTTTTCCGCCATCGAGCTGGTGTTCTACCGCACGCTGTTTGGCATGCTCAGCATTGGCGTGGTGGTGTTGGCGCGCGGGCAGTCGCTGGCCACCCGCCATTTTTCTGCCCACCTCAAGCGCGGGCTGTTCGGCTATTTCTCGCTGCTCTTGTACTTTTACGCCATCACCCAGCTGCCGCTGGCCACGGCGGTGACGCTGAACTATACCTCGCCGATGTTTCTGGCGGGGTTGTCTGCCTGGCTGCTGAAAGAAACACTCGGTCCGCGAGTGGTGATGTCGCTGGGCCTGGGCTTTGCCGGCGTGGTGCTGCTGCTCAAGCCCACCTTCAGCGCCGACGCCTGGCTGGCCGGGGCCATGGGCCTGGGTTCCGGGCTGTTTGCCGGGTTGGCCTATCTGCATGTGCGCGAGCTGGGCCGGCTGGGTGAGCCGGAATGGAAAGTGGTGTTCTATTTCACGCTGATTTCCACGCTGTGCGGATTGGTCATGATGCTGTGGCAAACGCCCAGCCCGCTGGGGATGGAAAGTCTGGGCATGCTGGCAGGCCTGGGTGTCACTTCCACGCTGGCACAACTGGCGATGACCCGCGCCTACCGCGATGGCAATAAATTTGTGGTGGCCAATCTGGCCTACCTCACCGTGGTGTTTTCCAGCGCGCTGGGCGCCTGGCTGTGGGGCGATGTGCTGCCGCTGGAAGGCTATATCGCCATGGGTTTGATTATCGTCAGCGGCATTTTTGCCAGCAGGCGCTAAGCTGAAAGCATGACCGGCGCGTCTGAGCGCCGGCGTTTTCAGGAGCCTGACCATGATTTCCATCCAACAACAGTCTTACGGCCTGGATGTGGCGCTGTTCGCCACCTTTACCGTAGATGACTTTCGCGCCTTTGAAACCGCCGTGCTGGCGCGCGCGCAAACCGATGGCCGGGTGAATGTGCTGCTCAACCTGAGCGGCCTGCTGGATTTCACCATCGACATGGCGCTGGAAGAACTGCGCTTTGTGCGTGAGCACGAGCAAGAATTTGGCCGCATCGCCATTGTCGCCCCCGAGGGCTGGTTGAATCTGGCTGCGCATATTGCCGGCCTGCTCAGCCACACTGACAGCGAATATTTCGACACCCCGGAGGATGCGCTGGCCTGGCTGAACGCAAACTAAGCGCCGCTTATCATCCTTCTCTGGCCTGATGGTGTGCTGCGCAACGCTCTGCGCTCACACGCCGGGCCGGGGGCGCGGCGCTGGGTCAGGTGAGCGTGGGCATGGCGGCAACACTTACCTGCACCCGGAAAATCCGTTAAAGTCACGCCTTTGCCTGACCAGATAGCCCCCGATGTTGCCTTCGATTGCTTCCCGCCTGGCCGCCGAACTGGCGGTTCGTGAATCCCAGGTGGCGGCCACTGTCCAGTTGCTGGACGACGGCGCCACCGTCCCCTTCATTGCCCGCTACCGTAAAGAAGCCACTGGCGGCCTGGACGACACCCAGTTGCGCCAGCTGGACGAGCGTCTGCGCTACCTGCGCGAGCTGGACGACCGCCGCGCCACCATCCTGGCCAGCATTGGCGAACAGGGCAAGCTCAGCGCCGAACTCGAAGCCGCGCTGTACGCCGCCACTGACAAGACCACGCTGGAAGACCTTTACCTGCCCTACAAGCCCAAGCGGCGCACCAAGGCGCAGATTGCCCGCGAAGCCGGCCTGGAGCCGCTGGCCGACAGCCTGCTGACCGACCCGACACAAGATCCGCAACACGTCGCGCTGGCCTATGTCAACGCCGAGGCTGGCGTGGCCGACGCCAAGGCGGCGCTGGACGGCGCACGCGCCATCCTGATCGAACGCATGGGCGAGCACGCCGCGCTGCTGGGCGAGTTGCGCGAAAAACTCTGGCGCGAGGGCGAAATGCGCTCAACCCTGGTGGAAGGCAAGGCCGAAGCCGGCGCCAAGTTTGCCGATTATTTTGCCTACGCCGAGCCGATTCGGGCGATTCCCTCGCACCGCGCGCTGGCGCTGCTGCGCGGCCGCAACGAAGGCGTGCTGAATGTGCAGCTGAGCTGGCAGCCGGCCGATGCGCCGACCACCCAGCGCAGCGACTACGAGCTGATGATCGCCGAGGCCTTCGACATCGCCGACCGTGGCCGCCCGGCCGACAAATGGCTGCTGGACGGCGTGCGGCTGGCCTGGCGCGCCAAGATTGTGCTGTCGCTGGAGCTGGAGCTCACCCAGCGCCTGCGCGAGGCGGCCGAAGGCGAGGCGATTCAGGTGTTTGCCCGCAATCTGCACGACCTTTTGCTCGCCGCGCCGGCCGGCCCGCGCCCCACCCTGGGTCTGGACCCCGGCCTGCGCACCGGCGTCAAGGTGGCGGTGGTGGACGCCACCGGCAAGCTGGTGGACGCCGGCGCCATCTACCCGCACGCGCCGCGCAACGACTGGGACAAATCCATCGCCGTGCTGGCCGCGCTGTGCGCCCGCCACCGCGTTGAGCTGATCGCCATCGGCAACGGCACCGCCAGCCGGGAAACCGACAAACTGGCCGCCGACCTGATGCGCCTGCACCCGGAACTGAAACTGACCAAGCTGGTGGTCTCCGAAGCCGGCGCCTCGGTGTATTCCGCCTCGGAACTGGCCGCGCGTGAGTTTCCCGAGCTGGATGTGTCGCTGCGCGGCGCGGTGTCGATTGCCCGCCGCCTGCAAGACCCGCTGGCCGAGCTGGTGAAGATCGACCCGAAATCCATCGGCGTGGGCCAGTATCAGCACGACGTCAACCAAAGCCAGCTGGCGCGCTCGCTGGACGCGGTGGTGGAAGACTGCGTGAACGCGGTGGGCGTGGACGTCAACACCGCCTCGGCGGCGCTGCTGGCGCGGGTGTCCGGGCTGAACAGCAGCATTGCCGGCAATATCGTCAGCTACCGCGACAGCCACGGCGCTTTCGCCAACCGCAAAACCCTGCTGAAAGTGCCGCGCCTGGGCGACAAAACCTTTGAACAGGCCGCTGGCTTTTTGCGCATCATGAACGGCGACAACCCGCTGGACCGCTCCGCCGTGCATCCGGAAGCCTACGAACTGGTCGAGCGCATCATTGCCCGCTGCAACAAGCCAGTCACCGCGCTGATTGGCGACGCCAGCGCGCTGAAAACCCTCAAGCCCAGCGACTACACCGACGAGCGCTTTGGCCTGCCCACGGTGATGGACATCCTGCGCGAGCTGGAAAAACCCGGCCGCGACCCGCGCCCGGAATTCAAGACCGCCGCCTTTGCCGACGGCGTGGAAGACCTGGCCGACCTGCGCCCCGGCATGATTCTGGAAGGCGTGGTGACCAATGTCGCCAACTTTGGCGCTTTTATCGACATCGGCGTGCATCAGGACGGCCTGGTGCATATCTCGGCCCTGAGCAAGCAGTTTGTCGATGACCCGCGCAAGGTGGTCAAGGCCGGCGATGTGGTCAAGGTGAAAGTGATGGAGGTGGACGTCAAGCGCAAGCGCATTGGCCTGAGCATGCGCCTGGACGACGAGCCGGGCGCCAGCACGGCGCGCGGCCCGCGTGACGACGCCCCGGCGCGCAAGGGCGGCGGCAAGCCGCGCGAGGCGGCTCCGCCGGCCAATAACGCCATGGCGGCGGCGCTGGCCAAGCTGCGGCGCTGAGCGCGGCATACCGCCACAGCCTGCCCGGCGTAAGCAAAGGCAAACCGCCGGGCATGGCAACACAGTCAGAGCCGCTCAGCAAACCCGCCTGGCGTCGTTCCGACCTTGCCGTACTGCTTGTACTGTCTGCGGCCGCTCGCCTAGCCAGGCGCGCTGCGCTGGGTGTTGTGAGCGACGCTAAAGCGCTGCTTGCATCACACCGCACAGGAATCAAGCACGCCAGCAGGGTTTGGTGGGTAGCGCGGCTAACAACACTCAGCGAAACGGCTCTGGCGAGGCGTGTGGCCACAGACACGGCAAGGCCACACCACAACGCCCAGGGTTTTGTGAGTGGCGCTACGCGCTGAACACGGGCTTGTCGTCCGCGCTCAGCCCCACCGCAGCGCCATTGCCGCTCAGGGTGATGGTAATCATGGAGTAAGTGCGCTGCCCGGAGAACAAATAGCTGTACTTTTTCAGCACGGCGTCGATTTCCGCCTGGGTGTTGGCTGCCGCGTATTCGCGCTGAAACGGCTCGACTTTGCGCAGCTCCACCAGGTGTGAAGTCAGCCCGTTCAGCGTGCTTAACTGCCGCGACAGCGCCGGCTGTTCGTTGAGCATGGCCTTGAACTTGTCGGCATACGGGTAATTGTCCGGCAATACCAATTGGCCACTGCTGTCGTAACGCACATAGGCCGGTGCGCTGGGGATGCCGTAGGCTTTCAGCGCATCAGGCAGGCGCTTGGCAATGTGCTGGGACAAGGCGCGCAGATTGTTTTCCGTGGGCATCAACAACGGCAGGGTGTTCAAATCCACCTGCTCGCCTGGACGCGGTGGGGTGAAATACGCGTCGATATCCAGCGCCATCGGGCCGGTGCCGACATCGTAGATCTCGGTGGCGCCATCGCTGCGCAAGGTAGCCGGGGTGGGCGGCGCCGGGCGGGCAGCGGGTTGAATTTGACTGGCCAGGCTGTGCGTTTGCTCGTCGAGTTGCCTGGCATATTTTGCCAGGGCGGCGGCAAAGCCTGCCGCCTGGCGGTCGGCAGGCGAAGCGCCAGAGATGTTGGCGGCGCGGGTTTGCGCCTGCACGGCAGAAAGCGTCATCGTTTTTATCCTTGAAAAACAATTCAGTGCACATGGCTGATTGCATGTGCGGCCCAGTGTGGGCCCACTGCCATAGGGCAAAAAGCGCGCCAGCCTCTGCCATGCAAAACGCCCACCAAAAGGCGGGCGTTTTGCATGGGGCGTGCAGGGTGAATCAGTCTTTCTTGAACACTTCGTGGCAAGCCTTACAGGTTTTTTGCGCCGCGCCAAACGCCGGGCGGATTTGCGCCAGATCGCCACCCTTGGCGGCTTCGGCCAGCTTGACGATCAGCGCCTGATGCTCATCGGCGGCTTTCTTGAACTCAGCCGGCTTGCTCCACACTTCCGGGCGGGCTTCGCTCTTGCCCTTGTCGCTGCCGGCCGGGAAGTATTGCCACGGCTGCTTGGACAGCTCAACCATCTGCTCGGCCAGCTTGGCGAACTCGTCCTTGTTATACGGCTTTTCGCCCTTCATCACCGCGCCCATACCCTGGCCGAAGACTTTTTTGTAGTCCTTGAAAATCGCCTTGCGGGCTTCAACCGGATCCTTAGTATCCGCAGCGAGGGCAGAAAACGCAGTGGTGGCCAGCACGGCGGCCAGCAGAGTAGAAAGCAGACGCATGAAACTCATCCTTTTGAATGATGATGTTGGGGGAAATCCACGCCAGCATACGGGGTAAGCGCCGTGGCTGGCAATAATTCATATTTTTAAATAATGATAACCGCACGCAATCACTGGCGCCAGCGGCTGGTCAGCCTGGCCGATGTGATGTTATACTGTAACAAATCGTCGATTATTCCAAGTGAGAGCGAAGGCTGTGACGCCGCTATCCCCCGAAGAGTTCCTGCTGATCGCCCAGCAGCACTGCGCTGCCCGTGGCGCGCGGCTGACCGAGCTGCGCCAGCAAGTGCTGGGCCTGGTGCTGGCGCGCGGCGGCGTGGTCAAAGCCTACCAAGTGCTGACCGACCTGCAAGCCGCGCGTGGCCCGGCCGCGCCGCCCACCGTATACCGCGCGCTGGATTTTCTGGTCGAGCAAGGGCTGTTGCACCGGGTGGACGCGCTGAATGGCTATATTGCCTGCCAGCACCTGGAATGCCAGCACCACGGCCTGCTGCTGGTGTGCGAAACCTGTAACGACGTCACCGAAATCGACGCCACCGACAGCCTGGATCAACTCAGCGCCGCCGCCGCGCGCGCCGGTTTTCAACCGCGCCGCCAGGATGTGCTGCTGACCGGGCTTTGCCAAAGCTGTAGACAACCCTCATGAGCAAAACCCCCATCAATCTGTTCACCGGCTTTCTGGGCGCGGGCAAAACCACGGCCTTGCTGCATCTGCTGGCGCATAAGCCGGCCGATGAAGTCTGGGCGGTGATCGTCAACGAATTTGGCGAAATCGGCATCGACGGCGCCGTGCTGTCTGGCGGCGGCGCCGAAGTGCGCGAAATCGCCGGCGGCTGCCTGTGCTGCGCCACCGGCCCGCAACTGCCGGTCACCCTGGTCAAGCTGATTCGGGAAAAACGCCCGCACCGCGTGCTGATCGAAGCCAGCGGCCTGGCGCACGCCTCCAATGTGGTGGACGAACTGCGCCGCCCGCCGCTGGGCGAGGCGCTGGACATTCAGGCGTCCATCACCGTGGTGGACCCGCGTCAGTTTATCGACGCCAATTACCGCCGCCACCCGATCTACCGCGACCAGATCGAACTGGCCGACGTGCTGGCCGCCAGCAAGGCCGACCTGGCCGACGCCGCCACCCTGGCGGCGTTTCAGGAACAAGCCCAAGCGCTGTTTCCGCCCAAGGCGCGCATCGAAGTGATGCAGCACGGCCAGCTCGACCCCGCCTGGCTCAGCCTGCCGGCCCGCCCTGCCGCCCGCTATCGCCCGAAACTGGCCCCGGCCGACAGCGGCATGAGCAGCGCCGGCTGGACCTTCGCCAGCGAAGTGGTGTTCGACCTGGAGCGGGTGGGCGCGCTTTTGCGCACCCTGCCGCAGCGCGTGCCCGGCCTGGCGCGCGCCAAGGCGGTGCTGCGCATGGGCCCGCACGATTGGTTATGGTTCAACTGGGTGGCCGGCGGCGAATGGGCCGCCACCCAAGTGGCCTGGCGACGCGACAGCCGCTTTGAACTCATCGCCCCACCGGGCGACTGGGCGGCTGAAATTGAAGCCGAACTGGGCCGGGCGATTGCCGCCGTGGCGTGACGCCACACTGGCCAGCACAGTGGCTTCATCCGCCTCAGCGTCGTCCCCGCGCAGGCGGGGACCCAGGCAAGTCTCCACGACGCACTGAGGGCAAGCCTGCTTTGGCCGCGTTTGGCGAGCATGCACACCGCGCCACAAGGGTAAGTCGCAGCACCCGGCGTCACAACGATAGAACAACCACACCGCCCCACTTCACCCTGGGGCGGCGTCATTTCAGGAATACCCATGAAAGCAAACCGGTTATCCCGTCGCTTCAGCCTGCTGGCCGCTTCTGCCGGTCAGCGTCTGGCCATGGCCTTGCTGGCCATCGCCGGCTTGTGGACGGCGGTCATCTGGGCCTTGTCCGAGGGCGGGCTGTGAGCGTGCGTTTGTCTAATTTGACGGTGTCTTACCGTCGCCACCCCGCCGTGCACCATGTCAGCGGCGAGTTTGCCGCCGGCCAGGCCACGGCGATTGTCGGGCCGAATGGCGCGGGCAAGAGCACCATCCTGAAAACCATGATCGGCGCCTTGCGCCCGGATGCCGGGCGGGTGGAGCTGGGCGGGGTGAGCCGGCAGCATATCGCCTATCTGCCGCAGGCGGCGCAGATCGACCGCAGCTTGCCAGTGAGCGTGCTGGACACCGTGCTGACCGGCGCCTGGCGGCATATGGGCGCGTTTGGCGCGGCGCGGGCGCAGGATTGGCAGGCGGCGCAAGATGCCTTGGCGGCGGTGGGCTTGGGCGAGTTTGCCCAGCGCCCGGTCAGCGCCTTGTCGGCCGGGCAGTTTCAGCGGGTATTGTTCGCCCGCATCATGGTGCAGGACGCGCCGCTGATTTTGCTGGACGAGCCATTCACCGCCATCGACGCGCGCACCACGCATGATTTGCTGGCGCTGGTGCGCCGCTGGCAGGCCGAGCAGCGCACGGTGATTGCCGTGCTGCATGATTTTGCCCAGGTGCGCGAGTATTTTCCGCACACCTTGCTGCTGTCGCGCGAGGTGGTGGCCTGGGGGCCGACCGCCGAGGTGCTGACCGAAGCCAATTTGCAGCGCGCCAGCGCCAATGTCGCCCACTGGCATGAACAAGCCCCGGTGTGCCGGGTGGATGACGCCGCTGCGCAGGAGGCCCAGCCATGAACGAGCTTTACACCCTGCTGGTGCAGCCCTTTATTGAATTCGGCTTTATGCGCCGTGGCCTGGTCGGCTGCCTGGCGCTGGCGCTGGGCTGCGGGCCGATTGGGCTGTTTTTGGTGATGCGGCGCATGAGCCTGATGGGCGACGCGCTCAGCCACGCCGTGCTGCCGGGCGCGGCCATCGGCTTTATTTTTGCCGGGCTGTCGCTGCCGGCCATGGGGCTGGGCGGCTTTGTCGCCGGGATTTCCGTGGCGCTGATTGCCGGCCTGGTCAGCCGCTTCACCAGCGTGCGCGAGGACGCCAGCTTTGCCGCGTTTTACCTGCTGGCGCTGTCGGTGGGCGTGCTGCTGGTGTCCAAGTACGGCAGCAATGTCGATCTGATCCATATCCTGTTTGGCACCGTGCTGGCGGTGGACGACGCCGCGCTGCTGCTGGTGGCCTCGATTGCCTCGCTCACCCTGCTCACCCTGGCGGTGATCTACCGGCCGCTGCTGCTGGAAAGCTACGACCCGGCGTTTTTGCAGTCGGTTGGCGCTTCGGGCGGGGCGTATCACCTGATTTTTCTGGTGCTGGTGGTGCTCAATCTGGTGGCTGGTTTTCAGGCGCTGGGCACCTTGATGGCGGTGGGCTTGATGATGCTGCCGGCCATCACCGCCCGGCTGTGGGCGCAAAGCGTGGGCGGCATGCTGCTGACCGCCATCACCCTGGCGCTGAGCTCGGGTTTGGGCGGCCTGCTGTGCTCGTATCACTTTGACCTGCCTTCTGGCCCGGCGATTATTTTGTTTGCCGGCAGCCTGTATTTATTGTCGCTGCTGTTCGCCCCGGCTGGCGGGGTGTTGCCGCGTTTGATCCGCCAGCGCCATCTGGCGCACTGATTCCCCCGTTGTCACCCAAGGACGCAAGCATGAAAAAATCCCTGATCCCCCTGCTGCTGGCGCTGCTGGCCACGCCGGCGCTGGCCGACAAACTGCCGGTGCTCGCCAGCTTCAGCATTCTGGCCGACCTCACCCGCGAAGTGGGCGGCGAGCGGGTGGACGTGGCCAGCCTGGTCGGCCCCGATCAAGACGCCCATGTGTTTCAGCCCGCGCCGCAGGATGTCAAAAAACTGGCCGCCGCCAAGGTGTTTGTGGTCAACGGCCTGGGCTTTGAAGGCTGGCTGAGCCGGCTGAGCAAGTCTTCCGGCTTCAAGGGCCAGACCGTGGTGGCCAGCCAGGGCGTGAAGGCGCAAGACATGGCCGAAGAAGAACACGATCATCACGGCCACGACCACGGCCACACCGACCCGCACGCCTGGCACAACCCGCAAAACGTCAAACTCTACGTCAACAATATCCGCGCCGCGCTCACCCAGGCCGACCCGGCCGGCAAGGACTACTACAGCCAGCGCGCCAGCCAGTACAGCCAGCAGCTGGACGCGCTGGACGCCGACGCCCGCCAGCGCTTTGCCGCCATCCCGGCCAGCCAGCGCAAGGTGCTGACCAGCCACGACGCCTTTGGCTACCTGGCGCAGCGCTATCAAATCCGCTTTTTGTCGCCGCAAGGCGTCTCCACCGACGCCGAAGCCTCGGCCAAAACCGTGGCCAAGCTGGTGCGCCAGGTGAAAGCCGAAAAAATCCGCGCGGTGTTTGTCGAAAACATGAGCGACAAGCGCCTGCTGGAGCAACTCAGCCGCGAAGCCGGCGTGCAAGTGGGCGGCAAGCTCTATGCTGATGCCTTGTCCCCGGCCAATGGCCCGGCGTCCAGTTATCTCAAGCTGTTCAGCCATAACGTCAACAGCCTGAGCGCGGCGATGAAGCCGTAAGCGTCTCCTGGCGTGGCTGCCCGGCCTCAGGGCCGCTGCGCTGGGCTTGGCGCGCCGCGCGCGACACTTGCCACAAACCCGTCCGCTGGCGGTATGCTTATGCCCTTGGTTTGCGCCGCCGCGCGGCGCAGCCAGACTACCAAGGAGAAACCAAGTGACTGCCCTGCTGACCCATCCCGATCCCGACGGCCTGCTCGAATATTCCGTGGTCTACACCGACCGCGCGCTCAACCACATGTCGCAGCGCTTTCAAGGGGTGATGCGCGACATCTCGCGCCTGCTCAAAGTGGTGTACCACGCCGACGCCACCGCCATCGTGCCCGGCAGCGGCACCTTTGGCATGGAAGCCGTCGCCCGCCAGTTCGCCACCGAGCAAAAAGTGCTGGTGATCCGCAATGGCTGGTTCAGCTTCCGCTGGACGCAGATTTTTGACATGGGCCGCATCCCGGCCGACACCCGCGTGCTCAAGGCCCGCCAAGTGGGCGACGGCCCGCAAGCGCCATTTGCCCCGGCCCCGATTGACGAAGTGGTCGCCGCCATCCGCGAATACCGCCCGGCCGTGGTGTTTGCCCCGCACGTGGAAACCGCCTCCGGCATGATGCTGCCGGATGATTACCTGCAAGCCGTTGGCGCCGCCGTGCGCGAAGTGGGCGGCCTGTTTGTGCTGGACTGTATCGCCTCTGGCACGGTGTGGGTGAATATGCAGGCCAATCTGGTGGACGTGCTGATCAGCGCCCCGCAAAAAGGCTGGAGCGCCTCGCCCTGCGGCGCGCTGATTGGCCTGAGCGAACGCGCGCTGGCGCGGCTGAACGACACCACCAGCACCAGCTTTGCCTGCGACCTGAAAAAATGGCGGCAAATCATGGAAGCCTTTGAAACCGGCGGCCACGCCTACCACGCCACCATGCCCACCGACGCGCTGACCGTGCTGCGCGATGTGATGCTGGAAACCGAGCAATACGGCTTTGACAAAGTCTGCGCCGAACAGCACGAACTCGGCCGCCGCGTGCGCGCCCTGCTGGAATCGCGCGGCTTCCCCAGCGTCGCCGCCGAAGGCTTCCAGGCCCCTGGCGTGGTGGTCAGCTACACCAGCGACCCGGAGATTCAAACCGGCAAGAAATTCCTCGGCGTCGGCCTGCAAACCGCCGCCGGCGTGCCGCTGCAATGCGACGAAGGCGCCGACTTCCGCACCTTCCGCATCGGCCTGTTCGGGCTGGACAAACTGCACGACCCGGCGCGCACGGTGGAGAGCCTGGCGGAGGGATTGGATAAGGTGTTGGGCTAAATCCGGCTGTATTTCTGAACTGAACTCGCCCGCGCCGCCCTCTCCTGCGGCGCGGCAATCCCTGCCTGCTGGCTGCTTTCGCGCCCGTCCCATCCCCTGTCATCGCCCTGACATGCTAGAATCAGCCCTTACTTTTGCTTAGAACCAGACGGCTTGCCCGATCCATGACAGAACATCTATTCGCCAAAGAAACCCTTCCGGTCAGCCTCGAAGAGGAGATGCGGCGTTCCTACCTGGATTACGCGATGAGCGTGATCGTGGGCCGGGCGCTGCCTGATGTGCGCGACGGCCTCAAGCCTGTGCATCGCCGCGTGCTGTTTGCCATGCACGAGCTGTCCAACGACTGGAACCGGGCTTACAAGAAGTCGGCGCGTATCGTCGGCGACGTGATTGGTAAATACCACCCGCACGGCGACATAGCGGTGTACGACACCATCGTGCGCATGGCGCAGGATTTTTCGCTGCGCTACCCCTTGGTGGACGGCCAGGGCAACTTCGGCTCGGTGGATGGCGACAACGCCGCCGCCATGCGTTACACCGAAATCCGCATGGCGCGCATCGCCCACGAGCTGCTGGCCGACATCGAAAAAGAAACCGTCGATTTTGGCCCCAACTACGACGGCTCGGAGCACGAGCCGCTGATCCTGCCGGCCAAAATCCCCAATCTGCTGATCAACGGCAGCTCGGGCATTGCCGTGGGCATGGCCACCAATATTCCGCCGCACAACCTCAACGAGGTGGTGGACGCTTGCCTGGCGCTGCTGGGCAATAGCGAGATGACGATTGACGAGCTGATCGACATCATCCCGGCGCCGGACTTTCCCACCGCCGGCATCATCTACGGCACCGCCGGGGTGAAAGAAGGCTACCGCACCGGCCGTGGCCGGGTGGTGATGCGCGCGCGCACCCATGTCGAAGACATCGGCAAGGGCGACCGCCAGGCGCTGATCGTCGATGAAATTCCCTACCAAGTGAACAAGGCGCGCCTGCTGGAGCGCATTGGCGAACTGGTGCGGGAAAAAACCCTGGAAGGCATCAGCGAAATCCGCGACGAGTCGGACAAATCCGGCATGCGCGTGGTGATTGAGCTCAAGCGCGGCGAAGTGCCGGACGTGGTGCTGAACAATCTGTACAAGATGACCCAGCTGCAAGACAGCTTTGGCATCAATATGGTGGCGCTGGTCGATGGCCAGCCGCGTCTGCTGAATATCAAGCAGATTCTGGAAGAATTCCTGCGCCATCGCCGCGAAGTGGTCACCCGCCGCACGGTGTACGAGCTGCGCAAGGCGCGCGAGCGCGGCCATGTGCTGGAAGGCCTGGCGGTGGCCTTGTCCAATGTGGACCCGATCATCACCCTGATCAAGGCCTCGCCCACCCCGGCCGACGCCAAGCGCGAGCTGATGGGACAAAACTGGCGCTCCGAGCTGGTGGCCGGCATGCTGGCCAAGGTGGACCCAAGCCAGGCGCGCCCGGATGGGCTGCTGCCGGAATACGGCCTGCACGACGACGCGTATCGTCTGTCCGATGTGCAGGCGCAGGCGATTCTGGAATTGCGCCTGCAACGGCTGACCGGGCTGGAGCAGGACAAAATCGTCGATGAATACCGCGATGTGATGGCCACCATCATCGACCTGAGCGACATCCTGGCCCGCACTGAGCGGGTGTCGGACATCATCGCCGCCGAGCTGAACCAGGTAAAAACCCAGTTTGGCGACGCGCGCCGTTCGGAAATCTCGGTATTTGGCGGCGACATCAATATCGAAGACCTGATCACCCCGCAAGACATGGTGGTGACCATCTCGCACGGCGGCTATATCAAGGCGCAGCCGCTGGACGACTACCGCGCCCAGCGCCGTGGCGGACGCGGCAAGCAGGCGGCGGCCACCAAGGACGACGATTTCATCGAAACCCTGTTTGCCGCCAACACCCACGACTATCTGCTGTGCTTCTCCAGCCTGGGCCGCATGTACTGGATCAAGGTCTACGACCTGCCGCAGGGCAGCCGCAACAGCCGTGGCAAGCCGATGGTCAATGTGCTGCCGCTGGCCGATGGTGAAAAAATCAACGCCCTGCTGCCGGTCAAGGCGTTTACCGACGCCGAGGCGGACGTCAAGGACGACATCGAGGACGAAGAAGCCGCGGTCAAGGCCAAGGGCCCGTTCATCTTCATGTGCACCGCCAGCGGCACGGTGAAAAAAACCCCGCTGCAAGCGTTCTCCCGCCCGCGCGCGGCCGGCATCATCGCCGTCAAGCTGGACGAAGGCGACAATCTGATTGGCGTGGCGCTGACCTCGGGCCACGACCAGGTGATGCTGTTCTCCAACGCCGGCAAGGCCGTGCGCTTTGACGAAACCGCCGTGCGCCCGATGGGCCGCACCGCCGCCGGCGTGCGCGGCATGCAGCTGGGCGAAGACCAGCAGGTGATTTCCCTGCTGGTGACCAGCTCGGAAGACCAGCAAGTGCTCACCGCCAGCGATGGCGGCTATGGCAAGCGCACCCGCGTGGCCGATTTCCGCCAGACCAGCCGCGGCACGCAAGGCGTGATCGCCATGGACCTCACCGACAAAACCGGCCTGAAGCTGGTGGCGGCCAGCCTGGTGGAAGAAACCGACGACATCATGCTGATCACCGACGGCGGCGTGCTGATCCGCACCAAGGCAGCAGAAGTGCGCGAAACCGGCCGCGCCGCCCAGGGCGTGCGCCTGATCAACCTGGACGACGGCGAGCGATTGGTCAGCATCGTCAAGGTGGCCGAGAGCGACGACGCCGAACTCGACGCCGACGCCGCCAACCCGACGGAAGGCGGCGACACCAGCACGGACACCCCGGCATGACCGAACTGCTCGACACCCTGCAACGCTGGTTTGTCAGCTTGCCGCACTGCGCCACCTTGGGCTTTGAGTTCATTGGCGTGGAAGACGGCAAGCCGACGCTCAAGGTGAACTACCGTGATGATCTGGTGGGCAACGGCAGCAATGGCGTGATTCACGGCGGGGTGATCACCTCGCTGGTGGACACCACCAGCGCGCTGTCGGTGTTCAGCCACCTGGACAGCGCCGAGGCGATGGCCACGCTGGATTTGCGCATCGACTACCTGAAGGCCGCCACGCCGGGCCTGCCGATTTACTGCACGGCGGAGTGCTACAAGCTGGCGCGGCAAATCGGCTTTACCCGCGCGGTGTGCCATCACGGCGACCCCGCCGACCCGATTGCCCACGGCGTGGCCACCTTTATGCGCGGCTCGTCCAACGCCATCCTGGGCGGCGACGCCACCGGAGCCCCGTTATGAGCGCCTTTATGCAATCCTTCCTGGCGCTGCGCGAGCGCAAGGACTATGCTGGCATCATCGACAGCATCCCCTACGCCCGGCTGATGGGCGTGGAATTTGAAGAAAGCGGCGAAGACAGCCTGCTGTTTCGCCTGCCCTACTACGAGCGCAATATCGGCAACACCCTGCTGCCGGCGCTGCACGGCGGGCTGATTGGCGGTTTTCTGGAAAACGCCGGGCTGATCCACCTGATGTGGGTGCGCGCCACGCTGGAGCCGCCCAAGGTGGTGGACATCTCGTTTGACTACCTGCGCTCGGGCCGGCCGCAAACGCTGTACGCGCAATGCCAGCTGACCAAGCAGGGCAAGCGGGTGGCGAACATGCTGATTGAGTGCTGGCAGAATGACCGCGCCAAGCCGGTGGCAGTGGCGCGCGCCCACTTTCTGCTGAGCTGAAACACCCCGGCACATCCGGGATAGACGAAACAAGGACGGCTTGATGACCCAAGTGTATAACTTCTCCGCAGGGCCGGCGGTGCTGCCGCGCGATGTGTTGCTGCAAGCCCAGCAAGAGCTGCTGGATTGGCACGGCAGCGGCATGTCGGTGATGGAAATGAGCCATCGCGGCAAAGAATTCATGTCCATCATCCACGAAGCAGAAACCGACCTGCGCCAGCTGATGGGCATTCCGGCCAATTATAAAGTGCTGTTTTTGCAGGGCGGCGCGCTGTCGCAGTTTGCCATGGTGCCGCTGAACCTGCTGGGCGACAAAAAATCCATTGATGTGGTCAACACCGGCCACTGGTCCAAGCTGGCCATCAAAGAAGCGCGCAAATTCGCCGAGGTGAATATCGTCGCCTCCAGCGAAGACCGCCAGTACACCTATGTGCCGGACCCGGCCAGCTGGCGCACCTCGCCGGACGCGGCCTATCTGCACTATGTGTCCAACGAAACCATCGGCGGCGTGCAGTTCCCGTATATCCCGGACAGCGCGACGCCGCTGGTGTGCGATATGTCGTCGGATATTCTGTCGCGCGCGGTGGACGTGTCGCGCTTTGGGCTGATTTTTGCCGGCGCCCAAAAGAACATCGGCCCGTCCGGCCTCACCCTGGTGATTGTGCGCGAAGACCTGCTGGGCCAGCTGCCGGCGCATATGCCCACCATGTACGACTACCGCGTGCATGCCGACGCCGACTCGATGTACAACACCCCGCCGACCTACGCGATTTATATCGCCGGCCTGGTGTTCAAGTGGCTCAAGCAGCAGGGCGGCGTGCCGGGCATGGCCAGCCGCAACGAAGAAAAAGCCGGCCTGCTGTATCACGCCATCGACAGCAGCCAGGGTTTTTACCACTGCCCGGTAGAAACCCCGTTCCGCTCGCGCATGAATGTGCCGTTCCGCCTGGGCTCGCCCGAGCTGGAAGCCGCCTTCCTGGCCGAAGCCGAGCAGCGCAATCTGTTGCAGCTCAAGGGCCATCGTTCGGTCGGCGGCATGCGCGCGTCGATTTACAACGCCATGCCGCTGGAAGGGGTGAAAACCCTGGCCAGCTTCATGGTGGACTTTGCCCGCCGTCACGGCTGAGGCCCGCCATGCTGACGCCAGCCTTGCTCCAGCAGCTGGACCGACTGGCCCAGCACGGCCAGAAACACGACGCCAAAACGCTGACCCGCGCCGACAAGATGCTCAACATCACCCCGGATACCGGGATGATGCTGTATCAGTGGCTGCGTTTTGGCCGCCCGGCGCATGTGGTGGAAATTGGCAGCTCCAATGGCTATTCCACCCTGTGGCTGGCCGCGGCCGCCCAGGCGTATGGCGGCCGCGTCACCAGCCTGGACGTACTGCAGGCCAAGACCGCCCTGGCGCGCAATACCCTCAGCGAAGCCGGCCTGCTCGACACCGTCACCCTGGTGACTGCCGAGGCCGGCAGCTGGCTGCGCCAGCAAGCGGCCGAATCCGCCCAGCTGATTTTTCTGGACGCCGACCGCAGCCTGTACGCCAGCTATTGGCCGCTGCTGGCCCCGGTGCTGGCGCCGGGTGGGCTGATCGTGGTGGACAACGCCGTGTCTCATGCGGCTGAATGTGCAGACTTTTTCGCCCGGGTGCGCGCCACGCCGGGCTTTTTGTGCGAACTGCTTCCCATCGGGAAGGGTGAATTCATCATTCTCAAAGACTGACCCATGTCCGACGACCTGCTCAAACAACACCGCGACGCCATCGACAGCATCGACGCCCAGATTCTGGAACTGATCAACCAGCGCGCCCGCCATGCCCAGAAAATTGGCGAAATCAAGGGCGGCGGGGTGATCTACCGTCCCGAGCGCGAAGCCCAGGTGCTGCGCCGGATCAAGGACATCAACCCCGGCCCGCTGCCCGACGAATCCGCCGCGCGTTTGTTCCGCGAAATCATGTCGGCCTGTCTGTCGCTGGAAAAACCGCTGTCCATCGCCTTTTTGGGCCCGGCCGGCAGCTTTACCCAGGCCGCCGCCGTCAAGCACTTTGGCCACGCCGCCAACACCGTGCCGTGCGCCTCGATTGACGAGGCTTTCCGTTCGGTGGAATCGCGCGCGCTGGATTACGTGGTCGCCCCGGTAGAAAACTCCACCGAAGGCGCGGTGGGCCGCACGCTGGATTTGATGATCAACACCCCGCTGAACATCTGCGGCGAAGTGGTGCTGCGCATTCACCATCACCTGCTGCGCAAAGACCCGGACGCCCCGCCGCCGCGCAAAGTATATTCGCACGCCCAGGCGCTGGCGCAGTGCCACGAATGGCTGAACAAAAACCTGCCCGACGTCGAGCGCGTGTCGGTGGCCAGCAATTCCGAAGCCGCCCGCCTGGCCAGCGAAGACCCCACCGTCGCCGCGATTGCCGGCGAAGCCGCCGCCGAGCGCTACGGCCTGACCAAACTCGCTGAAAACATCGAAGACGAGCCGAACAACACCACGCGCTTTTTGGTGCTGGGCCATCAGCCGTCCACCCCGTCCGGCCACGACAAAACCTCGCTGGTGCTGTCGGCGCAAAACAAACCCGGCGCCGTGCACCGCCTGCTGGCCCCGCTGGCCATCAATGGCGTATCAATGACCAAGCTGGAATCGCGTCCCTCGCGCACCGGCCTGTGGGAATACGTGTTCTTTATCGACATCGACGGCCACCAAAGCGAACCGCGCATCCAGACCGCGCTGGAAGCGCTGCACGAACACGCCGCCTTTGTAAAAGTGCTGGGCTCTTACCCGGTCGCCGTGCTGTAAGCGCCGCTTACCAAACCTGCTGGCGGGGTGGCGGACAGTACAAGTCGTACAGCAAGGTCGGGTAACAACGCCAGGAGGGTTTTGTGAGCAGCGCTAAGAGTCGCTCACAAAACCCAGCGAAGCGGTCCTGGCTAGGCGTGTGACCGCAGACAGTACAAGTCGTACGACAAGGTCACACAACAACGCCAGGAGGATTTTGTGAGCGGCTCTAACTGATCGACCAACGCCGCGCCTCGCGCGGCGTCCTATATTAAGAGCGGCTAACAAAACTCAGCGCAGCGCTCCTGGCTAGGCGTGCGGCCGCAGACAGTACAAGTAGTACGGCAAGGCTGCGCAACGACGCCAGGAGGGTTTTGTTAGCCGCTCTAAGACTGGCGCGCTAGCTCGCGGCCGGCCCTTGCATGAATATTGCATCAGCACCGGCATAACCACGCCACAGCCAGCCCAGACTGGCCGGCGTCTGCATATTCTCCTGATCAATCTACCCTGGATAACCATCATGAAGCGCATCTGTGTGTTTTGCGGCTCCAACCGTGGCGTGCTGCCCGCCTATGAACAAGCCGCTGTCACCCTGGGGCAAACCCTGGCCGCCGAAGGCATTGGCCTGGTGTATGGCGGCGGCAATGTCGGCCTGATGGGCACGCTGGCCAATAGCGTGCTGGCGGCTGGCGGCGAAGCCATTGGCGTGATTCCCACCTTCCTGCGCGACAAAGAACTGGCCCACAGCCACCTCACCCAGCTGCATGTGGTGGACTCCATGCACACCCGCAAGGCGATGATGGCCGATATGGCCGATGGTTTCATCGCCCTGCCTGGCGGCCTGGGCACTTTTGAAGAACTGTTTGAAGTCGCCAGCTGGGCGCAACTGGGCATGCACGGCAAGCCGATTGGCCTGCTGAACGTCGAGCATTTTTATCAGCCGCTGCTGAACCTGATCGACACCGCCACCCAGCAAGGCTTTATGCGCGAACAACACGCCGGCCTGCTGCTGGCGGCAGACACGGTTAAAGCCCTGCTGGCGCGCATGCGCGACTATCAACCCAGCAGCACGCACAAATGGCTGGACCGCAAGGCCTGCTGAGCGCGCCGCCTGCGGCTCAGGAGGCCGCCGCCACCCGCGCGGCCAGCCACTTGGGCCAACCGTATTGCGACAGTGACACCCCCAGCAAAATCACCGCCGAGCCCAGCAACTGGCTGAAATCCGGGCGCTCGCCCAGCAGGATGAAAGCCAGTCCGGCGGTGATCACCGGCACCAGATTGATAAAACTGGACGCCCGCGATGCGCCAATGGCCTGAATCCCCTGATTGAAAAACACATAGGCCAGCACCGACGCCCCCAGCGCCAACACCGCCAGCGCCAGCCAGCCGTGTATATCCAGCGTCCAGTGCAAGGGCTGGCCCAAGCCATCCAGCCACACCCAGCCTGCCAGCGGCGCGCTGCCATACAAAAAAATATAAAACAGCTTGGTATTCTGCGAAGCGAACGAAAAACGAAACTTGCGCAGCAACACGTTATACAAACCAAAGCACAGCGTGCCCAGCAACAACAGCACATCGCCACGGTTGTAAGCAAATGCCTGAATCACCGCCCAATCCAGCCGGGTGACAATCACCAGCACCCCCACATAGGCCAGGGCAAAACCCGTGGTCTGCGCGCTATCCAGATGCTCTTCTTTCAGCAGGACCGACAGTGCCAGCGTCACCAGCGGAATGGTGGCCTCAATCAGGCCGGCATTGAACGCCGAACTGTAATACAAGCCCTCAAAATAAAAGTAATAACACAGCGACACCCCCACCACACCCAGCACCGCCAGCCGCAAATGCTCGCCCAGCGAAGCCGGCCCCGGCTGCCGCCGCGCCAATGTGACCACCGCCCCCAGCGCCAGCGCCGCCAAAGCAAAGCGCAAAAATGTCACCTGCGCCGGGCGCAACACAGCAAACAACCATTTGCCGGCAATGGCCGAAGCCCCCCAGAACAAAGCAGAAAAAAACAGCTTAATGTACACAGTTTGCATGATGGGGCCTTGTCGTGACAGCAGAAATCGGCAGTGTAAGCAGCCAGCCATAGCTGGCATGCAAAGCATCCAGCGCCTGATCCAGCGCGCCCAGATACTGGTGAATGGCATGCTCCAGCATGGTTTCATCCCAATCAGGCAGTTGGTCAATCAAGCCAAGCACAAACTCACTGGTTACCGCCTGCATGGCACCAATGCGCGCTTCCAGCGCGTGCTCCAGCCCCAGCCAATCCATGGCGTGCGGCGCATAGAACGACTCAATGCGCAGGCGGTCACGCAAAGCGCGCACCAAGCCATCCTCCAGCTTGATCGAGCTATGATTGGCATGAATGCTATACAGGACGGCATAAAGACGTGCGACACGCGGATCAGTGAACTGGTAGTTGTACACATCCCAGCAGGTTTCCCGCTTATGCGTACGCATTTCCAGTTTGATGCCAGGCAGCGTTTCTGCCCGTGACAGACAGTTCCACAGACTGCACAAGCCCAGTCGGCACAAAAAGCGCACAGTCTGGGCAATGTCAGCCAGGGTGGAGTCTTGCTGAAACGTCATGCAGCCATTGGTTGAGCCCTGAATGTGCTGGCTGCGGAAATACTCGAACATTTTTTCGGAATCACTGGCATTGACGTGTTTGTTATACAAGGCCAGTGTGTCATCACTGCCGGACTCCAGGCCAATATAAGTACTGATCATGCCAAAGGATTTTAACCGTGTAATCAGTGCCTGATCGCCAGGTTTGTTAAGGTCAAAACTATTGGCGCGTACAAAGACATCAAATGGAAT
>ERZ650300.411-NODE-411-length-25642-cov-11.840192_pt1 | contig 25642 bp, 18 predicted proteins | sample MGYA00376236_ERZ650300 | MGnify/ENA primary metagenome ERZ650300 (study PRJEB26733, sample SAMN07839303) | wastewater metagenome | biome: urban; feature: wastewater treatment plant; material: waste water | place: USA: North Carolina | collected 2016-04-28 ...
AGCGGGTATGGCGCAGAGACTACGCCAACCAGGAAGAAGCCCGCCGGGATGTGGCGGACTACCTGCTGACGTTTTACAAGCAGATTCTGTTGAGCTTGGTATTTGAGGCCACCAAGGCCTGCCGGCTCCCGCCTCTCAGCGAAGCAGTTCCAAGGCACGCTGAGCAGAGGTATTGGCCTGGGTCAACATGGCAGAACCAGCACTTTGCACAACTTGCAAGCGCGCCAGCGCACCTGTGGTTTCTGCAAAATCGGCATCTCTGATTCTGCTGCGTCCTGCGGACAGCGCTTCAGCCTGATTTGCCATACGGTCTCGGCTAAAATCAAGACGCATCTGACTGGCGCCAAGCCGCGCCCGATATGCACTGATGCGCCCCAAGACGGCATCTACGACCGCCAGGGCATTATTGCTGCCCTTGGCTGTCGAGATATCGATGTCGTTGATGGTGCTCCCCTTGGTTGCAGACACCAAGACATTAGCAGAATAAGAAAACAAGCCACCCGTTGAACCAGGTGCATTATGTGCAAAAGTGAACGCTACGTCATTAGTGAACAGGACTCGGCCACCGACCGTGGTGTTTCGCCCCATACTAGATAATGCTCCTGCAGTGAGCTGCACAAGACCGCCAGCAGAGCCAAAGGCATTGCCGGCATCATATAGCCCTTGCACCCCAACAGTCCCAGCCCCCCCGCTTGACAAAGCAACATTCATTTCACGCAGCTGAATATCATCGCCCTGACTGGCATGCAATAGCACCCCGACGCCACCACCAGCAAGCGTTTCTAGCGAGGCCACCACACCAGTCTGAACAGATGTCTGGTTGATAGCAGAAATCACATCAGAATAATCATTGGCAATATTACTGGAAGCAGCCTGAATGCGCACGCCATTGAGCGAGAAATCCATTGCCGCAGACCCTGCGCCAGAAAACGTCAACCGGGCATAAGTCTCTGCACGGGCAGCCACCAAGCCTTGCCGATCCACCGCCAAACCCGAGTTAAATTCTTGCGCAACGCTCTTGGCAGAAAGCCCGGCTTGCAACACCACCGTTGTTTGCAAATTACGCGCATTGATCTGCACATTTTGCGTTTGCAAGCGATTGCGCTGCCCCGTATGCCCATCGGAGGTTGCGCTCTGTGCCGCGACCATACTGGCGCTGGTATTCACTTCAGCGCTAAGCGCATAGCTATAAAGGTCAGTCGCACGAGCAGACTGCATGACCATAAAAAAGTTTTCGTTTCGGTTGGCGCCAACATGCAAATTGGTGGTTAATGCTTTACCTTGCAGCACTTTCAAACCGTTGAACTCAGTGTCTTGCGCGACACGATCAAACTCAGTGATTAGCTGAGCCACTTCGCTTTGTAATGAGTCCCTGTCTGCATCACTATTGGTGTCATTAGCAGACTGGATGGCAAGTTGGCGAATTCGCTGAAGAATGTCAGCAGAAGAAGATAGCGCGCCTTCTGCTGTTTGTGACATGGAGATACCGTCATTAGCATTTCGTCGCGCTTGGTTTTGTCCGTTGATTTGCGTGGTTAATCGTTCAGCAATAGACAACCCAGCTGCATCATCTCCTGCCACATTGATGCGCAAGCCTGAAGACAGCTTTTGCATGACGGAATCCAAGCCTTGAGTTGTGCGGGACATCGCTCGCCGGGAAAAAAGCGCAGATTGATTTGAATTGACGATCACAGTTTTTCCCTTTAATCAAGCATACTGTGGCCACGTACGCCGCCACACAAACACAGAGCATGTAAAAATAAGCTCAAGCAACGAGCTTGCACATGTTTGAATACTTATTCAGACAAAATAAACGACGCAGCAATCAAGAGCTGCTAACAAAACTCAGCACAACCTCTTGGCTAGGCGGGCGGCCGCAGACAGCACAAGAAGCAGCAAGGCTACACCACGACACGAGGAGAGTTTTGTAAGCAGGTTTTAATCACTGTAGTTCTTATCGACGAGACTCAGAACAACTTAAGCACAACGTTCGAATGCATCACTTGGCGCCCCCGTAACCTGTACCTATGCTACTGGGCGCGGGAGGCGTGGAAACGAAGCGGCTATCGGTGATAACCCAATCACTCATGACTATAGCGACAGACCATTGGGCAACGTCACCATGGACAACCACAGCACATGGCGCACATGTGTTGGATGTTTGCACTGCCTGCGCCCAAGGGGAGCAGGGTCAAGTAGCGTGACAAACACCCATATTTCGTCGCTGACATCAGACGGGTAGAGTCGCCAGTTTTTCATGGCGATGGGACTTTGCAGTTGCAAAATAGTTCAAACATGCTCTAGCACTAGTCGCCAGTCACGTTGAAACACGAGAGTTCATGCGCCACGAAGCCCCCCCTCGCCGCAGCACACCGCGTCATTTCCGCGCAGGCGGGAATCCAGATGCGCCCACAGCGTAGCAGGGGTGAGGCTGACCTGCACCATGCCCACCGCGCACACTGTGGCCCGGTGTCGTTCCCGCCTTCGCGAGAACGACACCGGGAATGAAACTCATGCCGAACGCGGTCTAAGCGCCAGTCCGTCGGCTCAGATCATGGTGACTGGCTACTGGCTTGAACTCGAGAATAAAGTGGCGACGGGTTTGTGACATGTTCGATGTCCTTTGGACGGAGGGATTACTCCGCCCATTGAAACACCAAGCCAAGCCTCCTCAAAGCCCCCTTACCCTTGTCGTCATTTAATGCAACAACACACCATCACGACCAGCACCAAGCTGCTCAAGCCAGCTCTTAACTTGCTCAGAGTCTTGATAGGCCAAGCTATGCTTAAAATAAGCAATAGCGTCTACATCGCGGCCAATCATATGGCACGCATGCGCCAGACTGACGAGGCAATCCGCCAGCATGACAGGAGAGCCCGCCATCTGCTCAAGTTGAGAGACCGCACGAACCAACAAAGCCTGGGCTGTTTCGCCATCACCCTGCATCAAATGCGCCAGCCCCAGGCCATACATCGCCTCCCCACGCAGAGGATCGGCGAGCTTGAGCACATCCAAATACGTGGCGCTAGCCATTGGGTAATTTTCTTGCGCCATGTACTCCCCAGCCCGACTCAACAACTCCTGTTGAAGGTGAAGTTGCTGAGCCTCTTTTGCCGCGTCACTTGCACACCAATCCATCCAAGCCGCACGCAGCGAGGCAGCAAATGATTTGGCAAATGCCACGCAATCTGTTAAGCCCGCCTCCTCAAGTTTTCCACGTAATTGACAGCGATAATCCTGCAATGCGGCGCTGTTGTGAGCAGCTAAACTGATATGGTCTACATATAAGCTCATATCATGCACCACCCAATCTCTATCCACCCCAATATGTTTCAGCAGGTTGGCGCTTGCTTGAGATTGAGGCAGAGCGCCACAAAGAGTCAGCACAGGAACCCCCATCCACAATGCCTCCAACGTTTGCAGCAGATTGCTCGCGGGGTATGTGTCCAGCACGATGTCCACATCTAGATAGAAGTGATAGCGGCTATCTCGAGGATTATTGACCAGTTGCACGCGCTCACTATCAACCCCCAGCGGCTCAAAGACGTTCATGACTTCTTCTTTTGGCATTAACGTACGCAGCTTTAACCTAGCGGTTGGCATGCGCACTAGCAATGTCGCCCACTGCTGCAACATGTCTTTTGTTAAATGCGCGCCATCAGCCTGAGATCCAAATGTAACATACCCATTTACCTCAGCCGGCAAAGCTTGGCTTTGGAAGATCGACATATTATGAAACTCAGGATTATTCATAAAAGGCTGATACGCCAACGGCAGCGAGATAGGCGCCTGCTTTGCTCCATGCTGATCACTGGCCAAGTGAGTCACCCCAAGGGTTGCCTGATCCAATCCAGGCTGATCGACCAGCATATAGTTGAAGACTCCGTCGGGCAGCAAGATATCTTTCTGCGGCCAAACCATTTGTACAGGCGCCGCACGGTGCGCCAAAATAGGCAAAGTGCTGTATTCACCGTATGCGTCTAACGCGATCAAGACATCAATCTGATCATCCACCAACAGTGCCGCCACTGTTTCTGTGCTCAGCCCTCTTGTATAACGAACCGCATGCACAGCCCGTTTGACACGATGCATTAAGTGATCAATGCTTTCGCCATGATGATACACAAACAGCTCAACTTCAGTTCGACTGATCAATTCACACAAGGGAAGCCAGACATAAGCCCAGGGGTTATCATAAAAATGTCCAGAAATGAGGCCTACTTTCAGCTTTTTGTTCGGCAAAGGTGTGTTGAGCAACGGCATAGAAGGCTTGATGGCATCCCGCAATTTTTGCCCATACGATTGCACCGATTGCTGGATTTTTTGCACAGGCCAACTATCCGTATACATCAGGCAACTGAGCAGTAGCTCTTGATAGTCAATATTGTCTGGCTCAATCTGGCACGCACGCTCCGCCGACACAACCGCCGCAGTCGCATCACCTTGTTTAAGATAAATTTTTGCTTCTACTGCATATGCCCATGCCAATTCAGGATTCAGCTGTTTTGCATGTTGGCAGCGAGCCAAGGCCCTCTCCCAATCATGTCTAGCCGACAACAGCAATGCCATGTTTAACAAAGCCCGCACATTGTCCGGCACAAATTTCAATGCACGTAACATCGAAATTTCCGCTTCTTCGTAGCGATTGCGATACATTTGCAAATCACCAAGGGCTACCCAGGCATCCGCATGGTCAGCCTGGCGCTCCAACACCGAGCGCAACAAGACAACCGCCTCATCCATATATTGATTTGCGATGGGCGACGCCATGCTAATGGTTTTACCTTGCCGAATTTTAACCAACGCAGCATAATAATCATGTTCGATTGTATGCACAGGCTGTGCTTCAATTTCTTGTAGCAGCAATACTGCACGATGCCAATCTTCTGTGGCCACCAACTCTCTAACCTGGCCCACATGTTCTAAATATGTAGCATACGCTTGGTTCACTTCACCACTATGTTCCTCGAGCTCCGGTAGCGCGTCAATTGACTCACCAACTTGAGAAACACACCAATCTCTCCAGATTTTTCTATACGCTCGTTCTAATTTACGCGCAAAACCAATTTCATCCATCATCGGCGATGTTTCCACCTGATGCCGCAAATTTTGCCGCACACGGTCAAGCGCTTGAACATCCGAAGCAAGATTGCACGCAATTTCAATATATTGCTCAGGAAGGGTCGTCACCCACTCAGGGTGTCCCGCATTTGAAATAAAAGATGCTCCCAAGCGCGACATAAAGCGATCGCCTTCCAAACTAACCACCGGCACACTCATAAATAGCGCATCACATGTTGTGGTGCCTCCATTACAAGGATACGGATCAAGTACAATATCAATATCGTGATAGAGCATGTACTGTGGATTTTTTTTCCGATCCGAGATAATAAGCTGCGCCAGATCAATGCCCGCCGCCAAGACCTTAGCCTCCACCCCCAGGCGAACATCCTCTCTTGTTCCATTCGCAATTTCTAAAAGCAGCTTTGAGCCAGGCACACGCTGAAGAATTTTCGCCCACATCTCCAGAGTAAATGTGCTCACTTTATTAAAATTGTTACAACATCCAAAAGTAATAAAACCATTTTTCAATGCCGGGGTTGGACGAACATCCAGCTCACCAGAGGTCAAGCGATGAGGGCGGCTGACAGATGGTCGATAAGCACAAAAGCACCCATCAATTCTCAGCAATTTTTCAGAACTGATATGCTCCGACACGCCTTCTGGCTCGATATAATTATCAACAATCCGATAATCAATAGCTTTCAACCCCGTTGAAAAGGGGTAGCCAATCCAGGTAAATTGAATGGGCGCAGGTTTTCGAGCAAATGCCAGCAGCTGATTCCCACCCGTATGGCCTGACAAATCCACCAGCAAATCAATTTGATCTTCTCGGATTTGATCAGCAACTTGCTCAAAAGATTTAAACTGAATATCGTGCCAGACCACTTCGCGTCGAATGCGCGCCATCACAGGGTCTTTTTCAACCTCACGTGCAGAATAACAATGCACTTCAAATTGATTCTTGTCATGATTGGCAATAAGGGGGAGAGAAAAATAGGAAACCGAGTGACTGAAAAAGTCAGCAGACACATAACCAATTTTTAATTTACGCGATGGATCAGGATTGTTAGTATATCCCCCCCACAGGTGTTTGACGGGCTCCTCATAGCGACGAGAAAAATCAACGTGCTTCTCGTATAAACTCTCTTGATCCTCAATATCCAGAAAAATTCGCGTAAACAGGTAGTTACTATAGGCCCACGCTTGATCGCCAAATTTATCGATAATCTGCTGATAAATTTCATTGGCCTCTTGATCTTTACCCAGCGATTTTTTAATGCTGGCCAGCAATGTGAGACTGTTGAGCTCATCTCCAGACAAAATTTCTTGATCAGAATTTAAGTAAGCCTCCACAAATTCTTCAGCAGCAGAATACTCCCCAATTGCATTATGGCAATAAGCAATATTCGTCAATAGCGTATAATCAGTATTTCCATGCTCCAATGACACGTTAAAATGATGTAACGCGGCAGGATAATCATGAAGTTGAGTTAAACACAGCGCATAGTTTTTATGCAACTCATAATTATCACCATCATAACCGAGCGCCAATTTAAACCATAGCATAGCCTGTTTATAGTTCCCAAGGCTGTATTCACATGCCCCTAAATTTTGATAGACATCCAACACATCAGAGATAACGGGCAACATCTCTTGAAAGACATCCCGCGCCTCAGAAAATTTACCTGTTGCTGTCCATAATTTTGCCAGATTATATTTGGCGTCAGGCAGCCCAGGGCTTAATGCCAATGCGCGCATGTACAACTTTTCCGCCCGCTCAAACTCGCCAACCTGACCCAAAACATTAGCCAAAACATTCACGTAGTTTGGGTTGTCCGGCTGCGCTTCAACCGCCGCCGTACACATCTCAAGCGCCTCAGTTTTTTTACCTGGATCATTTTGCTCAGCCAATGCAATGCCAAGGATTTGCTTACAGACATGTGACTTTGGAGCTCGCTTCAGCACAGTTCTGGCTAAAGCCTCTGCTTCTACAAACTGCTTTTTGTTAATCAGCTCTTTTGCTTGCTCAATACCTTGCGCCACAGACATTTGTTGGCCAGCATAATTAATCTTAATCGCCATCTTTAAAAAGCCTTATATAACTGAATTATTTTACTCACCACACCATGCCAGCTCAGATTCAAACTTCAAGCGAAACAAGGTGGCATCTAGAGTTACTTTGCTGACACGTACCTCATTTTATTTGTTGAGCACATGATGCAAAACAAGGATGTGGCATATCCACTCTCTGTTCAAACCGTCATTTCATCACAATGATACAAAATTCGATTGTCGCATCACTTAATTGCTACTTGGACCAAGAGCACCAAGCATTTCTGGCTTTTCCACGCACGGTACAAGCACAGCTCGACATGATCACCCATCACACATAGACTGCCATCGTACGATGAATCGCGCACACCGCTCGTTCTTCATTCAGTCAAGAGTGGAGCAGAACCTAACGGTGTACACGGTAACATCTTTAGAGTTGATCGCGCAGCACTCGGGGTTCATTTTTACCGAAGAAAGCCGATACAGGGCAAGAGGCACAGCGCCATGCGGGTCAGGTCGTCAGATCTGGAGTCAACACAAACACGGTAGTTACAGTCTATGAAAGCAGTCATCCTCGCCGGGGGCTTTGGCACCCGCATCAGTGAAGAGTCCCACCTGCGCCCCAAGCCGATGATCGAAATCGGCGGCAAGCCCATTCTGTGGCATATCATGAAGATCTATTCCCACTATGGAATCAATGACTTCGTGATCTGCCTGGGCTACAAGGGCTATATGATCAAGGAGTACTTCGCCAACTACTTCCTGCACATGTCCGACGTCACTTTCGACATGAGCAGCAACCAGATGCACGTACACCACAAGAGCGCCGAACCGTGGAAAGTCACCCTGGTGGACACCGGCGAGAGCTCGATGACCGGCGGTCGTCTGCGCCGGGTGCGCGAGTACCTGGATGACGACGCCTTTTGCTTCACCTATGGCGATGGCGTGGCCGATGTGGATATCGGCAAGCTGGTGAAGTTCCATCGCACCCACGGCAAGCTGGCCACTGTCACCGCCATCCAGCCGCCAGGCCGCTATGGCGCGCTGGCCATGGATGAAGACATGGTGCTGGGCTTTCAGGAAAAACCCAAGGGGGATGGCGGCTGGATCAATGGCGGCTTTTTTGTGCTGTCGCCCAAGGTGCTTGATTACATCGACAGCGACGACAGCACTTGGGAACAAGAGCCGCTGATCACCCTGGCCGAACAGGGCCAACTGTTGGCTTACAAACACGAAGGCTTCTGGCAAGCCATGGACACCCTGCGCGAGAAAAACCTGCTGGAAGACCTGTGGCAAAGCAAAACCGCGCCGTGGAAAGTCTGGAAATGACCGCGCCGGTGTTGCCCAACCCAGCCTTCTGGCGCGGCCGCAAGGTGTTCCTGACCGGCCACACAGGCTTCAAGGGCGGTTGGCTGGCGCTGTGGCTGCAACAGCTGGGCGCCGATGTCACCGGCTATGCGCTGGCGCCAGACACCGAACCGGCGCTGTTTGATTTGGCCGATGTCGCCCACGGCATGCGCTCGGTGATTGCCGACATCCGCGACGCCGACGCCGTGGCGCTGGCGCTGGCCAGCGCCCAGGCAGAAATCGTGCTGCATCTGGCCGCGCAACCGCTGGTGCGCGCCTCTTACGCCGACCCGCTGACCACTTACGCCACCAATGTGATGGGCACGGCCAATGTGCTGGAAGCCGCCCGCCACGTGCGCTCGGTGAAAGTCGTGCAGGTGATCACCACCGACAAATGCTACGACAACCGCGAGTGGGAATACCCCTACCGGGAAACCGACCGACTGGGCGGCCACGATCCGTACAGCAACAGCAAGGCCTGCGCCGAGCTGGTGGTGGACAGCTATCGCCGCTCGTTCATGCGCGAGGCCGGCATCCATCTGGCTTCGGCGCGCGCCGGCAATGTGATTGGCGGCGGCGACTGGGCTGTCGATCGCATCGTGCCGGACTGCATCCGCGCGCTGCTGGCCGAACAGCCCATCGACATCCGCTCACCCGGCGCCATCCGCCCCTGGCAGCATGTGCTGGAGCCCTTGTCCGGCTATCTGGTGCTGGCCGAGCAGCAATACGCCGATGCGGCGGGCGCGCTGGCCAGCGGCTTTAACTTTGGCCCGGAATCCAGCGGCGCCGTGCCGGTGGGCGAACTGGCCGCCGGCATTGTCCGCCATTGGGGCCAGGGCCAGCTGAACATCAGCGGCGACCCGCACAAGCTGCACGAAGCCGGCACGCTGAAGCTGGACATCAGCAAGGCGCGCGTGCGCCTGGGTTGGCGTCCGCGCTGGGATTTCGACAAAACCCTGCACCACACGGTAGACTGGTATCGTCGAGTGCTTTGTCATGGCGAATCCGCCCGCCAGGTGTGCCTGGCGCAGATTGCCGACTACCAGACCCTCGCCCAACCTTAACTCCCAAGCGTGAATCACATGTCCCGTCACTGCCGCTTCTGTCATACGCCGCTGACCCACACTTTTGCCGACCTGGGCCTGTCGCCGCTGTCCAATTCTTATGTGAAAGCCGAGCGGCTGAACCAGGGGGAAATGTTCTACCCGCTGCACGCCTGGGTGTGCCCCAGCTGCAAACTGGTGCAACTGGAAGAATTCGAGCGCGCAGAAAATATTTTCAACGACGAATACGCCTATTTTTCCTCGTACTCCAGCAGTTGGCTGGCGCACGCCCGCCAATACAGCGAGGCGATGACCGCCCGCTTTGGCCTGAACGCCGCCAGCCAGGTGGTGGAAATCGCCAGCAATGATGGCTATCTGCTGCAAAACTTTGTCGCCGCCGGCATCCCGGCGCTGGGCGTGGAGCCAACCGGCAACACCGCCGAAGTGGCCATCGGCAAGGGCATCCCCACCTGGGTGAAGTTTTTTGGCGTCGCCACCGCCCATGAGCTGGTCGCCGCCGGCCACGCCGCCGATTTGCTGCTGGGCAATAATGTGCTGGCCCACGTGCCGGACATCAATGATTTTGTCGGCGGCCTGAAAGTGGCGCTCAAGCCGGGCGGGGTGATCACCATGGAATTCCCCCACCTGCTTAACCTGATTCGCCACAATCAGTTCGACACCATCTATCACGAGCACTTCTCTTATTTGTCGCTGCTGGCGGTGGAGCGCATTTTTGCTCACCACGGCTTGGCGCTGTTCGACGTGCAAGAACTGCCTACCCACGGCGGCTCGCTGCGCATCTTTGCCCAGCACGCCAACGGCCCGCACGCTACCCAGCCCGGCTTGCAAGCGGTGCGCGACAAAGAAGCCGCAGACGGCCTGGACGAGCTGGACATCTACGCCCGCTTTGCCGCCCAGGTGGACGAAACCAAGCGCGCGCTGCTGCGCTTTTTGATCGACGCCAAAGAGCAAGGCCTGCGCGTGGCCGGCTACGGCGCGCCAGCCAAGGGCAACACCCTGCTGAACTACTGCGGCGTGCGCACCGACCTGATCGACTTCACCGTGGACGCCAGCCCGCACAAGCAAGGCACCTGGCTGCCCGGCACCCGCATTCCGGTGTACGCCCCGGAGAAACTGCGCGAAGCCAAGCCGGACATCGTGCTGATCCTGCCGTGGAACCTCAAGGACGAAATCGTCGCCGCACACAGCTATATCAGCGAATGGGGCGGGCGCTTTGCCGTGCCGATTCCGCGCGTGGAGTTTGTGGCGTGACGCTGAGCGAAACGCCGATTGCCGGGGCCTGGCTGCTGGAAATTCAGCCCATCAGCGACGAGCGCGGCTTTTTTGCCCGCAGCCTGTGCGTGGACACCCTGGCCGCGCACGGCCTGGAAGGACGCATGCAGCAGCAAAGCGTGTCGTTCAACCAGCGGCGCGGCACGCTGCGCGGCATGCACTACCAAAGCGCCCCGCACGAAGAAATCAAGCTGGTGCGCGTCACCCAGGGCCGCATTTACGATGTGATCCTGGACTTGCGCCGCGACTCGCCCAGCTATCTGCGCTGGCATGCGGTGGAGCTGTCGGCCGACAACCACCGCACGCTGTACATCCCCAAAGGCGTGGCGCACGGCTTTCAGACCCTGGAAGACCACTCGGAAGTGTTTTACCAGATGGCGCAGGCCTATGTGCCTGGCCACAGCTGCGGTGTGCGCTGGGATGACCCGGCGTTCGCCATCGACTGGCCGCTGGCGGCGCCAATCCTATCGGAACGAGACGCCAGCTACCCTAACTTTTCCTCTTGATGAAGATCACGCTCATGGATAATCAGAAACTGACTCAAGCGCTGGCGAGCATTGCCGCCAACCCGGCCTGGAAAGACGCTTTCATCAAGCATATCCTGAATTTTGAAAAAGACGTCGCCACTCCTGGCGTGGACGTGCGCGAAGACATCAGCGGCCCGCTGGTGGATGCCCTGTTCGACGATGATCAAGTGGTGCGCAAGCAGATTGCCGACGGCACGGTGTTTGAATTTTTGTACCGCTCGAAAATCGCCCGTGATTTCATCATGTCGGAACCCAGCGTGCCCGACCACGCCTGGGAGCCGCACACCTCGCGCCTGCTGGTCACCCTGGCCAAAGGCGCCAAGAATGTGGTGGTCGGCGGCGCTTACTTTGGCGACCAGTCCATCCTGATCGCCAAAGAAGCGGCCAAATCCGGCGGTGTGGTGCACGCTTTCGAGCCGAACAACGACCAGCGCAAAATGCTGATGCACAACGCCGAGCTGAACCAGCTGAGCAATATTGTGCCGCGCAGCGAAGGCCTGTGGGATAACAGCACCACCACGCTGGCGCTGGTGGGCTACGACTCGTTTGCCCACCCGGAAACCGTGGACGCCGCACACGACGATGCTTTCCAGACCGTCACCATCGACGAATACCTGCGCGCTGCCGGTGTGGATCGTCTCGACCTGATCATGCTGGACATCGAAGGCGCCGAATACCGCGCGCTCAAGGGCGCACAGAGCTTCCTGCAACAGCCGGCAGGTCAAGCGCCCAATATCGTGTTTGAAGTGCATCGCCACTATGTTGACTGGAGCAACGGCCTGGAAAACACCGAGCTGATCCGCTTCCTGACCGATCTGGGCTATCAGGTGTTTGCCGTGCGCGACTTTAACTCCAATTACAATCTGGCAGGCAAGCCGATTGAAATCATTCCGGCCAAGGACGTGTATCTGGAAGGCCCGGATCATGGCTTCAATATGGTGGCGGTCAAGGACGTCAGCGTGTTCGACAACCCGGGCTTCCGCATCTGCCATGGCCTCAGCCCCAAGCTCTTGCGCCATAAGGACCCGGCCCTGCATCACCCGACCGACGGCCTGTAAGCGCCATGGCCAAGGCCCCCGCCTACACCGTTTTGGGCGCCAGCGGCTTTGTCGGCCAGCGTCTGGTCAGCGAGCTGACCCGACGCGGCGCCGACTTTTGGGTTCCGGCGCGGCAAGCGCCGGAAATCCTGCAACAGCCGCTGGGCGTGGTGTTTTACTGCATCGGCCTGACCGCTGATTATGCCCAGCGCCCGTTTGACACTGTAGCTGCGCATGTCAGCTATCTGGCGCGCATTCTGGAAGAAGCGCAGTTCGAACATATTGTTTATCTGTCTTCCACCCGCCTGTATGACGGCCTGCCGATTGCCGAGGGACGTGGCGACACCCCGTTGAGCCTGAGCCCGAACAACCCACGTCATTTATACGATTTATCCAAGGCGCTGGGCGAAAACCTGTGTCAAACCACTGCCGCCAGCCGCAGCAGCATCGCCCGGCTGTCCTGCGTGTACGATGCCGAACCAGGCTCGCCGGGATTTTTGTCCGAGCTGTTGCAGCGCCTGCGCCACGAGCGCGCTTTCACCCTGGATTCTTCCCCGGGTTATTGCCGCGACTACATCACCCTGGATGACACCGTGGCCAGCCTGATCGCCATGGGCGAACAACGCGCCTGCGACATCTTTAACGTCGCCAGCGGCGTCAACACCTTTAATCAAGACATTGCCGACGCCCTGCACCCCTTGGGCGTGGATATTCGGTTCAGCCGCAGCGGCGAAGCCATGCAACTGGCGCGCTGCCATATCGACAATCTGCGCGCGCTGGGCGTAGCGCCCGCTGACACCCTGCACACCTTACAAACCCTTGTCCGGAACCTGCCCGCATGACCGCCTCGCTCACCCTGCGCCGCCTGGATCAGGAACACCTGGCGCAATTTATTGCCCGCCAGCTGGAGCACTTTGTGCCCGATGGCCTGCCGATCAATCTGCCGTTGATTCGCCAACACCTGCCGCAAGCGCTGGAACGCCTGCGCGTGTGCATCAACGCGGTTCGCTGGTGGAAAGAAAACGAGTTCGACCATTTGCATTCCAGCCAGTACTGTATTTTTTTGTACTACCTGGCCAATACGCTATGGAAAGAAACCGGCGACACCGAACTGCCCACCAAGTTGTTTATTCTGAACAAAGCGCTGAACGCCATTGATCTGTTTTACGAGATCGACATGCCAGCGCGATTCTTCATTGGCCACTCTGCCGGCATCGTGTTGGCCAAGGCCAGCTATGCGGATTATCTGGTGCTGTACCAAAACTCCACGGTAGGCAAAAACCATGGCGTAGCGCCGGTAATTGAATCTGGCGTGATCATGTATCCGAACACCGCCATCATCGGTCGCTGCCATGTGCGCGCTGGCACGGTGATTTCTCAAGGGGTGGGCGTGGTCAACCAAGACACGCCTGGCAACTGTCTGGTGTTTCGTGGCGTGGAACAGCCTTTGCTGTTCAAGCCCTGCGAACGCAATATCCTCGCCGATATCTTTCGGTTGTAACTCCCGGCGTTTCATGCGGGCCCACCACCGTGGCGCCCGTCCTTTTTTGTCTTTTGCTCCCTCAGGAATCCGCTGTGGCCGACACTTCTCTGGACCCCCTGCGCCGCGCTGCGAACAGCGATCCGCTGCATGCCGGCAAGCGCTATCAATTGGCCATCAGCTTGATCCAACACGCGCAAGCCATCAGCCTGGCCTCTCCCCAGTGCACACAGTGGTTGCAGGAAGCCAGCGAACACCTAAACCGTATTGTCGCCCAAGACCCTCTGCACGTAGACGCCTGGGCTATGCTTGGCTACCTGAACATCTACCGCAATCGGCCAGAAGACGCCGAACCCGCCGTGCGCCGCGCGCTGGCCCTGAATCCCAACCACGCCGCCTCACTGGTGAATCTGTCTAATCTGCAACTCGGCCAACGCCAATTTGATGAAGCGCGCGCCACCCTCGAACACGCCGTGCTCGCCACCCCGCACAACCCTTGGGCGCACTACAATCTTGGGCAAGCCTGTCTGAAAATGGGCCACAGCGAAGCAGCGCTGGCGCACACACAACGCGCTTTTGCTTTACTGCCCGACAATAAAGACATTCTGGACGCCCTGCTGCTGCAATCGGTGTACACCGATCAGATGGACGACCAGGAGAAATTTGCCCTGCACCGGCAATACGAGCGCTTGGCCAATCCCGACGGACACACCTTCTCATCCCATCGAAATGACCCCAACCCACAACGCGCCTTGCGACTGGGACTGGTGTCGGGTGACTTTGTCCATGCTTCGCTGATGTATGTCACCCTGCCAGTGCTCACACGCCTTGCCCACATGGGGTTTCAACTGTTTTTTTATCACAATGGCGTCGCTGTGGATGCAGTCACGGAGCAACTGCAAGCGATTGCTGGCGCACAATGGCGGTTTACCAAGGGGTTAGACGCCGACACCATGTGCGCCTTGGTGCAAGATGATCAAATCGACCTCTTGGTGGACATGTCAGGCCACGTGGAGCATAACTTCCTGACAGCCTTTGCCCGCAAACCCGCGCCAGTGCAACTGAGCTGGGCGGCTTACCCGGCCACCACCGGGCTGAGCAGCATCGACTACGTCATCACCGATCCCACGCTCTGGCCCCCTTCTTCTGAGCAGCAGTACTGGACCGAGCAGCCCTGTCATATGCCCGACTGCTTTGTGGTGTACCAACCGTATTTGCGCAATCCGCAGCGCGGACAAGACCCGGCTTACACCGTCCGCCCCAGCCCAGCGCTGCGCCAAGGCTGGGTGACATTCGGCAGCGGCACCAGCCTGGCGCGACTGACCCCAAGCACTGTCACGCTGTGGACGCGTGTGCTCAATGCCGTGCCTGACTCACGACTGAAATTGGAATGCAACTGCTCACCCGATATTGTCAAAGCGCTGTTCATCGCCCAGGGGGTGTCAGCAACACGCATCGAAGCCAGCGAACGCACGGCAGACACGCAGTATCTGTTTTATCACGACATCGACATTGCCCTGGATGGCGCGCCCAGTAATGGCGGCGTCACCAGCCTGGACACTTTATGGATGGGGGTGCCCCTGGTCACACTGCGCGGAAACGCCATGGCGTCCCGACTGGGCGCCTCGTTTCTGACGCAATTAGGACGAAGCGACTGGATTGCCGACAGTGCGGATGAATTTGTCACGATTGCCAGCGCTTTGGCGGCAGATTTACCTGCACTGGAGCATGCCCGCCAGACCCTGCGGCCTGCCATGCAAGCGTCTCCCTTGATGAATGCTGCGCATTTTACCGAGGCCTTCAGCCAACGCTTGCGCAGTATGTGGCAAACATGGTGCGCCAGCCCTGACGCTGCCACTGCACGTGATGCGCAACAGCAGCACGAAGCGCTGGCGTTGTGCGAAACCTTGATGCAACAAGACCCCGCCAGCGCGCTGCAAGCCTATCAAATGGTGCTCAAAGAGTGGCCAGACAATCTGGACGCCTTGTATGGGCTGGGACTGGCCTTGCTGCTCAATCAGCACACCGAACAAGCCATCACCATTCTGGAAAAAGCCCGCGAGGTATTCTCGGCGCATGGCCCGGCGCCAGTGCATGCCGAGTGTCTGGCCGCCTTGGGCCAAGCGTGGCTGTTGCAAGGACACCTGGATCAAGCTCGCCTTTGCTTTCAGGCCAGCCAACAGATCTGTCCCAGCGCTGCAGTCCAGCAATGGTTGTCCGAGATCGAAAACCCTCATACCCTTCCCTCTGTCTGAGGGCGGGAAGCATGTGTCCTGGTCAGGTTTTTTTCGAATGACGGCTCCGGAATGCGGTTGAGCATGGCCGTCAGCACCTCCAGCGCCGAGGCGGCGCAGCCGCTGCCTAGCCTGACGACCAGCGGCGGCGGCATCGTAAGGGACAGTGGCCACGGCGATGGCGTTGCGAATCTCGCGGCTGATGGAGCTGGGCGCGTGCCGCAACACGGCGGAGATGTGCCGCAGGCCAAGTCCCCTGGTGGGTCATCTGCATGATGCAGGCGTGTTGTTCGGCGCAAAGCTGGTGGTAGTGCGAGTCTATGGCGACACCTTAGCAGAGTGTTGCTCTTGGTTCTTGAGACTATCGATATATATATTGATACTGGCGCCAGGCGGCGTCATGCCGTAGATATGCTGGGTGACATGACCCCCCATGGCAGTGTTCTGGTCGGCATTGGCGCTTTGTTGCACCGTGGCGATGTCGCGGCAGGGGGCGGCCAGTGCCGGAGCAGACAGGCCCAGGGCCAGTAAACCCAGGCTGGCGACGGCGCGTGGCCAGTGCAGGAAAGAATGATGTGCTTTCATGGATGAGCCTCTTCATGGTGTTTGATGGAAAAAATCGGCGCGCCAACGTCCGGTTTTGATCACCTGCCAAGCGCCGGGGTGTGGCGCACACCCTGTGCAAAACGTCGGCCCTGCGCCGCTGTGAGCGATGCGCGGCGTGCAGATAAAAAAACCGCCCATCCGGCAATGGCCGGTGGGCGGTTTTTTTGGCGTCACACGCTCAAACGCAGCGCGCACAATCCAGCGCAGCGATCCCTGGCGAGCCGTGCGGCAAGGTTGCGCCAGCACGCCAGGAGGATTGCGTCAGCCGCGCCAAGCTTACTGATAGTTCTCCATGCCCGGGCAGGAGCACATCAGATTCCGGTCGCCATACACATCGTCAATGCGGTTGACCGACGGCCAGAACTTGTTGTCGCGCACCCATTCCAGCGGAAACACTGCCTGATCACGGCTGTACGCACGGCTCCACTCGCGGCTGATCACATCGCTTTGCGTGTGCGGGGCGTGCTTGAGCGGGTTGCTGTCAGCGGCCCATTCGCCGGCTTCCACCTTGGCGATTTCGGCGCGGATGCTCAGCAGCGCGTCGATAAAGCGGTCGAGTTCAGCCTTGGATTCGCTCTCGGTCGGTTCGATCATGATGGTGCCGGCCACCGGGAAGCTCATGGTCGGGGCATGGAAGCCGTAGTCCATCAGCCGCTTGGCCACATCCACTTCGGTAATGCCGGTGGTTGCTTTCAGGGGACGCAAATCCAAAATGCACTCGTGCGCCACCCGACCATTTTTGCCGGTGTAAAGCACGGGGAACGCGCCCGCCAATCGCTGCGCCACATAGTTGGCGTTGAGCAAGGCCACTTGGGTGGCTTTCTTCAGGCCGGCACTGCCCATCATGCGGATATACATCCACGAAATCGGCAAAATCGACGCACTGCCAAACGGTGCAGCTGACACCGCGCTTTGCCCTTCGCTGCCGTTGGCAATCGGTGCCACGCTGTGGTTGGCCATAAATGGCGCAAGGTGGGCTTTGAGGCCAATCGGCCCCATGCCGGGCCCGCCGCCGCCGTGGGGAATGCAGAAGGTCTTGTGCAAATTCATGTGCGACACGTCTGCCCCCACCTTGCCGGGTTGCACCAAACCCACCAGTGCATTCAGGTTGGCACCGTCCATATAGACTTGCCCCCCTTCGGCGTGGATGGTGTCGCAAATCTCGCGCATGGCTTCTTCAAACACGCCGTGGGTCGAAGGGTAGGTCAGCATCAAACACGCCAAATCCGCACGATACTGAGCCGCCTTGGCCTTGAGGTCGGCCACGTCCACATTGCCGTTGTCGTCGCAGGCCACCACCACCACTTGCATCCCCATCATTTGCGCCGTGGCAGGGTTGGTGCCGTGGGCTGATTTGGGAATCAAACACATCGTGCGATGGGCATCGCCTCGGCTGGCGTGGTAACGACGAATCGCCAACAGCCCCGCGTATTCCCCCTGCGCCCCCGAATTGGGCTGCATACAAATCGCATCAAAGCCGGTAATCGCCTTCAGTTGTTCGGACAGGCTATCCAACATCTCGGCGTAGCCCGCTGCGTGTGCAGCGGGGGCAAAGGGGTGGAGGCCGCCAAACTCTGGCCACGTAATCGGCAGCATTTCGCTGGTGGCATTGAGCTTCATGGTGCAGCTCCCCAGCGAAATCATCGAGTGGTCGAGTGCCAAATCCCGATTTTGCAGCCGCTTCAGATAGCGCAGCATTTCGGTTTCGCTGTGGTGGGTGTTAAACACCGGATGGGTCAGATAAGGCGTGGTGCGGCACAGTGCAGCAGGCAAAGGCTCGGCTTCGACGGCATCCAGCGCGGCCACATCGACCAACTCGCCGGTCAACAGCGCGATAAGGGTGGCGACATCGTCACGGGTGGCAACTTCGTGGAAAGCCACGCCCAGCGTCTGGGCATCGACACGGCGCAAGGTATAGCCTTGGGCTTCTGCCGCCGCCAACAGCGCGTCGGTACGGCTGCCGGTTTCAACCAGCACGGTGTCAAAGAAAGCGCGATGCACCACTTTGCCGCCCTTGGCCACCACCCCCGCCGCAAACAACACCGCCAAACGATGAATCAGGCGGGCAATGCGCTGAATACCGGCTTGGCCGTGATAGACGGCGTAAAAGCCCGCCATATTCGCCAGCAAAACTTGCGATGTGCAGATGTTGGAATTGGCTTTTTCACGGCGGATATGTTGCTCGCGGGTTTGCAAGGCCATCCGCAGCGCGGGCTTGCCGTTGGCATCGACCGATACGCCGATAATCCGCCCTGGCATGGCGCGTTTCAGTGCGTCACGGCTGGCAAAGTAAGCGGCATGCGGCCCGCCAAAGCCCATGGGCACGCCAAAGCGTTGTGCCGAGCCCAGCGCGATGTCTGCGCCCATCTCGCCTGGCGATTTCAGCAGCGCGAGTGCCATCAAATCCGCCGCCACGACCGTCACCGCCCCCGTCGCTTTAACCGCCGCGAGGGTGTCGGTCAGGTCGCTAACCGCGCCTTGGGCATTGGGATATTGGAACAACGCCCCAAACACATCCGCTGCTGCGGCTTGGTCTGGCGTGCCGAGCACCAGCTCAAAGCCAAACGGAGCCGCACGGGTTTTGAGCACGTCTAGGGTCTGCGGCCATACTTGGCTATCGACAAAAAAGCGGTTGCTTTTGCTGGTCGAAACGCGCCGTGCCATCGCCATGGCTTCAGCGGCGGCGGTGGCTTCGTCCAGCAGCGAGGCATTGGCCAGCGGCAAGCCGGTCAGGTCAATAATCACTTGCTGATAATTCAGCAGGGCTTCAAGACGACCTTGGGCGATTTCTGCTTGATAAGGGGTGTAAGCGGTATACCAGCCGGGGTTTTCCAGCACGTTGCGCAAAATGACCGCAGGGGTCAGCGTATCGGCGTAACCCATGCCAATAAAGCTGCGGCTGAGGCGGTTTTGGCTGGCCATCGCTTTGAGTTCGGCGAGGGCTTCGTGCTCGGCGCGGGGGGCGGGCAGGTCGATGGGGTGGTCGAGCAAGATGCTGGCGGGCACGGTCTGCGCCACCAAGTCATCCAGCGAAGCCGCCCCTATGGTGGTCAGCATGGCGGCAATCTCGGCTTCGGAAGGGCCGATATGTCGCTCAATAAAGCCGCCGTGGTTTTCGAGTTCAGTCAAAGAAGCCATGGACATTACTCGCCGATTTCTTGGGCGTAGGCTTCGGCGGACAGCATGGCTTCTAGCTGGGCAGGGTTGCTAGGCTGCAAGCGGAAAAACCACGCTGCGCCGTAGGGGTCGGTATTGACGCTTTCGGGGGCGGATTCGAGGTCGGCGTTGATTTCCAATACTTCGCCATCCAGCGGGCTATACACGTCAGAAGCCGCTTTGACCGACTCCACCACACCGGCGGCATCGCCACTGGCCAGTACGCGCCCTACCGCGGGCAGCTCAACAAACACCACATCGCCAAGGGCTTCTTGGGCGTGGTCGGTAATGCCCACGGTGACGGAACCATCGGCGTTGACGCGCACCCATTCGTGGCTGGCATTGAATTTGAGGTCGGCGGGAATGTGGCTCATGGGAAACTCCTTGGGTAGATTTTAGAGGGGTGGCGCGGTTAAAAAATAAAGGGAAAGCAAGAAATGGGGCAGGAAGGTGCGCTGTTTGCTGCAAATACACTGCCAGACGGAGGTCGGGTTTTAACCCGACAAAGCATCGGGATAAATCCCGACCTACACAGGGGCTTCGGGGTGTTTCCCTGCGCGGTAAACAGGTTCTAAGGCGCGGCGGCTGGCGTGGCAGCCGCAGGCTTCAGTACCGACAAACGGCGCACAATTTGGCCAGCGGCATCCTGCTGCATGTCGCGGTAAAGGAGCTGCTCTTCTTGCTCTTTGCCCAGCACTTGGTTGTTCACATAGCTGAGTTCACGCCGCGCCAAAATGGTCATCGGGTTGCCATAGGCTTCGCCGCGCACGGTCAGGCGGGCGGTGGCACGGTAGCTGAGTTCGTAATCGTTCACCTTGCCGCCTCGGTTAATGGTCAGCACTTCCTTGCTGCTGCGTTCCTCGGTGACGGTCAAAATGGCATCGGCTTCGCCTGCGGTGGGGCTGAGGGTGACATCGGGCCGAAAGCGGAATTGCTGCACCAAGGCAGGGTGAATTTGGGACTGTGGGCTGGCCAGATACAGCTTGGTAAACGGCAGCGGTTTAAGCGTGCCTTCTGTGCCGCGCAGGTGAAAGCCACAGCCGGTAAGCACCGTCGCCAAGACGAGGCCGGCGAGGAGGGGGCGTTGAGACATGCTGATTCCTTGACTTGAGGAGAGGGGCGGCGACCCATCAAAAAAGGGGGCTCGTCGCCCCCCTTCTTGCCGCCGTGTTAAACCACAATATTCACCAAACGCCCAGGCACAACCACCACCTTTTTCGGGGCGGCACCGGCCATAAACTTCTGTACCGTTTCATGGGCAAGGGCGGCGGCTTCGATGCTGGCGCGGTCTGCGTCTTTGGCCATCACAATGCTGCCGCGCAGCTTGCCATTGACCTGCACCATCAGCTCGATTTCGTCTTGCACCAACGCGCTGGCATCGACGCTAGGCCAAGATTGCGCGGTCAACACCGTGTTGGGACGCAGCGCCGTCCACAGGGCTTCGCCGATGTGCGGCACGATAGGAGACAGCAACATCACGGCGGCTTCGAGGGTTTCTTGCGCCACGGCACGCCCGCTGTCATCGCTAACCCCCGACTTGTCCAGCGTGTTCAGCAGCTCCATCACGGCGGCAATCGCGGTGTTGAACTGTTGGCGCACGCCGTAATCGTCGCTGACCTTTTGGATGGTGCTGTGCAGCTTAAAGCGCAGGGCTTTTTCTGCGGCGTTGAGGGCACCGTCGGTATAGGGCGCGACCACGCCCGCCGAAACATGCTCAAACACGGCTTTCCACAGCCGTTTCAAGAAGCGATACGCGCCTTCCACACCGGCATCCGACCACTCTAGGCTTTGGCTAGGCGGGGCGGCAAACATCATAAACAGGCGGGCGGTATCGGCACCGTACTGCTCAATCAGCGATTGCGGGTCCACACCGTTGTTTTTGGATTTGGACATTTTTTCTGTGCCGCCAATCACCACGGGCAGCCCATCGCTGCGCAGCACGGCTTGGACAATCCGCCCCTTGCTGTCGCGTTCCATCTCGACATCGGCAGGGTTAATCCAGTCTTTTTTGCCGTCGGGCAGGGCGCGGTAGAAGGTATCGGCAATCACCATGCCTTGGGTCAGCAAGCGTTGGAATGGCTCGGCGTTGGTCAGCAAGCCTTCGTCCCGCATCAGCTTGTTAAAGAAGCGGGCATACAGCAGGTGCAAGATGGCGTGTTCAATCCCGCCCACATACTGGTCAACGTTCATCCAGTAATGGGCGCGTTCATCGACCATGCCGGTGGTGCAATCGGGGCTGGCGTAGCGGGCAAAGTACCAGCTCGATTCGACGAAGGTGTCCATCGTGTCGGTTTCGCGCCGTGCGGCTTTGCCACAGCAAGGGCAGGTGGTTTCGTAGAAAGACGGCATCTTGGCCAGCGGCGAGCCTGCACCGTCGGGAATCACGTCTTCTGGCAACACCACCGGTAGTTGGTCATCCGGCACCGGCACGTCGCCACAGTCGGCGCAGTGGACAATCGGAATCGGGCAACCCCAGTAGCGTTGGCGGCTAATGCCCCAATCCCGCAGCCGGTAGCGGGTTTGTTTTTCGCCCGCGTGCTGGGCGGCGAGGTCGGCCACGATGGCCTCAAACGCGGCAGTAAAGCCCAAGCCGTCGTATTTGCCGGTATGGACGGTCACGGTGCTGCCTTCGTCTTTGAGGGCGTACCAATCGTGCCAGACGGTGGCATCAAAGGCGGGCAGGTCGGTGGCCGTGGCGGCAATCACCTGTTGAATCGGCAGGCTGTATTTGTTGGCAAAGGCAAAATCGCGTTCGTCGTGGGCAGGAACGGCCATCACTGCGCCTTCGCCGTAGCCCATCAAAACGTAGTTGGCGACCCACACCGGTAGTTTTTTACCGGTCAGCGGGTGGATAACGAACAGGCCGGTGTCCACGCCTTTCTTTTCCATGGTCGCCATGTCGGCTTCGGCCACCGAGCCCGATTTGCATTCGGCGATAAACGCGGTCAGTTCGGGGCGGTCAGCGGCGGCTTGGGTGGCCAGTGGGTGTTCGGCAGCCACGGCAACGTAGGTCGCGCCCATCAGGGTGTCGGGGCGGGTGGTGTAAACCTTCAGGCTGCCGGTATGGCCGATGCTGTCGGTGTCGTAAGCAAAGGTAATGTCTGCGCCTTCGCTTTTGCCTATCCAGTTGCGCTGCATGGTGGCGACTTGGGGCGGCCAGTCTAGCGCGTCCAAATCCGCCAGCAGCTCGTCGGCGTAGGCGGTGATTTTGAAGTAATACATCGGGATTTCGCGCTTTTCAATCAGCGCACCCGACCGCCAACCACGGCCATCAATGACTTGCTCGTTGGCCAGCACGGTTTGGTCCACGGGGTCCCAGTTCACCACGCCGCTTTTTTTGTAAATCAGCCCTTTTTGGAACAGGCGGGTAAACAGCCATTGTTCCCAGCGGTAGTAATCGGGCTTGCAGGTGGTGACTTCACGCGACCAATCAATCGCAAACCCCAGACTTTTGAGCTGGGTTTTCATATAGGCGATGTTGTCGTAGGTCCACGCGGCAGGGGCGACGTTGTGTTTCATCGCGGCGTTTTCGGCGGGCATCCCAAAGGCATCCCAGCCCATCGGTTGCAGGACATTAAAGCCGTTGAGGGCTTTGTAGCGCGAGAGGACATCGCCAATGGTGTAATTGCGGACGTGCCCCATGTGCAGCTTGCCAGAGGGGTAGGGGAACATCGACAGGCAATAGAATTTAGGGCGGCGGGGGTCTTCCACGGCCTTGAACACCTGTTCGGTGTCCCAGCGGGTTTGGGCGGCGGATTCGATGTCGCGGGGGGTGTAGTGTTCGAGCATGGCAGCAATCACGGGGGGTCAGGAATAATGGCGTGATTATATCGGGCAGTGCCCCGCTGCGGGGATTCGGTGGGGGGCATTGAACGTGTTCAAAGCCTCAATAGCACAGGGGTTGCCAAGGCGAGCTAAACCCAAAAAGCGGCGTTGCCACGCGGTCAGCGGCGGTAAACCTCCTTTAAATACAAGCGTGGCGGCTGACTGTCGGGGTGCTGTCGTGGTCGCCGGGGGCGGGCTGTGGCACAGTTTAGCCCTGACGATTCACCACAGGAGCCCCCCATGCTGATTCAAAAATTGCGCCTAAAACAGGGCTGGTCACAGCAGCAATTGGCCGAAGCCAGCGGCTTGAGCACCCGCACCATTCAGCGCATCGAAGCAGGACACCCCGCCAGTGTCGAAACGCTGAAGTCGATTGCCGCCGTGTTTGAAGTCGATTTCGCCAGCCTCAGCCCCACCCCACCGGAGTCCCCCACCATGTCTGTCTCACCCACCGCCCGCACCGCCGAACAACAAGAAGCCGAGGCGTTTAAACAAGTGCGTACCCTGCGCCGGTTTTATCTGCACCTGTTTAAGTACCTCGCGGTGACGCTGGTGCTGCTGGCCGTTCACCTGCTGACCACGCCCCCTAAAATGTGGGTGTTCTGGGTGATTGGCGGCTGGGGGCTGGGGGTAGTGCTGCACGCGGTGCGGGTGTTTAGTCCACGGACTTGGCTGGGGGCGCAGTGGGAACGTGAGCAGGTTGAAAAACGGCTGGGTCGTCCGTTGTGACCGCGCTAACCGGTGGCGGCGTGCCGCAGCGATAGGCACTGGGCCGCGCCCCCGTCCACTTTTTAAACGCACGGTGAAACGCGCTGCTTTCGGCAAAGCCCAGCGTGTGGGCAATCTCCCCCAAGCTAGCGGCGGTGTCGCACAGCAGGCTAATCGCCCAATCGCGGCGCAGGTCTTCCATGATGACGCGGTAAGACTGGCCTTCTTCGTCTAGCCGCCGGCGGAGGGTGGCGGTCGAGGTGTGGAACTGCTGGGCAAGGGTGGCGAAGTCCGGCCAGTGGGCGGGTGAAATCTCGCGCAGATGTCGCCGGATTTTGGCCGATAGACTGGTGCTGTTTTTGTATTTCACCAAGAAATTGGCCGGTGCGCAGCGCAAAAAAGCCTTCATGCTTTTTTCGTCTTGAATCAGTGGCAGGGACAAATACGCGGCGGCAAAGGTCAGCCCAGAATGCGCTTGGTTAAAGTGCAATTGCGGCGAAAACAGCGCCCGCCACTCGTCGCTAAAAGATGGCTCAGTACAGCGAAAATCCGCCCGCAACAGCGGCACGCGGCGACCAATCAACCAGCACGCCAAGCCGTGCAGCATGATTAAAAACGTGCCATAGGCAAAAGCCCGCTTCGGGGGTGCGGTGTTGTCGGCCTGCCCTGCGGTTTTGTCGGCCAAGCGCAGGTGAACCACCTCGCCCTCCCGCACCAATTCCCCCGCCATATCGTCCAACACCACCCGCAAAAACCGCAGGGCGCGGCGCAACGCCCGCTCCAAGGTGTCGCTGTGCAAAATCGCGTGGCACAGCAGGGTAAAGCTGCCGGTCTTCATCCGGCGGGTATCCATCCCAAAAAACTCGTCGTCCAGCGTTTGGGCAATCAGATGCCAAAGCTGGCCGTAATGGGTCGAGGACACCCGCGCCTGCGGCACCGCCAGCAAGGTCGGCGAAATACCGGCTTGCAGCAGCAGCGCGTCTGGGGACAGCCCTCGGTCGCGCACGCACGCCAACGCCTCTTGCACAAAGCAGATGGAAATCGTGCCTTTCTCGGTTTTTGCTGCCATGCCCATGCTCATACCGTGCCGCCTGCTGATGAATCCGTGCAAATTTTAACACTCAAGTTGAGCGATTCCGGCATAGGGCTTCTGCGGGGCTCTCCCCTAGAGTGGCTGGTTTAGGCTGCGGCGGTAAGAACCTATTCAAAGCCTGCGAGACTCGGGTGATCCTGCGTTGAAATTCGTAAAAAACATGCGTGTAGATTAAG
>ERZ650300.412-NODE-412-length-25597-cov-9.545964_pt1 | contig 25597 bp, 19 predicted proteins | sample MGYA00376236_ERZ650300 | MGnify/ENA primary metagenome ERZ650300 (study PRJEB26733, sample SAMN07839303) | wastewater metagenome | biome: urban; feature: wastewater treatment plant; material: waste water | place: USA: North Carolina | collected 2016-04-28 ...
GAATGTGAATACGGATCACATTCAGACGGTGATACAAATCTTCACGGAAGCGTCCATCATGCACCAATTTTTCTAAATCTTGATGGGTTGCAGCAATAACACGCACATCCACATTAATGGTTTTGGTATCACCCAAACGGGTGATTTCACCTTGTTGCAAAGCACGTAGTAATTTAACCTGAATATCGAGAGTTAATTCTCCCACTTCATCAAGAAACAAGGTTCCATTATCAGCTTGTTCAAATAACCCTGGATAATCTTTATCAGCTCCAGTGAAAGCCCCTTTTTTATGGCCAAACAGTGTAGAGTCGACTAGATTAGGAGCCAAAGCACCGCAATTCACTATCTTCAAGGGTTGGCCTGCACGTAAGCTTGCACCATGTATAGCTTGAGCCATGACTTCCTTACCAGTGCCTGTTTCTCCTAAAATCAGAACAGGAACCTCTGAACGCGCAACACGTTTTGCTTTTCCTACAGTGTCTTGCATGCTGGGAGATTTTGCAGCTATTGCCGAAAAAGCAGAATCCAATTTTGGATTCGAGGTGACAAGATGAGCGATATTACGAGATGCAGAGCGAATATATTCACTGCCAAAATCAATCGGGATTTCAACATCAATCAATTCATTATTGGGTGTAGCCTGAAGAAACCTTGTATTAGCCTTACCTTTACCAATTAACACCGACAATGTCGTCATCGCTGGTGTTCCAGATGTTAGATTGATTGATAATGTGTCAGCCTCTTCACTAAGTTTTGAGATCCATTTCTCAGTTTCTTTAGCAATTGATGGGTAGTCGATCGGACTATCAATATGTGCTTTATAAATACGAATATCAGAATTTGGTCTTCCAATAGTAGCTAGGCGTTTTTTTAAAAATGACTCAAATCTAGACCAAGATTCTTCTTTATCATTAGCAAGAATAACGATTTTATCGAAATGGGGATTAGCCTTCACTGCAAAACCAGCAATCGCAGCATTTTTATCTTGCTGCATGTTGTCTAAATCTCGATTTCCGAGCCAGGTTAATAGGGTATGCACTTGTGTCGTTTGTTCAGAGGATTTGAGTAAATAATATTACAAAAAATAAAGAAATTTACACCAAGTGAATCCCAGTAAAATCCTCAATACAAATGCATTTCCTGTATCAACTAATTGTGGTGGTTAGAGTGATTACTCATCATATAGATAACTTACCGAGGGCGTTTGGCATAAAAAAGGCAGCACTAGTAATAGCTAGGCTGCCTTAGTGTGAAACTTTAATACTCAGTATGATACTTTAATACTCAGTATGATACTTTATTACTAACACACAAATTACGCTTTTTTATGACAATCGATTATTCAACTGTCACTGATTTGGCTAGATTTCGTGGTTGATCCACATCGGTGCCCTTGATCAGCGCAATGTGATAGGCCAGTAATTGCATCGGAATGGTGTACACAATTGGTGCAATGATGTCAGCGACACTTTCCATTGGCATCACGCGCATCGTGTCATCGCTGGTGAAACCGGCAGCCCGATCAGCAAACACATACAACAAACCACCGCGGGCACGCACTTCTTCCACGTTGGATTTCAGTTTTTCCAGCAACTCATTGTTCGGCGCCACCACAATGATCGGCATTTCACTGTCGATCAGTGCCAACGGGCCGTGTTTTAATTCACCGGCCGCATAGGCTTCTGCGTGGATATAACTGATTTCTTTAAGTTTTAGCGCACCTTCCATCGCGATTGGATATTGATCACCGCGACCTAAAAACAGACTGTGTTGCTTGTTGGCAAACTGTTCGGCCAGAGCTTCAATTTGTTTATCCAGCTGTAAGGCGTGTTCAATTTGCATCGGCAATGCTTGTAATGCACTTGCCACACAATGCTCATCCGTTTCACTCATATTACCGTTGCCACGACCAATCGCCGTCACCAACATGAGCAAACCGGTAAGTTGGGTTGTGAACGCTTTGGTTGATGCCACACCGATTTCCGCACCAGCTCGGGTCATGAACGCCAGATCAGATTCGCGGACTAAAGAAGAACCCGGCACGTTACACAAAGTCAGACTGGCCATATAACCCATATCTTTGGCCAGACGCAACGCAGCCAAGGTATCGGCGGTTTCACCAGACTGAGACAAGGTAATAATCAGACTGTTTGGATGCACAACTGATTTGCGATAGCGGAATTCAGACGCAATTTCGATGTTACAGGAAACGCCAGCCAGCGCTTCAAACCAGTAACGCGCCACCATACCAGAATGGTAAGAAGTACCACACGCCACGATCTGTACGTGCTGTACTTTCTGGAAGATTTCACGCGCATGTGTACCGAAAGATTCCGGCACAATGTGATTACCAACCAGACGACCTTCCAAAGTATTCAGGATCGATTGTGGCTGTTCGTAGATCTCTTTTTGCATGTAGTGACGATATTGACCTTTATCACCCGCGTCATGCGACAGCTCGGATTCGATTTCTTCGCGTTCAACGAGCTTGCCAGCATGATCAAAGATCTGCACACCACGACGAGTAACTTCCGCTACGTCTCCTTCTTCCAGGAATAGGAAACGACGAGTAACTGGTAATAACGCCAGTTGATCAGACGCGATGAAATTTTCACCCAAACCACGACCGATAACCAGTGGCGAGCCAGAACGAGCCACAACCAGACGGGATGGATCACGACGATCCATCACGACGGTGCCATATGCGCCGCGGAGTTCTTTCACTGCCGTTTGCAGTGCCTGCAACAAGCTACCTGCTGTTTTCAGATAATGGTGCACCAGATGCACAATCACTTCGGTGTCTGTCTGAGAGACAAATTCGTAACCTAAACCCTGCAATTTTACGCGCAGTTCTTCATGATTTTCGATGATACCGTTATGGACGACGGCTAAATCGCCATTTGATACATGTGGATGCGCGTTGATTTCTGACGGTTCGCCGTGAGTTGCCCAACGAGTGTGCGCAATACCAGTACCGCCAGACAAAGGTTGCTCTTCCAATGCGCTCGCCAATTCTTGCACTTTACCCAGACGACGTACACGCTGTAATTCGCCTTGTGCATTGATGATTGCCACACCGGCGGAGTCATAACCGCGGTATTCCAGACGGCGTAAGCCTTCTACCAAAATCTCAGCGATATCACGCTGGGCTACTGCACCGACGATTCCACACATATAATTATCTCCAGATGAAGTCTGTTGTTACTAAACAGAACTTTAAAATAAATATGCAGTAAGATATGACTAATAAGCAGACCGTCTGCCGCATGGATGCGGCAGCCGAGCTTACATGGATGTATTTATAGCGTGTCTGCGTTTAGTCATGACTTACAGCTGATGTTCAAGTATTAACCGACGCACAAATCACATGCACATCATGTTGTTCAATTTGTTGCTTCAGCTCTTCCCCGATCCCATCATCAGTGATCAAGGTATCTATCGCACTCCACGGCAATTCCAGATTGGGAATACGACGGCCAAATTTTTCGGAATCCACCAGCACGATCACTTCTCGCGCCACTTCGGCCATCACCCGTGATAAACCAACCAATTCATTAAAAGTGGTAGTGCCACGCGCCGGATCAACCCCATCCGCACCGACAAACAGCTGATCAAAATCATAGGAGCGTAATACCTGTTCTGCCACCTGCCCTTGGAAAGCTTCGGAATGCGGATCCCAGGTCCCCCCAGTCATCAGCAAGGTTGGTTCATTCTCCAATTCACGCAGCGCTTGGGCGACAGTCAGCGAGTTGGTCATCACCACCAGACCGCGTTTGGCCGCCAATAATGGGATCATCGCACCAGTGGTACTGCCACTATCAATGATGATGCGATTATGATCGCGGATATGTTGTATTGCCGCTTGTGCGATAGCTAATTTTCGTTGCGAAACTTTAGCCGGCACTTCTTCCGCCAGGATTTCGGACGGCAGCGAAATAGCGCCACCGTAACGGCGTAACAGCACTCCACTGCGTTCAAGCTCAGCCAGGTCTTTACGGATCGTCACTTCGGAGGTAGCAAAACGCTGCGACAGATCTTCCACACTGACTTCGCCCTGTTCATTGAGCAGAGAAATAATGGCATGCCGACGTTGTTGTGTGTTTCGTTTGATCATCGCTTAAGTTTCGATTCGAAATTTAACAGGCAGTATATTCTTACAAAAAGAAACTTCAAGCCGGAGGATCGGAATTTTTTAGCCGAAAATAAAAAGCCCACACAATGGTGGGCCTAACTATTCAGATGATCTGACTAATGCAGATTATTTTTTCTGTTTTACCGGACGCTGCCAGCCAGTTACGTGATGCTGTGGCACACGGCTCAAAACCAGTTCATCTTCTGCAACATCACGCGTGATAGTTGAACCGGCCGCCAGCGTAGCCCCCTTGGCTATACGAACCGGAGCCACCAGCTGGGTGTCGGAACCGACAAACACATCATCTTCAATGATGGTTTTATGTTTATTCGCACCATCATAATTACAGGTAATAGTACCGGCACCGATATTCACGTTGGCGCCAATATCGCTGTCACCCAGATAACTCAGATGACCTGCTTTGGAACCGAAACCCAATTTGGCATTTTTCAGCTCAACGAAATTCCCTACATGTGCTTGTGCGGCGAGTTCAGCGCCCGGGCGTAAACGGGCAAATGGGCCCACGGTGCAACCTTCGGCCAAGGTGGAACTTTCAATGATGGAATACGGGCTGATAATGCTGTCATCCGCGATGCTGCAGTTTTTCAGAATACAACCGGCACCAATCTGCACGCGATGACCTAATTCCACCTGACCTTCAATGATCACATTGGCATCAATAACAACATCTTCGCCGCAAGTCAGCTGTCCGCGCAGATCAAACCGTGCCGGATCCAACAGCGTAACGCCGTCCAGCATCAGTTGTTCTGCTGCGCGTTTTTGATAAAAGCGTTCCAGATTGGCTAATTGCAGACGGTTATTGGCACCTTCCACTTCCTGCGCACAACTTGGTTGTGCCGTTTGTATGGAACTACCTGCCTGATGGGCTGCCGCAATCACGTCGGTCAGATAATATTCACCCTGCGCATTTTTATTGGTTAAACCCGCCAGCCACTGTTTTAGCTGTTTCGCTGGCGCCACCAGCACACCGGTGTTCACTTCGTTGATCCGCTGCTGACCGACACTGGCATCTTTTTGCTCAACGATACCCACGACCTGATCGTCTGCGCGCAAAATACGACCGTATCCGGTAGGGTCATCCAATGACACCGTTAGTAAACCAATACCGTTTTTCGGCTGGACTTGCAGCAGTTCCTGTAATGTCGCGGTGGTGATCAACGGCGTGTCACCGTATAACACCAAGACGTTGGCATCATCAGGAATTGCCGGAGTTGCCTGTGCCACTGCATGCCCAGTACCCAGCTGTTCAGCCTGCAGCACCCATTCTACATCGGCTTCATTCAGTCTGGCCTGCATCACTTCGCCGCCATGGCCATAGACCAGATGGATTTTATCAGCATTCAGTTGGCGGGCAGTGGCAATGACATGGCTAACCATCGGGCGCCCAGCAACAGGATGCAGTACTTTTGGCAGGGATGAGCGCATACGGGTGCCTTTACCCGCCGCCAGAATAATCACATGCAGAGACATAACAAACCTCAATCATTACAGATGTGCGTTATTCTAGAAGAAAAGAGGCACTACAGAACAGAACTAATCGCCCCTCAGCGGCGCATATTGTCAGTCCAAAATATATGCCACTGTAAAAAACGAATACCCTGTCAGATTTTATCTGTGCGCAAACATTGAATTGGTTAACAAATCTTTTGCGCAAAATATGAGCCATCATGTATCTTGTTACACGTTGTCAACTGACAACTAATAACTAAATAAAACACGGGATCATAAAAAATGAATAACTTTACTTTTCCATTGGAAGAGCAGCGTTTTCGCATCCAAAATTGCCAAACACCACAAATATTGGCTGATCAACTGGCCAAACTTTGCATTGCTAACGGCTTTGAGTATTACCAGCTATGCCTGACATTACGTCGTGGCTTACAACAAACGGATCTGACCTTACTGATGCAAACGCCGGAAAACTGGGCTGAGCATTATGCACAAAACACCACCATCCAGAATGATTCTCTGTATCTGCGTTCGCAGTCGCAAAGCCGCCCTTTATTCTGGCAAGCGGATGTCAAACTGGAACATGAAGCCTTTTTGCCGATGGACTCTTGGCGTCAGTTCGGCATGGAAGAAGGAATTGCGATCCCGCTACACGGGCCATCGGGGTTTTACGGCTATTTTGCCCTGAGCCGTCATCGTAAAGAGCCGATCCGCTTACAGGATTATTTCCACCTCAGTTATCTCGGCCATATTATTCAGGAACAGGCGATTCCGTTATTTTCGCCGGAACAATCGTATTTATCCTCGCGGGAAAAAGAGTGTCTGTTCTGGGTCAGTGAAGGCAAAACCTCGTGGGAAATTGCCCAGATCCTTGGCATCACCGAACGCACGGTTAACTTTCATCTGAATAATGCCATTCGCAAAAGTGGCTGTAAAAACCGCTACCAGACGGTCGCTAAAAATATTATTACCGGGGAACTGGTACACGCGGTCAACCGCATTAGCCTGACCAATATGATCCAGCAGCCGTTATCTGCTTGATAAACGTCTTGAGACGCAGCACCGAAAACTGCGTCTCTTCTTTCTATTCCGCACATTCCACCCGCTGATCTTTTAGTCGCACTAATAGGTTTGTCCGTACAGGTACAGTTGTTGCAACAACTGTTTCAAACTGCACATTTTTAATGTCGCTATACGTACTAAAATATTACGCGCTATATGTTAAATCGCATATCCACCTGTTTTGAGAGGTTTTCATGTCCCGACAACCAACTTCAACGCCGCCCGCTCTGTTAGGGGAACTCAAATTATGCACTGAAGTGGGGCCTTCTTTAGGGGATACCCGTATTCAATTATTAGAAGCGATTGAACGTTTGGGCTCGTTATCACAAGCGGCTAAATCCATTCCCATGTCGTATCGTGCCGCCTGGGATGCGTTGGACGAGATGAATAATCTGGCAGAACAGCCGTTGGTTATCCGCACCGCTGGCGGGAAAAATGGCGGGGGCACCCAACTTACCGCCTACGGTAAACAGACCGTTGCTTTGTATCGGGCACTGCAGGCGGAATATCAACAAGTTCTCGAAAGAGTACAACAGCAACTACAAAATAAACCCTGTCAGCAAGATGACAATTTTTACGACATCACGCAATTTCGTCGTTTATTACGTCGCATATCGATGCGTAGTAGCGCGAGGAACCAGTTTGTCGGCACCGTAGTGGCGCTGCGTACTGCGCCGGTCGATTTTGAAGTGACCTTGCAGTTGGACGATAACGTGCAGCTGATTGCCGTCATCACTCGAGAGTCAGCAGAAAGCTTAGGTATTGCCATGGGGCAGGAGTTGTACGCACTGGTAAAATCATCGTCAGTCATGTTGGTGACTGATCGGCAATTAAAACTGTCGCCACGTAATCAGTTGTGGGGACACATCAGCAAAATTCATCGCGGCCCAGTTAACAGCGAAGTGGTGATCATTTTGCGCGGGGATAAAACCGTGTGTGCCGTGGTCACCACAGAAAGCGCCGATAACATGCAATTACAGGAAAATCAGGAAGCTTGCGCAGCCTTCAAAGCATCGGCGGTTTTACTGTGTAGTTATCAAGGATAAGCTTCAAGGATAAACCAGCATGATGGAACAAGACTGGAACACTGTGTGGCTGACACTCAAACTGGCCTTGTTGGTGATGGGGATTTTATTATTGGTTGCCACGCCGCTGGCCTGGTGGCTATCGCAAACTCGCAGCCGTTATAAACCGCTGTTTAATGCCATCTTAAGTTTGCCGATGGTTTTGCCGCCGACCGTGTTGGGTTTTTATCTGTTGTTGTTACTCGGCCCGCATGGTCCGGTTGGGCAATTATTAGAAACGCTACACTGGCAGGCATTGCCATTCAGTTTTGCCGGTATTGTGCTCGGTGGTGTCTTGCATAGCCTGCCATTTGCCATTCAACCGATCCAAAACTCCTTCGAGGCTATGGGATCGCGCCCATTGGAGGTTGCCGCCACCTTACGGGCATCACCGATGGATTGTTTTTTTTCCGTGGCGCTGCCTCTGGCTAGGCCGGGGCTAGTAACCGCCGCCGTGATGGCGTTTTGCCATAGCATAGGCGAATTCGGAGTAGTGTTGATGATTGGTGGCAGCATTCCCGGCGAAACCAAAGTGCTGTCGATCTTGCTGTATGAACACGTCGAAAATCAGGAATATCTGCAAGCGCATTGGCTGGCTGGCGGCATGGTGCTGTTTGCCATGCTGGCGCTGATGCTGATCTACTGGTTTGGTCAGAATCGGAGAACACAGCATGGCTGATATTTCGATCCGGCTGCGCTGGCCGCGTGGTGATTTTGCTCTGGATGTCGCATTACAATTACCGGGGCAAGGCGTCAGCGCGTTGTTTGGACCATCGGGTTGCGGCAAAACTACCTGCCTGCGGGCACTGGCGGGGCTGGAAAAATTGCCGGATGCCTATATCGCGATTGGTGATGAGATCTGGCAGGACACGAGCCGGAATATTTTCATTCCGCCACATCAGCGCTCATTAGGTTATGTCTTTCAGGAAGCCAGCTTGTTTCCGCATTTATCCGTCGAACAAAATCTGTTGTTTGGCGTAAAACGGCTACCGCCGCAACATCCGAAAGCCGATTTTACATATATCTGCCAGCTGTTGGGCATTCAGTCATTACTGCAACGCCGCCCGCATCAGTTATCTGGCGGAGAACGGCAACGGGTCGCGATTGCCCGTGCTTTATTATTGGCGCCGAAAATTTTATTGATGGATGAACCATTGTCTGCGCTGGATCAAGCCAGAAAACAGGAAATTTTGCCTTATCTGGAACAGTTACACCGCCAATTGTCGATCCCTATTATTTATGTCAGTCACGCTACTGATGAGGTTTCACGGCTGGCCGATCATCTGACCCTGTTACAACAAGGTAAAGTAGTGGCCTCAGGCCCCTTAAATGAAACTTTGTCGCGGTTAGACTTACCGGCTGATTTTGCCGAACAAGCGGCCGTGGTATGGGAGATGACACTGCATGAACTGGAAGACGATGGTCTCGCCCATTTGCAAACGGCCGATCATATCTCATTGTTAGTCGGTCAAACCAAACAAGCACTTGGTAGCCGCGTTCGCTGTCGCATCGATGCGCGCGATGTCAGCCTTAGTCTGCATAAGGCAGTTGATTCCAGTATTCTGAATTTATTACCCGCCACCTTGCTGGACATGGTGCCAGCGGAGACACCGGGTCATTTGCTGGTGAAATTGCAAGTCGGTCAACAACCTCTGCTGGCTCGTATCACGCAACGCTCAGCGCATACCCTCAAACTACAACAGGCGATACCGTTATGGGTTCAGATCAAAGCAGTAGCACTACTGGAATGATAACTACCGGCATATACTGAAGCCTCAATACCAACAGGACCAATACGCATGTCTTTGAAAGATTGGGGTTTCGCTCTGCTGATTGTGTTTGCATGGGGATTTAACTTTGTCGTGATCCATTGGGGGCTCGACGGGTTATCACCGTTATTGTTAGGCGCTTTACGTTTCTCGCTGGTTGCCTTTCCGGCCATCTTGTTTGTACCCCGTCCCAAGATTGCTTGGCGCTGGCTGTTAGCCTATGGGCTGACGATTAGTTTTGGACAATTTGCTTTCTTATTTACCGCGATGAAAGTCGGCATGCCAGCGGGGATCGCTTCGTTGGTTTTGCAATCACAGGTGTTGTTTACCCTACTGTTTGCCGCTGTGTTATTACGGGAACATTGGTTAGCACATCAGCCATTTACCTTGGGTATTTCTGCACTCGGTTTAGTCTTGCTCGCAACTCAACAAGGGCAAAGTGGCATGACACTGGCGGGTTTCCTGCTCACGATTTGTGCCGCCGCTTGCTGGGGGTTAGGCAATATTATTAATCGCCATATCTCACGTCAGGCATCACTTAACTTACTGAGTCTGGTGGTCTGGAGTGCGTTGATCCCACCCTTGCCGTTTTTCATCGCATCATACTTGTTGGAAGGACCAACGGTGATGGCAAACAGCCTGTTGCACCTGCAATGGCATTCCGTATTGGCAGTGGTTTATCTGGCGCTGATCGCAACCTTGTATGGCTATGTGGCGTGGGGACGTCTGCTGCGCACGTATCCGGTGGCGCAAGTCGCCCCATTAACCTTATTGGTGCCATTGGTTGGCCTGTTTTGCGCACGACTGTTTTTGAATGAACAGCTTACTCATTGGCAATGGATCGGAATTTTACTGGTGCTGTCAGGTCTGTTACTCAATATATTCTGGCCGCGCTGGCTTAAGGTTCGTCACCGTCAAACGATAAAACCCACCGAGCATTAGCTCCGTAACGGCAGAGATAAAATCATGTAAATCTTCACGAGTGACTGACAGAACTGGCTATGATGTCGGACGAAGATGGGCGCGGAGCTGAGACGTGGCATTATTAAAAAAACGCTGGTTATATTTTATCTTGCCACTGCTGGCACTAACGGTTGCCTTTACGGCCTTGCATGGCCCGGCCCCCATTCAATATATCACGGCCCCAGTTCGCTATGGCGATATTGAACAAACCGTTTTAGCGACTGGTACGCTGAACGCCATCAATCAGGTTAGTGTCGGTGCGCAAGTCTCCGGCCAACTGAAATCGCTTAAAGTGGCATTGGGGGAACAGGTGACCAAAGGCCAGCTCGTGGCTGAAATCGACCCGATCTTACAGCAATATACGCTGCGTCAGGCACAGGCCAATCTCGATAGTGCGAAAGCGCAAAAACAAGCCAAACAAGCCCTGTTACGCCAATATGAATTAGCCTATCGCCGACAACAGCAAATGTGGCAACAAGATGCGACCTCCAAAGCTAATTTGGAGGAAGCCGCTGCCTCACTAGATACCACCCGCGCTGCCATTAGCCAGTTAGATGCCGAAATGACTGCGGCGCAGGTTTCCGTCGATACTGCAAAAGCCAATCTGGGGTATACCCGCATTACCGCGCCCATTAGTGGCACCGTGATATCCATCGTGACCAAGGAAGGACAAACGGTCGCTGCCTCACAGTCGGTGCCGACTATCATCAAGCTTGCCGATCTTGACTCTATGACGGTAAAAGCGCAGATCTCCGAAGCCGATGTGATCAACGTGAAACCCGGTTTGAAAGTCTGGTTCACTACCTTGGGCGAACCGGATAAGCGGTATTTCGCCACCTTACGCGCCATTGAACCGGCATCGACTTCCGATAGCAGTGATAGCGACAGTTCATCCAGCAGTTCGAGCTCATCCAGCTCTTCGTCATCCTCATCCAGCTCGAGTGCCGTTTATTACAATGGTCTGTTTGATGTAAAAAATCCCGATCACCGGCTGCGGGTATCCATGACCGCACAAGTCACTATTGTGTCCGGTGAGGCGAAAAATGTACTGTTGGTGCCCGTAGCCGCAATTGAAAATGATGCTCAGCAGCAAGCCTATGTCAGGGTGCTGGAACACGATCGCGTTGTGAACAAAACCATTCAGCTGGGATTAAAAGACAGCCTGAATGCGCAAGTGCTAAGTGGTTTAAACGACGGTGACAGTATTATTCTCGGTGATAGCCAAAGCAGCGAAGCTGGCACGAGTAATTCAGGCCGCATGATGCCGCCACCACCGGGGCCTTAATCATGACGAATGCCCCGCCGTTACTGGCATTACAGCACATCAGTCGTCATTTTCAGACCGGCGATGATCGTCTGACCGTACTGGATAATATCAATCTGGATATCCATGCCGGCGAAATGGTGGCGATCATTGGCGCCTCCGGCTCAGGTAAATCTACGTTGATGAATATTCTCGGTTGTCTGGATCGCCCAAGCCACGGTGAATATCGAGTCAACGGCCAAAGCACCGCCACATTAAACAGCGATCAACTGGCCGATCTGCGCCGCGATTGTTTTGGTTTTATCTTCCAGCGTTACCATCTGCTGTCACATCTGAAAGCGGAAAGTAATGTGGAAATTCCCGCCATTTATGCCGGTAAAAATAAAACGTCGCGACTGCAGCGGGCGCGAGCCTTACTGCAACGCTTAGGCATTGCCGATAAACAACGTAATCACCCCAGCCAGCTATCGGGTGGGCAACAACAACGCGTCAGTATTGCCCGTGCGCTGATGAATGGCGGCAATGTGATTCTGGCTGATGAACCAACCGGCGCATTAGATAGTCAAAGCGGCAAAGAGGTGATGCAGATCCTACGGCAACTGCATCTTCAGGGGCACGCAATTGTTCTGGTTACACATGACCAAAATATTGCTGCCCACGCCGAACGGGTGATCGAAATCAGCGATGGCCGAATTCTTGCCGACCGTAGACAAACACCCTGTCACATCGACCTTCCATTTGATAATGAGGATTTACCCGAGCAGCCCCAAATACCACAGACAGCCAGTTGGTGGGTTCGCCAATCGACGCGTTTTTCCGAAGCCTTCAAAATGGCGTGGCTCTCCATGCTGACCCATCGGATGCGGACATTACTCACCATGCTCGGCATCATCATTGGCATTACGGCGGTGGTGAGTGTGGTGGCCGTCGGTCAGGGCGCACGGAATAAAGTGATCAGCGATATCAGCTCAATGGGCACCAACACCATTGATGTCTACCCCGGCAAAGATTGGGGAGATCGCAATGCCAGCGCCATTCAAACGCTGACGCCGCAAGATCTACCGCTGCTGAGCGGACAAATATATACCGACAGCGTCACGCCCAGCGTGAGCACCAATGTGCTGTTACGTGATGGCGGCAAAGCATTAACTGCGATGGTGTACGGTGTCGCAGGTCAGTATTTTCAGGTTAAAGATCTGCAAATGGCCTATGGGAAAACCTTTGATCAGAGTGCTGTTGAGCAACTGCAACCAGTGGTGGTGATTGATCACAACACATTGATTAAATTATATGGTGAACGGGTGAATCCGGTTGGCAAAGTGATCCTGCTCAACAACTTACCCTGTCGTATTATTGGCGTCACTGCTGAGAAAAAAAGTTCGTTTGATACGCAAAACCTGAATGTCTGGTTACCCTATACCTCGGCTATGTATCGGCTGATGGGGCAATATTATTTCAGCTCCATCTCGGTACGTATTAAAGACGGTGTTTCCAGCAGCATTGCCGAACAACAGATCATTAAACTGCTGACCCGCGTGCATGGCCGCAAAGATTTTTACACTCGCAACAGCGATAGCATTTTACAAACCATCGAAAAAACCACCGCTACTTTAACACTATTAATTTCCTCGATTGCGGTGATCTCGTTGATTGTCGGTGGTATCGGCGTGATGAATATTATGTTGGTGTCGGTGACGGAACGAACCCGTGAGATAGGCATCCGCATGGCTGTCGGCGCGCGCCAGCAAGATATTTTGCAGCAATTTTTGATTGAAGCGGTGATGGTCTGCCTGCTAGGCGGCACGCTGGGCATCGCCCTCTCATTTGCGGTGAGCGCTGTATTTTCATTTTTTGTCAGCAGTATTCAGATGGCGTTTTCCGTCTGGTCTTTGGTTTCCGCATTCCTATGCTCATCACTGATCGGCGTGTTGTTCGGTTATTTGCCCGCCCGGAATGCAGCCCGGCTTGATCCGATAGAGGTATTGGCGCGTGAATAAATTCAGCTTGTTATCTCTGTCGCTCACTCTGCTGACTGCCTGTAGCCAACACACTGCAGCACCGCCGGCTGCCGATCTGACACCGGTAGTTCCTTTACACTGGCAGCAACATAAACTGACCGCCACTCAGGTGTTACAGCAACCACACTGGTGGCAAGCATTTCAAAACCCTTCGCTGGATCAGTTGATCCAGCAGGTACTACAGAAAAATAATGATCTGGCTGTCGCAGCACTGAAAGTCAAACAAGCGCGGCTAAGTGCCGGTCTTACCGCAACTAACTTAACGCCGGAGGTATCTACCTCACTGACTGCCATAAAACAAAAATCATGGCAACAAACCAATCCTGCGGAACAAAGTAGCAACGTTCCGCCGTCAGTTAACAACGGTTCTCAGAATAATCAGGCGACGCAATATGGTACGTCACTGTCGCTAAGTTATGAACTGGATCTGTGGGGCAAGTTGGCGGATGAACGAGCGGCGGCGAACTTCGAAGCCGAGGCGACAGAACAGGATCGGCAGGCGTCGGCATTATCATTAATTGGCACAACCACCACGCTGTATTGGAAACAAGGTTATCTAAACCAGTTAATTGCACTGAACCAACAAAGTCTAAATTACACACAACATTCACTGCAAATTGCGCAGACGCATTATCAATCTGGCGCGAATGGCAAACTGGATGTATTACAAGCTGAACAGAGCGTCGCCAGCCAGCAAGCCATACTTGAAGATCTGTATCGACAACGGGATGAAAACCACAATGCGCTGACCATCTTATTGGATCAACCACCGGAAACAGCGTTAGAACAACCATTAATGTTACCAGACCAGGCATTACCGGCTATTCCAGCGCATCTACCGGCGGATGTGCTGGCACAACGACCGGATGTGAAAGCGGCAGAACTGCGCGTTCGCTCCAGTTACGCGACCGGCGAAAATACCCGAAAAAGTTATTATCCAACCTTTAGTCTGACCGGCGCATTGAGCACCAGCAGTGAACAATTGCGTTCTGCATTGCAAAATCCGACAGGCAGCATTGGGACCGGATTGACTCTTCCCTTTATTGAGTGGCAGACTACGCGCCTGAACATTGCCAAACAACGTGTCATCTACGAACAAGCCGTGCGAAATTTCCGACAAACGTTTTATACCGCGTTATCAGAAGTGGAAAATCAGTTGTCGGCACGGCAGCATTACCTTAATGCCGGAACCCAACTCTCGCGTTCACTTTTGTTGGCACAACAAACAGAAACCATCTCCGCCGTGCGTTATCAGGCAGGTGATATAGAAATGCAAAGCTGGCTGGATCAACAGGAAAAACGGCGTAACGCCGAAAAATCATTGCTCGAAAATCATTACCAACAACTGACAACACAGATGTCGCTTTATCAGGCGCTGGGAGGAAACCCCACCCAGCCCACGAAGTAATGTTTTATCCCGTGTGAAATGGCACTAGTGTGCCTGATTGGCTGGTGCAGTTCGCTGCACCAGCACTTTTTTCTCCCAACGTCGGCTACGCCAGCGCCAGAACATGGTTAACCCCCTAACCCATTCATCCACCACGAACCCGCACCAGACACCTACCAGCCCCCATCCCCAATGAATACCGCACAGGTAGGCGACAGGGATAGCAATGCCCCACATCGACAGCAATGCCATACGGAATGGAAAACGGGCATCGCCCGTGGCACGCAGAGAGCTGATCACAATAATGTTAAAAGTCCGCCCCGGCTCTAAGATCAGGCTGAGCATAAACAGATGCCCGGCGGTGGCTAAAATAATGGCATCAGAAGTAAACAAACCCATCAAGTGTGGACCAGAAAGCACCACCACAAACACCGACAGCACGGTCACGATAAGACCGATTTTTAGACTGCGGAGTAAGCGATGATAAGCCTGATCCAGTTCACCGGCACCAACCAGATGGCCAATCATTATTTCCGTCCCCAAACCGATCGCGATGCCAAATAACATCACAAACAGACTGATCTGGAAAAAATACGATTGTGTAGCCAGCATTTTATCGCCCAGCAACGCAACAAAAGAAGTGATCACCATCATTTGCAGCATCCAGGACAGGTTTTCTCCGGCGGCGGGCAAACCTATCTTCATGATCTTACGGATAATATCGGTAGAAAATAGGCAACAGTCTTTCCAATGTAACTTCAAACCAAGCCGTTGCCGGATAAGCCAAAGCAATAAAACCACGCCAACCAGACGCCCGATAACGGTGGAACAGGCGACGCCCGCCACTGACATTTGCGGTAAACCAAACCAGCCGTATAACAACAAGGCATTGCCCAATAGGGTGACCAGATTGACGATCACCGTGACATACATCGCTTCACGGGTATAACCATATGCCCGCAGACTTGCCGCCAGACACAGAGAGATCGCTTCTGGTAACAGACACAGCGCAATGATCTGTAAATAGGTTAACCCCATCGCTTGCAGATGTTCCGGCATATTCATCAGCTGCAGAATATAGGTCGAACCAAACAATACCCCCAGCGCCACTGCCAAACCAATCAAGGCATTGAAACCAACGGCTTGCTGCACCACTTTTCTGGCCACATCACGCTGACCAGCGCCCAGATATTGCGTGATCACCACACTCGAACCAATACCGACGAAATTAAACAGCGTAATACTGACGTCAAAGATTTGGTTGCCCACCGACAATGCGGCAACGGCTTGATACGAAACATGGCTGATCATGAACGTATTCAGTGCCGCAGTCAGAAAATGCAGCGCCAAATCGATGAATAACGGCCAAGTGATCTGAAACAGCGACTGTGAACGCACTACCGATACGGAGGACATAGGACCAAAATAAATGGAAGGAGATGAAAGCAGATTAAACGTGCTTTTAGCGGGAAACACAATCCATCATCTGTAGAGATGATTCCCGTTTTCTAAGATTTATGCTGCGTGAGCAACCTTCATCGCTGCTCACGCATGAACCGATCAAACCAGCTTTTGCAGGTGTTTTTCAGCAATCGCGACCACTTTGCCAACCCGGCGACGATATTTCTCTTCGGTATGGCCCAGATATTCTGTCGTCATCCAGGTTTTTACAATTTCCATCGCAATGGCAGAACCGATGATCTTACCGCCGATACACAGCACGTTGGTATCCGAGTGTGAACGAGCCAGATTGGCACAGAACGGATCCTGACAGACCGCGGCATACACACCGTAAATTTTATTCGCAATCATCGCGCTGCCGTAACCGACACCATCGACAAAAATACCGCGATCTGCTTTACCTTCACCAACCGCTAATGAAGCTGGATAAACGGAATCAGGCAGATCACAGGCATCTTCACTGTGAGCACCAAAATCCAATACTTCGTGTCCCTGGCTTTGCAGATAGGCTTTGATCTCTTCTTTCAGAGAAAAACCCGCATGGTCACTGGCCATTGCTATCTTCATGTTACGCTCCATACCTGTACTGTTCAGAATAAGATTACGGCAATTGTCTTCTGCTACTGCTACGCGGTGAAACACAGCGTTTACCCAGCATTGCTCCGGACTTTAAGGCGACGTGGGATCACCTCAATCCCTGGGGTGTAATTATGCTCAGTGGTTGCCGCTAACGCTAACGCCAATGCCCGCTCAGCTATCAGCGATAACTGCTGCGGTAATGCATTCACGTTCACGGGCAGAAAATCCAATAATTGATTGTCACCAAAAGTCGCCAATCGTAATTTTTGCATCAATTCCGGATATTCACGTAAGGTATCCAAAACACCTTCCAGCAGCACATACGAGGTTGTGACCAGCGCTTCCGGCATCACGCCACGAGCAATCCAGTCAGCACAGATGCGTGCACCTTCACTGCGGCTAAAATGTTCACCATAGGCAATTAACGGCTCAGCTTGCATATCTACTGAGCGCAATGCGGCACGAAATCCACGTTCACGCTCGTGCGATATCCCTAACTCTGGCACTGCGCCTAATAAACCAATACTGGCTGGCAACGGTGATAATAATGAATTCGTTAGTTTGATCGCGCCATCCAAGTCTTCACTGATAACCGAGGCAAATTTTTCATCATCCAAGGCACGGTCAATCGCGATCACCGGCAAACCTTTTTGCTGTAATCGAGGGTAAAAATCGTTATATGGTTCTAATACAGTAGATACAAGTAAGGCATCTATCCGACGCGAGGTCAGCATTTCTGCCAGCGATTTTTCTGTCTCTGGGTCATCGTCTGAACAGGTGATGATCAGCTGAAAACCGTGCTCCCGTGCACCCGCTTCCAGCAATTTAGCTAAGCGAGCGTAACTGGTGTTTTCCAGATCAGGTAAAATAAAACCAAACAGTCGGCTACTACCTAATCGCAGCGCAGTCGCCGCCTGATCAGGTTTATAGTTATACTGATTTACCACCGCCATCACCCGTTCACGGGTTTTTTCACTGATGCGATGTTGTTCAGCTTTACCGTTCACCACATAGCTCGCCGTTGTACGAGATACGCCTGCCAGGCGCGCGATCTCTTCAAGCTTCATGCGACCCCCATTTATCATTTTTGCTGCCGTAAATGTGCACCACATCAAATTACTGGTGATTATACAATAACCAGCTCTTGAATATCTAGCTGAAACGATACAGCATATGAACTGAAACGATTAATCTACTTTTTGGCAAATGAGAGTTGCAAACTTGCTACCCAAAGTTGCAACAAATGGATCAGAATAGGGTGTGAGTGAATCGATTGAGTTCTACGATTTGTTCTACTTTTATATCTGACACAACTATAAGAGAGGTACACGCCATGCTGACACTGGCGGAACAAGATATTCAATTGGGGGCCAAAGCCGACGATAAGCAAAACGCGATTCGTATGGTGGCACAGAAAATGGTTGATGCCGGGTTAATCGAAGCGCCATACGTTGATGGTATGTTGCGTCGTGAAACTCAGAACTCTACCTATCTGGGTAATGGCATTGCCATTCCTCATGGAACGACAGATACCCGTGAACAGGTTAAACAAACCGGTGTTCGCGTATTACATTTCGCTGACGGTGTTAACTGGGGCGATGGTCAGATTGCACACGTGGTTATCGGTATCGCTGCACGTTCAGACGAACATCTGGGCATTCTGCGTCAACTGACCCGTGTGCTGGCTGATGATTCTGTTGCTGATTACCTGAAACGCTGTAACAGCACTGCCGATTTAGCCAAATTGCTAAGCGGCCAAAAACCAACACCAACCCTGTTGTTGGATAGCAGCACCATTCAACTGCAAGCTTCTGCACAAGACATTCTGGGTCTGCAATCAGCAGCCTGTGCATTACTGCAGAACACCGGCGCACTGGAAAGCAGTGGCGCAGCAACCGTTCAAGCATCTACGCCTGTATGGATGGGTCAGGGACTGTGGTTAGCACGTACTAATGTTGGCGTAAAACGTACTGCAGTGTCTTTAGTTCGTCCTGTAGTGCCATTCCAACATGCCGGCCAACCAGTACAAGGTTTGTTATTGATTGCGGCTCAAGATGCGCTGCACAAACCAGTATTAGAACGTCTGGTTGACATGATCAGTGAACAAAACGTGGCTCAACTGTGGGCTGCAGACAGCATGAAAGCCATCAAGCTGCTGACTGAAAAACCTATCGAAGGTTTGGAAGGTGTGTTCACCATCACTAACCCACATGGTCTGCATGCACGTCCAAGTGCGACGCTGGTGAAAGTAGCAAAAGAATTCCAAAGTGAAATCTGGGTTACCAACCTGGACGGTGATGGCAAATCTGTTAACGCGAAGAGCTTGATGAAACTGGTCAGCTTGGGCGTTAAAAGTGGTCATCGCCTGCAATTTATCGCTAAAGGTGATGATGCACAGCAAGCCATTAGCAAAATTGGTCAGTCAATCGCCGATGGTTTAGGCGAAGGAGCCGGTCATGAGTAAGCCTTTGCTGACTGTGACCCTTAACCCTGCGCTGGATTTAACTGGTCATATTGACCAAATCCAGGTTGGTAGCGTTAATGTGGTCAAATCAGGCAGTCTGCATCCGGCAGGTAAAGGCATCAATGTTGCGCGCGTATTGCGTGATCTGGGTGCTAATGTCGCAGTGTCTGGCATCTTAGGTGCTGGCAACCAGCAGGCTTTCCGTGATTTGTTTGCCCAATGCGGCATCAAAGATCACTTTATGGCTGTACCGGGCGATACCCGTATTAACGTCAAAATGGTGGAAGACAACGGTGAAGTTACCGATCTGAACTTCCCAGGTGTAGCGGTTGCAGACGATGAGCTGAAAGAGTTTGAAGCTCATCTGTTACGTCAGGCAGAACAGTACGAATACATTGTGATGGCAGGTAGTTTGCCACGCGGTATCAGCGCTGAAGCCAGCCGTGATTTGATCGCAAAACTGCAACAGAAAGGTGCGAAAGTGCTGTTCGATAGCAGTAAACATGCACTGGTTAAAGGTCTGGAAGCCAAACCTTTCCTCATCAAGCCAAACGAAGTTGAGTTGGCTGAATGGGCCGGCCGTCCACTGGATACCGAAGCAGATTTGCGTGCCGAAGCAGAAAAACTGCGTGCTGCAGGCATCACGAATGTGGTGATTTCTCGTGGTCCGGATGGTGTTCTGTGGTTAGCAGATAATGAATGGTGGGCTGCTAAACCGCCACGCATGGAAGTGGTCAGCACCGTAGGTGCCGGTGACTCCATGGTCGCTGGTTTTGCCTGGGGTTTAAGCCAAGGTATGGATAAAGAACAAATTCTGCGCCTTGCCTCCGCCGTTTCTGCATTGGCTGTTACCCAAATTGGTGTGGGTGTTCCGAATAAACAGCAACTGGCCGACATGATGGCCCGTATTGACGTTAAAAGATTAAGTTAAGGAATAAACTTATGAATATCGTAATTGTCACCTCTTGTCCGAGTGGCATTGCCAACAGTGTTATCGCCGCAGGTCTTCTGGAAAAAGCGGCTGCATCCCTGGGTTGGAATGCCGTAGTTGAATGTCATAACAGCGTTGAACCAGCAAAATTACTGACCGTCGATGAAATCAGCTCAGCTGATCTGGTCGTCATTGCAGGTAACAACATTGATATTAATCGCTTTACCGGCAAACGTGTTTATCAGGCCGATGTTAGCGATGCAATCCCGGACGCAAAAGCTTTCCTACAAACGGCAGCCGCAGCAGCGACAGTGACGTCCGCTACCGTGGTTGCTTCTCAGCAAACCCAAGAGAAACCCAAGGTGTCCCCCATGAGCAAACGTATCGTTGCTATAACCGCCTGTCCAACAGGGGTTGCCCATACTTTTATGGCTGCCGAAGCACTGGAAGAAGAGGCAAAAAAACGTGGTTACTGGATCAAAGTCGAAACTCGCGGCTCTGTTGGTGCTAAAAACGCACTGACTGCTGACGAAATCGCGCAGGCTGATATTGTTATCATCGCTGCCGATATCGAATTGGATCTGTCCCGTTTCGCGGGCAAAAAACTGTACAAAACCAGCACTGGCGCAGCCCTGAAGAAAACCGCTCAGGAAATGGACCACGCGCTGGCCAATGAAACCGTGTTCAAAGGCAGTGCTGCAGGCGCGTCTTCTGGTTCTTCAGGTAAAGCTGAACTGCCTGGCGTTTACAAGCATTTGATGACCGGTGTATCTCACATGCTGCCAATCGTGGTTGCCGGTGGTCTGCTGATCGCACTGTCATTCGTATTCGGTATCGAAGCATTTAAAGAAGAAGGCACCATGGCGGCAGCACTGATGAAAATCGGTGGTGCATCTGCGTTTGCCCTGATGGTTCCGGTTATGGCTGGTTTCATCGCGTTCTCTATCGCTGACCGTCCAGGTCTGGCACCAGGTTTGATCGGCGGTATGCTGGCAAGCTCGATCGGTGCGGGTTTCCTAGGTGGTATCGTTGCTGGTTTCATCGCCGGTTATGCCGCTAAAGCCATTGCTGACAATGTGAAACTGCCACAAACCATGGAAGCTCTGAAACCAATTCTGATCATTCCATTGTTCGCCAGCTTAATCACTGGTCTGGCAATGATCTATGTTGTTGGTACACCAATCGCTTCTATCATGAAAGGTCTGACTGACTTCCTGACTGGCATGTCTGGTGCGAACGCTATCCTGCTGGGTATTATCCTGGGCGCGATGATGTGTTTCGACCTGGGTGGCCCAGTAAACAAAGTAGCCTATGTATTCGGTACTGGTCTGTTGGCTTCTAACCCTAACGTTCCTAGCCTGCCAATGGCTGCTGTTATGGCTGCCGGTATGGTGCCAGCTATCGGTATGGGTATCGCTACTTTCGTTGCTCGCAACAAGTTCATCGATTCTGAACGTGAAGCTGGTAAAGCGTCTTTTGTTCTGGGTCTGTGCTTCATCTCTGAAGGTGCAATCCCATTCGCAGCGCGTGACCCAATGCGTGTAATTCCATCAACTATGGCAGGTGGCGCACTGGCTGGTGCTCTGTCAATGCTGTTCGGTTGTGGTCTGATGGCTCCACACGGTGGTCTGTTCGTACTGTTAATTCCAGGCGCAATCAGCAATGCTCTGATGTATATCGTTGCAATCGCTGCGGGTTCTGCTCTGACTGGTCTGATGTACGCAACTATCAAACCATCTCAGGAAGTACAAACTGCTTAATTGTTTCATCACAAATGGAATGAGCTCCCTCCATTTTTGTGTGCCCCCCTCCCCGGCTGAATAAGCCGGGGCTTTTTGCTTTCTGACACACAGGTGAAAGGAACCAAAGACAAGGGAAAAACATAAAACACAGTCATGGCTGTGTTTTATTGTTGATGTCGTTAGGGTTTGCTGAGCTTTCACCTGAAGTCAGCAGTAAAAATAAGAGAGAACCGATCACGCGGATCGGTTCTCTTTTTTATTTTCTAAAAAGGAACCTACGGCTTAGGAGGATGATATCGAAAACTGCGGTGAGATAAGATCACAAAGACAAAACAAAGGATGCTTAGCAGGTAAAACAGCAATAGAGAAGGTATGAGTCCAGATAACAAAGAACCCTATCTTCCTTCATGAATGTAGTAGATAAGGTTTATTCAGCCTCTGCGTGTCGATGCTTTACCTGCTTTTCGTGTTCTGAACAAATCTAAACATTTGAATCCATCAGCAATGGCAGGACGACGCTTTCCAGTGCTGTTACCCTTTCAGATCGGGCTGTCTTTGTTCAGCTCAGCTAACACCGAAGAAACTGCCAGCAACAGTGCAGAACGGATCACCTGATCGCGCCGGTTCAATTGCAATTGCTGCAACATCGGGTCGGCATTTTCATCCGGTTCTTCTACCTGCATCATGCTGATCTGTTGCAAGCCATGCAATTTATCAATCTGCTCACGTACACAAGGTTCACCAAAGCGGTGATCATGTATATCACTGACCAGAAAATCACGAATACGGATATAACGTTCAATATCCTGTGACATTTCCAATGAGATTAAACCCAGTGCAAAAATAAGCTTCAGGCGAATATGAAGATCAGCCAGTGGCCCTTTGCCATTCAGTAGCGGTTCAATCGCATATTTGACCGCATACTCCTCCTGACGGAAGGCACGACGCATCAGCAGGTCAACGCCGTCTTCCAACATATCGACTACTTCGAGGAAGAACCCGCGAGGATTCTCCGGTTCGGTCAGACGTTCAAAAACCGCGTCTTCCTGATAAGTGGGAACTTTAACTTTATTCATATTATTTTATCTTAATGTGGAAACCCAGAAATCTAATCCAATGCCCTTTTGTTTTTTATTGTTATCAATTTGTTATTTATTCAGAAGTCTTAAAGCAAAAAGAGAGGGTATTCCCTCTCTTTTCTTACATCACTGTGCCATGCGCTGATATTCGGCAACAATCGTAGCCACACAAGGCTCATCCGCTTTCAGGCCGGTCGCGCGTAACAACGCAGCTTCCACACCGTCTTGCTCGATCCAACCTTGTAACTCAACGGCCTGTGGATCATCTGCATTCTGGTAATGCAATGCTGCTGCGATGCCTTTCAGTAACGCGTCATTTGGTAAACCATATTCCAGTGTCCCCAGCAATGGTTTAGTCAAACGATCTTCCGCACCCAATTTACGCAGTGGCTGACGACCAACACGGTCAATTTCATCCACCAGATACGGGTTGGCAAAACGGGTCAGAATTTTTTCGATATACGCATGATGCAGTTGACGGTCAAAACCATAACGCGTCACCAGCACTTCACCACTTTGCTGCATCGCCTGACGCACCGTATTCTGAATGGCTTCATCAGCAATCGCTTCACGAATGGTTTTATAACCCGCCAGTTTGCCCAGATATGCCGTCACAATATGACCAGTATTCAGGGTAAACAGTTTACGTTCTACATACGCCAGCAGATTGTCGGTCAGTTCCATGCCTTGAACGGCAGGGATATCGCCTTTGAACTGATTTTTATCAACAATCCACTCACTGAAACTTTCTACCGTAACTGCTAACGGATCTTCTTCGTTTGCCGCAGCTGGCGGCACGATGCGATCGACCGCTGAATCGACAAAACCAACATACTGTTCCAGCAGGGCATGATATTGCGCCGGTAACTCAGCCAATACCGCCTGTTTCAGTTGGCTAGTACCGCGGACCATGTTTTCACAAGCAATAATATTAACTGGCGCATGGTTACCCTGCTCAAAACGCAGCTGTAATCCACGAGCGATAGTGGCGGCAATCTTAGCCAACACCTGCGGCCCGACTGCCGTTGTAATAATGTCAGCTTTTGCAATCTGAACAATCACATCATTACTGCCAGCCTGTACTGCGGCAATATGACGGATAACGTCAGTATGCTGGGTATCACCCACCACACGAACCTGATATTCCTGAGAATGATTTAACTGATCAACCAGCTGCGTGTTGGCATCGGCAAAGGTCAGCTCTGCGTCTGATTCTGACAGCAATTTACCGATGAAACCACGACCAATATTTCCAGCGCCAAAATGTAATGCTTTCATTTATTTTTACTCCTTAAGATCCGGGAAAAGAAGGCCACCGCAGTGGCCTTCCTGCTGTTATGCAGCGCGATGACCGCTGAGCAATTCCAGTACGAAATTCACATCCGTAGTGGTCGCTAAACGTTCGATCAACGATGGATCATCCAGAGTACGAGTCAGGTTATTGATTACTTGCAGGTGCTCATCATTACGAGCGGCAATACCAATCACCAGACGTGCTACTTCATCTTTGTCCGGACCAAATTGCACACCGGCAGGGTATTGGCAAATAACAACACCGGTCTTCTTCACTTTATCTTTGGATTCAATGGTACCGTGTGGTACTGCAATTGATTCCCCCAGATAGGTCGATACAAGTTTTTCACGTGCTAGCATCGCATCAACATATTCAGGTTCTACACAACCATTAGCCACCAACATTTCACCAGCCATACGAATAGCCGCTTCTTTGTTGTCCGCCTTCAGACCAAGACGGATATGTTGTGTGCTCAATGTAAACAGTGCAGGGTTCAGACTTTCGCCACGATAAACGTCATCGTTAGCGGCTACCGCCTTTGGGAGTCGGCCTTCGCCAGCCTCCTGTAACCGAGCGATCAGGTTGTCATACAGCTGATTATCCAGAAAGTTATTCAGGGAAATATGCTGTGCTTTTGGCGCATGACGACGAGCGCGGTCAGTCAGGTCACGGTGCGTGATCACGATGTCCGCTTTTTCATCCAGATTATTGATTGCTTGGTTTACCACAGTAATTGGCAGACCTGCTTTCTCAATTTTCTTACGTAGCAGGCTTGCACCCATTGCACTTGAACCCATGCCGGCATCACACGCTACAACGATGTGTTTTGCAGTCAGAGGAGAGTGACCATCGTCATTGGCAGCAGAAGAAACAGCAGCATTGCCTTGTTTCATACTTTTCATTTTGCGGGTAGCGCCT
>ERZ650300.413-NODE-413-length-25594-cov-7.851169_pt1 | contig 25594 bp, 22 predicted proteins | sample MGYA00376236_ERZ650300 | MGnify/ENA primary metagenome ERZ650300 (study PRJEB26733, sample SAMN07839303) | wastewater metagenome | biome: urban; feature: wastewater treatment plant; material: waste water | place: USA: North Carolina | collected 2016-04-28 ...
TTTTCAATATATTATTGTCTAAAATTGAAAATTTATCTTTTAAAATCTTCATATCATCACTAACTTTTCTATCTAAAACTTTAGCATAATGTTGTGTAGTTCTTAAATTTTTATGCCCAAGCATTTTGCTCACGCTTTCAATTGGAACGCCATTGGTAAGTGTCACAGTAGTAGCAAAAGTATGTCGAGCAATGTGGAATGTTAGTTCTTTTTCAATTTCACAAACTCCTGCAATTTCTTTTAGATAAGCATTCATTTTTTGGTTGGATAGGATAGGTAGTAGTTTATTTTCATTCAAACATTGTGGATGATTTTCGTATTTATCGATTATCATTTGAGTAACTGGAAGGATTGGAATTTTGGAAGCACTTTCTGTTTTCTGTCTATGAGTGAATATCCATTTCTCACCATCAATACCGAAGCTTATATGCGACTTTGTTAAGTTTTTGACATCTATGTATGCTAAACCTGTAAAGCAGCTAAAAAGGAAGATATCACGAACTAGTGAAAGCCTTTCAGTTTTGAAGTCTTTTTCTATTATTGATTGGATTTCTACTTCTGTTAGATAAACTCTCTCAACTTCTTTGACTTTTGATTTATAATTAGCAAATGGGTTCTTTTCTAACCAGTCATTGGCCAAACAAAGCTTGATGATTTTATTGAAGTTTTTTAGGTATTTGACAGCTGTATTGTTAGCACAATTCCTAACACTTCGTAACCAAAACTCGTAATCGGTTATAAAGGCATGATCAATCTTGGTAATATCGATATCGGAAATATTGTATTTCCATTGCATGAACTCAATGGTATGTTTCAATGAAGTAGTGTAGCGTTCTAATGTTCCTGGTGCATATTCTTTTCCAACAAGCTCTTTTATTTTGTTGTTGTGGTCTTGGAATATAGGGATGAGCATTCTAGCTCTTTCATCAATACCTAATAGCTTGCTCTTAATTGTTTCGGTAGTTATAACTGTCTTTTTATGGATTAATTCCATTTCAGCATCTCTTATTTGACTTTTCAATAAATCAAGATGATTATTTATTGAACGAGCTTCTTCAGATGTACCTTTCATTTTACTTGCTTCAGTAGACCATTTGGATATTTCTACAAATCGATTTGTACTTAGCTCAATACGTTTTCCGTTGATTGTAATTCTGGTGTAGATAGGAACTAAACCATTTGCAGCTGCTTTCGCTTTCTTTGCATAAAAGAGAATTGATACTTTTGTTTTCATTGTGGTGACCTTTTTAGTTGTTATTAAATTTAACTTCTATATGACTAATCCACAAGATGTACAGTTTTTAAACTGGTTGTTGAACTGGCTGTAAAGCCTTGTGAATACTAGTCTGAAATAAAAATCGGTTACCCAAAATTTGGATTGTTTAGGGTAACCGATTTTATCCCTTTAGGTTCACGAATGAATGAATATTTTGACTATTTGATAAAAGAAAAAACCCTTAAAATCATACGATTTTAAGGGTTTTAACTCAATTTGCTTTCCACCTGGCGGAGAAAGAGGGATTCGAACCCCCGGACCTGTTACAGTCAACAGTTTTCAAGACTGCCGCATTCGACCGCTCTGCCATTTCTCCAGTAAGTCGCTATCATTTCGTGATTGCGAGTGCAAATATAAGAACCTTTTTTGGTTATGCAAATGTATTTTTATAAAAATTGCACCTTTTTTTTGAGCTTTTTTTTAATCATTTCATTTTCTATGTTTTAGGAGAATAAAAAAAATAAAAAAAATAATTCCAAAAGCTTAATAGTTTACGTATTCTGTAATTTCAAGGCCGTAACCAATCATTCCAACGCGTTTTCCTTGTGCTGTATTGGTAACCAATCGTATTTTTGAAATGTCTAAATCGTGAAGAATTTGAGCTCCAATCCCAAAGTCTTTACTATCTATTTTTATTTTAGGAGCTTTGAGCTCTCCATTGGCTTGTAATTCTTTTAATTCTGCAATTCTACTCAATAGGTTTACGGCTTGCATGTCTTGATTAATAAAAATCACGGCACCTTTTCCTTCATTGTTAATGGTAGTAAACATATCATCCAATTGTTTGTCGGCATTATTGGTTAATGTTCCCAACAAATCGTTATTTACTTGCGAAGAGTTGATTCTTGTTAGGATAGACTCACCAGAATTCCATGTCCCTTTGGTTAAGGCAATATGAACTTGTTTGTTGGTGGTTTGTTGGTAAGCACGGAATCTAAAAGTTCCAAAACGAGTTTGTATATCGAAATCTTCTTTCTTAACAATAAGGCTATCGTGTTGCATTCTATAAGCAACTAATGCTTCAATAGAAACTAATTTCAAATCGAATTTTTTAGCCACTTTAACCAATTGAGGTAAGCGAGCCATGGTTCCGTCTTCGTTCATGATTTCTACAATCACACCAGCCGATTTAAAGCCTGCTAAACGTGCAAAATCAATTGCAGCTTCTGTATGTCCAGTTCTTCTTAATACACCGCCTTGTTTTGCGATAAGTGGAAAGATATGTCCTGGACGAGCTAGGTCGTGTGGTTTTGTATTAGAATCCACCAAAGAAAGAATTGTTTTTGCTCTATCAGAAGCAGAAATTCCTGTAGTTACACCATTTCCTCTTAAGTCCACCGAAACAGTAAAAGCAGTTTCCATAGGATCGGTATTATTGCTCACCATTACATGCAGCCCTAGTTCTTTACAACGACTTTCGGTTAGAGGAGCACAAATTAACCCTCTTCCATGCGTAGCCATAAAGTTGATCATTTCGGGTGTTACTTTTTCGGCTGCTGCCAAAAAATCACCTTCATTCTCTCTGTCTTCATCGTCTACTACAATGATTACTTTACCTTGACGAATGTCTTCAATTGCTTCCTCAATCGTATTGAGTTGTATTTTATCTGCTACCATGTGTAGAATTAGTTTTTAGAAGGGAATAATTTTTTAACCAATTTTTGAAAAGGTTCTGTTATACGATCCATATTGATTATACCAATATCGTTGATGGCTCTGTAAGTTAATAATACAGCCAAAGGTGTTAATATGAATGAGGACATCCATGCTCCAACAAAAGGAGTAAGTCCGTCTTCTTGTGAGATTCTTTTCCCGAAAGTGTTGATGAAATGGAAAGTAATAAAAATCAATACTGCAAATACTATTGGAAGTCCAATACCTCCTTTTCGTATAATGGCTCCTAATGGTGCTCCAATGAAAAACATTAAGAAACAAGCAAAGGCAATTACAAATTTCTCATAAATGACAAATTCGTGACTGTTGATGTTTTTTTGTTTTAATTTTAAATCCGAAAGTGTTCCGTCAATGCTAACCACTGTACTTTGTGTATTGGCCAAAGCATTTTTGTAAACGGTTGCTTTTTCATCATCAGTAAAAGGTGCCAAAGGGTCTTTGGCATTGAACTTTTTGGTTTTCTTTACAGTGTCATTAGTTGGAATAGTGGTAGAAGCTAATGGAATAGTAACTTTCTGATTGATGTTTTCAGAAAAAGATTTGGCTTCCGTGGCTTTGCTTTTTGATAATGAATCGATAGTGTATACAAGTTCTGATACATCTAGCATTCCTTTTGTATTGGCTTCTTTGGTGTCTTCTACGGCGGTAGTGTTTAATTTAGATAAGTCAATATTGATGATGTCTTTTTTAAATGAACTTTTTACAAAAGGCATTTTTTCGCGATCTTCATATTTCTTTGGAGTAACATCTTCATAGTAATAACCATCTTTTAAAACCAATTGCAATAAGTTTGATTCTTCATTGCTAATCAATTCGCCAGTTTTGGCTTTGATGACAGTTTTATTTCCATCACCCATTAATGATTTTTTGTGAATGGTTACACCACTTAAAAAGTTTCCTTTATCCCCCGATTTTTTATTCACTTTGATGTTGTATACACCAACGGTGTTAAATTGTCCTTCGGCAATAGCTAAGGCTGGTTTTACTTGAGCAATATTTCTTCTAAAACTCATGAATTTATACTCAGCGTATGGAATTACATTGTTTGCAAACATAAAAGCAACAATGCTTAATAAAGAGATAAAAACAATTAAAGTACGAAAACATCTTTGTAATGAGATTCCAGATGATTTCATTGCTGCTAATTCATAGTTTTCAGAAAAACTTCCGAAAGTCATAATAGAAGCCAATAAAACCGATAGTGGTAAAACCAAAGGAATAATCCTTGGCATAGAGAAGAGTAAGAATTTAACAATCATTATAAAATCCAAATCTTTACCGGCCAGTTCAGTAATGAATAACCAAACGGTTTGGAGAATAAAGATGAAAAAAAGGATAACAAAAACCGTAGTAAATGTAATCAGAAACGATTTTAATAAATATTTGTCAAGTATCTTCACCTATGTTTAATCTATTTTATTGATGTAGTAATTGGGGTATTTACTCGCCGCAAAGGTAAATTGATTTTTTGATAATGACTGATTAGTTTTAAAAGAATTAACGGTAAGGGTTGTTTTTGTTCCTTTTTTACCAAATTCAATTAAGTTATAAATATGTTTGGTTTGTATGTCGATACCAAGTAAGATTTCTTTTCTTTGGTCTTTTGCATTTGTTGGAACAAGTTTTACATATTGTATTTTTCTTCCTCTAACATCTTGAATGATGTCCATAGTGTATTTGTAACCAGAGTTGAAAAAAGTCAACATTTTTGAAGGAGTAATGGCATTGTCGTCATTTTCATTCAGTTTAGAAATCGTGATTTCTTCGTCTTCAGGAACGATTGTGTATGTTTTTTTACCGTCAAAAAGTTTAGTTACGCCCATAAAATTGAGTACATACATATTTCCTTTTAGGGTAACATTTCCTTTGCTGTCTTGATTGATGTTTTCTTTGGCGTTTTGTAGGCTATATTTAAAATCAATCGTAATGTTATCGTAACTTTTTACCTTGCTGGTTACTTGGTCTAGTAAAGCTTTGGCTTTTTTATCTTGTCCATTAGAGGTGAAAACAGAACAAAACAAGGCAATTAACGTTAAAAAAGACAAAATTGCTTGAGACTTGTTTTTTGATGAAAAAAGAGTTGTGTTTTGAGTGCTAGGTAACATGATTTAATTGTTTAGTTCGTTATTGAAAAATTGATCAAGAGAACTCATATCTTGAATATTTACACTACGTGCTTTACTTCCTTCAAAGGAGCCTACAATTCCAGCAGCTTCTAATTGGTCAATTAGTCGTCCTGCTCTGTTGTATCCTAGTTTGAGTTTGCGTTGTAGTAAAGATGCGGAGCCTTGTTGTGCATTGACAATAATCTCGGCAGCTTCTCTAAATAAGGGGTCTCTTTCGGAAACATCCATATCAAGATTAATGCCACTTTCTTCTCCAACGAACTCTGGAAGCAAATAAGCAGTGGCATAGGCTTTTTGAGAACCTATAAATTCGGTTATTTTTTCTACTTCTGGTGTGTCGATAAAGGCGCATTGTACACGAACCACATCATTGCCATTGGTGTATAACAAATCCCCTCTACCAATCAATTGGTCAGCGCCTTGTGTATCTAAAATGGTTCTAGAGTCAATTTTTGAAGTTACTCTAAAAGCAATACGAGCTGGGAAGTTGGCTTTAATCAAACCTGTAATTACATTCACCGAAGGTCTTTGAGTAGCGATAATTAAATGTATTCCGATAGCACGAGCCAATTGAGCCAAACGCGCAATAGGAACTTCTACTTCTTTACCGGCCGTCATAATTAAGTCTGCAAACTCGTCGACTACCAATACGATGTAAGGTAAAAAACGGTGCCCTAATTCAGGATTTAACTTTCTAGACTTGAACTTTTCGTTATACTCTTTTATGTTGCGCACCATAGCGTCTTTTAGCAACGAATAACGATTGTCCATTTCAACGCAAAGTGAGTTTAATGTAGCAACAACTTTTGCATTATCAGTAATAATGGCGTCTTCGGTATCGGGTAATTTGGCTAAATAATGTCTTTCTATTTTATTAAAAAGGGTAAGCTCTACTTTTTTAGGGTCTACCAAAACGAATTTCACTTCGGCTGGATGTTTTTTGTACAAAAGAGAAGTCAATACGGCATTTAATCCTACCGATTTTCCTTGTCCAGTAGCACCCGCCATTAATAAGTGAGGCATTTTCGCTAAATCGACTACAAAAGTTTCATTAGAAATGGTTTTCCCTAAAGCAATTGGTAATTCCATTTCGGCTTCTTGAAATTTAGCCGAACCAATAACACTTTTCATAGAAACCATAGTAGGATTCTTGTTAGGAACCTCGATACCAATGGTTCCTTTTCCTGGAATTGGTGCAATGATACGAATTCCAAGTGCAGATAAAGACAAGGCTATATCGTCCTCTAAACTCTTGATTTTTGAAATTCTGATTCCTGCTTCTGGAACAATCTCATATAAGGTAACCGATGGTCCAACTGTTGCTTTAATTTGAGCAATTTCTATTTTGTAGTTGCGAAGAGTGTCAACGATTTTGTTTTTGTTTTCTTCTAATTCCTCTTGATTGATGGTGATTCCTCCAGTAGAATATTCTTTTAATAAATCTATTGTTGGGTATTTGTAATGTGATAAATCCAACGTTGGGTCGAATAAACCAAAATCAGAAACCAAGCGTGAAGCAAGATTTTCTTCGATAATGTCTTCTTCGGCTGCTTTTTCAATTACAAAAGCGTCATCGTTGGTCGTAATTACTTCATTTGGAACTGGACTAACTACGGGTTGCGGTTTCAATTGAGGTTCCAAATTAATCTCCGAAGCACTACTAATAGTAGGTTTCAAAGCTTCTTTGTTAATTTCGAATTGTGAACCTGATGTTTTAAGATGAATGGTGTCTTCTAAATCTTCTTCCTCTTCAATGGCAAATTCTTCTAAATTGTAGGCATTCGAAGTTTCTTTCGGAAAAGGATTATTGGCTATTTCATCTTTAATTTCTTCTTTGGTTGAATGAAAGATGTTTTGAATTTTTTCTGGCGAAATTTTTATTTTGAAAATCAAGTAAATCAGAATGCCGAATATCAAGACCAATAAGGTACCTGTTTTACCGATATAATCTTGAAAAAACAAATTAAGTTCATAGCCTACTGTTCCTCCTAATTCCGGTACAGAAGTCGCAAAAAATCCAAATAAAACGGATAGAATTACAATCAAGAATAAGTCCCAAAACCAAATGTTTTTAAGTTTTTTGAGACGTAAATCTAAAAACAAAAACAAACCTGTTAGAAAGAATAATCGAACAAATAGAAAGGAAGCGATTCCAAATCCTTTATAGATTAAGGCATCAGCAAGAAAAGCTCCAATTTTTCCTAGCCAATTTTGTACCACTTCATTTCTATCGGTTATGCTATTGACTGCGCTTTGATCCTCTTGTCCATGCAGGAAAAAGGAAACAAATGCAATTAGTAATCCAATAGAAAATAGTACAAGCAAACTACCTATGATGAGTTTGTTTTGCTTGGATAGTTCCCAGAATTTCACCTTGGGAGTTGCCGTATCGGAAGGAGTTTCAGGAGTGTTTTTTTTACTTGTTTTTGCCATTCTTTTTTTTGAAGTAAGCCTATGTGAATTTTGGAACGTAAATGATTAAACCTATAACTATAGCAGTAATTGCTGCAAAGAAAACAGATCCTGCAGCAATGTCTTTGATAAAACCAATTCTTTGACTGTAATTTGGATGAATAAAGTCGGCTATTTTTTCTACTGCGGTATTTAGTCCTTCAATGCTCATGACTAAGCCAATCGCAAAAGTTTGAAACAACCATTCTGTAGCAGTAATGTTCATTATAAAGCCTAAAATGCTAATAAGTATTCCAATAGAAAACTGAACCATTATGCTATGTTCCGTACTTATTAATTTTATCGCTCCTTTGAAAGCATATGTAACACTTTTTAATCTTCCGGTTACAAAAGAATTGTCTTTTTGAAATTCCATAAATGTATTTATTATAGTGCGGCTAAAGCTGCTTCGTAATTAGGTTCGTTAGCGATTTCAGCTACTTGTTCAGTATGTGTAACCACACCGTTTTCGTCTAAAACAATAATTACTCTAGAGTGCAATCCAGCTAAAGGACCGTCAGTGATTTCTAAACCATTGGTTTTGCCAAAACTACCTTCTTGGAAATCGGATAAATTCACTACGTTTTCTAATCCTTCTGCACCACAAAAACGTTTTTGAGCAAAAGGTAAATCTCTTGAAATACACAAAACGGTAGTGTTCTCTAAAGCACTAGCGCTTTCGTTGAATTTTCTAACAGATGTAGCACAAGTTCCAGTATCGATACTTGGAAAAATATTTAAAACTAATTTTTTACCAGCAAAATCAGCTAATGTAGCTACTGATAAATCATTTTTGATTAGTTTGAAATCTACTAATTTGCTTCCAACTTGAGGAAGTTCGCCTGAAGTGTGAATTGGGTTTCCACCTAATGTTACTGTCGCCATATCGTTGTTTTTTTTGAGTTTCAAAAGTATGAATTTTTTTTAAGAATTGGGTTTCCTAATGCAAGATTTTAGCTCCAACAAAATAGCTTGTGCTTCAGGAATAAAACTTGTTTTTTGACTCTTTTTTGAGGATTGAAATGAAATAACAAAGCCTCAGAAATTGTCTTTGCTATGGCTTTGTGTTTGTATGTGTGCTGTTTCGTATCGTTACGTTTTATACTCTACTACTAAGCTGAAAGGGTATTTACTTCTTTAGGGAATGAAAGAATAAAGGTGCTTCCTTCATTAACTTTTGAATCTATAGCGATAGAAACGCCTATTTTGTTACAAAGATTCTTGATGGTAGTCCAGCCTAATTGCGTACCATAATTCCCAAAACGATCTTTTTTTGCGATGCTGGCTGAATTGTTTAGGAGTGAGGCGGCCTCGGTCTCGCTTAAACCAATTCCGTTATCGCTAATTTTTAGTTGATAGGAGGTAGTTGTTTCATTGAAGCCAAAGGTAATTACAGGAGTGGTGCTGTAATTGTATTTTAATCCATTCGAAACTAGATTCATTACAATTTGAGTCAAAGCTAATGGATCCGTATATATCTGAGCTTTTTCAAAAGTTGACTCTATTTTGAATTCTTTTTTTGGATTTAGGATAGAGTTGGTGGTAGTGATTATTTCATTTATATTAAAATCCTTTTTACTGATGATTTGATTTTCAGAACGATAATAATAAAGCAGTTTAGTAACGTATTCTTTCAGTTGACTAGAGCTTTCAATCATTAAGTCCAGATATTCCGAGCTAGAAAAAGAAGTTTCGTTTTCTTCTCTGAAAAGGGTAATCAATGAAATGATATTGTTTAGCGGCGATTGAATGTCGTGGGATACACGATTGGAGAACTGTTTCAACGCCTCGTATTGTTCGCTTAAAAGTTTGTAATTGTTAAGTAAAGCAACGTTTTTGTGTCTTAATTTAAAAAGGGCTTCTACTTGTTTTGCTAAAATTTGCAACCCCTTTTTTTGGTCATTTGTGAGTTTTTTGCTTTCATAATCAATAACGCACAAGGTGGCTAACGGAATTCCTTTTTCATTCCTGATTGCCACACTAGCATAAAAACCGTTTTCTTCCAAGCCGTTTAATTTGCCTATACCGCTAAACTCTTCGTCTAGCATTAAATTTGGAATCTCTATAAAATCTAAATTTTTGGAGAGCGCCAAGGCACAAAAGGAATACTCTATAGGATTTTCGTTATGGGTAAAACCTATTTTGGATTTGAACCACTGGCGAGTAGTATCAATTAATGTGATAGTAGAAATTGGTGTTTTACAGATTTGAGTAGCCAAAAATGTAATGTTATCGTATTGTTTCTCGTTTGGAGAGTCAAATAATAAATATTCGTTGATGAGTTTGATTTGCTCTAAACTCGGTTTTATGGTATTTGGCATTTTTTTGGAAAAATTTGGCGGTAAATTTACTCAAAACTGATGTAAAACATTGTTTTGAGCCTGATTTTATTAAAAAAAATTAAAGAGTATCGCCTTTCATTTTTTGGAGATATATGCTATATTGCATCAAAATCCAAAATCTGTTTATGGTTGAGCAAAATATTTATAATGAAGACAATATACGTTCTCTCGATTGGAAAGAACACATCCGGATGCGTCCCGGAATGTATATCGGAAAGCTTGGTGACGGTTCTTCGCCGGATGACGGTATTTATATTCTTTTAAAAGAAGTATTAGACAACTGTATTGATGAGTTCGTAATGGGCGCTGGAAAATCTATCGAAGTGACCATTAAAGACAAAACCGTAGCGGTACGTGACTATGGTCGAGGCATTCCTTTAGGGAAGGTAATCGACGTAGTTTCCAAAATGAATACTGGTGGAAAGTACGATTCTTTGGCGTTTAAGAAATCTGTTGGATTGAATGGAGTAGGAACCAAGGCGGTGAACGCTTTATCGACTTATTTTAGAGTAGAATCGGTTCGTGATGAGAAACAAAAAGCAGCAGAATTTTCAGCAGGAAATTTGGTTTTAGAAGAAGATATCATCGAAACCACCAAGCGTAAAGGAACCAAGGTTACGTTTACACCAGATGAAGCCATTTTTAAGAACTATAAATTCAGAAATGAGTATATAGTCAAAATGCTTAAGAACTATTGTTACCTAAATACTGGATTAACGATAATTTATAACGGTGAAAAATATTTTTCTGAAAATGGATTGAAAGATTTATTAGATGAAAATATTGCAGAGGAAGATATGGTTTATCCAATTATTCATCTCAAAGGGGATGATATTGAGATTGCAATGACCCATAGTAAATCGCAATACAGCGAGGAATACCATTCTTTTGTAAACGGTCAAAATACGACGCAAGGTGGAACGCATCTTGTAGCTTTTAGAGAAGCCGTAGTCAAAACCATACGTGAATTTTACAATAAAACCTTCGACCCTTCTGATATTCGTAAATCTATTGTGAGTGCGGTTAGTATCAAGGTGATGGAACCTGTTTTTGAGTCCCAAACCAAAACGAAATTAGGTTCTACGGATATGGGTTCTGAGCCAGGAATGGCATCAGTAAGAACGTTTGTGAATGACTTTGTGAAAAATAAATTAGACAATTTTTTACACAAAAATCCAGAAACAGCCGATTTGTTGCTACGAAAAATTCTGCAAGCCGAGCGCGAGCGTAAAGAATTATCAGGCATTCGAAAATTAGCGAAAGACCGAGCTAAAAAAGCCAGTTTGCACAACAAGAAATTGAGAGATTGTCGCGTGCATTTGCCAGACATCAAAAATCCAAGATATTTAGAAAGTACGTTGTTTATCACCGAGGGAGATTCGGCTTCGGGGTCGATTACCAAATCGCGTGATGTGAATACGCAAGCGGTTTTTAGTTTGCGTGGAAAGCCTTTGAATTCTTATGGAATGAGTAAGAAGATTGTGTATGAAAATGAAGAATTCAATTTGTTGCAAGCGGCCTTGAATATCGAGGAAGATATGGGGGACTTGCGCTACAACAATATAGTAATCGCCACCGATGCCGATGTCGATGGAATGCACATTCGCTTGTTGTTGATTACCTTTTTCTTGCAATTTTTCCCTGAATTAATCAAAGAAGGGCATTTGTATATTTTGCAAACGCCACTTTTTAGAGTTCGAAATAAAAAAGAAACCATTTATTGCTACTCTGATGAAGAGCGCAGGGATGCCATTGAAAAATTAAAACCCAAACCAGAAATTACGCGATTTAAAGGACTAGGGGAAATTTCGCCAGATGAGTTCAAAAATTTCATTGGAGAAACCATCCGATTGGATCCTATTATGATGGATAAAAACACCTCAATTGAGCAATTATTATCGTTTTATATGGGTAAAAACACCCCAGACCGACAAGATTTTATCATCAAAAACTTGAAGGTAGATTTGGACGTGATTGAAAAAGAGTAATATTTTAGAAATGAATAAAAAAACGTTAGTACTCATTATTTTAGCTTTTGCCCTAGGTTTTGGTGGGACATTTTTTATTATCAAAAGTAATGATCATAAAGAATGTGAAATAGTTACCAAAAAAGTAAAAGACAAAACCGGAAATTGGGAGACTACAGAAGAACATACTTGCAAAGAAAAGTATGCTTTTTAGCACTGAAGTAACGATTAAGTAGATTTATAAAGATATAAATGAAAGACGAAGAAGAAGATAACATCCTTCCGAACGAAGACGAAAACAACGACGCCAGTTTTGATGCTAATGATCAAGAGGGTTTCGATGATATATCGACTTCAAGTGGGATGCACCATTTTTACGAAAATAATGCAGACGAGCACGATACCATTACCAAAGTTACAGGAATGTACAAAGATTGGTTTTTGGATTACGCTTCGTATGTGATCTTAGAACGTGCCGTACCCGCAATCGAAGACGGATTCAAGCCGGTGCAGCGCCGTATTATGCATTCGTTAAAAGAATTAGACGACGGTCGCTATAACAAAGTAGCGAATGTGGTGGGACACACTATGCAATACCATCCTCACGGGGATCAGAGTATTGCTGATGCTATGGTGCAAATTGGTCAAAAAGATTTATTGATTGACTGCCAAGGAAACTGGGGGAATATTTTAACAGGCGACGGCGCAGCTGCTTCTCGTTATATTGAGGCGCGTTTGTCTAAATTTGCCTTAGAGGTATTGTATTCTCCTAAAATTACAGATTGGGGTGTATCGTATGACGGTCGTCGTGCAGAACCGAACAATCTTCCCGTGAAGTTTCCGTTGCTTTTGGCACAAGGAGCAGAGGGAATCGCGGTGGGTCTTTCCACCAAAGTGTTGCCTCATAACTTCAATGAGTTAATTGATGCTTCTATAAAAATTCTGAAAGGGAAACCCTTTACTTTATATCCAGATTTTCAAACCGCTGGGATTGCGGATGTATCGAATTACAACGATGGTATGCGTGGCGGACGTGTGCGTGTGCGTGCCAAGATTAGTCAGTTGGACAAAAACACCTTGGTGATTACCCAAATTCCGTTTTCGACCAATACATCTAGTTTGATTGATAGTATTTTGAAAGCCAATGAAAAAGGGAAAATCAAAATCAAGAAAATCGAAGACAATACTGCTGCCGAGGTTGAGATTTTAATCCATCTTTTCCCGGGTGTTTCTCCAGATAAAACCATCGATGCCTTGTTCGCTTTTACCGCTTGCGAAACGTCAGTGGCACCGTTAGGTTGTGTAATCGAAGATAACAAACCGCTTTTTATTGGGGTTTCGGATATGTTGAAAATTTCGACAGACCGTACCGTAGATTTATTGCGTCAAGAACTCGAAATTCAATTAGAGGAATTAAAAAATAAATGGCATTTTGCTACACTTGAAAAGATTTTCATTCGTGAAGAAATGTACATTGACTTCAAATTGTATTCGGACAGAGAAGCGTTGTACAAATACATGTACGATCGTTTTGAGCCTTTCAAAGCGTCCTTTGTGAGAGAAATTAACGATGATGATTTGCAAAAACTAACGCAAATCCCAATGATTCGAATCACGCGTTTTGACTCGGATAAAGCCGATGATTTCATTGCGAAATTAGAGGACGAAATGAAGGAAGTACAACATCATTTGGATCACATCATCGATTTTGCGATAGCTTATTTTGCCAAACTTAAAGAAAAATACGGTAAAGGAAGAGAACGCCAAACCGAACTCCGCATTTTTGATGACATCGAAGCTACCAAAGTGGTTTTGCGTAATACCAAATTATACGTCAATCGCGAAGAAGGATTTGTGGGAACTAGCTTGAAAAAAGATGAATATGTGGTGGATTGCTCTGATATCGATGATGTAATTGTTTTTCTTCGTAATGGAACGATGATGATTACCAAAGTCGATGCTAAGACATTTGTTGGTAAAGACATTATTCACGTTGCCATTTTTGACAAAGGCGATAAACGCACGATTTACAATTTGATTTATCGTGATGGAAAATCCGGTCCGTCTTACATTAAACGATTCAATGTTTCAGGTGTTACTAGAGATAAAGCCTACGATTTAACCAATGGAGCTGCGGGTTCTCAAATTCTTTATTTTTCTTGCAATCCAAATGGTGAAGCAGAGGTAATTAATATCATCCTACGTCAAGTTGGTAGTATCAAAAAACTCAAATTTGATATTGATTTCGCCAAATTAGCCATCAAAGGAAGAGCCTCTAAAGGGAATTTGGTCACCAAATATCCAATTAAGAAAATCGAACTAAAAGAGAAAGGAATTTCTACCTTATTGCCTAGAAAAGTTTGGTTTGACGATACCGTGCAGCGATTGAATGTGGATGGAAGAGGAGAGTTGTTAGGTGAATTTAGACCAAGCGACAAGATATTAGTCATTTCTCAGACTGGAAAACTCAAAGTTATTATTCCAGAGCTGTCTACTCATTTTGATGAGGATATGATCGTTTTAGAAAAATGGAATCCTAAAAAACCGATTTCGGCTATCTATTATGATGGTGAAAAAGAGCGTTATTATATCAAGCGCTTCTTGGTTGAAGTGGAGAATAAAGAAGAATCGTTTATATCCGAGCATCCAAATTCACGTTTAGAAATTGTAGCTACCGATTATCGCCCTGTAGCCGAATTGATTTTTGCTAAAGTAAAAGGTGTTCAAAAAGAAAATCAAGTGGTAGACATCGAGAGTTTTATTGCGGTAAAAGGCTTTAAAGCTTTAGGAAACCAATTGACAACCGATAAGTTAAAACAAGTGAATTTGCTTGAGCCTTTGCCTTATGAAGAGCCAGAAGAAGAGCAACCCGAACCGACTGAAAGTATAGAAGACGCCATTGATGATTCTTCTATTCAATTAGAAGACGATGGGCAAGTCACTTTATCTTTAGAATAATTCAAAAACCGTTTCCAACTTCAAAAGGAAACGGTTTTTTTAAAACCTGATTTTTATCGTATTTTATATTTTGGATTTGGTTTATTTTTACATAAAAAACAAAAACCAATTCAATTCTTATGAAATTATTTCCTTCCGACATAGAAATTGCTCAAAAAAGCAAGATTTCTTCAATAAAAGACGTTGCGCAAAAGCTACACATAAATGAAGATGATTTGGAGTTGTATGGAAAATATAAAGCCAAATTGCCCTTGCATTTGCAGCAGCAAGAACCTAAAGGAAAATTAATTTTGGTTTCGGCTATGTCGCCAACCAAATACGGCGAAGGCAAAACGACTATGACTATAGGTTTGACTGATGGATTGAATAGTATTGGTAAAAAAGCCATTGCGGTTTTACGAGAACCTTCTTTGGGGCCTGTTTTTGGTTTGAAAGGTGGAGCAGCTGGCGGAGGCTATGCTCAAGTATTGCCAATGGAGGATATTAATCTTCATTTTACAGGTGATTTTTCTGCGATTGAAAAGGCCAATAATTTACTTTCTGCTATCATTGATAATCATTTGCAATACCCTGAAGCCCATTTGCAGTTAGACCCGAAAGCCATTGTTTGGAAACGCGTTATGGATATGAATGACCGTGTGTTGCGTCAGATAATTATTGGTGTCGGAGCCAAAGGAAACGGAATGATGCGTGAGGAAAATTTCAACATTACACCTGCCTCTGAAATTATGGCTATTTTATGTTTGGCCAAAGACATTGCTGATTTGAAAAAACGCATAGGAAATATTTATGTGGGAAAAACGGTAGAAGGTACTCCTGTTTTTGCTAAAGATTTGAAAGTCGTAGGAGCAATGGCTGCCTTGCTGAAAGATGCTATCAAACCTAATTTGGTGCAAACTATCGAAGGAAATCCTGCTATCATTCACGGAGGGCCTTTCGCGAGTATTGCGCAAGGAACCAATTCTGTGATTGCTACCAAAATGGGATTGTCTTTGGGCGACTATGTTGTTACCGAGGCTGGCTTTGGTGCCGATTTGGGAGCCGAGAAATTTTTGCATATCAAGTGTGAACAATCCAGATTGCGACCTGATGCAGTGGTTTTAGTAGCGACATTAAAAGCCATCAAGCATCACGCAGGCTTAACAGCAGAAGAATGTAAAGAATCTAACGTTAATGCCATAAATAAAGGCTTTTGTAATTTAGAAAAGCACATAGAAAATATTCAAAAGTTTGGCTTACAACCAGTGGTTTGTATCAATGCTTTTCCATCGGATACACAAGAAGAATATGACGTACTTATTGAGTTGTGTGCCCAAAAAGGGGTAAAAGCAGTTGTGAGCACCGCATTTGCGGATGGAGGCAAAGGAGCCGAAAAACTGGCTCAAGCGATTGTAGAGCAAGTAGCTACTGCAAGTGCCAATTACCAGCCATTATATCTAAACACCGCATCTATTGAATCGAAAATCGAAACGATTGCCACGACAATTTATGGTGCAGATGAGGTCGTTTATTCGGCTTTGGCCAACAAACAATTGCAAAGCATTAAGGAATTAGGCTTTGAGCATTTTTCAATTTGTATGGTCAAAACGCCAGCTAGCTTTTCTGATGATGAAAAAATGATTGGTAGACCCACTGGTTTTACTGTTACTGTACGTGAATTTGAATTTGCCAGTGGCGCTGGTTTTATTATTCCATTGCTAGGTGATGTGATGCGTATGCCAGGCTTACCCAAACTCCCGAATGCTACCCGAATTGATATTGATGATAATGGCGTGATTTCGGGATTGTCATAAACTATATGATATAAATATGCCATCTCGTGAGATGGCATATTCTATTGTTTTTGTAATATCCTTGTAACAAACGCATTATGTTTTGCCTAATTGGCTTTATTTCTTTGCTTTTTTTACATCTTTTGATGGCTTTGATGAGTACGGCTGGATTATTACCTATGGCTACCATTACATCGTGTTTGGAGAGAATACCAACTGCTTTGGTATTAGGAGTTCCGTCTTTAGTCAAACATAAATAGCTAATGTTGCTTTTTATCATAGCCATTTGCGCTTGCGTGATTGTCATTTTTTTGGGATACGTAATCACAGGGCTATTCATTATTGAGGCCGCTTGAGCAGTAATAGGAAAGGCGCCTGTTACGATTTTATTGCGTAAATCTTTATCGGTTACAATGCCAATAGGGAGTTCGTTTTCAACTACTAAAATAGCGCCCACATTTTTTTTGGTCATCATCTCGGCAATGCTATTTGCTGGTGTTGAGGGCGTACAAGTAATGATTTTTTTGGAGTATTTGACAGGTTGAAAATCCAAAAGTTTTTGGCTACTGCCCAAAATTTCTTCATTGACTACTTCGCCATAAAGTTTACCGCGATGGCTTTCAGAATAAGGATTCTCGGTATTTGAGGCAAAACTTTCTATCAAAAAATTGGCTACATCTTTGTTCTTTAAAGCATAAGGCTTGAACAAGTCACTTGGAATAGCATAGAGGATGCTTTCTTCGTGAGCACGAGCTTCCATTTTATAATTTTCGTGCGTAATGAGAGGTCTTAAACCGATGAGGTCACCTTCATCTGAAATATTGATGATTTCGTTTTTGCTTCCTTTTTTCAAGGCAACAGCGCCTTTATGGATGACATAAAATGAATCATGTGCGGCTTCATTTTCTTCAAAAACAATGCTGTCTTTTTCTTTATAAATAATTGAAACTTCTTCAGATAGGGTGTTGATTTCTCTTAAGTTTAAAAAACTAAAAGGGGGATAATTTTTTAAAAAATCGGCGACTCTTTGTGAAATGGTATTTTTCATTATAACTGTTTTACTGCTATTTTTCTTTTTTTGTAATGTACTAAAAAGAAGCATTTCGGCATAAAAAAAGCCTCCAGTTTTGGAAGCTTATTTTTAGAATTATTTCTTTTTGGTTTTCATATTCAATATTTCGACGAATAGAGAAAATGAAATGGCAAAGTACAAATAGCCTTTAGGTACTGGCGTGACGTGACTTCCGAAGATTAATGCATTGGATAAATGCGCACTTTCTGTCAATAGCATAAAGCCAATCAAAATCAAAAAGGATAATCCTAATATTTGAATAGAAGGATGTTTGTTTACAAAATTACCTACCGGAACAGCAAATTGCATCATAATGAAAACGGATACAATTACAGCAGTTATCATGATGTAAATCGCTCCAGAAACGCCATTGGTCATTCCAACTGCAGTAAGAATACTGTCGAAAGAAAAAACCAAATCAATCATAATAATTTGTAGAATGACACTTTGGAAAGATTTGGTTGCTGCTTTGCCGAGTTCTTTTTCTTCATGTCCTCTTTCATCTACTTTTTCACGAATTTCGTTGGTGCTTTTATAAATAAGGAACAATCCTCCTAACAATAAAATAATACTTTGCCCAGTAATGCCCGCTTGTAACCATCCCCAGTCGATGGTAAGCCAAGGTTTTTTCATCTGAATCAACAAATTGATTCCGAACAGCAAGGCGATTCGCATGAACATGGCCAAAAACATTCCGATTTTGGTAGCTTTTTTACGTTTTTCTTCAGGTAACTTTCCTGTGGCAATAGAAATAAAAATAATGTTGTCTATCCCTAAAACAATTTCTAGAAAAGTTAGGGTCAATAAGGCAATCCATGCATCAGGATTCAGAAATACTTCCATTTTTGGCTAATTTAAGTTTGTGATTTGAGTTTAGTTTAAATTTTTGTAACTGTACCTGTTTGTTTGACATCTGAACCTACCATTCCGAATTCAAAGGTATAGGAATTAGCTGTTGTGGTCAGAATCTTCATTTGTATGGCTTTTTCTTCCGCCATATTTTTTGGATGTTTTTTTTGTAAAATATACTCGCAATCGTTGACCCAACGAATGGTGGCTGTATCGGTTTTTCCTTCAAAAGTCTCAATTTCGATGCTGTCCTTGCGTTCAAAAACAGTTGTTTTTTTGACGCCATTGACTTCGTATTCAAATTTGAATTTTCCGGTTTTAAAATCGGAGCATTTTCGTTCTACATTATAGCAGGAAAACAATAGTAAAAAAGGCAAGAGGTAAATTGTTTTTTTCATATTTTGTTTTATTCAATTTTAATATCGTATTTATCCAAAAGACCTACGATTCCTTGTGTAGTAAATTTAGCTTTTTTCATCGGATTGAATTCGGGGTCAATACTGTAATTGTATGCGGTTCTAAAATCGGTTCCTGCCAATTGGGTATCATTAAAAATCGCACGGTCAAGATTGCAATTATCAAACACACTATTGTTCAGTTGTGTCCCAATGAAAGTTACTTCTTTAAGCGAACACCCTGAAAATTGGGTTTTCGGCATTTTTTTATTGGCAAAAGACGCGTAATCCAACACGCTATCTTGAAAACCCACATCGAATAAAAAATCGTCACATCCTTGAAATTGAATGCCCAAGAGTTTACAGTTTTTGAAACGAACGGTTTTTAAACTACTGCCAGCAAGTTGTACCATAGATAAATTGCAGTCTATAAACTCGCAATCCATAAAGGTGTTGTTGCATAAATCACTATTGGAGAAATCACAGTTTTTAAACACGCAATCTTCAAACTCGCGATGGTTTATTTTTTTATCAACAGCGATGATTTTTTCGAAGGTTTTTTGAACGTTAATTAGGTTTTCCATTAGTCGTTAAATAAAGCTTTCATAATCCATCTAAGGCCTGTAAAGATTAAGTACATCGATGCCAAACAAGCAATGATTCCTATGCCGAGCACCAAATAATGCCAATTCGTATGTTGGTTCATAAAGGCGTTATAAATGATAGACGGGCCAAGGAAGAGTAGAGGTAAAGCTCCCGATAAATATTTGATTCCTTTGGATAAAAAGTCTTTGTTGGTTGCCATTTAAAGTTAGAGGTTAGAAGTTAGAGGTTAGAAGTGAAAGATGAAAAGTTAGAAGTTGTCTACCGCTTTTCGAACGCTTCCGTATTTGGCCAATAATTCGGATGCTTTTTCGTAAGAAACAGGAATTTCTCCCATAATCATTTTAACGCCACGGTCTACCAACTTGGCGTTACTCAATTGCATATCGACCATTTTGTTGCCTTTTACTTTGCCTAGCTGAATCATAGTAGCTGTCGAAATCATATTGAGAACTAATTTTTGTGCGGTACCTGCTTTCATTCTCGAACTTCCTGTTACAAATTCTGGACCTACAATGACTTCGATTGGGAATTTTGCAGTTTGCGACAAAGGACTTCCTGCATTGCAAGAAATACTTCCAGTACTGATTTGTTTCTCGTTGCAGGCTTTTAAACCGCCAATTACATAAGGAGTTGTTCCAGAAGCGGCAATACCTATGACCACATCGTTTTCATTGATGTCGAATTGTTGTAAATCTTTCCAAGCTTGTTCCGCGTCATCTTCGGCATTTTCTACAGCTCTGCGGATGGCTTTATCTCCACCAGCGATGATGCCTACAACTAAATCAAAAGGAACTCCAAAAGTAGGTGGACATTCCGATGCGTCGACCACACCTAATCGTCCAGAAGTCCCAGCTCCAATATAAAAAAGGCGTCCTCCTAGTTTCATTTTGGTTACAATTTCGTTTACCAAGGTTTCGATTTGAGGTAAGGCTTTTGCAACTGCTAAAGGAACTGTTTGGTCTTCTTGATTGATATTGTGTAGCAATTCCTGAACCGACATTTTTTCTAAATGTTCGTATTTTGAGGATTGTTCGGTGGTTTTAGTGAAGGTCATAATGAAATAAAACTTTTTCTTGTAAAAATAGGAATTTATCAGATACCATTTTCTTTTGCGTGAGGGATTACTTCACACACATTTATTTACGTAGGTGTTCAGTGAATTTATCTGCAGCTGGCTACTGAAGTAGCGCGTAAAGCACGCCCAAATTGTCTTTTAAATGAAAAAAGCTAGTGCGATTCCTAGAATAATCATCGATACTTTGGCTACGTTGAATTTGTGTCCTTCGCTACTTTCGAAAATGATGGTAGAGGAGATGTGAAACAAAATCCCGATAACGATGGCGGTGATTTCGGTGGTGTATTCTTGTAATCCAGGAATATAATTGGATGCCAAAGTACCCAAAGGGGTCATCATGGCAAAAGTAATCATGAACGCAAAAATGGCTTTTTTGTTGAGTTGTGCTTGTACAAAAAAGGTAGTCAAGATGATGGCTATTGGCAGGTGGTGAATAGCAATTCCGATGGCCAAATCATGGTGGTGTCCAACAGGAAATCCTTCTAATAAAGCATGAATACAAAGGCTTATAAATAATAACCAAGGAATGTGTGTTATGGTTTGATGACCGTGAACGTGTCCGTGTTCAGCACCTTTAGAAAAGAATTCTAATATGATTTGAAACAAAATACCCAACATAATATAGAGACCAATAGTGGTGTTTTTGGTTTCGTAGACCTCTGGTAATAAACTGATCACTGTAACGGATAGCAAAAATGAACCGCTAAAAGCCAAAAGAAGTTTCAGATTGGATTTCTTTTTGGGCTGGATCACTAATGCCAAGATATACCCGAGGATTACAGCAATTAAAGGCAAGAGGTAATTCATTATTTTTATTTTAATGGGTTTAGAAAATATTGAAATCTTAAGGTTGAAGTTATGGATTTCAAGAAAATTATTTAAAAATCATAATTAAACGTTCACTATCGGTTTTGTGGAATTTTTTAAGCTTGTAATCGCCGAAAATATCCAACAAATAAATTCCAGCTTCGTCCATTAGCTCTTGAAAATCTTGTAAACTAAAAGCTCTTACTTTTTCGGTGAAATGATAGTTTTGCCCTTGGTCTTGAAAGCTGATTTCTTTGTAAATATGTCCTTCTTTTACATATCTTTTGATGTGAAAATCGATTTGGTCTACCGTTTTAACTTCTTCGGGAACTAGGGTCTCTATGACTTGATTCACATTCATAAAATCAATCACAGCAAATCCTGTTTCGGATAGACTGTCTTTGATAGCTATTAAAGTTTTCAGGTTATCGGCTTCGTCTTCAAAATAGCCAAAACTGGTAAATAGATTGAAAATAGCGTCAAATTTTTCTTCAAAAGGTTCACGCATATCGTGCACTTTGAAGGATAAATGAGTGTTGCTGTTTTTATTTGCCTCAGCAATGCTGTTTTCAGACAAATCGGCTCCCAAGACAGTATATCCTAGTTGACTCAAATAAATCGCGTGACGGCCTTTGCCACAGGCCAAATCTAAGACTTTTGCTTTATCAGGTAAGTTGAGATATTGCGTCAAATTATCCATAAAAATTTGCGCCTCACGGTAGTTGCGCTCTTTGTAAAGGATATGATAGTAAGGAGTGTCAAACCAAGAGGTAAACCAATTTTTGGTGGAAGGCTCTTGGTGGTTTATAGTGGGTTTGTGGTCTTCAGACATTTATTCGTTTTCATTTAATTTAAGTCCGGCAAATTTAGTGTATTTTTGCAGAAAATATACTATTTCAAACCGTTTGGAGTTTGGAATTTAATACTTGGAATATAGCATACGATGGAGAATTTTAAAATGATAGCCAAAACCTTTTTTGGTTTTGAAGAAATATTGGCCAAAGAGTTACGCCAATTGGGCGCGCAAGAGGTTGAGCAAGGCATACGAATGGTAAGTTTTAAAGGTGATAAAGGATTTATGTACAAGGCCAATTTGTCTTTGCGTACCGCATTAAAGGTGTTAAAGCCAATTTATTCTTTTAGAGCCACCAATGAAGCAGCTTTGTATAAAGGTATTGCAAGTGTCAATTGGTCAAAATACCTTAATGCCAATCAAACGTTTGTGATTGATGCAACGGTGCATTCAGATCATTTTAACCACTCGGAGTTTGTCTCTCAAAAATGTAAAGACGCGATTGTGGATCAGTTTAGAGAACGCACAGGGCAACGTCCAAGCATTGACAAAGCTTTTCCTGATTTACGAATCAATGTTCATATTGGCAAAGACCAAGTTTCGGTGGCATTAGATACTTCTGGAAATTCGTTACATCAACGTGGTTATAGAACAGCTACGAATATTGCTCCTATCAATGAAGTTTTGGCCGCGGGAATTTTATTATTATCAGGTTGGGAAGGGCAAGGTCACTTTTTGGATCCGATGTGTGGTTCAGGAACATTCTTGGCCGAAGCCGCAATGATTGCTTGTAATATTCCTGCTAACATTAACCGAAAAGAATTTGCTTTTGAAAAATGGAAGGATTGGGATAATGATTTGTTCGACCAAATTATGGACAGTTTGCTGAAAAAAGTAAAAGAGTTTCATTACACTATAACAGGCTATGACAAGGCGCCAAGTGCGGTTCAGAAAGCCAAAGACAACATCAAGAATGCCAATTTAGACGAATACGTAAAGGTTGTTGAAGAAAACTTTTTTGATACAGAGAAAACCACTGAAGGCAAATTACATATGGTTTTCAATCCACCGTATGACGAGCGATTGGATATTCATATGGAAGAATTTTATAAAAACATTGGCGATACTTTGAAGAAAAATTATCCTGGCACCAATGCTTGGTTTATTACCGCGAACTTAGATGCTTTGAAATTTGTCGGTTTAAAACCTTCCCGAAAAATCAAATTGTTTAATGCTAGTTTAGAAGCACGTTTGGTGAAATACGAAATGTACGAAGGAAGTAAAAGAACCAAGTTTCAGACCGAAAATAAAGAGTAAATTTTAATTTAATTTTTTCAATATGACGAAATTACAAGTACGAGCATTTCTATACCAATTGGGCTGTTTTGCCATTTTGTTTGTTGGTTTTCGCTATTTAGTAGCAACTTATACAGGTTTGACAGGTTTTTGGATTCCGTTAACCGCATTTGTTTTGGGTACAATATTGGCACCTAAATTTCAAGCAGCCAAAACCAAAGACGGCGAAAAACTATTTATGTCTTGGATTTTTCTTAAAGGAGTTCGAATCGTAGGGTAATAGATTTTCAGTTATAGGACTGATTACTCATTTCAAGCATAAAAAAAAGCGTTTTTACAAATCGTAAAAACGCTTTTTTTATGGAAAATACCTTCTATTTCTTCGGTTTTTTTTCTTCCTTTTTTGCTTTTTCAGCAGGAAGTACTTTTTTCTTGTATAGCGGAACAAAGTAGGAAACGGTGTAGTTAAAACCTACCCCAAAATCACCATTATACGTTCGGTTAAAACCAGGAATGTACAAATTATCAAATCCACTTGGCGTTTTGTTGGTAATTAATCGGTTCAATCGCAAACTGAAACCCACAAAAACGTTGTTGAATACTTTGGCTTTTACGCCCGCCACAACTTCTACCCAAGTAGCCGTTAAACCACTGTAATTTTTTCCTGCAACCACAACAGGAACTTCTCCCCAATACGGATTAGGATTGTAGATTTTGTAGCTGTTCAATTCTTGGCTAAAGCTCGAAAAACCAGCGCGCATCCCAATCGAGATGATGTTTTCCATATCCAACCAGTTTTCGTAAGCGTTATAATCGAATCCTGCTTTTAGGTAAGAACCTTTGGCAGTCGATGTCAAACGGTCGTCTTCGGTGGTTTTGTTTTCAGTACCCAATTCGGCAGCCAAAAAATATTTTTTCGTTATGCGGTAATCTCCCACCAACTCAATTCCTTTATAGTTACTGTCGTACAAACCTCTGGTCAGTTTGTACAAATCAGCACCTACTCTTAGACCATAGCGATTGAATTTTGGAGGAACAACGGTGTCCTTTTTTTGGGTTGGTAACTTTTCTAATTCTTGCTTGGGTTTTGCAGGAAGTATATTGTTTGCTTTAAGAGGTGTAGTAGTCGAAGTCGTTTCTTGTGCTTGAACTGTAAACAAAGAAAAGAGCAGGCAGCCACTAAAAAAAGATAGAAAGGTGTGTTTCATTTTCGTTGTTTATGTTAGTTTTTTGCAATTGAACTTCTTTCATCCACTTGGTGTCAGAAGCTGGTCCATCCGAATGAACAAATGGAGGGTTAGCATTCATTTCGAACAAGGTTTTGAAACCACAAGCTCTAGACACATAGACTTCGCTGGTGGTGTAATTGAATTGGATTACATCCGTATTAACCAAAGCAGCATTAGTACTACCAGAATTTAGTATAAAACTAAAAGTAGTTGTAGCAGCATTGGTTTTCAGTGGAATCGAAATTTTTGAAGTATTCGCCAAGAATTTTGATTCTCCAGAAGCCGAAGCATTAAAAATCACACCATCGGTCATTCCTTCGCCTATTACTTTCAAATTCGTCACGCTTTTTTCAACCGTTGGATTGTTGATATCGAAGAATTTAATCACCATTCTAGGTGTAGTAGGCGTATTGGCATCGCATATATCATCTTTCTCACAACCTGAAAAAGAGAAACAAAACACCAACAGTAAAAGCGTTATTTTTTTCATTTAAAACTATTTATTTATACGGATAAATCATTCTATGGTTTAAAAATCCAACCGCAAAGTACACAAGTTATTTTACTTTTTGAATCTGTGAAAATCTGTGCAATCTGTGTCAACATTTAACTGTAAAGCACACAAAGAAAAAACTTATATGCCCTTCAATGCCTTATATGGTTTAAAAAATACACAAACCATTAAAAAAAACTTCAATGACTTATATGTTTATAAAAATTAACCACAAACCTTATATGCCCTTCAATACCTTATATGGTTTCAAATCTCACAAACCATTAAAAAGATACTTCAATGACTTATATGTTTATAAAAATTAACCACAAACCTTATATGCCCTTCAATACCTTATATGGTTTCAAATCTCACAAACCATTAAAAAGATACTTCAATGACTTATATGTTTA
>ERZ650300.414-NODE-414-length-25590-cov-10.804151_pt1 | contig 25590 bp, 23 predicted proteins | sample MGYA00376236_ERZ650300 | MGnify/ENA primary metagenome ERZ650300 (study PRJEB26733, sample SAMN07839303) | wastewater metagenome | biome: urban; feature: wastewater treatment plant; material: waste water | place: USA: North Carolina | collected 2016-04-28 ...
TAAAAGTTTTAGATATAAAAATAGGAGCTAGAGCTTCAAGTGTAGATTATTTTCCAATGGTTGGGAAATTAGTTGATTCAAAAAAGAGCTTTGAAAAATATCCTCACTTAAAAAATGGTTTTCAAATAAAAAATGAAAATTTAGAGATGATTGATAATCTTTATATCTTAAATGGAGTTGGAGGAAGAGGTTTTGTCTTATCTCTTTATTTGGCAAATGAGTTGGTGGAAAATATTTCTTTAAACAAAGAATTAGAAGAAGAAATAACAAATTTTAGATTATTCAAAAGATGGGCTAAAAAACAAAAATAGATAATAAATTTAGGAAAAATAATGTTAAAAAATAGTTTAAAAGTAGTGATATTAGGAGTTATAGGATTCGCATTTTTAGTATATTTTACTATGCCAAATAATCCAAATAGTACAAAAGAAATAAGTGCTCAAAATATTTTAAATATAGATTCTATTCCAAAATATTTTGAGGTTGTTGGAAATAATTCATATGTAAAATTTGATTCAATTTTTGAAAAAGGAGTTGAAAAATATTTAATAGTTTTAAACCATGACAGTTTAGCTTTATTTAAAGATTTATATAAATATACAGATAAAAACATAGTTTTAGTTGCAAATATATCAAATACTCCTTGGTTTATAAAACAACTGGCTGTTAATGGAAAATTAGAAGAGATGTATAAAGAATCAAAAATTCCCCTAATAAATGATTCCAATGGTGCTTTTATGAATAGTTTAGCTTTGAATGATAATACACAAAATAAATATATTATTTTTAAATTAAAAAGCGATGGAAATATTGAAAAATTAAAAGAGGGTTTTGTTGAATTAAATATTTTAGAAAAAGGTATTTCAGCTGAGGATTCTAAAAAAAGCTTAGAAGAAATCATAAAAATATTTTAATATATGACAAGAATAGTTTTATTATTATTTTTGATTCAATCATTACTTAATTCTTCTGAATCAAAAACAGAAAATATTTTAGATGAAATAAAAAATATTTCTTTTTTTAAAAGTAATGATGATAAAAATAAAAGACCCGTAGATAATATTTTAAGAAATGATCCAACTCGTAATATCACACTATATGAACAACTAATAATAGAGGTTGATTCTTCAAAAAATATCATGTTTTTAAAAGCTAAACTTGATAATAAAATTAGAACTATTCAAACATATATTGTCTCAACGGGAAAAAAAGATATAAAAAAACCAACAGGTGAGGGTAGTGTAACTTCTATAACATTAAATCCATTTTGGTATCCAACTCAAGAAACAATTGAACTTTTTAAGAAAAGAGGAATTGATTTACCAACAATTGTTCCTCCTGGTAATAAATACAATTATATGGGTTTAGCAAAAATAAATCTTTCTCATGTAGTAGATGGGAAAAATACATTCAGAATCCATGGTACTATCAATGAATCTACAATCGGAACAAATGAATCAAGTGGATGTATTAGAATGAAAAATAGTGAAGTAATACAACTAGCTAAATTGTTAAAAGAATTTAGTGATTCAAGAAATATTGATAATATTAAAGTGTTTCTAAAATAATCATTTTAGTTCTTAAATAGAAGTAAAAAAATTTATTTGCTTATTTTTATTTTTATTTTTATTTATAAGTGGTTATAATTTTGCACAAATTTTTTTCTAAATTGACGGGGAGTTAAATTTATAAAAAAAAATTAAAATTTGGAGGGTATATGCCTATTACTTTAACCGATGATATTTATCAAACAAATCTTATCGTTATAGCTATTTTAATAGCGGTCGTTCTTCTTACTTTTAGAAGAGCTAAGCATACAGATTTATTTCCTATTTCTGTTACTCAAGAATTGAAAGGTTTAGGAATTTTAACAGTTGTTTTTGCACATTTTGCTTATATGCTAGTAACAAATGCTGATTTTCTTTTTCCTCTTTCTATAATTGCTGGAGTTGGTGTTGATTTATTTCTTTTTATGTCTGGATATGGTTTAACGGTTGGTATGCTAAAAAAACCACTACCAATTTTAGAATTTTATAAAAGAAGGGTAATTAAAATATTTATTCCTTTTTGGGTAGCTATTATTATTATATTTGCTGCAAATGCAATATTCTTAGATGTTACTTATCCTGCATCATATATGATTAGATCTATGCTTGGTTGGTTCCCAACTGCTATTGGTTTTGATGATGTAAATTCACCATTTTGGTATATTACTTGGATGATGATGTTTTATATTCTTTTCCCACTTGTATTTAGTACAAAAAGACCTTGGTTAAGTGCGATTATTTTGTCTGTAATTGCAACTTTAATTGGTGTATATAATCCTTTAGATATGGGTGACAACTGGCTTCATAGATTACATACAGTTGCTTTCTCTTTAGGTATTGTTTTTGCATGGTTATTGTTTGAAACTAAAGATAAAGAAAATAAACTAGTAAAAGTTTTAAAACATTTTAGAAATGAAACAAAAGTTATACCTACAGTTGTAATTGTAATAATGTTAGCTGTTGTTGTTTACATGTCTTTACATACAACATCAAGTTCTTGGCCAACATTAACTGCAATTTTAGGTAAAGGATTCTTTGTTGATCAATTAACTTCTTTAATCATAATGTTTGCATTTATTGTAATTTTCTCTCTTAAAAAGTTTGATAATAAATTCTTTGCAATATATGGACTTTATTCATTTGAAGTATATTTAATACATTGGCCATTAATTGGAAGATATGATATATTCTTTAATATTTTACCTGCATGGGCAGCTGTTGTTGCTTGGATAATTTCATTTATTGTGATAAGTTGGTTATTACAAAAAATTACTACACCACTTGGTGCATTAGTAGATAAATTATTGGCTCCTAAAAACTAAGCTTTTATAAATTTAAGTGTGGAAATTTTTTCCATACTTAAAAATCTGTATATTTTCTAACCCTAACTTTATCATAAAGTAATCAACTTATTTGAAAATAAATTAAAATATGCTAGAATATATATTATACATTTAAACTATTGAGAAAAATAATAAATAAGGTTTTTCAAAAGATATTTAAAAAATATATTTAAATAGGATGGAATTGTGAACTTAATCGAAAGAATAAAACCTTTAGTTGAAGAAATAGCATTTAAGCAAGTGCAACTTGATGAGCCTTTATATACTTCAAATTTAATTGATAGTATGGGAACAGTTGATTTAGCAATGATGCTAGAGGAAGAATTTAATATAAAAATTGATACTAGAGATATTATAGAGAGTAATTTTGATAGTTTAGATAAATTAGCAAAATATATACAAAGTAGGTTGAGTGAATAAATTTTTTGTAAATATAGCTTCTTTTATATTTGCATTATTATTTGTTATTATTTGTTATTATATTTCTAAAGATGAAATATTAAACTATTATGCCAAACCTTTACAAGATTCATTAAAAAAGACTTTTAGTTTACAAGATGATTTAGAAAATGGGAAAATAGTTGTATTTGGTTCTTCTGAATTATCAATAGGTAATCCAAAGTATTTACCACAAAATTTTTTTAATAATGATTTAAATATTCCATTAAGAGTCCAAGGGAATGAAGGGCATCAAACTTTTGCAATTTTATCACAACTTGCAACTTATGATAATGATACACTCAAAGAAAATGCAAGGATAGTTATACTTGTATCTCCAAGTTGGTTTACAGGAACAAATGATAATGGGACTAAAATATCAAAATTTTTGGAGTTTATGTATCCAGGAATGATGAATAAACTATATTTTCAAAGTAGTGTAGATGATAGTTTTAAAATATTAATAAATAATTATGTGAAAAAAAATCTTAATTATATTAAAGACCCAAGTTATATATATAAATTTTCGTTTAATGAATTAGAAGAAGACGAAACTTTCTTGGATAAAATTTCAAAAAAAGCTATTATGGGAATTTTTGATGATAAGGGTATGAAACCTCAAATTATAACTTATGAAAATCCTAATATTGATTATGAAAAATTAAAAACTGAAGCAAAACAAACTTCAAGTTCGACATCAACAAATAATTCATATGGGATTTCAGATAATTATTTTACAAAATATGTTGAGCCTTCTATTAAAAATGGTGATTTTCCATATACAATCATTGTACCTCAAGAGTTAGATAAAAATCAAGAATATCAGGATTTTTTATCTTTACTTGAATTATTAAAAGATTATAAAATTAAGCCATTATTTATTGCTCAAGATTTAAATCCTTATGTATTTGTTAAAAATAGAGAAACTATGAATAGTATTATGTCTACAATAAAATCAAAAGTTGAAGAAAAAGGCTATGAATATTTTGATATGTGGTCATATAGCATAAAAGATTATGAATTAGGAAGTTTAACAGATATTGTTCATCCAGGAGAAGTAGGTTGGGTTGAAATCAATCAAAAAATTATAGAATATTTTATGCCAAAAGAGATTAAACAAGATAATAAAGAAGAAGAAGGGCAATAGATGAAATATTTCTTTAAAAGTTTTTTAATATATTTATTGTTAATTATTGGTTTTTTATACATTGTGGTTGATAAGAATATAAATGATTTAAGTGGACAAGAAGTTGAATCAACTGTAAATTTCGTATATGAGGCATTTTAATGGAAAATATTTTACCTTTTTCTGGAATTAATTTCTTTGTTATTATGTTTGGATTTATTGCTTTTTTACATGTATTTAAGAATTTTTTATCAACTTTTATATCTTATAAAAATTTATTATTTATTTCTGTAATAGCCTATATTTTGATATGTATGCCAGATTTTTATGAAATATTTATTTTTTTAATATATGTCTATTTTGTATATTGGTTTTTTGTATCAAAGAAATATCAAAATGTGGTAATCCCTATGCTTGTTATAGCTTTACCAATGATATTACATAAATTAGATATTAATCCAATATTTAAAATTATTGGTATTTCTTATATTACATTTAGGACTATTCAATCAATAGTTGATAGTCATAACTACGGGAAATTGTCATTTATTGAATTTACCTCATTTTTATTATTTCCAACAACTTTATTAGCAGGTCCAATAGATAGATCTTACAGATTTCAAGAAGATTTACAAAAAGGTTATGAAAATTTAACTTTAAGTAATATTGGAAAAGGTTGGGATATTTTAATAGTTGGAGTTTTATTTAAATTTATTTTTGCAGAATTTGTAAATAAATTTTGGCTTTCAACTATTGATGAAAATAGTGTAGTGCTTTTTGATATGGCAAATAGTGCTTATGCTTATACTACATATTTATTTTTTGATTTTGCAGGTTATAGTGCAATGGCTGTAGGATTGAGTATTATGATAGGAATTAGTATTCCTATGAATTTTAATCATCCGTATTTAGCACCAAATCCTCAAGATTTTTGGAGAAGATTTCATATTACACTAGGTACTTGGTTAACAGATTATTTCTTTAAGCCACTTTATAAATATTTACATAATTTTGAATTTTTAAAAGGTAGAAGATTATTGATTCAAAATTTAGCAATTATTTCTACATTTTTATTAATGGGAATGTGGAATGGTTTTACTTGGTATTTTATATTTAGTGGATTTTTATTTGGTATTTATTCTGCTATTCACAATATTTATGTGGTTTATGTTAAAAAAGGTGGATTTGATTATTTCACAATTTTTCCAGAAATTATTAGTATAAATTTAAAACGATTTTTGATGATAAATGGTGCAGTTTTAGCACTTTACTTTTTTAGTGGGAGAGTTCCAATATGAAATTTGATTTAAGACTATTAGAGTTTGTTGAATGTGAAAAAGATTCTCAAAAACTAGCAATATCTGGAAGTGATAGGGATTTATCTTGGGAAGAATTTAAAAATGAAGTTGAAAAATTAAAAATTGAAATTTCACAATATAATTTACCAAAAGGACATCCCGTACTTATTTATGGGCATAAAGAAATAAAATTTGTAGTAAGTATGGTAGCTTGTATGAGTTTAGGATTACCATATATTCCTATTGATACAATTTATCCAAAAGAGAGACTTAATAAAATATCTGCAATTGTAAATTCTGCAATGATTATTGATACAATTGAAAATAGTATAAGTTTTGATTTAAATAATTTAAATACATCTTATAATTTACCTGATCCAATAGTATATATTATATTTACATCTGGAAGTACAGGAGAGCCAAAAGGTGTACAAATCACTAGAGATTCTATATTAGATTTCGCAACTTGGTTAGAATCAGATTTTAAATTTTCAGATAAAAATATTTTTATGAATCAAGCACCTTTTAGTTTTGATTTATCTGTTTATGAATTGGTAGGATTTTTATTATTTGGTGGGACAATACTTTTAAATAGTAGAGAAACTATAGAAAACCATATTGAATATTTTGAAAGATTAAAGAAATATGGTTGTAATACTTGGGTTTCAACACCATCTTTCATTAGTAAATATTTACTTTCAAGTGAATTTACAAGTAATGAAATAAATAGTTTAGAAACTTTCCTTTTTTGCGGAGAGGTTTTACCTTCAACTACTGCAAAAAGAATTTTAAATAACTTCCCAACTTCAAAAGTTTTAAATACATACGGTCCAACAGAAGCCACAGTTGCTACAACTTTAGTAGATATTACACCAGAAATTATTAGTAAATATCCAAAAAATCTACCAGTTGGTTATGTTAAAGAAAATACAACTATAAATCTGTTAGATATTGATGCTGAAAATATTGGAGAAATGGAAATAGTTGGAGATAATGTATCTATTGGATATTTCAAAAATGAAGAGTTAAATAAGCAAAAATTTGAAAAGAAATATGAAAAACGAAGTTTTAGAACGGGTGATTATGGATATTTTGAAGATGGTATGCTATTTTTTGCAAATAGAAAAGATGAACTAATAAAATTACATGGATTTAGAATTGAATTAGGTGAAATAGATAAAGAGTTCACGAATAATAAAAATGTAAATGAAGCTATTACAATTCCTTTAAAAAGAGGAAATGAAGTTGTAAAGTTGATTACATTTATAATATTAAATACTAGTGTTGATATTGAAGATTTAAAAGTGGAAATATCAAAAGTATTGCCTTATTATATGATACCTTCAGATGTTATCGTATTAGAAAAATTTCCATATAATGCCAATCATAAAATTGATAAAAATGAATTAATTAATATATACAGAGGTCTGTAAATTATTAAGAATTGAAAAAGTATTTCAATTCTTAATTGTAGTAGATTGCCTATAGATTAATTTTTTTCTTGCTTGAAGTGCATAATTATCTTTTTATACTCCAAATCAACCTTACTAATCATTTTTATATAAATTTTCCATATATTTATTGAGAATTATAATAATTTAGATAATTTCCTTATTTTTTTCTTATTAATTACTAGATTAAATATCAACAATTAGAGAAAGTTTTGATAGAATAAATTTAGAAATTAATTATTAAAGTTAAGGATTTTCATGAAAATATTTGAACTAAAATGCATAGCATGGTTAAAACAAGATATAAGTTTTGAGGATGGTTTTGATTCTATATCAAAATTTATCAACTACTCAATTTGTCAAAAAGATGAATATAAACAAAAACATAATCAAAATGTGTTTAACAACTATTGTTTTGGTGGTTTAATGCCAATACAAACCGACAAGCTTTATAAAAAAGGCAATACTTATAGTTTTACTATTAGAACTATAGATGAGAATTTTGCACTCGAACTTGGAAATCTACTTCGTGCAAATATAAATAATCCATTTTTACAAATAGTACAAGTAGAAAGAAAAGATATAAAACCATTTTTTATAAATGAACTTTATAGTGCAACACCTGTTGTAATGTCGCTCAAAAAAGAGAATAAAGAAGACTACCAGCTTTTTTGGACTTTGGAAAAAAGTGGAGATATTATCGAACTACAAAATCAACTTCAAGAAAATTTGCTCAAAAAATATGAAGAGTTTTTTGGTAAAAAATTAGAAGTAAATCAAAACTTTATACAACTACTTGAAGTAAAAAATCAAAAACCTCAATCTATTTATTTCACAACCACAAAAAATGAAATACAAAAAAGAGTAAGACTAATAGGAAATAAATTTAGAATAGTTCCAAATGAAGATGAAATCAGTCAAAAACTAGCATTTTTAAGCTTGGGCGTTGGTTTGGGAGAAAAAAGTTCTTATGGTGGTGGGTTTATGATTTGGAAGAGGCAATAGATTACCCCTAGGATCATCACTGTAAAAGTTTACAGGAGAGGAATTACCTAGGATCCGCAGGTGAATTATACACAAAGTTTGAAAGGAGTTGCTGAAATGATAAAAGAGATTGTGGAGTTTATGGATGCAAATGAAGGGATAGAGAAATATTTTTTAAAAGAAGAATTAAATGATATTTATTTAGTTTCCAATAAAAAAAATATTTTTCTTGCAGTAGTAGATATAAAGTCAAAGAATCAAAAATTAATAAAAATTGTTGATAAGACATTAAATGAGCTTCAAAAATTAGAAATTGAGAAATTGGTTTTTTTAGAAAACAATTCTAAAGCACTTCCTAGGAAACAGTTAAATAAAGACAAAGGTGTTGGGGCAGCAGGTGTATTTTTATTTTCTCTTTATTATGAACTGCAAGATGAGCAAATAGTTTTTTATAGAAAAAAAGAAGATATTAATATTCAAGAAAAAGATTTTGAGAAAAAGTTAATTAGTGCCACTCAAGGTATTAAATATCAATTAGATTCAGGGTTAACATATTTACAAAATAAGAGTTCAAAAAAAATAATGGATATTATTTTACAAAGAAGTCATAACCTCTTGTCTAAAAGTATATTTGATTTACAGTTTGCTATCCGTAACAAGCAAATTAAAGAAAAAGGTAATATTAAGTTAGCTTTTTATGTTTCTAATACTTTAATTAAAAGATTTAGAGAATCTTATTTAAAAAGAAAAGTTTTTAGCTACGATGTTGAAAATAATGCAAATGAATTTACAAATGGGAAATGTAATATTTGTGAAAAAGAGTCATCATTGTTATCCTCCCCAGCTTTTTTATCAAATTATGGAGTTGATTTTTCTCAAAAAGTATTGCTTGGAATAAATTTCAATCAGATTGTCTGTCCTGAATGTGCTACAAAGTTAGAAAAATTCAGATATATGACAGAAAATAAATTAACAAATCCGTTTCCATTATTTTTAGATAATAAAAGTCTTTTTGGAAAACAAATGGACATTTTAGGTAGTGATGAGAAAAGAAAGGATTTTAGAGAAATAATTCAATCTATTCATAATATAAACTTAAAAGATTTAAAAAATTATTATCTTTTAAATCATAGATCAAAATTAAGCTCTGGAACATGGAAACTAGAAATTAATGACATTGACTATATTGAAAATTTTGAATATATGACTCCATTCAAGATAATCAATTTTATGGAGCTGAATAATAGTTTTAAACTAAGTGATTTTTATGAAAAAGAACTTAGTGTATTTCAATTTGAAAAAATCGTCAATGAATTGGTTTTTGAAAACAAACTCCAATATAACTATTTTTCAGATTATAAAGATATTGAAATTACTTATTCAAAAATAAGTTCAAAAAATTCAAATAGTTTACTTAAGAACTATCTTATTAAATACCGTCAAAATCTTTATGATTTTATTTATAAGTCGTATCAAACTAGTCTTATAGATATTGAATTTAGAAAGATGCTTTTGGAGATTATAAAAGACAACATCAATCATGATGCTAATAATAAAGAGGGTTATTCGATCTATGAAAATGAAATAAAAGAAAAGCTCAATTTACTATTTAGCATAAAACATCATTTTAAAAATGGAGGTGAAAAAGTGGAGCAAGGCGAATTTGTAGAACTAAAAACAAAACTGCATAATAGTTTAGGTTATTGGCAGGATACAAAAGATGAACAAGGTAATCTCATATTTAAAGAGAATGGAAAGCAAAAAAAAGAGTTTATTGATGGAATCAATTACATAGAAAGGGATGATAAACTATTCGCTTTTCTTTGTGGTCAAATGGCGAGGTTCTTGATAGGCAAGAAAAAAGGAAAAGAAGAAAATAAAAGTCATAGTGATTTTAATGCTTTTACAGACTGGCAAACAAGTAAACTTCTAAAAGAATATATATGTGAAGTACATCGTAAATATGCTCATGAGCTAAAATCTGACAAAAGATATGATAATGCAATGAGTATCATTTTGAGTTATAAAGATGACCTAAATATGGATAGTGTAATGGAATATATGATGGCAGGATATTTTGCCAACAATCAAATTAAATATCAAAATAATCAAACACAGGAGAATGAAAATGAGTAGTATAGAGTTTAACAATAGAGTTTACGGATGTGTAGTTGTTAAGGCAATTAATGCAAACTATAATGCAGATTTTAACGGACTTCCTAGAAGACTAAAAAGTGATGGTAGTTTTTATGCGACAGATAAATCGTTTAAATGGTTAGTTAGAAATTATATTAAGAAAAATCATGAGAATGAAAAAGTACTTTTTACAAAGCAATTTGATGATAAATTTTCAGTATTAACACTGAAACAAGCTTATGAAAAATTAGATAAGAAAGATAATACATTATCAACTTTATTAGAGTGTATTGATGTAAGGCTATTTGGTGCAACTTTAGCAGATGCTGGAAATAATTTATCTCTGCATGGTTGTGTACAAGTAAATCATGCTACTGATTTATATGGAAATGGAAAAGTCTATACCGATGAAATATTGTCTCCATTTGCAACGAAAGAAGGCGATGGAAATAATACTATTGGTGCAATGAGTAAAGCTACAGAAGCTCATTATATTCATAACTTCTCAATCAATCCAAAGAATTTATCTAGTTGGAAAAATATTATAAAAAAAGAAGATGCTAAAAAAGAAAAAAGCTTACTTGATGATGTAAAAGAAAACTCATTAAAAGTATTGTCTCAAAATGACATAAATATTTTAAAAAATTCTTTCAATAATGCAGCAACTTTTTATGATTCTCACTCTAAAAGTGGTGTAGAAAATGAGTTGTCTATTTATGTAACACTCAATGAAAATTCGATTTTAACACTTCCAAATTTTGCTCAATTTATCACATTTAAAAAAGCTGAAAATGGAGAAAAAAATAGTTTTAATATAAATGAATTAATTAAGTATTTGACAAAACATGATGGAGACATTTCATCTATAGATATATATTACATTCAAGAATTAACAAACCTTATTTTTGATAATCAAAATTCAAAAATCAAGACATTTGATTTAACAAAAACTATATAAGCATTTTATTATGAAAAAGCTAATTAGTTTTACCATTAAATCTGATTTTGGAATGTTCAAAAAACCAGACATCAATGATAAAATTTTTATCACTTATAACATCATCCCAAAAACATATATATTGGGTATGTTAGGTGCGATTATGGGTTATGAGGGCTATGCACAAAATAGAGAGAAAACTAAAATGCCTGAATTTTATGAAAAGCTAAGAAATATAAGAATAGCGATTGCTCCAAGTAATAAAAATGGTGGTATTTTCAAAAAAGAGTTTATATTATTCAATAATACATGTAATGGCGAAACGAAAAATATTACGGAACAAACTCTTGTAAATCCAGTATATGATATTTATATTGAGATTGATGAAACAAATACAGAACATACTGAATTAATTGATAGATTAAAAAATCAAAAAGCAGAGTTTCTTCCCTACATGGGGAAAAATGAATTTTCTTTATGGTGGAATGGATTTCACGAACATACTGTATTTCAAAAAGTTGAGCAAAAAGAACAATTTCAAGTATTGACAATTATTCCAAAAGATGAAAAATTTGTGCTTAAAAATAGTGGTTATAAAGAGTTGACTACAAACTATTTTTATCTTTTTGAAAGATTACCTATTGATTGGAGTGATAATCCTAGACAATATAAATATCAAGATTTTTTATATACGAATGCTATATTTAAATCAACAGATAGTTTTAAGTTGATAGAAAATATAGGAGAACTTATTGAGTCTGATAAAGGTGTAATATGTCTCTTTTAGGATTTAATGATTTTGATATAAAGCTCAACATTGATAATAAGTACAAAGCTCACTTATCAAAAGATAAACAAAGTAAGGAAGCATTAAAAAAACATATTGATTTAGTGTTTGATTACTCTCTGAAACTCATAGAGCAAAATGGTTTGGAAGAACATTTAAATTCTTTTTTTGAAAAGAGTACCAATCTATTTGAAGAAATAGAATCAAAAGAAGAATTTGCAAATTTTACAAAATACCTTTTTGCAAAAGCTATTTATTGGCATGATATGGGCAAAATGAATCCAAACTTTCAAAAAGAGAAAATGTTAAATGAGATAGATGAAAAGTCTATTATTTCAGATAGTCATCATTCTCCTCTTGGTGCATATTTATTTATTAATCACTCTTTGGATGAACTTTATGCTAAGAAATTACTTGATGAAGAAGAAATTTTGGAAGCTATTATCTATATATTTGGGTTTTTAATTTCAAAACATCATGGAGTAATTTATCAATATGAAGATTTAAATTTTCAAAATGAATTTGCTGAATTTTTAGATAAATTTAATATTGAAACTGAACACACAAAAATATTAAAAGATAAGAACAGATTGTTTTCTTTTATATTTGACTATATAGAAAATAATCAAGAAGTATTATTTCTCATCTCAAAATCTCTCTTTTCACTCTTAATAATCTCAGATTACTATGCTACAGCTCAATTTATGAATTATGGAAATTCTGAAGAGCTAAAATACAAAGATTTTGGTCTAATAGATGATGATTTTAGAGAAGTAATTTACAAAAGGTTTTATACAGATAAATTTGATAAAAACAGTAAACAAATAACATTTAATCAAGCATTATTTGATAGGAAAGATAAAGATTTTAAAGAATTTAACGAACTTCAAAAAAAATCAAATGACAATTTAAATCATTTAAGAAATAAGCTTTTTACAGAGGTTAGAATAAATCTAATTGACACGATTGAAAAAAACAAATCACAAAATCTTTTTTATATTGAAGCTCCAACAGGTGCTGGTAAAACCAATCTTTCACTAATGAGTGTTGTTGAAATACTTAAAAATGATACTTCAATTAACAAAGTGTTTTATGTTTTCCCATTTACTACACTTATCACTCAAACCTATGCTTCTATCAAAAAAACATTAGAGCTTGATGATACTCAAATTGTTCAACTTCACTCAAAAGCCAAATACAATGAAAAAAATAGTGATGGAATTTATGGGGATCAAAAAACAAATTTTTTGGATAATCAATTTATGAATTATCCAATAACACTTTTGAGTCATGTGAAGTTTTTTGATATATTAACTGGAATCAGTAAAGATGATAATTATATTTTTCATAGACTTGCTAATTCGATTGTTATCATAGATGAAATTCAAACTTATAGTCCAGATTTTTGGTCGCAAATCGTTTATTTACTTGATATGTATGCCAAAAATTTCAATATTAAATTTATAGTTATGAGTGCAACATTGCCAAAGATTGGAAAGATTATTGATAGTCAATTTATTTTTTTAGTAAGTAAAGAAAATAAAAAGCAATATTTTCAGAATCCAAATTTTGCTAAAAGAGTAGAAATAATTACTAAAGTAATTGAAATAAATGAGCCTAAAGATATTTATAAACAATTGATAGAGGAGAGTAAAAATTATCAAAATCTAAAAAGCAATAAATTAAAAAAAGTAAAGACAATCATAGAATTTATCACGAAAAAAGGTGCAGATGAGTTTTATAAATTTGCTAAAAAAGAAAATACGATTTTTGATGAAATTTTTATACTTAGTGGTACGATATTAGAACCAAGAAGAAAAGAGATAATTGACTTTATTAAAAATATACATAATAAAAATGTTTTACTTGTTACAACTCAAGTAGTTGAAGCAGGTGTTGATATAGATATGGATATAGGTTTTAAAGAAAAATCACTTGTCGATAGTGATGAACAGTTGGCTGGGCGAATAAATCGAAACAGCTCAAAAGAAGGTAATAAACTCTTTTTATTTAGTATCAGCAAAGGTAATGATAAATTTGTTTATAAAACGGATAAACGAAAAGGTATTTCAGCGATATATCAAGAAGATGGAAAAGACAAAAATGTATTAGAAACTAAAGATTTTGATAAGTTTTATAGTCAAATTTTAGACAGAATTATTGACAATAATGAAAAAAGATATATTGAAAATTTAAATACTTATATCAATCATTTGAAAAATCTAAGATTTAATGACTCTCATATTAAGCTTATAGATATGCAATCAGTTTCTGTATTTGTGCCTATTGATGATGATGCTGTTGCTGTATGGGAAGCATATGAAAAAGCTATTCAAAATAAAGAGCAAGAGTTAATTGATAAAAAAATTAATATTAAAAAACTGAGTGCCGAAGTCTCAAAATATACTTTTTCTTTGGCTGATTATCATGGTAGTGGGTTAGAGTATTTGAAAGATTATGGGTATGAAAAGTATGGATATTTATATTTGAAAGAATGGCAGAATCAAAAAAATGATGAAATGCAATTATATACTTTTGAAGATGGTTTAGATACCAATGTCTTAAAAGGTAAATTTGTAGATATGATTTTGTAATAAATGGATTCAATTAATAAAAATACGATAAAATACAGAATACATTCCCAATAAAGGTTAAATAATATGGAATCAATTCTTTTAGAAGACAATAAACATTGGTTTGATAGTTCTTGTTATGATGATTTTACAACTCGTGAGTTATTGGTAAAAGCATTGGATTTTTTACATACAAAAGAGATTTTAGCAATCATTGGGGCTAGAAGAGTTGGAAAAAGTACTTTAGCAAAACTTATGATAAAAGAGTTATTGCAAGAAGTTGAGGCTAAAAATATATTTTTTATAAATTTAGAAAAACCAGCTTTCATACCATTTAAAGAAGATGCTACTTATTTAGAAAAGATTTTTGATGAGTATTTAAAACTGGCAAATCCAGATATTTCAAAGAAAATATATTTTTTTATTGATGAAATACAAATTTTCAAGAACTGGGAAGTTTTTATCAAATCAAGATATGAAAATAGTAATATTAAGTTTATTATCACAGGTTCAAACTCTTCACTACTTACTTCAAATTATGCTACGGTTTTAACAGGAAGAGTTTTAAAACTTAGGCTTTATAGTTTTAATTTTAAAGAGTTTTTGCACTATAAGAAAATTGATATATCTTCAAAGCTTTTGATAGTTAAAAATAAAATTGATATTAAAAGAGCATTTGATGAGTATATGAAATGGGGAGGATATTTCTCGGTTATTTCAAATGAAAATGAAGAGATAAAAAAAGAGATTTTAAAAAATATTGCAGAAGATATAATCCTAAAAGATATTGTTCCAAGATACAATATTAAAAACTCTTCACAAATTCGAGATATGTTTTTTTATATAGTTTCAAATGCTACAAATACAGTAAATTATTCTACATTATCAAATAAACTAGGAATTGATGCAAAAACAGTAAAAGATTATATAACTTACTTTGAAGATAATTTTTTGATTAGTCAAATATCTAATTATCATAATAAATTAAGCGAACAAATAAAATCAGCAAAAAAAATATATCTTAATGATAATGGTTTTTTAAATTTATCTATTTCTTCAAATAGAAACTTTGGAGTGAGCCTTGAAAATCTAGTATTTAATTTCTTATATGAAAAAGATGAAAATCTCACATATCTAAAAGATAAATATGAGATAGATTTTTTTAGTAATAAAAACTTGTATCAAGTCACTTTTAATATAGATGATGAAAATACAAAAAAAAGAGAATTAAATGCCTTTGGATATTTTGATTCTTTGGATACTTCACAAAAAATTCTTGTAACTTATGATATAAATGAACAATATGAAGATGTTGAAGTTATAAGTTGTGATAATTTTATTTTGTTAAAATGAGCTTTTATGAACAATATTACAGGAACTTTAATAAACTACTATTTCCATTGCAAAACCCAATGTTGGCTTCATGCCAACCGTATCAACCTTGAAGACAATTCAGAAGATGTAAGAATTGGAAAAGTTTTACATGAAATAAATGAAGAGAAAAATAAAACTGCTGAAATTAGTATAGATAATATCAAAATAGATAAAATCACACGAGATTATTTGGTTGAAGTCAAAAAATCAGATAGCGACCCACAAGCTGTAAAATGGCAAGTTTTACTTTATTTGTATAAACTTAAAGCTAAAGGTGTCGAGAAAAAAGGAAAAATTGAGTACATAGAAAAAAGAGGCGATAAAAAAGTAGAGTTTATAGACCTTGACGAAGTCAATGAAAAAGAATTATTAGAGGTTTTAAGTAGTATTGAAAATTTAATAAATCAACCAATTCCACCAAAACCAAAGTTTGAAAATAAATGCAAAAAATGTGCTTATTTTGAGTATTGTTTTATTTAAAAGGTTATCATGAGAAAATTACATTTAGAAATTAAAACACAAAAAGTTAGAAAAATTATATTAAAAAATAATTTATTACCTGATAGTGGATTAAAACTTAAATTTGAAACAGAAAAGAGATTTTCAGGTTGGATTGATTTTTATATTTTAACAAATAATAGAAGTTTAAAAATTGGTATTTCAAATGTTTTTTCCCCTTTTAGAGGATTAGTTTATTTTTTATTTGGAATTACTACGGATAGGTTACCAAATTTTTGGGAAATTGATGAAGAAGGAATTTGCAAACAATTTTTTGTATATGCTGTTGATAACCATAATCTAAGGTTAATTATTCTTAATGATTGTTTTATACATAAGAATTTTACTAATAAAGATTTGGATAAGGTTGTTATCGATACTATTATTCCAAAAAAAGATTTATTAAAAGAGTTTTTTACAGCTTTTGAAAATTTTATAAAAAATGATTTTGAGGAAAAAAGATGGAGAATTTCTTCATCTAAATGTAAAGAAGATGATTTGACTGTTTATTTTAAAATTTTGCAACAAATATTTATTAATAAATATCATATTGATAGATTAGATACTATACATTTTTACTCTTAATAGGTTTACTTTTATTTCTTAGAATGAATTAAAGGATTTTATAAATGGCAAAAAATCACACTAGATACATATTCTCAATGGGCGAACTCAAACGAAAAGATAACTCAATAGCATTTAAAAATGAAAAAGGTAATTTTTATATTCCTATACAAGACACTAGAGAGTTGTATTGTATGAATGAAGTGAGCTTCAATACCAAGTTTTTAGACTTTATAGGTAAAGCTGGAATTACACTTCATTTGTTTAATTATCATGGAAATTATAGTGGTACTTTTTATCCAAAAGAACAGCTTATAAGTGGAGATTTGAGTATTAAACAAGCTTTATGTTATATTGAAAATAGATTAAATATTGCAAAATCCATAGTTCAAGCCATTGCAGATAATATTTATGAAACACTTTATCACTATTTCAGACATGATAAAAAAGATTTAAAACCAACTCTTGATTGGCTTAAAACAGAACCTAAAAAATTTTTAGAAAAAGAGATTACAATCGAACAGATTATGTTTATAGAAGGGCAAATTTGGAGCAGATTTTATGATAGTTTTAAATATTTTTTACCAGAAGATTTTTTGATGAATAAGCGAGTAAAACGACCTCCAAACAATCCTATGAATGCACTTGTAAGTTTTGGAAATACTTTACTTTATACAAAAACAATCAGTGCAATTTACACAACTCATTTAAATCAAGCAATAAGTTTTTTACATAGTCCAAGAGAAGGAAGATTTAGTCTTTGCTTAGATATAAGTGAAGCATTTAAACCTGTGATTGTATTTAAAACGATTTTTGATTTAGTTGGTAGAAAGCAGTTGCAAGTTGAAAAACATTTTGATAAAAGTTTGAATTATGCTTTGTTAAATGAAGAAGGAAAAAAAATATTTATAGATGCTTTTGAAACAAGAATCAACGAAACTTTTATGCACCCAAAATTAAAAAGAAAAATTACTTATAAACATTGCTTAAAACTTGAAGGCTATAAGCTTATAAAATATATTGTCGAGAAAAAAGAATTTGTACCTTTTCGATTGAAGGATAAAATGTGAGCAAAGATAAGTTTAATTATAACTATGCTTTTGTATTTTATGATATAGCTGATGAGTTTAGTGAAATTGGGAAATATAGAGTTGCAAAAGTTTTTAAAATCTGCAAAAAGTATCTAAAACATCATCAAAAATCAATTTTTAGAGGGAGTATAACTCCAGCAAATCAGTTAAAACTAGAAAATGAACTAAAAAAAGTAATTGATAAAAATCTTGATTTTATTTCAATTATAAAAGTACAAAATAGTGGAAGTTTTAGTGAAACAATATTGGGAACAAATCAAAAAGAAGAAGAGTCAATTTTTATCTAGTTTTTCCAACTATTTTATAAATATTTTAGCTTATAAGTACTAGAATAAGGGACTTTATAAGTTATTTAACAACTAATTGTTAAAATTACTAAAATGATTGGAAAAATAGCTTTGAGATACCATTTTTAGGGAAAGTGGTATTTTAAAAGCTCGATTTTTTCTTGTTGAACCAACAACATATAATGTATTGAAACATATCTCCGAACGAAATAAGAAGATTTGAAAATGATTGAACCAACAACATATAATGTATTGAAACTTTTTTGTTAAAGGTCTTTTTACATCGGCAATAATTGAACCAACAACATATAATGTATTGAAACTATACTCTAATTGCTAAAACTCATTTTAGCGGTGTTTGAACCAACAACATATAATGTATTGAAACATAGCTTCATCGAATTTTGATTTAGGTATTTCCATATTGAACCAACAACATATAATGTATTGAAACACTTTAGGAGATTCTAAAAAAGCAAGTGAATCTATTTTGAACCAACAACATATAATGTATTGAAACCGTGCTTTGTTACGGACACTGAAAAGATTTGATTTTGTTGAACCAACAACATATAATGTATTGAAACAATTGCTACTCTTCCAAAAATTATAGCGGAGTCTTCTTGAACCAACAACATATAATGTATTGAAACAAAGTTTCTTTTTAAAGAAACTACAAATCTTTTTTTGAACCAACAACATATAATGTATTGAAACACAACAACTACAAAAAAATCAACAAGAAATACAAGATTGAACCAACAACATATAATGTATTGAAACATTAAAGACAAAAAAGCTTTTAATGAATCAGCTTGTTGAACCAACAACATATAATGTATTGAAACAGAAAAATAGGTAATTCATTTGCTTCTTTTATAGCTTGAACCAACAACATATAATGTATTGAAACCCATCTAATAAATCATCTAAATCAATATCTGTGTTTTTTGAACCAACAACATATAATGTATTGAAACAGATTTGTTTTTCGTGGATGAATTTGATTTAATAGATTGAACCAACAACATATAATGTATTGAAACTTGCACAAATTGGAAAAAATACCATCCACGAACCAGTTGAACCAACAACATATAATGTATTGAAACAGATTTAGTAATTTGAATCTAATAACAGCATTACTTGAACCAACAACATATAATGTATTGAAACCTTCCAAGGGCAACTAAAAAGTTGTTTTTCCACTTTTGAACCAACAACATATAATGTATTGAAACCTCTATATGTATATAAGTAGAATGTTTGAAAAAAGTTGAACCAACAACATATAATGTATTGAAACATCAACAGATAGAAACAGAAAATAGAAATCAAAATATTTGAACCAACAACATATAATGTATTGAAACTTTGTTTTAACACTTAGCCCAACTAGAGAATCTAAATTGAACCAACAACATATAATGTATTGAAACAGATAATAGATTAGAACTTGAAGTTGTTGGATTTGTTGAACCAACAACATATAATGTATTGAAACCTTGGCAACTGATATACAAGGTTATCAGTTCACACCGCTTGAACCAACAACATATAATGTATTGAAACTCCTCTGGATTATCTGATACTAATATATAGATAGGTTGAACCAACAACATATAATGTATTGAAACAAAGGAAGTAGTATTTAACGATAAAGCAGGAAAAGTTGAACCAACAACATATAATGTATTGAAACAATAATGAAAAGTACAAAAGTAGCTACAAAAGAGATATTGAACCAACAACATATAATGTATTGAAACTCATTTGCAACAGTTTTGAAAAATACATCTTTATCTTTTGAACCAACAACATATAATGTATTGAAACTCCGCATCTGCCAAAATTGTTTTTTCTGCTTTAGTTGAACCAACAACATATAATGTATTGAAACATAGACAGTAAAGCCATTTTAAAGCTCGATTTTATCTTGAACCAACAACATATAATGTATTGAAACAAAAAAAGGGTAAAAGATGAAAACATTAACAAATTTGAACCAACAACATATAATGTATTGAAACGCTTTAAATTGTGGCTATGGAAATCCTCCACAACAAATTGAACCAACAACATATAATGTATTGAAACAGTTATAAATAGTCTAAATTTAGAATAATAAGTTGTTTGAACCAACAACATATAATGTATTGAAACAAGACAATTGATGGAAATATTTGCTCAATTTCTTTTGAACCAACAACATATAATGTATTGAAACATAACTATTTCTTCTTCATCGTTTGAAGGAAGAATTGAACCAACAACATATAATGTATTGAAACAAACAAAGAAAGAGGTAAGTTTTATGCATTGGCTATTTGAACCAACAACATATAATGTATTGAAACAAAGTTGAAAACAATTTTTTTAAAGGCGATAAGGTTGAACCAACAACATATAATGTATTGAAACAGCCGTGGAAACAGAAGTTGGAAAAAGATGGCAAATTGAACCAACAACATATAATGTATTGAAACTAATGTTCCTGAATGGGGAAATAGTGAAAACTTTAATTGAACCAACAACATATAATGTATTGAAACTGCCATGAAGATGAAACATATTGGAAATCTTCAATTGAACCAACAACATATAATGTATTGAAACGGTCTAAAATCTGGAATGTTGAGAAAAGACAAAAAGTTGAACCAACAACATATAATGTATTGAAACGACAAAGAAGAAAGTGGTTAGCTGATAACTGGTGTTTGAACCAACAACATATAATGTATTGAAACTACAATTTAACAAAATATAGCAGAGGTTATTTACATTGAACCAACAACATATAATGTATTGAAACACACTTCTAAGTCCACCAAAACAAAATATTTTTACCATTGAACCAACAACATATAATGTATTGAAACAAGTGAATCTATTTCTAACTCTTTAGACATATTAAATTGAACCAACAACATATAATGTATTGAAACCGTGCTTTATTACGAACACTAAAAAGATTTGATTTTTTTGAACCAACAACATATAATGTATTGAAACTTTCAAGATTCATGCATAAATCTTTAACTAATGAATTGAACCAACAACATATAATGTATTGAAACAGCTCAAACTTTGTATTGTTGGCATTTGAATTTTTTGGTTGAAAATTGACCCACTATTTTGAAAACTTTTGACCCACCTGTAAACTAAAAACATATACTCTTTTGTCATAAAAATAACAATTATGATGAAAGGTAAAAGGAGATGATTAGTATGGAGGATTGGGTAACTATTCGTAATTTAAAAGTTAAAAATCCAAATTTAGGAACAAGAACAATTGCTACAATGCTAGGTATTAGTAGAAATACTGTAAAAAAAGCATTAATAAATGAAGAGATACCTTTATATAACAGAGGTGAGAAGAAGATAAATGAACATATAGAGCCATTTGTTAATTTTATTAAAGAATCATTTTTTAAGAAAAATCTAAAAGCCAGTCGTATTTTAAAAGATATCAAATCAAAAGGATATAGTGGAAGTCAATATGCTTTGTATGCTTATATTAGAGAGATTTTAAAACCAATACAACAAGATGTTAGCAAATCAACACCAAGTGCATTTATGCGATATGAAACTGTTGCAGGGGAACAAATGCAATATGACTGGAGCCCTTATACCGTTCAAATTGATGGGAATAGTGTAAAGATAAATGTTCACCAAACAATTTTGGGTTTTAGTAGATATAAATTTTATGATGTAAGTTTGTATGTAACAGGAAGTGATGTATATACAGCATTAGAAGAGAGTTTTTTATTCTTTGGAGGAGTGTGTGAGAGAATACAAGTTGATAATGCAACAGTATTTGTAACAAATGCTTCTAAAGATAATTTAGTTTGGAATCCTAGGTTTTTATCTTTGTGTGGATTTTATGGAATAAGACCAACAAGAAGTATTCCCTCTCATCCTTGGAGTAAAGGGAAAGTAGAATCAGTATTTAGTTATTTAGAAACACATTTTATAACAGGTAATAGTTTTAAAAGCTTTGAAGATTTAAGAACTAGATTAAAACAGTTCCAAGATGAGCATAACCTAGAATTCCATGGAACAACTAAGCAAATCACAAAAGTACTTTATGAAAAAGAAGAAATGATTTTTTTAAAACCACTTCCAATAAACCCAATAACAGGAGAATTAAAAAGATATGTTGGATTTAAAGAAGAGTTTAGAAAAGTAACAAGCGAATGTTTAATTTCATATAAGGGTAATAAATATTCAGTTCCTCACTACTTTGCAAGTAAAGAAGTATGGCTTCGATTACTTTATGGAACAACTTTACAAATATACTCAAGTAAAAATAAACTCATTGCCTCTCATAGTATTAGTATGAAAAAAGGTGAAGTTATTTTAAATAAAGAACACTTTGAAGGATATAGAAATGATAATCAGTTTGATTCAATAGCAATTTCAATATCAAGACTTACAAAAAGATTTGCACATTATATAAATATCAATAAATTTGTTGAAAATGTAAAAGTTGCAAAAAGAATAAATCCAGCTTATCATCTTTATAAAATAGCAAATTTATTTGAATACTACGATGATTCAGATTGCATTATGGCAATGGAAGAGTGCTTTAGTCTTAATGTTTATAGTATCACAATTATTAAGGGATATATCACTCATAAAACTAAACCAAAAAATGAACAATTAAATTTATTCAATATTAAATTACCAATAGCAAATATAAAAAGAGACCTAGGAGATTATAAAATATGATGAAACAAAGTGAAATCCTGATTGCAGGTAAAACAAGAAATACAACGAACTTAAGAAACTCAGGACCAGTTGCCCTAGAGAATGGTTCAATGAAAGCAAATATTGAAAGCTATTGTAAACTGCTTTCGCTTAGCTCTGTAATGGATAATTATGAAACAGCTGCAATGGATGCTGTTAAAACAAAGATATCTTATCAAGAGTATCTTTATAAACTATTGCAACAACAAATAATAGATAGAGTGGATAGATCAATAAATGCAAGAATAAAAAAAGCAGGATTTAAATATCTTGCATCTTTAGATGAGTTTGATTTTAGCTTTCAACCACAAGTAGATGAAAAACTAATTCGTGAACTTTCAACTCTAAGTTTTTTAGAAAGTGCAACAAATGTACTTTTAATAGGAGCACCAGGGGTTGGAAAAACTCACCTTTCAATTGCTCTTGGACTAGAAGCCACCAAACAAAGAAGAAGAGTAAGATTTATAAGTGCAGAAGATTTAACAAATGAATTAATTGCTGCAAATAAATCAAACACAATTACAAACTATCTTGAAACAATGAGTAGAATAGAACTATTAATTATTGATGAAATAGGATATTTAGAACTATCTAAAGAGACATCATCCCTATTTTTTAGATTAATTTCAAAAAGATATGAAAAAGCTTCAACAATAGTTACTTCAAATAAAGAGTTTCAAGAATGGGGACAAATATTTGGAGATGATGTAATAGCAACAGCAATACTAGATAGACTTCTACACCATTCCCATCCATTTTTAATTAATGGTCCAAGCTGGAGAATGAAAGATTTAATGCCAAAATCAAAAAATAAACAAAATTTAAAAGATTAAAATAACAAAAAATAATGGTACAATTTTAATCTGCAGGTGGGTCATTTTTAATCAAAAAAGTGGGTCAAATTTCAATCAAAATTTTCAAAAGGATTCAATAATTGGAGTGATACCTGTTATTTTATATTCGTCAATTGAATCAATAATCTTTTTTAAATATGTTATTAAATATTTTTTAAAATTTTCATCTAACTTTAAATTAATAACTTCTTTTATAAGATTATCAACAATAACTCGTATCTCAATCAATTTTTCTTCTTCTATAATTTTTACTTCTATTTTTGAATCTAATAAATCAGTTGACATTCTTAAATATTCAATTGAATGGTCATCAATTGATTCAATAAAAGTTAACCATGTTGAATTAATATTCTGCTTACTAAAAGCAATATTAAGACGATTACTCCAATAATCATAAGATTTCTTTTGATTAGGATAATATTTTTCTAAATCTTTTATAATAATCTTTTGAAGAGTCATCACCTTACCTAATCTTGAGAATAATAATGATAAATCATCATCTTTTATATCTAATAAATTACGCCAAGCACTTTTACAAGAGAAATCAGTAGAAATTTTTTTTCCTTTTTCAAGTATGTTTAATAATCTACGAGCAGAATTATCTTTTTCCAAAATTAAAACCTTTAATATAATTTTAAAAGATTGTATTATTTATGAACTATGAAGATAATTAAATTAGATATTAAAAAACTAGCCCTCTAAATATTTAAAAGAGCTAGTTGTATGAAGATTCAAGGCGAAGTAAAATTTTTGTGATCGAGCGTACACATAGTACGTGATTGAACAAAAAATTTACTTCAACGCAGAAGATTTATGCAAATAGCTCTTTTAAAGAGCTTTTGCTGTGATTCTTGATAGTCTTTTCGCAAACGCAACTGTATCAGTAATTTCCATACCTTCACTTAGTTTTGCTTGGTCTAATAAAATCCAAGATACATCTTCGATTGTTGATTCATCAGGGCAACCGTTTAGTTTTTTTACTATTTCATGCTCTGGGTTGATTTCTAAGATTGGAGCAGATTCTGGCATTGCTTGTCCCATTGCTCTGAACATATGAGCCATTGCTGCCATTTGTGCATCTGCTGCATCTTTTACAACGCATGATGGAGACTCACTTAGTCTATTTGTAACTTTTACATCTTTTACAGCATCACCTAATTTATCTTTGATTTTTTTAGTAATGTCTTGGAATTTCTCTTCAACTTCTTTTTTTGCTTCTTCACTTTGCTCTACTTTTGGAGGTTCACAAGCTGTGATGTCTTTGAATTCCCAATCTTTGTAAGTACCAATTGTTGGAGTGATAATATCATCAATTTCTTTATCATCTAAAATTAAAACTTCGATATTATTTTTGTTATAAGACTCTAAAAGTGGTGAACTTCTTAAGATTTTTTCATTATCACCAACGATATAGAAAATTGCTTTTTGTTCACTATCAGCTCTTTCTTTATACGCTTCTAATGAAGTCATTTTTCCAGCTTCAGTTTTTGAAGATTTATATCTTAATAACTCTAAAATTGTCTCTTTATTCATATGGTCTTGATATACACCCT
>ERZ650300.430-NODE-430-length-25231-cov-17.542421_pt1 | contig 25231 bp, 20 predicted proteins | sample MGYA00376236_ERZ650300 | MGnify/ENA primary metagenome ERZ650300 (study PRJEB26733, sample SAMN07839303) | wastewater metagenome | biome: urban; feature: wastewater treatment plant; material: waste water | place: USA: North Carolina | collected 2016-04-28 ...
TGATCAGCCGTTGCGACAGATAACGCCCGGCAATATCGTAATTGCCCAGATGCGGCGTGATGAAAATAATGCCCTTGTTTTGTGCCAGCGCCTCTTCCACAATGTGCCAGTTGTTACAGTTTTTCACCAAGCGGGCGATAGAAGTCGGGGAGCGTCCCCAGGCGATCACCAACTCCAGCGCACCCATGCCGGTGGCGCTGACCGCCTGGTGCAGCAAGCGGCGCTGGCTGGCGGCATCGTTCGCCAGGCCGCTTTGGCCCAGGTTTTCTCGCATGCGCGCCGCGTAGCGCGGCGAGCTGAGGTACACTAGCCAGCCCAACGCAACGCCCACGGCCTGCAATACGGCCAAGGGCAGATGCGACAGGATTGAAAACACAGCAATCAGCAATCTTGACATGACGAGCCAGCGGGAAATCGGACGCAAGATTTTACCCGAATCGGAATCACCCTTCAGGACATTACGCAATGAGCGAGTACCTCTTCACTTCGGAATCGGTTTCCGAAGGCCATCCGGACAAAGTTGCCGACCAAATCTCTGACGCCATCCTGGACGCCATCCTGGCTCAAGACAAATACGCCCGCGTGGCGGCCGAAACCCTGGTCAACACCGGTCTGGTGGTGCTGGCCGGTGAAATCACCACCCACGCCAATATCGACTACATGGGCATCGCCCGCGAAACCATCCGCCGCATTGGCTACGACAGCTCGGATCTGGGCTTTGACGCCAAGGGCTGCGCCGTGCTGGTGGCCTATGACAAGCAATCGCCGGACATCGCCCAGGGCGTGAACGAAGGCGAAGGCCTGGATCTGGACCAGGGCGCTGGCGACCAGGGTCTGATGTTTGGCTATGCCTGCGACGAAACGCCGACGCTGATGCCGTTCCCGATTTACTACGCCCACCGTCTGGTGCAGCGTCAGAGCGAACTGCGCAAGGACGGCCGTCTGCCGTGGCTGCGCCCGGACGCCAAGAGCCAGATCACCTGCGTGTACGACAGCGAAACCGGTCTGCCCAAGGCGATCGACACCGTGGTGCTCTCTACCCAGCACACCCCGGAAATCGACCACAAGACGCTGACCGAAGCGGTGATCGAAGACATCATCAAGCCGGTGCTGCCGGCGCACATGCTCACCGCCGACACCAAGTACCTGATCAACCCGACCGGCCGCTTTGTGATTGGCGGCCCGATGGGCGATTGCGGTCTGACCGGCCGCAAGATCATCGTCGACACCTACGGCGGCGCAGCCCCGCACGGCGGCGGCGCCTTCTCCGGCAAGGATCCGTCCAAGGTGGACCGTTCCGCCGCCTACGCCGGTCGCTATGTGGCCAAGAACATCGTCGCCGCAGGTCTGGCGCGCATGTGCCAGGTGCAAGTGTCCTACGCGATTGGCGTGGCCAACCCGACCTCGATTTCGGTGGACACCTTTGGCACGGGCAAGCTGCCGAACGAGGCGATTGTCGAGCTGGTGAAGAAACACTTCGACCTGCGTCCGAAGGGCATTGTGCAGATGCTGGACCTGCTGCGCCCGATCTACAGCAAGACCGCCGCTTACGGCCACTTTGGCCGCGAAGAGCCGGAGTTCAGCTGGGAAGCCACCGACAAGGCTGCTGCGCTGCGCGCGGACGCCGGGCTGTAATCTGTCATCGTTGTCATAAGCCTGCCGCTCGTCAGTGTATGAGCGCAATGGGTGAACGCCGGCAAAATCCGGCGTTCACCGGCAAAATCCCGTATAATCCTGTCCCAATCTTCCGAGGAGCGCTGCAAGGCGTGGCTCACAAGGCCGCCCCCAGGCTCGGATTCGAACTGCGCTCACCTGAACCCATGCCGGGCCCGGTATGCACGCACAGGTGAGCATCCCGCCCGGCCACCGCGTAAGGAATTGCTATGAACGCCGTGGTCGATCTGAAGACCTTCACTGACTACAAAGTCGCCGATATTTCCCTGGCCGAATGGGGCCGCAAGGAAATCGCCATCGCCGAAACCGAAATGCCCGGCCTGATGGCGCTGCGCGAAGAATACAAAGACCAAAAGCCGCTGGCCGGCGCCCGCATCGTCGGCTGCCTGCACATGACCATCCAGACCGCCGTGCTGATCGAAACCCTGGTGGATCTGGGCGCATCGGTGCGTTGGTCCTCGTGCAATATCTTCTCCACCCAGGATCAAGCCGCCGCCGCCATCGCCGCAGCGGGCATTCCGGTGTTTGCCTGGAAGGGTGAAACCGAAGAAGAATTCTGGTGGTGCATCGAGCAAACCCTGCGCGGCCCGGACGGCTGGACGCCGAACATGATTCTGGACGATGGCGGCGACGTCACCGCCATCATGCACAGCAAGTACCCGGAAATGCTGGACGAGGTGCGCGGCCTGTCGGAAGAAACCACCACCGGCGTGCATCGCCTGTACGACATGGTCAAGAAGGGCGAGCTGAAAGTCCCGGCGTTCAATGTCAATGACTCGGTGACCAAGTCCAAGTTTGACAACCTGTACGGCTGCCGCGAATCGCTGGTGGACGGCATCAAGCGCGCCACCGACGTGATGATCGCCGGCAAAATCGCCGTGGTGTGTGGTTACGGTGACGTGGGCAAGGGCTCGGCGCAATCCTTCCGTGGCCTGGGCGCCACCGTGTGGGTGACCGAAATCGACCCGATCTGCGCACTGCAAGCCGCCATGGAAGGCTACCGCGTGGTGACCATGGACGAAGCGGCGGCGCTGGGCGATATTTTTGTCACCGCCACCGGCAACGTCAATGTGATCACCCACGCCCATATGCTGGCGATGAAAGACCAGTCGATTGTCTGCAATATCGGTCACTTCGACAGCGAAATCGACGTGGCTGGCCTGCGTCAGTACACCTGGGAAAACATCAAGCCGCAAGTCGATCACATCATCTTCCCGGACGGCAAGCGCATCATCCTGCTGGCCGAAGGCCGTCTGGTGAACCTGGGCTGCGCCACCGGCCACCCGTCGTTCGTGATGAGCGCTTCGTTCACCAACCAGGTGATTGCCCAGATCGAACTGTGGCAAAATCCGGGTAAGTATGCCATTGACGTGCATGTGCTGCCCAAGCACCTGGACGAAAAGGTTGCCCGTCTGCACCTGAAGAAAATCGGCGCCAAGCTGACCGAGCTCAGCGATGAGCAAGCCAGCTATCTGGGTCTGGACAAGACCGGCCCGTACAAGCCGACGCACTACCGCTACTAAGAGCGGCTAACAAAACCCTCCTGGCGTTGTTACGACCTTGCCGTACTACCCGTACTGTCTACGGTCGTGCGCCTAGCCAGGATCGCTTTGCTGGGTTTTGTGGGTGACGCTCAATTTGCTGTGGTTGTACACCAAAAAGGCCGGGCTTCCGGCCTTTTTGTTGCAAAATTTTCTGTTGCCAGCCTTGGGCTGGCCACTTGCCCAGGATGTCTGTCATGCACTCTCAATCGAATCCGCGCACTTTCAGCTTTGAGTTCTTCCCGGCCAAAACCCCGGAAGGCATGGCCAAGCTGCGCACCACCCGCCAGCAACTGGCGCAGTTCAAGCCGGAGTTCTTCTCGGTGACCTTTGGCGCGGGCGGCTCCACCCGCGACCGCACGCTGGACACCGTGCTGGAAATTCGCAACGAAGGCTACGCCGCCGCGCCGCATCTGTCGTGCATTGGCTCCAGCCGCGACAATATCCGCGCCATTCTCAATGAATACCGCAACCACGGCATTCGCCATATTGTCGCCCTGCGCGGCGATATTCCGTCCGGCATGGGCGAGTTTGGCGAGTTCCGCTTTGCCAATGAACTGGTCGAGTTCATTCGCGCCGAACACGGCGACCATTTTCACATTGAAGTGGCCGCCTACCCGGAATACCACCCGCAGGCGCGCAGCGCGCATGACGACCTGCGCAATTTTGCCGTCAAGGTCAAAGCCGGCGCCAATTCGGCGATCACTCAGTATTTCTTCAACGCTGACGCGTATTTTGCTTTTGTCGATGAAGTCAACGCGCTGGGCGTGGACATTCCCATCGTGCCCGGCATCATGCCGATCAATAATTTCAGCCAGCTGGCGCGCTTTTCCGACGCCTGCGGCGCAGAAATCCCGCGCTGGCTGCGCCTGAAGCTGCAAAGCTACGCCGACGATGTGGCGTCGATCCGTTCGCTCGGTCTGGATGTGATCACCGCCCTGTGTGACCGTCTGCTGGCCGGCGGTGCGCCGGGCCTGCATTTTTATACGCTGAACCAGGCTGGCGCGGTGTCCACCATCTGCCAGCGTCTGGGGCTGTAAATTCGGGAACCGGCTGGCCCATCGCTGGGTCAGCTGGCTGCCCATATCATGGAGGATACGATGAGCGCCGATTTCGCCCGCACCCCGAAAGGCCGCCTGGCCGGGGTGATTTTCTGGAGCCGCTGGCTGCAACTGCCGATTTATCTCGGGCTGATTGTCGTGCAAGGGGTGTACGCCTGGAAGTTTCTGTCCCAGCTGTACAAGCTGCTGGCCAATCTGACCAGCCTGACCGAGATCGAGATCATGCTCACCGTGCTGGGGCTGATTGACGTGGTGATGATCGCCAACCTGCTGCTGATGGTGACGGTGGGCGGCTACGAAACCTTTGTCTCGCGCTTCCGGGTGGAACAGCATCCGGATCAGCCGGAATGGCTGGACCATGTCAATGCCTCGGTGCTCAAGGTGAAGTTGTCGATGGCCATCATCAGCATTTCGTCGATCCACCTGCTGCAAACCTTCATCAACGCCGGGCAATTGCCGGAGCACACCATCAAGTGGCAGCTTTACCTGCATTTGGCCTTTTTGGCGTCGGCGGCGGCGATTGCGTATACCGACAAGTTGCTGCATGTGGCGCACGCAAAAGCATCCCACTGAGTCGCCCAATCCACCCTGTAGAGAAGGGGGGTATGCCGATGTCTGGCTGTTGAATTGTTTTATATATGAATGGCATGGTCGCGGCTTCCCATTTTGTAAAGTGATCATGCTAAGATTGGCTTCCTGAATGTGTGCCCATGATGCGTATGCGTGTTTTTCTGCTCGTCCTTGCTTCACTGTTGTCGCTATGTGCGCCGGTCACAGGATGGGCTGCGGCCGCTTCTCAGGATCCACGCTCCACGATCACCGGCAGCTCGCCAATTGATGCGACCTCCGGAACCGCAGTGCGTACACCTGCAGGTTCTGGTTCTACGACCGGCAAGCCAGATGCGCCACCCCCGGAGCCTCCGCTGGAATTTCAGTCCTTTGTTTCCCAGGCCAGTGGTCTCGGCTTGCCGGTATACGGGCATGACTTCTTTGCCCGGGCTTCTTCGTCCATGGGCGCTCCGTTGGAAGATGCCCCTCTGTCCGCTGACTATGTGATCGGGCCGGGGGATGAGGTGCTGATCCGTGCCTGGGGCCAAGTGGATATCGACTATCGGGCCAAAGTGGACAGGGCCGGCAATATCAATGTCCCCAAGGTGGGGGTATTGCATGTTGCTGGCACAGAGTACCGTCAGCTCAATGCATATTTGCGAACGGCTATTTCCCGCGTATTTCGCAACTTTGAACTGAACGTTTCCTTGGGTGAATTGCGCTCGATACAAGTGTTTGTGGTCGGCCATGCCCGTTATCCTGGCACTTATCTGGTCAGTTCAATGAGTACGGTGCTCAGTGCCCTGTTTGCCACTGGTGGGCCGTCTAATAAGGGCTCCTTACGTCGTATTTACCTGCGCCGAAACAATCAGGTGGTGGCAGAATTTGACCTCTACGACTTTTTATTGCGTGGCGACAAGAGTCGCGACATGCGCCTGCTGCCGGGGGATGTGATCCAGATCCCTCCCGTGGGTGGGTTGGCTGCCGTGGTCGGCAGTATCAATACCCAAGCTATTTTTGAATTGAAAAAAGGTGAGTCCTTGGCTCATCTGCTGGGGGCCGCTGGAGGTTTGACCACCACCGCTGCCGGGCAGAAAGTGACACTGGAGCGTATTGTCGAGCGCACCTTGCGCAAGGTGGAAGAGTTTACGCTGGACACTGACGGGCTGGCTCGTCAAGTGCGTGACGGCGATATCGTCAGGGTATATGCGATTTCGCCGCGCATCGAAAATGTCGTGACCCTGCGTGGCAATGTGGCGACTCCCGCCAATGTTCCCTGGCGCAAGGGCATGCGCATCAGTGACTTGATTCCTGAACGGGCCGCTTTGCTTAGCCCTGATTACTGGAATGCGCGCAATGCGGCGGTACGTGAAGCGGTAGGCCGTGAAAGTGCGTTCAAGCCCAGGGTGACCGGTGAGCTTAATTGGAATTACGCCGTCATTGAGCGCATGCATCCTACTACCCAGGCCGTGACGTTGATCCCGTTCAACTTGGCGAAAGCCGTGCTGCAACGTGATCCGTCTGCCAATCTGGTCTTGGAGCCGGGTGATGTGGTGACTGTATTCGGCCGTGAAGATTTGCGCCAGCCGGTGGACAGCAATGACCGTTTTGTCCGTCTGGAAGGCGAGGTGCGTGCGCCTGGCCTGTATCGCTTGTTACCTGGTGAGACAGCCAGACAACTGGTCAAGCGTCTGGGCGGGGTGACGCCCAATGCATATCTGTTTGGCGCCGAATTGACTCGGGCTTCTGCATTGGGCTCCCAGCAAAAACGGCTGGATGAGTTGCTGGCTCGTCTGGATGTGCAGATGAGCTTTGAAACCGTGGTGGCTTCTCGCAACAACACCGGTGAAGCCGGGGGCAAGGACGAGGCGGATATTCGCAAGAATCTGTTGGAATCACTGCGGAAATTGCCTGCCACCGGCCGGGTCTTGCTGCATCTGGAGCCTTCTATTGGCTCGATTGAAGCATTTCCTGACTTTCCGCTGGAAGATGGCGACCGTCTGTATTTTCCTCCTGTGACCAAGACCATCAATGTGGTTGGCGCGGTGCTAAAAGAAATGACTTTGTCTTATCAGCCTGGCCTGGGTTTGTCTGGCTACCTGGATAAGCTGGGCGGCATGACCAAAGAAGCTGATACGAGCGCCATTTACGTCCAGCGTGCAGATGGTTCGGTATGGAGCCGTCACCAGTCATTCTGGCCATTATCGTCGGTCAGCATCATGCCTGGTGACACCATTTTCGTGCCGTATGAAACCGACCGCACCCTGTGGCGCAAATTCCTGCGCGACTGGGCACAGATTTTTTACCAGTTCGGGATCAGCGTCGCTGCCATCCATGCCGTGACGAAGTGAGTCTGGCTATGTCTTCTCAAGAGTCCATGCCGCTGGATGAAGAAAGCGTGGCCCAGATGCCGCAAGAGCCTGCGTTGGTGGAGCCCAAGTTCCACCCGCTGGACGTCATTCTTTCACTGTTGCGCTATAAGCGTTGGCTGGTGATTTGCCCATTGATTGCGGCGGTCATTGCATTTGCCTTTGTCTCTACACAGTTGCCACGCTATTCCGCCATGGCTCGGCTGTTGCCGCCGAAAACCAAACCCAACACCGCCACCATGCTCAGCCAGACAGGTTCCCTGGCAGGCGCCGGGGTGGGTGGGGTGCTGGAAGGGCAAAAGCCCGTGGTGGACATGTATCTGGCGATTTTACAAAGCCGGGCCGCGGCAGAATTCATGGACAGCAATTTTGATCTGCGCAAACGCTGGGGCGTCTCGTCGATCGAATCGGTGTATGGCCGCTTGTCCAGCATGTCCAAGATTGCGCCCAGCCCGAACGGGATCATCAATATTGAAATTGAGGACAGTGACCCCGTCTGGGCGGCCAGGCTGGCCAACGGGTATGCTGACGCCTTGCAATACATCACGCAAGGCTTGGCGGTCAATGAAGCATCCAAGCGACGGGTGTTCTATGAGCAGCAAATGAATGTTTCCTTGCAGCAGTTGACCGTGGCCGAAATGTCATTGCGCAAGATTCAGCAGGAAACCGGGGTATTGAATCTGGACCCGCAAATCCAGATGGCGATTCAGGAAAGTAACCGTTTGCGCACTGCCATTGCCAGCAAAGAAACGGAACTGGCATCCATGGAGGCGTTTGCGACCGAACGTAATGCTGACTACTTGCGTCTGCAGCACGAGATTGACGCATTGAAAAACCAGCTTGAGCAATGGCGCCGCCCCGTAAAAGCCAGTGATGATGTTGCCTTGCAGGCATCAGAAGGCTTGCTGCCTGAAATTTCCATGGAGTACGTCAAGCATGTTCGTGAGGTCAAGAATCTGGAGTTGGTGTACGAGCTGTTCCTGAAGGAACTGCAATTGACCCGAATTGACCAGGTGAAAGATGCCACAACGGTTGAGTTGCTGGATAAAGCCATTCCGCCTTCCACGCCTTCGTATCCCAAGAAAAAGCGCACGATCGCCATTGCGAGCCTGATCGGTTTCTTGATCGCGATGGTCTCCATTCTGATTTATGAATTGACCGTGGTGGCGCTCAAGAATGAAGTCAATATGAGCCGGGTGCGCATGATTCGCGAAGCATTGCGCTGGTCGCCGCCATCGGTAAGATTCCCTCGCAAATTGAAGTTCAATGTGAAATTCAAAAGAAAGAATAAAGAATGAATGGCGTGATTGTGGTCACCGGTGGGGCCGGTTTCATTGGCAGTAACTTTGTGCGCGAATGGTTTGCCCATGTGCCCGATGCTCGCGTGGTGGTGCTGGATGCATTGACGTATGCCGGTCACTTGGAAAGCCTGGAGGCCGTCAAAAATGAACCTGGCTTTGTCTTTGTGCAGGGTGATATTGCCGATAGCGCCTGCGTCAATGCCCTGATCGCCCAGTATCAGCCGGTAGCCATCGTCAATTTTGCCGCTGAAAGCCATGTGGATCGTTCTATCCACGGCCCGGGTGATTTTATCCGCACCAATGTCAACGGCACCTTTACCCTGCTGGAGGCCGCGCGTGCCCATTGGTCGGCGCTGCAAGGTGAGGCACGGGACAATTTCCGTTTCCTGCATGTGTCTACCGACGAAGTGTACGGCTCGCTGGAGCCCGGTGACGCGCCGTTTACCGAAACGCATCCGTTTCAGCCCAATAGCCCGTATTCCGCCTCTAAAGCGGCCTCGGATCATCTGGTGCGCGCCTGGTTCCACACCTATGGTCTGCCCGTGCTGACCACCAATTGTTCGAACAATTATGGCCCGTTTCACTACCCGGAAAAACTGATTCCGCTAGTGATCCTCAACGCCCTGGCCGGCAAGCCGCTGCCGATTTACGGCGATGGCAGCAATATCCGCGACTGGCTGTTTGTCACCGACCACTGCGCGGCCATTCGTCGCGTGCTGGCCGCCGGCCAGTTGGGGGAAACCTATAACGTGGGTGGCTGGAACGAAAAAACCAATCTGGAAGTCGTGCACACCATCTGCGCCCAGCTGGATGCCTTGCATCCGCGCGAGGATGGCAGCGCTTATGCCGAGCAGATTACTTTTGTGACCGACCGCCCCGGCCATGACCGCCGCTATGCCATCGACGCCAGCAAGCTGCATCGCGAACTGGGTTGGAAACCGGCAGAAACCTTCGAAACCGGGGTGGCCAAAACCGTGCGCTGGTATCTGGACAACCAGGACTGGGTGCGCGCCGTCACCGGTGGGGCATTCGATGCATGGCTGAAAAATCATTATAAATAATCACAGGAATACGCAGATGACACGCAAGGGCATCATTCTGGCCGGGGGCAGTGGCACCCGGCTGTATCCGGCCACACTGGCGGTTTCCAAGCAATTGCTGCCGGTGTACGACAAGCCGATGATTTATTACCCACTCAGCACCCTGTTGCTGGCGGGCATACAGGACATTCTGATCATTTCCACCCCGCAGGATACCCCGCGCTTTGCCCAATTGCTGGGCGATGGCAGCCAGTGGGGGATTTCTCTGTCTTACGCGGTGCAACCCAGCCCGGATGGCTTGGCGCAGGCCTTCATCATTGGCGAGTCGTTCCTGGATGGCGCGTTTTCGTCTTTGGTGCTGGGCGACAATATTTTTTATGGGCATGCGCTGGCGGACTTGCTCGGCAAAGCCGCCGCCAAGACCAGCGGCGCTTCTGTGTTCGCCTACCAGGTTAACGACCCGGAACGCTATGGCGTGGTGCAATTTGATGCGGAAGGTCAGGCATTGAGCCTGGAGGAAAAACCTGCGCAGCCAAAATCGCGCTTTGCCGTCACCGGCTTGTATTTTTATGATGACCAAGTGGTGGACATCGCCAAATCCATTCGGCCGTCTGCCCGGGGCGAGTTGGAAATCACCGATTTGAATCGCGTGTACCTTGAGCAAGGCCAGCTGGATGTGCAATTGATGCGTCGTGGCTATGCCTGGCTGGACACCGGCACGCATGACTCCATGCTCGAGGCTGGGCAATTCATTCAAACCCTGGAAAAACGACAGGGTTTCAAGGTGGCGTGCCCAGAAGAAATCGTGTGGCGCCAGGGGTGGATTGATGATGCTCAACTGGCTCGCCTGGCGGCCCCCTTGGCCAAGGTGGGCTATGGCTTGTATCTGAATCAGCTGTTGGCTGAATCACATCCATAACCGTGCCCAGCCTGGCCTTCTGATTGGAAGGCGCCTGGCTGACCTTAACGTATTTTGCATGTGAGTGCATGAGGCGTGTATGAGTAGTCCTATCCCGTTTCTGGATTTAAAAGCGATCAATCAGCGTCATCGTGACGCCTTGCTGCAAGCTTGTGAACGAGTCATCGACTCGGGCTGGTATGTGCTGGGCGGGGAGGTCAGCGCCTTTGAAGCTGCGTTTGCGCAATATTGTGAAGCGCCTCATTGCGTCGGCGTCGCCAATGGCCTGGATGCGCTGACACTGATTCTATTGGCTGATGGCATTGGCCCGGGCGACGAAGTGCTGGTGCCGTCCAACACCTATATCGCCACCTGGCTGGCGGTGAGCGCCGTGGGCGCCACGCCGGTGCCGGTCGAGCCGGATCCCTTGACTTACAATATTGATCCGGTTGCCGCGGCTGCGGCAATCACCTCCCGGACCAAGGCGATTCTGGCCGTGCATTTGTATGGCCAGCCGGCGGATATGCAGGCCTTGGCCGCGTTGGCTCAGGCCCATGGCTTGCGTCTGTACGAAGATGCGGCGCAAGGGCATGGCGCGCGCTGTCACGGACGCCGCGCCGGGTCGCTGTCGGATGCCGCCGGCTTCAGCTTTTATCCAGGCAAGAATCTGGGCGCCCTGGGCGACGGTGGCGCCGTGGTCACTCGAGACGCCGCATTGGCCGATCGTGTTCGCGTGCTGGCCAATTATGGCTCGCACATCAAATATCACAATCTGGTGCGTGGGGTAAATTCCCGTCTGGACACCTTGCAGGCGGCGCTGTTGATGACCAAGCTGCCGTCCCTGGATGCCGATAACGCCCATCGCCACACGGTGGCCCAACGTTATCTGGATGGCCTGGCGGCGTGCCCCTTGCAATTGCCGCACACACCGGCCTGGGCGGAGTCGGTGTGGCATGTGTTTGTGGTGGGCGCGCCGCAGCGCGATGCGCTGGCGGCGGCGCTCAAGGCGGCGGACATCGGCTCGCTGATTCATTACCCGATTCCGCCGCATTTGCAGCCCGCTTACGCCGATCTGGGCATCCCGGCTGGCGCGCTGCCGATTGCTGAGCGCATGGCCGAGCAGGTGCTCAGTTTGCCCATGGGCCCCACCTTGTCGCTGCAAGAGGTTGACCGGGTGATTGCGGTGATCCGGCAGCATTTTGGTGTAGGCGCTTGATGGCGCGACCGCGTTTAGTGGCGCTGATTGCCGGGACCAGCGGCGCCAAGCTGTACAGCATGGGATTGAATATTCTGGCGCTGGCGCTGACCGCCCGCTGGTTGGGGCCGGATGGCCGCGGCATATTGGCCACCTTGACCACCTGGGTGAACACCGCCGCCATGCTGGCCAGCTTGAGTCTTGGCTCGGTGGCGATGCAGCGCTTGGCCGGTTGTCGTGACAGCGCCCGCTTTGGCGACGTGTTTCACGCTTTGTTGAGGTTTGCCTGGATACTGGCCATTTGCGCCTGGGGCGTCATGGCCTTGTTGTGGCTGGCGCGCGGCAGCGCATTGTTTGGCAATGCCCCGGCATGGGCTTTGGCCCTGGCGTGTTTAATGTTGCCTTGCTTGGTGTGGGAGGGTTACGCCAATGCCTTGCTGACCACCATCGAGCGCTTGCGCGTGTTTAATCTGTCGCTGGTGACGGGACGCAGCCTGATGCTGCTGGGTTTGTTGTGCCTGGCCGTATTGGATGGCGTCACCCTGGCCGGCGTATTGGCGGTGTCTGTGTTGGCGCAGTGCTGGATTGCCGGCTATAGCTTCCCGACATTGCGCGCATGGGCCCGACAGCATCAAGCGGCAGGGGCCAGCACGACAGAAGGCCGCGCCTTATTGCATGGCGGCATGCGCTTGCATCTGAACACCGTTGGCACGCTGGCCTTGAATATGGCGGGCACACTCTTGATCGCCAATATGCTGGGCGCCCGTGAAGCGGGGTTTTTTCAGCTGGCGCAGCAATTGATGACCGTGCTGTTGGTGATTCCGCAGTCTGCTTCTTTGGTGATTTATGGTCGCCAGGGCGAACTGGGGCCTGATGGCGTGTGGCCGTTGCAACGTAAAATGCTGTTGGGTGTGGTGGCGCTGACCGCCATCGCGGGATTGGCCATGGCGATGAGCGCGCATATTTGGCTGCCTTGGGTGGCGGGTCCTGGCTATGAGCCAGCCATTCCCTTGTTATTGGCCATGCTGCCTATCCTGGTCATGCTGAGTTTTTCGTCCATGATGGCGTCGCAGTGGATCGGCCGTGGGCTTTTTCTTACTGCATCACTGCTTACGGTGCTGGTGGGCTTGGTGAACTTACTGGCGTCCTCGGTGTGGATTCCGGAGTTTGGCATGATGGGTGCGGTCTATGCACAGCTTTTGGCGTTGCTGGTCGCGGTGTTCACCAATAGCAGCATGGCATTGTGGTGTGAGCTGAAAAGCCGCCGCCTACGGGCAGAAAGTGGAAAATGAAAGTATTGTTGTTGGGAGAATTCAGCGCCCTGCATCGAGATTTGTGCGATGGTTTGCTGGCCTTGGGCCATGATGCGCGTGTGGCGTCCACCGGGGATGGCTGGAAAGCCATTCCGACAGACATCATGTTAGGTTCGAATGCGCCAGGCTTGAAGGGCCGCCTGGCCAGATTATGGAGTCCGCTGGCTTCTCTGCCCAAGCTGATCAATCATGATGTGATTCAATTTATCAATCCGATCTTGTTTAGCACCCAATTTGGGTATAACGAAAAACTGATCCGCATGCTGTTTGCCCAGAACAACAAGTCGTTCCTGGTCGCAGCCGGATGTGATGCTTTTTACTGGAATGAAGGACGTCAGCGTTTGCCATACGGCCCCTTTGCCGATTTTGAGCAGCAGGACCTAGGAGGGAATTCCAGCCCATGGCGTTCACCCGTGCGGCGAAAATTCAACCAGTGGCTGGCTGAAAATGTCGATGGCATCATTCCGATCATGTACGACTATTGGGTAGGCTATCAAGGCTTTCCCAATCTATGTTCGCCATTGCCGATTCCGGTAAACCTGGAAAAAATTAAATATCAGGAAAACACCCTGAAGCAAGGCAAGCTGGTGGTGTTTCATGGCTTGAATCGTGAGGGGTTCAAGGGCACGGGCTATGTAAGAAAAGCTTTTGACATATTGTCTAATAAGTATTCTGGTGAAGTGGAGTGCGTAATTCAGGGCCGGATGCCGCTCAAGGACTACATGAAGCTTTTGTCGACGGTGAATGTGGTGGTGGACCAGACCTCTTCACATGGCAGTGGGGTCAATGGCTTGTTTTCCCTGGCTTTGGGCAAGGTGGTGTTGGGCGGCAACGAGCCGGCGCATCAGGCGCTGATGTATGGCGACGACCCTTGTCCCATTCGCAATATTTCTCAAGACCCCATGTCGATTGTGGCTCAGGTCGAGCAGATTATGGCGCAACGTGATCAATTGGCCGCCATGGGGCAGGCTGGCCGTGAATTCATCATGCGCCACCATGATCATCGGCGCGTCGCTGCTCGCTATGTCGATACTTGGCAAATGGAGAGTAAAAAATGAGCGCGTCACTGGACGTGCTGTTTCTTATCCGTTCTTTGCACATAGGCGGCGCTGAGCGACAACTGGCTTTGCTGGCCAGAACCATGCATGCTTCTGGCCATCGGGTGCGCGTCGCGACATTTTATGCCTCTGGAGCATTTGAAGCTGATCTGCGACAGGCCGGCGTGCCGGTGCTTGACTTGAAAAAATCTGGTCGCTGGGATGTGTTAACGTTTTTCTGGCGACTGGTCCGGCTGCTGCGCAAAGAAAAACCCGTGATTGTGCACGGTTATCTGCCAATGTCCAATCTGCTGGCCTTGCTGGCCAAGCCCTTTGCTGGTTGGCCGAAAGTGGTGTGGGGCATTCGTTCCTCCGGCTCTGATCCTCGGCATTATGGCTGGATGGGCAGGCTGGAGGCCTGGTTGCAGGCGCGCTTGTCCCGTTGGGCCGATTTAATCATTTGTAATTCTCAGCGTGGTCGGCAATACGCCTTGTCGCAGGGATTTCCCCTGGCCCGCACTGTATGCGTTCCAAATGGTGTGAACTGTGAGCAGTTTTTCCCCGATCCAGCGGCTGGGCTGCGCACGCGAGAAGCTTGGGGCATCTCGCAAGATGTGTATCTGATCGGGATTGTTGGGCGCTTTGTGCCTTTGAAAAATCATGCTGGTTTGCTTCGCGCCGCCGCTCCTTTGCTGTTGACTCAGCCTTGTGCCGTGGTGTGCATTGGTTCTGGCTCGTCGCAAGCTGTCCAGGAGATGCGCGCCTTGGCGGTGGAGTTGGGCATTGCGGACAAAGTATTTTTTCCGGGCGCCCATTTGGAAATGTGCGCTGCGTACAATGCGCTGGATTTATTCGTTTCTGCTTCGCTGACTGAAGGTGCGCCGAATGTGCTGGGTGAGGCCATGGCCTGTAATCTTCCGGTGATCTGCACCGATGTGGGTGATGCTGCGTGGTTGGCGGCGGATTATGGCCAAGTGGTTTCGCCAGGGGATGTGCCTGCCTTGGAGCGCGCTATTTTGCACGCGTATGCCTGCCGTAAAATCCCACGGGCCTCGCCCAGGGAACGGGTGTTATCAGCATTCAGCGTCATGGCTTTGGCCGCCAATACAGAGACGCTATTGCGCAATGTGTGTACTGCCTCTGAAACAAAAACCCCATGAAGATGCCGTATGTGCGGGCTGAGGGGCATCAATGCTGAGCATCTGGAATGCTCATACGCCGCAGGATGGCGAAAAGGTTGAGTTATGTGTGGATTAGCTGGAGCAGTATGGTCAAAACCACGTGAGATCGACGCGCTGGCCGTGGCGGGCAGCATGCAGGACGCAATCCGGCATCGTGGGCCAGACAGTCGCGGTCATTGGATGGACAGTAATGTTGGCGTGCTGCTGGCGCATGTGCGCTTGTCGATTGTCGAGCTGTCGCCAGCAGGCCATCAGCCGATGATTTCGGCTTGTGGGCGTTATGTGTTGGTGTTCAATGGCGAAATCTACAATCATGGCGAATTACGGCAAGCTTTGTGTGCAGCCCCCATATTTCGAGGTCATTCCGACACAGAAACCCTATTGGCGTGTTTTGCCGAATGGGGCATTGAGCGCACCTTGCAAGCTGCCGTGGGTATGTTTGCCTTTGCCTTATGGGATCGAGACACGCAAACCCTGACACTTGGGCGTGATCGTTTGGGTGAAAAACCCTTGTATTACGGCTGGCAGGACGATGTTTTGTTATTTGCCTCCGAACTTAACGCCATCTGTGCATGGCCGGGTGTTTCACCTGAATTGAACCGCAATGCGCTTACCCTATATATGCGCCATGGTTTTATCCCTGCTCCGCATTCTATTTGGCAAGGCATTGTCAAGCTGCCGCCGGGCTGCTGGGTGCAATTTGATGCGCAAAGTCGCCAGCAAAGGCTGTTTCCACCCGCTCATGCTTATTGGTCTTTGCCTGCCGTGTGGTCTGCCGGCAAGGCGTCGCCATTGGTCGTCTCGGATGAACAGGCCGTGGACCAGTTAGAGCAATTGTTGATGCAAGCAGTGCAAGGTCAGATGCTGGCGGATGTGCCATTGGGGGCTTTTTTGTCTGGGGGGGTGGATTCCTCGACGATCGTGGCGCTGATGCAAGCCTCTGCATCGCGCCCGGTCAAAACCTTTTCGATTGGTTTTGACGATCCGCAGTATAACGAGGCTGGTTTTGCCAAAGCTGTTGCGGCGCACTTGGGGACTGAACATCATGAACTGTATGTCAGCGGCGCCGACGCCATGGCCGCCATTGAGCGTCTGCCGCACTGCTATGACGAACCATTTGCCGACAGTTCACAAATTCCCTCGATGCTGGTGGCGCAATTAGCCAGCCAGTCAGTGACCGTGGCTTTGTCTGGCGACGGCGGCGACGAATTGTTTGCTGGCTATAGCCGCTACGCGCAAACGGCCTATTTGCGTCAGCGCCTGCAGGGTTTGCCGAGGCTGGCCCGTCTGGTTGCGCAGGGAGGAGGCGCACTATTGCAGCCTGCATTGTCTTGGGCTGGGCAATATTCGTCGCGCGCTTCGGCGTTGAGTGGGCAACTGGATAAACTGAGGATCTTGTTGGCTGCGGATGATCAAGCATTTTATCAGGCGCAAATTTCTTACTGCCAGCATCCTTCTCGCTGGGTGCTGGATGCTCAAGAACCAGCATATGGATTGAATACGCTCAGCACATTGCCACAGGCCTGTTCATTTTCCGAAAAAATGACTGGCTGGGACATGCTGAACTATTTGCCAGACGATATTCTGACCAAGGTGGATCGCGCTTGTATGGGCGTTGGCTTGGAAAGCCGCGTGCCTTTGCTGGATCATCGGGTGGTGGAGTTTGCTTGCCATTTACCCATGCAATTCAAAGTGCGGCAAGCACAGCGTAAGTGGGTGTTGCGTCAGGTGCTTTACCGTCATGTGCCACAGGCCTTGATTGAGCGCCCGAAAAAAGGGTTTTCAGCGCCGGTCCGACAGTGGCTGTGTGGGCCGTTGAGGGATTGGGTGGAAACGTTGCTGGATGCGCAACGTTTGCGGCAAGAGGGTGTGTTCCATGTTGGCAATGTGCGCCGAGCATGGCGGGACTGTCTGGCCGGTCAAGGCAGCCAACACCATTTACTTTGGCATATTGTGGTGTTTCAGGCGTGGCGAGCACATTTTTTACGGCCAAGATGATGGTGTGGCGCATGTGGGCTGATGTGCAAAGAATGGTTGCGGCGATGCCGGCGGCCGTGCGCTGAGTCAGTGCAGCACAGGGCGTTGTCGGCCATACTGGGGACGGCTGCAAAATATGCTTTTTCATGCCAGCAAGCGCGGCTAAGGAACGCTGCAAAAATCATCATTTCAGCGCTGGGTTTTGATGTTAATGGGTTCGTTTAGGGGATGGGGTTGTAATCAATAAATCAGCGCACCCTTAGCAGCCCTTGGCAGAATCATGATTGGCATGAGCATAAAATGGTGGGTAGAGAAAATATATGAAAATCCTGGTATTGATTACTGCACTGACGACAGGGGGGGCTGAAATGGCGCTGTTTCGCACCTTGCACACCTTGCGAAAAAAAGGCGTCGATGCTTTGGTGGTATCGATTTTGGCAATACCAGAAAAGCCTGTGCCCACCCTGGGGGCACAAGTGTGCTCGCTTGGTATGGCGCGTGCCCAGATCAATATGCAAGGGCTGCTGCGGCTGCGAAAAATTGTCCGTGATTACCAACCAGAATTGATTCAAGGGTGGATGTATCACAGTAATGTATTGGCGCACCTGGCGCGTCTGTTGGCGTCAGGGGGAAAACGCATTCCACTGGCCACTGCTGTGCGTGGTTCGCTGACGGCGTTTCATCAAGAAAAATGGCTTACTCGTGCAGTCATCCACGTGGATGCTTTCTTGTCTCGTTGGTCTGACCGGATTTTTTATGTGTCGCAATTGGCTCATCAACAGCATAACGAATTTGGCTATGCCGCAGCGCAATCCATGGTGATTCCGAATGGTTTTGACAGCCTGGCGTTTCGGCCGGATCTTCAAGCGCGCATTCGCATTCGCCGTGAACTGGGTATCCCACAAGAGGCGCTTGTGGTGGGCATGATCGCCAGTTGGCAACCTGTCAAGAATCACCAGGGCTTTATGGCGGCAGCCGCCATGCTGGCCAAGCAGCGGCCTGACGTACATTTTGTCTGCGCAGGCCGTCGTGTGGCATTTGATAATCCTGAAGCCGCCGCCGTGGTGCCGGACGCTATTCGCGCTCAGGTGCACTTACTCGGCGAACGTCGCGATATTGCTGCGCTGAATGCAGCGTTTGATGTTGCGGTGAACGCCTCACATGCCGAGGCATTTCCTAATGTGGTGGGCGAGGCCATGGCGTGTGGCGTGCCGATGGTGGTGACGGATGTAGGCGATTCCGCCTGGATTCTGGATGGCAATGGTGAAGTTGTTCCGCCTGGAGACGCTGGGGCCTTGGCTCAGGCGCTGACGCATTTATTGATGTTGCGCCCCGCTGAACGACAAGCCTTGGGGCAACGCGGCCGGCAGCGTATTGTGGAGAACTTTTCTTTGGAAACCGTCGCTGAGCGCTACTTGTGCGAATGGTCGAAATTGTGCGCAAGTCCAGTGTAACCTCTGTTCCTAGGGAGTGTGGCTTGCCTGTATTGATTGTTGGGGTGCAGGATGGGCTTGGACTTAGAAGAGATCGCTAACGTACTGTGCGTGCTGTGTCTGGTGTTTGGCTTGCGCTTGACGCATCGTCTGGATGCTCTCGCTTTCTGGGTGTTGCTGTTGCGCGTGGTATTGGTGTTCCTCACCAATGATGTGCTCTTTCCGGTGTCTTATATGCCGGACCAAGTGCGTTATATCCGTTGCGCTATTATGTTTCGTGGTGGACCTACGGAATGGTGCAATCAATTTGGTTACGCTATCACCGTGCGCTCTGCGTCACAAATGTTCGCTGCTTTTCCGATGCCATTTTTGGTGAGTGTGCGCTCGATTGCATTAATTAATACGGTAATCGTAATATGGATGTATGTTTTTCTTCATCGAAGAGGGTTTTTTACGCCTGAAAGCAGGTTTTTTTATCTGTGTTACCCCAGTTTTATGCTTTATTCAGCCGTGGGGGTTCGAGATATTTTGATTTTGTTTTTCATGTTTATGGCGTTATACGTATTGTTTGAGCGTAACTCTGTGTGGCTAGGGTTGTTGTTCGCTTATCCATTGATGATGGTGAAGCCACAAAATTGGTTCATGGTAATGGTGCCTTTTGCCATGTATTTGCTTGCTGGGAAGTCAAAGGTGCGGATGGTGCTGACCGTCGCTCTCGGATTTACTTTTGTCTTTACCTTGTTGTTGTTTGGCGGTTATCTCGACGAGTTGAATCGATATCGAAATAATTTTTATCTTGAGGATGGTGGCGTGGGTAGCGTAGAGCTGTTGACCCCGACCATCATGTTGCCCGTTCAGCTAATTGGCGCAGCGTTTGGTGTGCTATTGATGCCTTTCCCTTGGCAGGTGAATGGCGTGCTTCAACTGGTGCAAAGTTTTGAAAATCTGATGGTGACTGGCCTTTTGTTGCAATATTGGCGGCGACAACCAAAGCCAGGGTGGGAAAATAAGTTTTTGAATTTCAAGCTATTCTTTTTTTCCTCAATGATGATTTATGGGGCGGTGATCTTTAACTTTGGCACGGCGGCGCGTTATCGATTTCCATTTATTTTATTATTCGTGATTTTTGCTTGTCGCATGACGGTCTCGCCTAATTTGGCTGACTCGGCCAAGCAAAAAAGTTGATTATTGTGGTTTTAATATGAAAATCTGTGTTGTGGCTAACTCCGCTTGGAACCTGGCCAATTTTCGTCTTGGCCTGATCAAGACATTGCGTGCGCGTGGATGGCATGTGGATGTGTTGACGCCGGAAGGCGAGGAGGTGGCTCGCTTTGTTGAGGCTGGGTGTGCTGTTCATATTCTGTCGATGGATTGCAAAGGCACCCATCCCTGGCATGATTTTCTGTTGTTTTGGCGTTTGCGGCAGCACTATTTGCGCTTACAGCCTGATGCGATTGTGCACTTTACTATCAAGCCGGTGATTTATGGCTCATTGGCGGCGCGCTCGGTCGGTGTTCCTGTGGTGAATGCCATTACTGGGTTAGGCACGGCATTTTTGCGTGAAGGTTGGCTGCAACGTTTAGTTCGGCGCTTGTATAAGCTGGCTTTGCCTGCATCGCCTACGGTCATGTTTGAAAATCCTGATGACCTAGATTTGTTCGTCAGGGCCGGCCTTTTGCATCCCTCCCAAGCCAGACTCTCCCCTGGCCCTGGTGTGGACGTTGCCCATTTCCAACTTTCTGCACTGCCTGACGCGCGGGGGGATGCGCCTGTTTTCCTTCTGGTTGGTCGAATGTTGCGCGATAAGGGTGTGGTCGAGTACGTTGAAGCTGCGCGTCTGTTGCGCCAGCGTTGCCCTGGCGCGCGCTTTGCACTGCTGGGTTTTCTCGGCGTGGAAAACGTGTCGGCGATTTCTCGGGCAGAGATGGATGCCTGGGTGGCGCAAGGCGATGTTGAGTATTGGGGGGCTGCCAGCGATGTCCGGCCCATGGTTGAGAAAGCGGATTGCGTGGTGTTGCCATCTTATCGTGAAGGCATGCCACGCACCTTGCTTGAGGCCGCCGCCATGGGGCGCCCTCTGGTGGCGACCGATGTGCCCGGCTGCCGTGAAGTGGTGGTCGATGAAGTCAATGGCTATCTATGTGAAGTGAAGAATGCCCAGTCGCTGGCGCAAGCCATGGAGAAGGTGGCGCGACTTACTCCCACACAGCGGCGTGTGCTTGGGCATGCGGGGCGTGAACGAGTAGAGCAGCAATTTGCGGAAGACTACGTTGTCAGCTTTTATATTCAGGCTATATTGGATATGGTACAGTAGTGCTCCCTTCCATGCGCATGCTAAGCGAATGGTAGTGAAAATTAACTAGGCATTGTGTGATGCCATAACTACCACGCTTGATCGTTTATTCATGATTGTTTTCTTGCTTGCTTTTCTTGTTTCGGCCTTATCCTGCTGGTTGATCATCCGCTCTGAATCCTTGCATCAGCACCTCACAGCGGATCTTGATCTGGATGGCGTGCAAAAATTTCATGTGGTGGCTGTGCCGCGCGTTGGAGGGCTGGCTATCCTGTTTGGCATGCTCGCAGCGGCTACTTGGCTCTCCTTGCTGCTCTCGGTGTTGCCATATCAGTCATGGCTATTGCTTATGGTGGCTGGCCCGGCTTTTTTCGGTGGCATCACGGAGGATATGACCAAGCGAGTGGGCGTGTTGCCGCGCTTGTTGCTGACCATGATGTCTGCTGTCGCTGGGTATTGGTTTCTCGGTGCGGCGCTCACGCGGCTGGATGTCCCTTATCTTGATGGCGTGTTGTCCGCGTGGTGGCCGCTCTCTCTATTGTTGACGGCTGTTGCTGTGGGGGGCGTTGCTAACGCTATTAATTTAGTAGATGGCTACAACGGCTTGGCCGGTATGGTGTCTGCTGGCATTGCCTTGTGTCTGGGGTTTGTTGGCTACCTATTGGGCGACAGTTTCATGACTTTGTCTTGCTTGTCATTGGCGGGCGCTCTTTTTGGCTTTTTAGTGTGGAATTTCCCGTTTGGGCGAATTTTTCTTGGTGATGGCGGGGCTTACTTTGTTGGCTTCTTGCTAGCAGAGCTTTCTGTGCTGCTGGTGGCGCGTCACCCACATGTGTCGGCATGGTTTCCCATGCTGCTGCTGTTCTATCCCGTCTTTGAGACCTTGTTTACTATTGTGCGCCGACTGTCTACGCATAGTGGTTCTCCTGGTCATCCCGATGCCTGTCATCTGCACCAAATGTTGTACAAACGTGCTGTGCGTTGGCATGTAGGCAGCAAAGATCCGCAGCATCGCACTTTGCGCAACGCTTTCACCGCTCCTTATCTATGGTTGCTGTGGCTACTCTCCGCTATCCCTGCCGTATTGTTCTGGCGTTACCCCGTACTGTTGTTGTCGTGCTGCTTCATGTTCGCCTTGGTGTACGCTTGGCTATACCATTGCCTGGCGCACTGGAAGACGCCTAAATGGCTTATTTTGCGCCACCGCGCCGAGTAAATTTTTCTGGGGAGCGACGGCAGGAGCGACTGGGCATGAACAGACGAGCGTGAATATTTTTCGACTATTTTTTGAGTGATGTTGAGGTGTTTCGTGGCCCAGCTTGATTATGGGGTATTCACCATTTCCCTGGATTTTGAGCTGTACTGGGGGGTGCGAGACTTATGCCAAATTGCTGATTATCAGCAAAATCTCCTTGGGGTGCGCCAGGCTGCGCCGGCTATGCTTAAGGCGTTTTCTTCTGCTGGCGTGCATGCCACTTGGGCGACTGTAGGCCTATTGTTTTGCCAGGATCGTGTGGATGCGCTAAACCAGGCGCCCGATCTTAAACCCGCATATCGGCGCACAGAATTGTCGCCGTACCACTACCTTTCTGAGCATGCCCTGCTGGACCCGATTTACCATTTTGCGCCTGATCTGGTGGCGGCGATTGCCGACACAGCGGGACAAGAGTTGGCATCGCATACGTTTTCCCATTACTACTGCCTTGAAGCAGGACAAACTGCAGAGGCTTTCCGGGCTGACTTGCAAGCGGCACAAGCCGTCGCCAGCCGCATGGGCCACCATTTGCGCAGCTTGGTGTTTCCCCGTAATCAGTGGAATGCGCAGTATCTGTCGGTGCTGGCGGAACAAGGGTTTCGGTGTTTTCGCGGCAATGAGTCTGCGTGGATGTATCAAGCGGGAGCAACCGAGACGGCTCAACATCATCCCTTGCGACGCGCCCTGCGTTTGCTGGACAGCTACCTGAATCTATCTGGTCATCACACCTACGCCTTGACGGACTGTCAGGATGGCGCGGTGTGCAATTTTCCGGCAAGTCGTTTTTTGAGGCCCTACTCTCCCCGGCTGGCCGCACTGGATGGTTTGCGTTTACAACGCATCACCCGCGCCATGACCTATGCGGCGCGGCATCAGCAGATTTTTCATCTCTGGTGGCATCCTCATAATTTTGGCCGTTATTTGACAGAAAATATGGCTATGCTAGAGAAAATTATTTCGCATTTTCATGTGCTTGAGCAGCAGTATGGCATGCGCTCGTTGAATATGGGCGAACTGGCGGCGCTGGTGGAGGCTCCACATGGCTGAGCGCCATCCATTCAAAGTGGTCATGTTGTGCCGGGACGATGACACCGCCCGCATCATGTACCACGGCCTTGTCCCGGACTGGGACATCGTGGGGGTGATCATCGAACAAAAGCCTTCCACTCGTCAGATGTTGCAGCGACGCATGCGCAAGCTTGGCATCTGGACTGTGCTTGGGCAAGTGCTGTTCATGTTGTACACCCGATTGGTGGGCGTGCGCTTGGCAAAAGCTGCACGAGAGGCTTTGCTATCAGCCGAGCAAGTGACGGTGGCAGCTTTTCCATCTGACAAGGTGAGGCATGTGGCGTCTGCGAATGACCCCGAAACAATCCGCCTGTTGCAGGCGTGGAACCCGGATGCCGTAGTGGTTAATGGAACGCGTATTTTGTCGCCCTCGGTGTTGTCATCGGTGTCTGGGCCATTCATCAACACCCATGCTGGCATTACGCCACGCTACCGGGGAGTGCATGGCGGCTACTGGGCGCTCGCCCGCCACGACGCCGCACACTGTGGCGTGACGGTGCATCTGGTGGATGAAGGCATTGATACTGGCAGTGTGTTGTATCAGGCCGTGATTGAGGTGGGGCCAGACGATTCGTTTGTGACTTACCCCTTGCGCCAAGTCATCAAGGCGGCGCCGTTGATGAGCCAAGCATTGAGCGATGTCAAACATGGACGCTTGCGCCCTCAGGTTGGCGTAGGCCCATCTGGGCTATGGTCTCATCCCACACTATGGGAATATCTGGCGAATTGGCTGCGTTCTGGCGTCAAATAAATTTTATCTCTGTCAGGCAAAATCATTGTATGAATATCATCACACTGGAACATCAGGACGCACGGATCAATATTGAGGAGATCGATGCCGTTTCTCGCCGCATTCGAGTGGAAATGAAAAACTCCGCCATGTTTTCTCCTCGAAAGCAGTGGGTGACGCGCTATCCTGTCAGTTTGATTGAGGCTGTGCTTCAGCACCGTGGGCCTGCCTATTTATGCGATGAAATCGCTCGGGATGAAGACCCTTCTTATACCGCCAGCGACATCATGGCTTCGGTGTTTGGCTATGTCAGCAAGTCCGCCATGGACGGAAAGCGCCTGTTGGATTTTGGCTGTGGTTCTGGCGCATCCACCATGATCATGGCGCGCGCTCTGCCTAAATGCCAGATTTATGGCGTTGAGCTTGAGCCTAAGCCTTTGGCCTTGGCGCGTTTGCGCGCGGCGCATTATCGGTGTGATAACCTGACCTTATTGCAATCGCCGTCACCGGATGCCTTGCCGCCTGAAATTCAGCAGGTGGATTATATTTTATTATCTGCCGTGTACGAGCATCTCCTGCCAGTCGAACGCCCGCGCCTGCTTCGACAAATGTGGGAGTTGCTGGCGCCTGGCGGCGTGCTGTTCATCAACCAAACGCCAGATGATCGTTTTCCGCTGGAAACCCACACCACCAGCCTGCCATTTATCAATTATTTGCCAGACAGCCTGGCTGGCGCTTTTGCCAGAACATGCTCGAAACGCAGTCTGAAAAATGCCTCGTGGGAGTTGATGTTGCGTAAAGGCATTCGCGGCGCTTCGCCGGGGGAAATTATGGGCATCTTGTCGAGCTTTTCTAGCGGCAGCCCACAATTATTGCAACCCCAGGCGCCTGGTCTCAAGCAACAAAGCGATATTTGGTATCACTCTGCTCGTGAGCGTTTATCGCAGCGTTATCATGGCGCCAAGCGCTTGATGGTTCTGAGCCTGATTGACGCCATGATTGTGTCGCGCTTGCCCGTTGCGCCTTACCTCTCTTTGGCCATTCATAAACAGGCTTGACCCTGTCCGCATGCATAAAAAACGCCTCGCAGTGTGTCGCTGCGAGGCGTTTTGGCTTTGTTCTGTTGAGAAGCGCTCAGGTCGCGAGTCGCTCACAACACTTCGCAAAGCAGTCCTGGCTGGCGCGTGCAAACAGTACGGCAAAGTCGGCACAACCCCAGGAGGGGGTGTGCAGCGCTCAGATGCGCTTGGCCAGCTCGGCTGCCTTGCCCAGATACGTGGCCGGCGACAGCGCCAGCAGACGGGTTTTTTCGTCTT
>ERZ650300.431-NODE-431-length-25221-cov-35.804697_pt1 | contig 25221 bp, 18 predicted proteins | sample MGYA00376236_ERZ650300 | MGnify/ENA primary metagenome ERZ650300 (study PRJEB26733, sample SAMN07839303) | wastewater metagenome | biome: urban; feature: wastewater treatment plant; material: waste water | place: USA: North Carolina | collected 2016-04-28 ...
GGTCCTTGATGTCGCAGGTCTTGCAGTGCACGCAGTTCTGGGCGTTGATCTGCAGTTGCGGATTGTCGCCTTCAGGGCTGCGGACGATCTCATACACGCCGGCCGGGCAGTAGCGCTGCTCGGGCGCGTCGTACTTCGCCAGGTTGATGGCGATGGGCACCGAGGCGTCCTTCAGCTGCAGGTGACAGGGCTCGTCTTCCTCATGGTTGGTGTTGGAGAGGAAGACGGAAGACAGGCGGTCGAAGGTGAGCTTGCCGTCCGGCTTGGGATAGGCAATCGGGCTGCACTCGGCGGCCGGCTTGAGGGCCGTGTGATCGGCGTGGTTGTGGAGCGTCCAGGGCACCTTGCCGCCAAAGAGCACCTGCTCGGCGCCGAACAGGACGGAGCCGAGCCACAGGCCTTTCTTCATGTAGGGCTTGAAGTTGCGGGTCTTGTGGAGCTCGGCGTGGAGCCAGCTGCCCTTGAAGGCTTCCGGGTAGGCGCTGAGTTCATCCTGGCTGCGCTCGGCCGCGAGGGCGTCGTAGGCGGCCTCGGCGGCGAGCATGCCGGACTTCATCGCGGCGTGGGTGCCCTTGATGCGCGCGGCGTTGAGGAAGCCGGCGTCGTCACCGATCAGCGCGCCGCCCGGGAAGACCAGCTTGGGCTGGCTCTGCAGGCCACCGGCAGCGATGGCGCGGGCGCCGTAGGCGAGACGCTTGCCGCCTTCGAGGAACTTGCGGATTTCCGGGTGCGTCTTGTAACGCTGGAATTCCTCGAAGGGAGACAGGTAGGGATTGCTGTAGTTGAGGCCGACCACGAAGCCGACGGCGACGAGGTTGTCTTCCAGGTGATAGCAGAAACCGCCGCCATAGGTGGCGGTGTCCATCGGCCAGCCGGCGGTGTGCACCACCAGGCCTTGGACGTGCTGGGCCGCGGGGATCTCCCACAGCTCCTTGATGCCGATGCCGTAGGTCTGCGGGTCGACGCCGTCGCGCAGGTTGAAGCGGGCTTCGAGTTCCTTGCCCAGGTGGCCGCGGCAGCCTTCGGCAAACAGGGTGTACCTGGCGCGCAGTTCCATGCCCGGCTGGAAGTTGGGGCCCTGGGTGCCGTCCTTCAGCACGCCCATGTCGCCGGTGATGACGCCGGCGACTGCGCCTTTGTCGTCGAACAGCAGCTGGGCGCCGGCAAAGCCGGGGTAGACCTCGACGCCCATGGCTTCGGCCTGTTCGCCCAGCCACTTGGCGAGGTTACCGAGGCGGACGATGTAGTTGCCGTCGTTGTGGAACGAATCTGGCAGCAGGCCGTTGGGCACCTGGCGGCCGCCGGTTTCCGACAGGAAGATCACGCGGTCTTCGGTGACCGGCGTGTTGAGCGGTGCGCCGCGTTCCTTCCAGTCGGGGAAGAGTTCGTTGATGGCGCAGGGGTCGACCACCGCGCCGGAGAGGATGTGGGCGCCGATCTCGGCGGCCTTTTCGATCAGGCAGACGGAAAAGTCCTGACCTTTTTCTGCTGCAAGCTGCTTGAGCCGGATCGCTGCCGAGAGGCCAGCCGGGCCTCCGCCGACGATCAGGACGTCGAATTCCATGGAATCGCGTTCCATCGCTGTCACCTCCTGAGTTGTTTTGATTTGTTCTCTGTCTGCGCACAGCCCGCGCATTCTCCTTCTCCCGATGGCGCTGGCAGGGCTGCTGCAGCATGGGAGATGGCAGGCAACATACGCAAGCGTATGTTACATTGAGTCGGCCCGCGCGGGGCAGTTGTATAGCATCCTGCCGGGCACTGCAATCAAAAAACAACGGATGGAGAGACAGCCTGAAATGAACGACCCGACCCCGCACGCACACCCTGACCGAAAACTGCTTCTGACCACCCGCATCCCGGTGCGCTGGGGGGACATGGACGCCTACGGTCACGTGAACAACACGGTGTATTTCCGCTACTGCGAACAGGCGCGGGTGGAGTGGCTGGAGCAGTCCGGCTCTGCCGTCACGCCCGACAACCCGGTGGCTCCGGTGATCATCAACGCCTGTTGCACCTTCCTCATTCCCATCAACTATCCCGCCACCGTGGTGCTGCGGATGTACGGCGGTGAGCCGGGGCGCAGCAGCGTGATGACGTGGTACGAACTGGGCGTGGAAGGCGACGAGCGCATCTACGCCGAGGGTTCGTCCAAGGTGGTGTGGATGGACCCCCGGACCGGCAAGTCGGTGCCGCTCCCCGAGGACATCCGCGCCGAGGTAAGCTGAGCAGCTTGAGTGCCAACGGAACCGGACGTCGAGCCGGAATCCGCATATAAGACAAGGTAAGAGGAGAAGTTCATGAGTTATCCCATCGCCGAGCGCCCGCTGTGGGTGCCGGACACCGCCCGCATCGCGGACGCCAACATCACCGCCTTCACCCGCCAGGCTGAGGCCCGCTGGGGCCGCAGCTTTGCCGATTACGCCGCGCTGCATGCGTGGTCCATCGATCAGCCCGCCGAGTTCTGGACGTCGATCTGGGAATACGGCGAGGTGAAGGGCAGCCGGGGCGATGTCGTCCTCGAGGACGGCGACCGCATGCCTGGCGCCCGCTGGTTTCCCGGCGCGCGCCTCAACTTCGCCGAGAACCTCCTGCGCCAGCGGGACGACAGCGACGCGCTGGTGTTCTGGGGTGAGGATCGCGTTCATAACCGTCTCTCCCATGGCGACCTCTATCGTCAGGTGGCGCACTTTGCCGCAGCGCTGACGGACATGGGCGTGGAGCCGGGCGACCGGGTGGCGGCGTGGATGCCGAACCTGCCCGAAACCATCGTGGTGATGCTGGCGGCGACCAGCATCGGGGCGATCTTCTCGTCCGCGTCGCCGGATTTCGGTGTGCAGGGTGTGCTGGATCGCTTCGGCCAGATCGAACCCAAGGTGCTGGTGGCCGTGGATGGCTACTACTACAACGGGAAGATCGTGGATTGCCTGGATCGTCTCGCGGCGATCACCGACGGGCTGCCGTCGGTCAAGCGGGTGGTGGTGGTGCCTTACGTGCATGCAAAGCACGATCTTTCTCACGTGCATCACGCGCGCGTGCTGGCGGAGTTCGTCAAACCCTTCCTGGCCGAGACGGAGATTCCCTTCGTGCGGCTGCCCTTCGAGCATCCGCTCTACATCATGTATTCGTCGGGCACCACGGGCGTGCCCAAGTGCATCGTGCACTGCGCTGGCGGGGTGCTGCTGCAGCATCTCAAGGAGCTCAAGCTCCACGGCGACGTGAAGCCGGGCGACAAGCTGTTCTATTTCACCACCTGCGGCTGGATGATGTGGAACTGGCTGGTCTCGGGCCTGGCGGTCGGTGCGACGCTGCTGCTGTACGACGGCTCACCGATGATCGGCAACGGGGCGATTCTCTTCGACTACGCCCAGTCCGAAGGGATGACTCACTTCGGCACCTCCGCCAAGTTCATCGACGGCATCGCCAAGGCGGGATTGCGTCCGGGTTCCACCCACAACCTCACCAAACTGCGGGCGATGTTCTCCACCGGCAGTCCGCTGGTGCCGGAGGGCTTCGAGTACGTCTATCGCGAGATCAAGGCCGACCTCTGCCTGTCGTCGATCTCGGGCGGCACCGACATCGTGTCGTGCTTCGTCCTCGGCAATCCCACGCTGCCGGTTTACGCCGGCGAGATCCAGTGCAAAGGCCTGGGCATGGCGGTGGATGTGTTCGACGAGACCGGTACGCCGGTGCGCAGCGAGAAGGGCGAGCTGGTGTGCACGCGCCCCTTCCCGGTGATGCCGATCGGCTTCTGGAAGGACGACGACGGCGCCAGATACCGCGCTGCGTACTTCGCGCGCTTCGACAACGTGTGGTGCCACGGCGACTACTCCGAGATCACCGCCCACGACGGGCTGATCATCTACGGACGCTCCGACGCGACCCTCAACCCGGGCGGCGTGCGCATCGGCACCGCCGAGATCTACCGTCAGGTGGAAAAGCTCGAAGAGGTGGTCGAATCCCTGGTGATCGGCCAGCAGTGGCCGCCGGGCGATGCCGCCGATGTGCGGGTGGTGCTGTTCGTCAAGCTGCGTGAGGGCCTTGCCCTCGACGACGCGCTGATCGCCCGAGTCCGCCAGACCATCCGCGACAACACCACTCCGCGCCACGTGCCCGCCAAGGTGGTGCAGGTGAAGGACATCCCGCGCACCAAGAGTGGCAAGATCGTGGAACTGGCCGTGCGCTCCGTGGTGCATGGCGAGCCTGTGAAGAACGTCGAGGCGCTGGCCAATCCGGCGGCGCTGGACGAGTTCCGCGCGCGGCCTGAACTGCAATCCTGACCCAGGGGGAGGTGCGTCGATGTTGATGGATCGTCACAAGAGTAGCCTGCTGATCGTCGATGTGCAGGCGCGCCTGCTGCCAGCGATTGCAGATGGCGAGGCGGTGCTGGGCAACTGCATCTGGCTCGCCGGCGTCGCCCGGCGGGTTGGGGTGCCGGTGGTGGTTTCCGAGCAGTATCCGGAAGGCCTCGGCCGCACCGCTGAGCCGCTGCTGGCGGCGGTGGGCGATGCGCCGGTCGTCACCAAGACGCACTTCTCCTGCGTGGCCGACGGCTGCCTGGAGGGCACCGCCGTGGATTCGCGCCGACAGGTGGTGGTGGTCGGCACCGAAGCCCACGTGTGCGTGCTGCAGACGGTGCTGGAGCTGCGCTGGCAGGGCAAGGAGGTCTTCGTGGTGGCGGATGCGGTCGGTTCCCGCAAGCCGGCCGACCGGGAAGCCGCCCTGGCCCGCATGCGCAGCCACGGGATCGAGGTTGTCACCCGCGAAATGGTGGCTTTCGAATGGCTGCACGAGAGCGCCACCGACCTGTTTCGGGAAGTAAACCGGGATTTCATCCGGGACAACTAGCGGTTTGATGTCACGACCGGGGGCTTCGCCCGTTGAAGAGAGGGGGGTGGATCGGCTATTATTCCCCTTTCCAGAAGTCCCCCGTGTCATGACCAAATACGTCTTTGTTACCGGTGGTGTCGTGTCCTCTCTGGGCAAGGGCATCGCTGCAGCCTCCCTCGGGGCGATTCTCGAATCCCGCGGCATCAAGGTTACCCACCTCAAGCTCGACCCCTACATCAACGTCGACCCCGGCACGATGAGCCCCTTCCAGCATGGGGAAGTCTTCGTGACCGAGGATGGTGCCGAAACCGACCTCGACCTCGGCCACTACGAGCGCTTCACCAGCGCCAAGATGAGCAAGCGCAACAACTTCACCACCGGCCAGATCTACGAGGCGGTGATCAAGAAGGAACGGCGCGGCGAATATCTCGGCAAGACAGTGCAGGTCATCCCCCACATCACCGACGAGATCAAGACCTACGTCAAGCGTGGCGCCGAAGGTGCCGACGTGGCGATCGTCGAAGTGGGCGGTACTGTCGGCGACATCGAGTCGCTGCCCTTCCTGGAGGCCATCCGCCAGATGGGCATCGAGGAAGGCCGTCAGGGCACCTGTTTCATCCATCTCACGCTGTTGCCCTACATCCCGACCGCCGGTGAGCTCAAGACCAAGCCCACCCAGCACTCGGTGAAGGAACTGCGCGAGATCGGCATCCAGCCCGACATCCTGCTGTGCCGTGCCGATCGTTCCGTTCCGGCCGACGAGCGCCGCAAGATCGCGCTTTTCTGCAACGTGATGCCCGAAGCCGTCATCGAATGTCTCGATGCCGATTCGATCTACCGCATCCCGGGCATGCTGCACGACCAGATGCTCGACGAGATCGTCTGCCACAAGCTGGGCATCCTCGCCCGTGCGGCCGATCTGTCGATCTGGGAGCGCCTGATCGACGCCCTGCAGAACCCGCAGAACAGCCTCGACATCGCCTTCGTCGGCAAGTATGTCGACCTGACCGAGTCCTACAAGTCGCTGATCGAAGCCCTCAACCACGCCGGGATGCACACCCGCAGCAAGGTGAACATCCACTACCTGGATTCCGAGGACATCGAGAAGAACGGTTGCGACGTGCTCAAGTCGATGGATGCGATCCTCGTGCCCGGTGGCTTCGGCCGTCGTGGTACCGAAGGCAAGATCGCCGCGATCCGTTATGCCCGCGAGAACAAGGTGCCTTATCTGGGCATCTGCCTCGGCATGCAGCTGGCGGTCGTCGAGTTCGCCCGTGACGTGGCCGGCATGAACGGCGCCCACAGTACCGAGTTTGACAAACACACCGGCTTCCCGGTCATCGGCCTCATCACCGAATGGCACGACGCCTCCGGCAAGGTCGAGAAGCGTGGTGAGGATTCCGATCTGGGCGGCACGATGCGTCTGGGCGGCCAGGTCTGCAACCTGTCCGAAGGCTCCCTGGCCCGCGAGGTGTACGGCAAGGCCGAGATCACCGAGCGCCACCGCCACCGCTACGAAGTGAACAACACCCTGCTGGCCAAGCTCGAAGAGCAGGGTCTGCGGGTCGCCGGTCGCGCGCCGGGCACCGACCTGTGCGAGATGATCGAGCTGCCGTCCGACGTCCATCCGTGGTTCGTGGGCTGCCAGTTCCATCCGGAGTTCACCTCCAACCCGCGTAACGGCCACCCGCTGTTCACCGCCTTCGTCAAGGCAGCGCTCGCTCACCAGCAGGGCAAGTAAAAGGAAACCCCATGAAACTCTGCGGCTTCGACGTCGGCATCGACAAACCCTTCTTCCTCATCGCCGGTCCCTGCGTCATCGAGTCCCGCGAGATGGCCTTCGAGACCGCCACGGCGCTCAAGGACATCTGTGGCGAACTGGGCATCCCGTTCATCTACAAGTCCAGCTACGACAAGGCGAACCGCAGTTCCGGCAAGTCGTTTCGTGGCATGGGCATGGAGAAGGGCCTCGAGATCCTCGCCGAAGTCCGTGAGAAGGTCGGTGTGCCCGTCCTCACCGACGTGCACACCGAAGCCGAAGTGCCCCACGTGGCGGCCGTCGTCGATGTGCTGCAGACCCCGGCCTTCCTGTGCCGCCAGACTGACTTCATCCACGCGGTCGCGGCGTCCGGCAAGCCGGTGAACATCAAGAAGGGCCAGTTCCTCGCCCCGGGCGACATGAAGAACGTCGTCGACAAGGCCCGCGAGGCCAACGGCGGCGCCGACACCATCATGGTGTGCGAGCGCGGTGCGTCCTTCGGCTACAACAACCTGGTGTCCGACATGCGCTCCCTGGCGATCATGCGAGATACCGGCTGTCCGGTGGTCTTCGATGCCACCCACTCGGTCCAGCTGCCGGGCGGGCAGGGCACGGTTTCCGGCGGCCAGCGCGAGTTCGTGCCGGTGCTGGCGCGGGCGGCGGTCGCCGTCGGCATTGCCGGCCTGTTCATGGAAACCCACCCCGATCCTGCCAAGGCCTTCTCCGACGGCCCCAACGCGTGGCCGCTGCCCAAACTCAAGGCTCTGCTCTCGACCCTCAAGGCGATCGACGCGCTGGTCAAGGGTGAGGGTTTTGAAGAGCTGAAAGGCTGAGCCCGCAGGCGATTTTCCGGTTTCGAAGTTAGAGGCGGCCGGAAGGTCGCCGCTGTAAATTCAGTGATAAGAAAGGAAGTTCATGAGCGCCATTGTTGATGTCATTGCCCGCGAGGTCCTCGATTCCCGCGGCAATCCCACGGTTGAAGCCGATGTGCTGCTGGAATCCGGCGTGATGGGCCGTGCCGCCGTGCCGTCCGGCGCGTCCACCGGCTCCCGCGAAGCCATCGAGCTGCGTGACGGCGATGCCGCCCGCTACCTGGGCAAGGGCGTGCTGCAGGCGGTCGAGAACGTCAATACCGAAATCTCCGAAGCGCTGATCGGCCTCGACGCGGAAGAGCAGGCCTTCATCGACAAGACCCTGATCGACCTGGACGGCACCGACAACAAGTCGCGCCTGGGCGCCAACGCGCTGCTGGCCGTGTCCATGGCCGTGGCCAAGGCTGCCGCTGAAGAAGCCGGCCTGCCGCTGTATCGTTACTTCGGTGGTTCCGGCGGCATGGCCATGCCGGTGCCGATGATGAACGTCATCAACGGTGGCGCCCACGCCAACAACTCCCTGGACATCCAGGAATGCATGATCATGCCGGTCGGCGTGAAGAGCTTCCGCGAAGCCCTGCGCTGCGGCGCCGAGATCTTCCATCACCTCAAGAAGCTCACCGACAAGAAGGGCTACCCCACCACCGTCGGCGACGAAGGCGGTTTTGCCCCGAACGTCTCGGGCACCGATGAAGCCCTCAACATGATCCTCGAAGCCGCCGCCAACGCCGGCTACGAGCCGGGCCGCGACATCGTCCTGGCCCTCGACTGCGCCGCCTCCGAGTTCTACAAGAACGGCAAGTACGAGCTGGTCGGCGAAGGCCTGTCGCTGACGTCCGAAGGCTTCACCGATTACCTCGCCACCCTGGCCGACAAGTTCCCGATCATCTCGATCGAAGACGGTATGGCCGAAGGTGACTGGGCTGGCTGGAAGCACCTGACCGACCGCCTCGGCAAGAAGGTTCAGATCGTCGGTGACGACCTCTTCGTGACCAACACCCGCATCCTGAAGGAAGGCATCGACAAGGGCATCGCCAACTCGATCCTCATCAAGATCAACCAGATCGGCACCCTGACCGAAACCTTCGCCGCCGTCGAGATGGCCAAGCGTGCCGGTTACACTGCGGTGATCTCCCACCGTTCCGGTGAAACCGAAGACTCCACCATCGCCGACATCTCGGTGGGTCTGAACGCCATGCAGATCAAGACCGGTTCCCTGTCCCGTTCCGATCGCATCTCCAAGTACAACCAGCTGCTGCGCATCGAGGAAGATCTCGGCGATACCGCCTTCTACCCGGGCCTGTCGGCTTTCTACAACCTGCGTAACCGCTAAGTTGTAGCCTGGGGCCGGCCGCCCGGTCGGCCCCGTTTTCCTGTTCTGCTCCCATGCGTTGGCCTACCCTCATCCTCGCCTTGCTCGTGCTTGCCTTGCAGTATCCGCTATGGATCGGCAAGGGCGGTTGGCTGCGTGTCTGGGACGTGGAAAAGCAGCTCGCGGCCCAGAAAGAGGGCAATCGCAAGCTGGAACAGCGAAACACCGGTCTCGATGCCGAGGTGCGTGATCTCAAGACAGGCTACGAAGCCGTCGAGGAACGAGCCCGTTTCGAGCTCGGTCTGACCAAGCCGGACGAAGTCTTCGTCCAGACTCCCCAGCAAAAATAAGTGGTTTGAAGTGAAGTTCACCCGGCCCGTCGGGCAGGGATGCGTTCGTTCGTGTGTCGGGTGATCGGGCGCGGGATCAACCCGCCTTGCGGCTCATCGCTTCGATGGCTGCGAGCAAGCCGACGGTGGAGCCGTCGCGCTGGCGGTCGGAGCTGGCCTCGATGTCCCGGGCCATGTTCTTGCCCAGCTCCACGCCGTACTGATCAAAGCTGTTGATGCCCCAGATCCAGCCCTGAACGAAGACCTTGTGCTCGTAGAGCGCCAGGATCTGCCCGAGGGTGAAGGGTGTGACCGACGGCATCAGCAGCGTGGTGCTGGGCTGGTTGCCGGCGCACACCAGATGGGGTGCGAGACGCTCCACCTCGGCATCGTCGATGCCACGGGCGCGCAGTTCGGCGCGGGCTTCGTCCAGCGTGCGACCCAGCATCAGCGCGGCGGACTGGGCCAGGGCGTTGCCGAACAGGCTGCGGTCGGTGGCCGAAGGCGTTGCGCAGATGGGCAGCACGAAGTCGAACGCCACCTTTCGGGTGCCCTGGTAGAACAGCTGGTGGTAAGCGTGCTGGCCCACGGTGCCGGGGCCGCCGAAGATGATCGGCGCCGTCTGCCAGCTCACCGGTTGCCCCTGGTGATCCACCGACTTGCCGTTGCTTTCCATCTCCAGCTGCTGAAGATAGGCCGGCAGGCTGCGCAGGCGGTGGCTGTAGGGCAGCACCGCGTGGCCGTCGAGCCCGAGGAAGGTGGCGTTCCAGATGCCGAGGAGGGCGGTGATCACCGGCAGGTTGGCGGCGAACGGGGCGCTGGCGAAGTGGGTGTCCATGCTGCGACCGCCGGCGAGGAAGTCGTCGAAGACCTCGGTGCCGAACGCCAGCATCAGCGGCAGGCCGATGGCCGACCATACCGAAAAACGTCCGCCGATCCATTCGGGCATCGGGAAGGTGGTGTCTTCGGCGATGCCGAAGGCAACGGCCGCGGCCACGTTGTTGCTGATCGCCACGAAATGCCGGCTGTGGTCTGCATCGGCGCCCAGTGCGGCGGCCAGCCAGGCACGCGCGGCGCGGGCATTGAAGAGCGTCTCGGCGGTGGAGAAGCTCTTCGAGGCGACGATGAACAGGGTTTCGGCCGGGTTGGCGCGGTCGAGGATCGCGCGGATCTCGGTGTCGTCCACGTTTGCGGCGAACGACAGTTCAAGCCGCGTCGGCTGCGACGGGGAGAAGGCTTCGGCGAGGAGACGCGGACCAAGATCCGAACCACCGATGCCCAGATGCACCACGTGGCGGATCGGCTGGCCGGTAGCGCCCACGAATTCGCCGGCGTGCACCTGCGCCACGAAGGTATCGAGGCGCTTGCGGGTGGCGGCGATCTCAGCCCGGGCTGCGGCCGGCGTGAGTTCGAACATGCGCGCAGCGCAGTGCAGGGCGGCGCGATTTTCGGTGAAATTGACCGGCTCGCCGGACAGCATCGCGGCGATGCCATCCTTCAGTCCGGCCTCGTCGGCGAGGGCGAGCAGTTCGGCCATCGCCGACGACGTGATGCGCTGCTTGGAGTAATCGAGCAGAAGGCCGTCGGCAGCACACGAGAAGCGCTCGAAGCGCGTCGCATCACCCGCGAAGAGATCGCGCATGGTGGTGTCGCCAATGGCATCACGGTGGCCTTGCAGGGCCTGGGCTGCGCGGCTCGCGTCGAGCCGGAAATGGGCGCGATCAGTCACGGTTGTAGAGTTTGAAGGTCTCGGCCTTGCGGCCGCAACCGAGGCGCCGCTCCCAGATCAGACTCCCTTCGCCACGGACCTTCTGAGCCTGGCTGCTGGTGGCGTAGGTGAGCAGCAGCTTGCACTCGCCGCCACTGGCATTGGGCACCGTGCGGATGCCGGCGAAGTAGTCGAGGGCGGCCCGCTGGGTGTCACCCAGGCCGCGTCGTGCGATGCAGCTGGTGGGCTGGCCCGCCAGGGCAACCTTCAGCTCGGCGGCAACGGGCTGGTAGTTCTTGGTGTAGGCAAACCAGGGCTGCCACAGGATGACGGCAAGGCACCACAGCAGCGTGATGCCGAACGCCCAGTTGGTGGTGCCGCGGGCGGGCGTTCGGCGCACGAACAGCGGCATGACCAGCAGCGCAATGCTGATGAGCACGCCGATCAGCGTTCCGCCGACCAGGCTGTCGCGGGGGAAATCCGGGGCCATCTTGGCGACCGAACGGGCAAGGCCCGGCGGCCAACCGAAGTGCAGCGCGCTCCATCCCGCCCACACCAGCAGGGCGAAGAAGGCGAAAGCCATGATGCCGAACCAGTCGAAGGCGTTCGCTGCGCCCCGGCGCAGGCTGGAGACGCCCAGGGCAGCGAGCAGCGCCAGCGGCGGCAGCACCGGCAGCATGTTGGCCGGGCGCAGGTTGCCGGTGGTGGCAACCAGCAGGATCGCCAGCAGGCTGGCCATGAGCGGAAGCGCCAGCGGTGGCGTGGCCAGGGTGTGCCGGTTGCGCCACACCGCCCAGCCGGCGATCGGCCACAGGGGCCAGGCGAACCAGCCGGCCAGCTGGAGCAGCTTGCCGAAATCGGCCAGATGGTAGGCGTGGGGCGTGTTGGTGGTGAGTTCGTTGGCCCACCAGGCGGCGAGGGCGTCGGGGTTGGACACGGCGACCGAGCCCAGCCATGCGCCGGCGATCGCGCAGGCTGTCATCAGACCAAGGGCGATGCCGGTGACGACGGTGCGGTTGCGGCAGCTGGGGCACAGCATGGGTGCGACCAGCAGCACGGGCACGGTGAGCACCACGCCGGGCAGGCCGCCGGCAAGGAAGGCGAGCCCACTGCCAAGACCGGCCTGGAGCCCGCCGCGGATCGGACGTTCGGCCAGCTGACCAAGGCCGGCGTAACACACGGCCATGCCGGCGAGCTGGGCGAGGATGGGCTGGGTTTCGTGGGCGTGGACGACGAGGCCGACGGCGCCGAGGGCCAGCAGGATCGCCGGCGCGAAGGCGGTTTCGCCATACAGGCGACGGGCGGCGATGCCTGTCCAGTAAAGGAAGGCGGCGGTGAACAGGCTGCTGGCGAGGCGGGCTGCGTCGTGGATCGGCAGCAGGCCGCCGAGGAGCTTGGCCAGGATGGCGCCGGCCCAGTAGTAGAGCGGCGGGAAGTCGTGGAAGGCTTCGCCGGCGATCTCGGGCATCAGCCAGCTGCCACGGGTCAGGATGGCGTGGATCGGGCCCAGGTGGGTGAGATCGTCACCCCGCCACGGTAGATGCCCGGTGGTGCCCACCAGCAGATAGACGGCGATGAGCACGGCCAGAGGCCAGCCGGTAACCGGCGCCGGCAGGGAAAGGCGGGGGGCGTCGTGGGGCATGGGTGCTCGATCTGAGGGCGGTGGGTGTGCAACCGGCAATAAAAAAGGCAGCCTCGGCTGCCTTTTTCGGACGATGCCGGCGTTGGGCGAATATTAGCCCAGGCGCTGCACGGAACCGTACTTCTGACGGAAGCGCTCAACGCGACCCGCGGTGTCAACGATCTTCTGCTTGCCGGTGTAGAACGGGTGGCAGGCAGAGCACACTTCCACGTGGTACTGGGGCTTGCCCATCGTGGAGCGGGTGGTGAAAGTGTTGCCGCAGGAGCAAGTCACTTGCACTTCTTTGTAATTCGGGTGGGTATCGGCTTTCATCGCTTGGTCCTTTGGGAAGTACACGTGGGTGGTGAATTTGGCCACCCGGAAAACACAGCATTCTGAACTACTTCAGCGCCTTAGGCAAGAAAACCGGCAAGATTTATAAAAATCGCGCGACAAAGGCGCCGACGCAGCCTGAAGGCAGCGGCAGCCAGACTCGGTGATCGCTGCCGGGCACCCGCTCGACAGGCTCGCCGGCGGCGTCGATCAGGCGTTCGACGCGGATCTCGGCGTTGCCGGAAGGGTGGATCAGCTCGAGCCGATCACCTACCGAAAACGCGTTTTTCGAGGCGATTTCGGCGAGGCCACGCTCGGCGTCGTAGCCCACCACGTCGCCCACGTACAGGCTGCGGTTGGATTCGGAGTGGCCGCGCAGGTAGTTCTGCATCTCGTGGGGTGTGTGGCGCTGGTAGAAGCCGTCGGTGTAGCCCCGGTTGGCGAGGCCCTCGAGCTGGCCCAGCAGCGCCGGGTCGAGGCCGCGGCCGGCGAAGGCGTCGTCGATGGCCTGGCGGTAGGCCTGGCTGGTGCGGGCGACGTAGTAGGGGCTCTTGGTGCGGCCTTCGATCTTGAAGGAGTCGATGCCGATCTCGGTGAGCCGCTGGACGTGTTCGATTGCGCGCAGATCCTTGGAGTTGAGGATGTAGGTGCCGTGCTCGTCCTCTTCGATGGGCATGTAGTCGCCGGCCCGCTTCTGCGGTTCTTCGAGCAGATAGACGTCGCCGCTGCTGCAGGTCTTGGCCTCGTGGGTCTTGAAATCCCAGCGGCACGAGTTGGTGCAGGTGCCCTGGTTGGGGTCGCGGTGGTTGAAGTAGCCGGAGAGCAGGCAGCGGCCGGAATAGGCGATGCACAGGGCGCCGTGGATGAAGACTTCGAGTTCGGTGTCGGGGCAGTCCTGGCGGATGCTGGCGATTTCGTCGATGGAGAGCTCCCGCGACAGGATCACCCGCGAGATGCCGGCCATCTTCCAGAAGCGCACTGCGGCGGCATTGACCGTGTTGGACTGCACCGACAGGTGGATGGGCATCTCGGGGAAGTTCTCGCGGACCATCAGGATCAGGCCCGGATCGGACATGATCAGCGCGTCGGGCTTGAGGGCGATGACCGGGGCGATGTCCTTGATGAAGGTCTTGATCTTGGCGCCGTGGGGATAGATGTTGGCGACCACGTAGAAGTGCTTGCCCTGGCTGTGGGCGCGGTGGATGCCGTCGGCGAGGACGGGCAGGTCGCCGAAATCGTTGTTGCGCACGCGCAGGGAGTAACGCGGCTGGCCGGCGTAGATGGCGTCGGCACCGAAGGCGAAGGCGGTGTCGAGCATCGCCAGGGAGCCGGCGGGGGCGAGGAGTTCGGGTTTCTTGCGGGACATGGAATCTCTGTTCGGGGAGGGGCCTGGGGGCGGATGCGGCAATTCTTGCCGTCTTGTCGTGGGCCTTGCGGTGGATCAGCGGTAGGTGTCGACGACCGCGTTCCAGCGGGCTAGCACTGGGCTTTGGGCCTTGAGGTTGTTCTGGAGCATCTGCTCGGCCATTTCGAGCATGGCTTTTTGTTCCTTGCCGAGGAACTGGAGCTGCTGGGTGTCGAGATGGACGAGCAGGTCGCCGGGCTTGCGGCGGCCGCGGCCAGGAAAACCGGCGCCGGCCACGCGGAGCTCGGGGCTGGTGGCGGCTTCAGGGAGCAGCACCTCGCGCACGCCGTCGAGGGTGGGCACGTCGATGCTGCCGCCCGCCAGCACGCGGAAAACACTCACCGGCACGGTGACGTGGATGTCGTGGCCATCGAGGCGGAACAGCGGGTGCGGATGGGTGCGCAGGGTGAGGTAGAGGTCGCCCGGCTCGCCGTCGTCGGGCGCGGGGCCGCCCTGGCCACTGATGCGGAGTTCTTCGCCCGGGAGCATGGCGGGCGGAACGCTGACGGCCAACTGCCGGTCGGCCGGGTTCCAGCCGCGGCCTTCGCAGCTCGGGCAGCGGGTGTCGGTGGTGAAGCCCTTGCCGTGGCAGTGGGAGCAGGACTTGAGCCCGCCGCCGCTGCGCACCCGGCCGCTGCCGTGGCAGTGGCTGCACATGCTGGTGCGGCCATAGCTGCGGTGGCCGCTGCCGTTGCAATCGTTGCAGGGCTCGCGGCCTTCGACGGTGACGGTGACGGTGGCGCCCCGGGCGGCATCGAGGAGGTCAACAAAGACCTCCTGACGGCGATCCTCGCCTTTGGGCTTGGCAGATTTGCGCGGCGGTTCCGGGGTGGTGTCTTCGTCGTCCGACGCGTCGACGGGCTTCTGGGTTAGGCGTTCGAAGGCCTGGCGGACGAGGCGGAACTGGTCCTGGGCCTGGGGGTCGGGGTTGCGATCCGGGTGCCAGCGCATCGCCAGGCGCTTGTAGGCGCGCTTGATTTCGGCGACGGTGGCATCGGGATCAACCCCTAGGATCTGGTGGGCGTTGCGGGCGGGCATCCCGCCATTTTAATCGGCCCCGCCGGTGGGCGGGGGGCGATTGTTGGGGGGTGAGCGGGTGGGCTCAGTTCCGGTCGCTCTTCCGCCTGTCCTGTCGGCATTCGTTGATGCAGTGCACGGTGCCGTCTTCCTGGGCGACTTCCAGCTTCACGGCAAAGCCCCACAGGCGGGCGACGTGCTTGAGGACTTCGTCGTTGTCGCCGGAGAGCGGGCGGCGCTGGTACATCTGGTGCCGAAGGGTGAGGGAGCGGTCGCCGCGCAGGTCGACGTTCCAGACCTGCAGGTTGGGTTCGCGGCTGCCCAGGTTGTAGTTGTCGGAGAGGATCTCGCGCACCCGCCGGTAGCCGGATTCGTCGTGGATGGCGGAGATCTTGAGCTTGCTGTCCTTGTCGTCGTCGAGGATGGCGAAGAGGCGGAAATCGCGCATCACCTTGGGCGACAGGAACTGGGCGACGAAGCTCTCGTCCTTGAAGTTGCGCATGGCGAAGTCGAAGGTCTCGCGCCAGTTGCTGCCCGCGATGTCCGGGAACCAGTAGCGGTCTTCTTCGGTGGGGGCTTCGCAGATGCGGCGGATGTCCTGCCACATGGCAAAACCCAGGGCGTAGGGGTTGAGGCCGCGATACCAGGGCTCGTTGTAGCTGGGTTGATAGACGACGTTGGTGTGGGAGTGCAGGAACTCCATCATGAAGCTGTCGGTGAGCAGCCCCTCGTCGTACATCGTGTTGAGCAGGGTGTAGTGCCAGTAGGTGGCCCAGCCTTCGTTCATCACCTGGGTCTGGCGCTGGGGGAAGAAGTATTGGCCTATCTTGCGCACGATCCGCACGATTTCGCGCTGCCAGGGCTCGAGGAGCGGGGCGTTCTTCTCGATGAAGTAGAGGAGGTTCTCCTGGGGCTCGGGCGGGAAGCGCCGGGCCTCGACGGTGGCGGCGCGCTGCTGCTGGGCGGGCAGGGTGCGCCACAGGTCATTGACCTGACTTTGCAGGTATTCGGCGCGTTCCCGCTGGCGGGTGAGCTCTTTATCCAGCGAGAGCTTGGCGGGGCGCTTGTAGCGATCCACGCCGACGTTCATTAGCGCGTGGCAGGAGTCGAGGAGGAGTTCGACTTCCTCTTCGCCGTAGCGCTCTTCGCATTCGGTGAGGTAGTTCTTGGCGAAGAGGAGGTAGTCGACGATGGCGTCGGCGTTGGTCCACTGGCGGAACAGGTAGTTGCCCTTGAAAAAACTGTTGTGGCCGTAGGCGGCGTGGGCGATCACCAGGGCCTGCATCGTCATGGTGTTCTCTTCCATGAGATAGGCGATGCAGGGGTTGGAGTTGATGACGATCTCGTAGGCGAGGCCCATCTGCCCGCGGCGATAGCCCTTTTCGGTCTGCAGGAAGCTCTTGCCGAACGACCAGTGGTGGTAATTGACGGGCATGCCGACGGACGAGTAGGCGTCCATCATCTGTTCGGAGGTGATGACCTCGATCTGGATGGGGTAGGTGTCGAGCCCGAAGCTGCGTGCCACGCGGTCGATCTCGGCGTGGTAGGTCTCGATGAGCTCGAAGGTCCATTCGCCGGGGGCGGGCAGGGGTTTCCTGCGCTTGGTTCTGGTCGCTGTGCTCATGCCAGTTTCTTCTTGAAGAGTTCGCGGAACACCGGGTAGATGTCGGGCAGGCCTTCGATATGCTGCATCGCGAAGTTGGGCTGCGCGCCGACCAGCTTTTCGTACTCGCGCCACAGGTTCTGCGGCTCGCCGGGGGTGATCTCGATGTAGGCGAAATACTGGAGGAAGGGCAGGATCGAACTGGCGAGCACCTCGCGGCAGTGGGGCGAATCGTTCTCCCAGTTGTCGCCATCGGAGGCCTGCGCGCCGTAGATGTTCCAGGCGCCGTTGGCGTAGCGCTCGTGGAGGATGTCCTTCATGAGCTCGAGGGCGCTCGATACCACGGTGCCGCCGGATTCGCGGGAGTGGAAGAAGTCTTCCTCGTTCACTTCCTTGGCCACGGTGTGGTGGCGGATGAAGACCACCTCGATGTGCTCGTAGGTGCGGGTGAGGAAGAGATACAGCAGCATGAAGAAGCGCTTGGCCGTGGCTTTCTTCTCTTCGTCCATCGAGCCCGACACGTCCATGATGCAGAACATCACCGCCTGGGTGGTTGGTTTGGGCACCTTGGTGCGGTTGTTGTAGCGCAGATCAAAGGTGTCGATGAAGGGGATCGCCTCGATCTTGGCACGGAGGATGCCGATCTCGTCCTTCAGCTTGACGACTTCGGGGTCGTCTTCCGGGTGTGTCAAAAGCAACTCTTCAAGTTGCTTTTGCAACTCACGCAGGCTGCCGCGGTAGGGCGACGACAGTGCCAGCCGGCGGCCGAGGGCGCCGCGCAGGGAGCGCACCACGTTGATGTTGGCTGGCGTGCCGTCGTTGGTGAAACCGGCGCGCTGGCTCTTGTATTCGTGGATGCGGGCGAGCTGGGTCTTGACCAGATTGGGTAGTGCCAGATCGTCGAAGAAGACGTCGAGGAACTCCTCGCGGGAGAGGTTGAAGACGAAATCGTCCTCGCCTTCGCCCTCGTTGCTGGCCTTGCCCTTGCCGGTGCCGCCACCGCCGCCGCCCTGCGGCCGGTTGATCTGGTCGCCGGTGGAGAACTGGTCGTTGCCGGTGAAGATGGTCTCCCACACCCCACCGCGCCCGTGATGAAACTGGGGCTCGGAGAGATCCTTTGCGGGGATGGAGACGCTCTCGCCGTTGTCCAGATCCTTGATGGAGCGGCCGGAGATGGCATCGGCCACCGCCTCGCGGATCTGGTGTTTGAAACGGCGCATGAACCTCTGCCGGTTCACAGCACTCTTGTTCTTGCTGTCGAACCGGCGATCGATGATTCGGACCATTCGGGCCTCGCGAACTGTTGACGTGCCGCCAGCCCGACGGGGCCGGCGGTCGTGCGGTCAGGACGACTTGCGGACGCGCAGATACCACTCGCAGAGCAAGCGGACCTGCTTCTCGGTGTAGCCCTTTTCGATCATGCGATTGACGAAGTTCTGGTGCTTCTTCTGCTCGTCGCCGCTGGCCTTGGCGTTGAAGCTGATGACGGGCAGCAGGTCTTCGGTGTTGGAGAACATCTTCTTCTCGATCACCGCGCGGAGCTTCTCGTAGCTGGTCCAGCTCGGGTTCTTGCCGTTGTTCTTGGCGCGGGCGCGGAGCACGAAGTTCACCACCTCGTTGCGGAAGTCCTTGGGGTTGCTGATGCCGGCCGGCTTCTCGATCTTCTCGAGCTCGTCGTTGAGCGCGTTGCGGTCGAGGATTTCGCCGGTGTTCTGGTCGCGGTATTCCTGGTCCTGGATCCAGAAGTCGGCGTAGGTCACGTAGCGGTCGAAGATGTTCTGGCCGTACTCGCTGTAGCTCTCGAGGTAGGCGGTCTGGATCTCCTTGCCGATGAACTCGGCGTAGCGCGGGGCGAGGAATTCCTTGATGAAGGCCAGGTACTTGGCTTCGTTCTCGGGCGGGTACTGCTCCTGGGCGATCTGCTGCTCGAGCACGTACATGAGGTGCACCGGGTTGGCGGCCACTTCCCGGTGATCAAAGTTGAACACCTTGGACAGCACCTTGAAGGCGAAGCGGGTGGAGAGGCCGTTCATGCCTTCGTCCACGCCGGCGTAGTCGCGGTATTCCTGGTAGCTCTTGGCCTTCGGATCGGTGTCCTTCAGGTTCTCGCCGTCGTACACCCGCATCTTGGAGAACAAGCTGGAGTTCTCGGGTTCCTTGACCCGCGACAGTACCGCAAACTGCGCCATCATCTTGAGGGTGTCGGGCGCGCAGGGGGCGTGGGACAGCGAACTGTTGGTGAGCAGCTTCTCGTAGATGCGCACCTCGTCCGACACCCGCAGGCAGTACGGCACCTTGACGGTGTAGATGCGGTCGAGGAAGGCCTCGTTGTTGCGGTTGTTCTTGAAGGCCGACCACTCGGATTCGTTCGAGTGCGCCATCACGATGCCGTCGAAGGGGATCGCACCGAAGCCTTCGGTGCCCTTGTAGTTGCCTTCCTGGGTGGCGGTGAGGAGCGGGTGCAGCACCTTGATCGGCGCCTTGAACATCTCGACGAACTCCAGCAGACCCCGGTTGGCGAGGCACAGGCCGCCGGAGTAGGAGTAGGCATCCGGGTCGTCCTGGGAATACTGCTCCAGCTTGCGGATGTCGATCTTCCCCACCAGCGACGAGATGTCCTGGTTGTTCTCGTCACCGGGTTCGGTCTTGGCCACGGCAACCTGGCGCAGCACCGACGGGCGCAGCTTGACCACCTTGAACCGGGTGATGTCGCCATTGAACTCGTGCAGGCGCTTGACCGCCCACGGGCTCATGATGGTGTTGAGGTAGCGCCGGGGGATGCCGTAGTCGTCTTCGAGGATCGCGCCATCCTCCTCCATGCTGAACAGCCCGAGGGGCGATTCATGCACCGGCGAGCCCTTGATGGCGTAGAAGGGGATCTTTTCGACTAGGCTCTTGAGTTTCTCGGCAAGAGAACTCTTGCCGCCGCCCACCGGCCCCAAGAGGTACAGGATCTGTTTCTTTTCCTCCAGACCCTGGGCTGCGTGTCGGAAATACGACACGATGTTCTCGATCGATTCCTCCATTCCGTAGAAATCCCGGAAGGCCGGATAGATCTTGATCATCTTGTTGGAAAAGATGCGCGAGAGGCGGGGGTCGAGACGGGTATCGACAAGCTCCGGCTCGCAGATCGCCTGGAGCATCCGCTCGGCGGAGCTGGCGTAAGCCATCTTGTCGGACTTGCACAGTTCCAGGTATTCCTGGACCGACATTTCCTCTTCCCGTGTTGTTTCGTAACGGGTCTGAAAGCTGGTGAAGATACTCATCTGATGTCTCCCGGGGGCAGGGCACCAGGCGCGGGTGCCGGTTTCGTCGTCGTCCAACAGCCTGGATAACGACACATTACGCAGAACGTTGAGCTGAGCACCTCGTCAGCTTGTGGGCATCCCATCAAGGCTTCGGAGTTCGGGTCATTACAGTTTGTGTGATAGCTGAAGATCAATTGGAGTTCCGTTGATCGAGCGGGAGTTTGTCACGGCTGTAGCGCCGAGACGACGCATCGGCGCGGCATTGCAGGCTGTGCTGCAAGCCATTTCATGTGCTGTGTTAGACTAAAGGTTTTTCCGACGACTTCATGGCAGTCGGGTTTGAGAAGGCACGAGTCTTGCTCTGTGTTCTCTGCCTGTGTCGTGAGGCGTTATTGTCAAGAACGATCAGGGAATTTTCATGAGCAACCAGGAAACCGTGGTGAGCGCACTCGAGCGCCGTATCGATATGTCCGTGCCGCTGGCTGAAATCGACAAGGACGTGGATGCCCGTCTGAAGAAGATGGCTCGCACCGTCAAGATGCCGGGATTCCGTCCGGGGAAGGTCCCGTTCCGGATGGTCGCGCAGACCTACGGCCCGCAAGCCCGTTCCGAAGCCATCGGCGCCGCTGTCGAGCGCGTCCTTGGCGAACAGATCCGCGCCCTGAACGTGCGCGTTGCCGGCTACCCGAACATCGAGCCGAAGGAAGCCACTGGCTCCGAAGCCCTGGAATTCACCGCCGTCTTCGAGGTCTACCCGGATGTGGTGATCGCCGACGTGAGCGGCCAGGAAGTCGAGCGCCCGCAACTCGAAGTGACCGACGCCGAAGTGGACAAGACCCTCGACGTCCTGCGCAAGCAGCGCACCACTTTCGTGCAGGCCGAGCGTGCCGCCCAGGACGGCGACCGTGTGGTGGTCGATTTCACCGGCCGCAAGGATGGTGTCGAGTTTGAAGGTGGCAAGGCGACCGATTTCGCCTTCGTGATCGGCGGCGGCCAGATGCTCAAGGATTTCGAAACCGCCACCCTGGGCCTCGCTGCCGGCGAGTCCAAGACTTTCGACATGACCTTCCCGGCTGACTACCACGCCGCTAACCTGGCCGGCCAGACCGTCCAGTTCGACGTGGCCGTGAAGAAGGTTGAAGCGCCGCAGCTGCCGGAAGTCGACGCCGAGTTCGCCAAGTCCCTGGGCATCGCCGACGGCGACGTGACCAAGATGCGCGAAGAGGTGAAGGCCAACCTGGAGCGCGAAGTGAAGCGTCGCATCCAGGCCAAGATCAAGGAGCGCGTCATGAACGTGCTGATCGAGACCCACCCGATCGAAGTGCCGAAGGCCCTCGTCGCTCAGGAATCCCAGACGCTTGCCGAAAATGCCAAGCGTGACTTCGAAGCCCGCGGCATGCAGACCAAGGACCTCCCGATCGACGCCAGCTGGTTCGGCGAGCAGGCGGCCCGCCGCGTCAAGCTCGGCCTGATCATGTCCGAGCTCGTGAAGAGCAAGGAGCTGTTTGCCAAGCCGGAACAGATCCGTGCCACCATTGAAGACTTCGCAGCCAGCTACGAAGATCCGAGCGAAGTGGTCGGCTGGTACTACTCCCAGCCCCAGCGTCTGGCCCAGGCCGAAGCGCTGGTGATCGAGGACAATGTGGTGGAGTGGGTCGTGAGCAACGCCAAGACGACCGACAAGGCCATCTCTTTTGACGAACTTATGGGCAATGCGGCTTAATTCCGCGGAAAGCGACAGGAAATGAATCCATTGACACCCCCGTTTTCTCGTAGTGACTGGGATCCGGTCGGTCTCGGCCTGATCCCGATGGTGGTCGAGCAGAGCGGTCGCGGCGAGCGTTCGTACGACATCTACTCGCGCCTGCTCAAGGAGCGGGTGGTGTTTCTGGTCGGGCCCGTCAATGACGTGACCGCCAACCTGATCGTGGCCCAGTTGCTGTTCCTTGAATCCGAAAACCCGGACAAGGACATCTTCTTCTACATCAACTCTCCGGGTGGCTCGGTCACGGCCGGCATGGCGATCTACGACACCATGCAGTTCATCAAGCCGGACGTGAGCACCCTGTGCATCGGGCAGGCGGCCAGCATGGGCGCCTTCCTGCTTGCATCCGGAGCCAAGGACAAGCGATTCTCGCTGCCGAACTCACGCATCATGATTCATCAGCCGCTGGGTGGTTTCCAGGGCCAGGCCTCGGACATCGAGATCCACGCCCGCGAGATCCTGTCCCTGCGCGCCAAGCTCAACGACATGCTCGCCAAGCACACCGGCCAGCCTGTCGAAGCCATCGAAAAGGACACGGATCGCGACAACTTCATGTCGGCGGAAGAGGCCGTGCGTTACGGCATCGTCGACAAGGTTCTCACCAGCCGCGCCGACGTGGCTTGATCGGTTTCAAGCATCCAGTACAGAGAGGAAGGCAGTAATGGCGGACAAGAAAACGAGCGGCGAAAAGCTCCTGTATTGCTCGTTCTGCGGCAAGAGCCAACACGAGGTCCGCAAGCTGATCGCGGGTCCGTCCGTGTTCATCTGCGACGAGTGCATCGAGCTGTGCAACGACATCATTCGCGACGAAATTACTGCGGACACCGGAAGCGCCAAGGGCATCAAGGGTGAACTCCCGTCCCCGCGCGAGATCTCCGAGATCCTCGACCAGTACGTGATCGGTCAGAGCGCGGCCAAGCGCATCCTCTCCGTGGCGGTGTACAACCACTACAAGCGGCTGCGCCACCTCTCCAAGACCCACGACGAAGTCGAACTCTCGAAGAGCAACATCCTGCTGGTCGGCCCGACCGGTTCGGGCAAGACTCTTCTTGCCCAGACCCTGGCCCGCCTGCTCAACGTGCCCTTCGTGATGGCCGATGCCACCACCCTCACCGAGGCTGGCTACGTGGGCGAGGATGTCGAGAACATCATCCAGAAGCTGCTCCAGAAGTGCGACTACGAAGTGGACAAGGCCCAGCAGGGCATCGTCTACATCGACGAGATCGACAAGATCTCCCGCAAGTCCGACAACCCGTCGATCACCCGTGACGTGTCCGGCGAGGGCGTGCAGCAGGCGCTGCTCAAGCTCATCGAAGGCACCATCGCGTCGGTGCCGCCGCAAGGTGGCCGCAAGCACCCGAACCAGGATTTCGTGCAGGTGGATACCACGAACATCCTGTTTGTCTGTGGCGGCGCCTTCGACGGTCTCGACAAGGTGATCCGCAACCGTACCGAGCAGGTCGGCATCGGTTTCGGTGCCGAGGTGAAGAGCCGCGAGAGCAAGAACGTCTCCGAATCCCTGCGCAATGTCGAACCCGAAGATCTGATCAAGTTCGGCCTCATCCCCGAACTCATCGGTCGTCTGCCGGTGGTCGCCACGCTGCAGGAACTCGACGAGGACGCGCTCATCCAGATCCTCATCGAACCGAAAAACGCCCTGATCAAGCAATATCAGAAACTGTTTTCGATGGAAGGCGTCGAACTCGAGGTGCGGCCGGCGGCGCTTCAGGCCATTGCCCGCAAGGCGCTCAAGCGCAAGACCGGTGCCCGCGGTCTGCGTTCGATCCTTGAAGCGACGCTGCTCGACACCATGTACGACTTGCCGTCCATGGAAAACGTGTCCAAAGTCGTGGTCGACGAAGGCATGATCGATGGCGGCGCCCAGCCGATCCTGATCTACGCCGATCAACCCAAGGTCTCCGGCTCCAACTGAAATCAGGCAGAAGAAGTTTCATCCGACTGCTTGAATTGATGTCGCTGAGGCCCCATATGGGGCCTTAGTGCCTTTAAAGGAATAATCATGTCGAGCACGCTTGACCTCTCCGAAGACCAAGTCGAACTGCCGCTGCTGCCGCTGCGCGACGTCGTCGTCTTCCCGCACATGGTGATCCCGCTGTTCGTGGGTCGCCCCAAGTCCATCAAGGCGCTCGAGAACGCCATGGAGGCCGGCAAGAGCATCCTGCTGGTCGCCCAGAAGTCTGCCGCCAAGGACGAACCCTCGGCTGACGATCTCTACGATCTGGGCTGCATCGCCAACATCCTGCAGATGCTCAAGCTGCCCGACGGCACCGTGAAGGTGCTGGTTGAAGGCGTGCAGCGCGCCCGCGTGGTGTCGGTCGAAGACCTGCGCACCCTGTTCGTCGCCAAGGCCCAGCCGATGCCCGCCGCCGAGACGCCGGACAACGAGGTCGAGGCCATGCGCCGGGCGATCATCAGCCAGTTCGACCAGTACGTTAAGCTCAACAAGAAGATCCCGCCGGAGATCCTCAGCTCCCTGTCGGGCATCGAGGAGCCGGGCCGGCTGGCAGACACCATCGCCGCCCACCTGCCGCTCAAGCTCGAACAGAAGCAGGAAATCCTCGAGATGTTCGACCCGGGCGAGCGCCTCGAGCGCCTGCTCAACCAGCTCGAAACCGAACTCGACATCCTTCAGGTTGAAAAGCGCATCCGTGGCCGCGTCAAGCGCCAGATGGAGAAGAGCCAGCGCGAGTACTACCTGAACGAACAGGTCAAGGCCATCCAGAAGGAGCTCGGCGAAGGCGAGGACGGCGCCGATCTCGAGGAGATGGACAAGAAGATCAAGGCCGCCGGCATGACCAAGGAAGCCATGGCCAAGGCCCAGGCCGAGCTGAAGAAGCTGCGCCTGATGTCGCCCATGTCGGCCGAAGCCACCGTGGTCCGCAATTACATCGAGACCCTGGTCGGCCTGCCCTGGAAGAAGAAATCCCGCATCAGCAAGGATCTGGCCGAAGCCGAAAAGGTGCTCGACACCGAGCACTACGGCCTCGAGAAGGTCAAGGAACGCATCCTTGAATACCTTGCCGTGCAGCAGCGCGTCGACAAGCTCAAGGCACCGATCCTGTGCCTCGTCGGCCCCCCGGGCGTCGGCAAGACCTCCCTCGGCCAGTCGGTGGCCCGCGCCACCAACCGCAAGTTCGTGCGCATGAGCCTCGGCGGCGTGCGGGACGAAGCCGAGATCCGCGGCCACCGTCGCACCTACATCGGTTCGATGCCGGGCAAGATCCTGCAGAACATGTCCAAGGTTGCCGTGCGCAACCCGCTGTTCCTGCTGGATGAAGTGGACAAGATGGGCCAGGACTTCCGCGGCGATCCGTCGTCGGCGCTGCTGGAGGTGCTCGACCCCGAACAGAACTCGACCTTCGTCGACCACTACATCGAAGTGGAATACGACCTGTCGGATG
>ERZ650300.434-NODE-434-length-25167-cov-6.953767_pt1 | contig 25167 bp, 22 predicted proteins | sample MGYA00376236_ERZ650300 | MGnify/ENA primary metagenome ERZ650300 (study PRJEB26733, sample SAMN07839303) | wastewater metagenome | biome: urban; feature: wastewater treatment plant; material: waste water | place: USA: North Carolina | collected 2016-04-28 ...
TTTTAGATGCTTCATTTAATAAATCCTTTGCTTCAAGAATTTTCCCTACATTGTAATAAACTATTGCCAACGTCACTTTTGATGAGTTATCTTTATCCTCATTTATCGCTTTTCTTAAATATTTCTCTGCCAAATTGATATTTCCTGCTTGTGCAAAATAGATACCTAAATTTTTATTAACTGCAATTGGTTGGATTGTTTTTATTTCAGAAATAATTCTTGTTACAGAATTTTGATCATTTTTAGTTTCGTATAATTCCAGTAATAAGACTCTAGCTTCTAAATTTTTAGAATTCACAACTATTGCTTTTTTTAAAGTTTCTTCTGCTTTATCATAATTTTGTGTATCTAGATAGAAAATTCCTAATATTTTCAATGCCCCTTCATCTTTCCATTCAGTTTTATCATTCATCATAATAAAATATTTTTCTGCTTCTACCTTATTATTATTTGTCATTGCAATTTGTCCAAGTCTATAAGCTGTTTCTACAACTTGATTTGATGTAGAGTTTTTTAATGCTTCTGAAAAATAACTTTGAGCTTTTTCAAAATCATTTTTTGTTATATAGTATTCTCCTAGATTATTATTTAATGCTGTTATTTGCTCTTTTTCAAGAATCTGCATTACTGATTTATATTTAGTGTCTGCTTTAGTTCCCTGGTTTGTTTCAAGATAATATACAATTAAATCTGTTAAATATCCAGGATCTTTATTCAAAGTTCTTCTATTTACCTCTAACAAGTATTTCTCTGCATTAGTTAAATCTTTTTCTTGAAAATATACATTTGCTAGTCTATAAAGTGATTCTAATGCTTCAGGCGTTGTATTTGTTGAATCACTCACTGCTGCTAACAAATATTTTTTTGCTGTTGCATAATCTTGTTTTGATCCATAATATGAACCCAACTGATAGTTTGACCGTACCGCATATTCTTTATCTGTTCCTTTTGCTATTTTATCTAAAGCTTGGATACTTTCATCGTATTTCTTATTTTGTGCTAATTTTTGAGCAGCCTCATAGTCTTCTTTTGCTCCTGCAAAACCTAAACTTGCGATTGCCAATATAAGTATAAGTATAGTTTTTTTCATTTTTCCTCCTAATTTTTTAGTAAACAAGTAGTTCTTTATTTAATAATTTTCCTTTTCTTAAAATCTCTATATTTATTGTTTTTCCTTTGTTTTCTAATAATATTTTTTCGTATTCTTCTTCTGTCAATATTTTATTGCCATTGACTTCTGTTATCACATCATCAGGTAGAACATTTTTTCTATATGCTTCCGAATCTTTTCTTATTGATTCTATTTCTAATCCATAGTTACTCTCTATCTCTTTTCTTTTTTCAACAGATAATTCTTTAACAGAAATACCTATTCCAGTCAGTTCAACTTTATTTAAAAAAACTATGTTATATAGATAGTCATCTCTATAGACATAAACCCAATCTCCACTGCTACAGTCATCGAAAATATCTCTGTCATGCTCATAACAATGTGTTTTTCTTACAAAAGGATCCCATTCTATAAATTCTTTTTTATTCTTAAATCTCTCAGAATACAGAACCAATCCAGCACCTATTTTCTTTGCGTGCGACTTCATCGTTGACTCTGTTATTTTAAAACTTTCAAAATTTGAATAACCTAAAACTTCGTACCCTTTTTCAAAAAGAGTTCTGTAATCATTTTCTAAATTTTCTGATCTTAATACTTGAATATCTTTTTTATCTAAGTCTTTCTCAACTTTTTCATTTTTTACACTTTCGTATTTAGTTGTAACTGGATTCATACTAAAACTAAAACATCCTAATATCAACAGCAAAAATAATAATTTTACTTTCATAACAATCTCCATTTCTACTCAAAATAATTATACGCTACTGATTACTTTCTCAAATCTTGTACTAATTCTGTTTTTGATGCTGTTTTCTCATCAACATTTTTTATTATTCTTGCTGGCATCCCAGCAACTACAACTCCTTCTGGTACATTTTCAGTCACAACTGCTCCAGCTGCTACAACTGATCCTTTCCCAACTCTAACACCTTCTAGGACAACTGCATTTGCTCCTACAACAACATTATCTTCTATTATTACTGGATCTGCTGATGGTGGTTCTATAACTCCTGCAATTACCGTTCCTGCTCCAATATGACAATTTTTACCTATTTTTGCTCTTCCTCCAAGTACAACATTCATATCGATCATAGTTCCATCGCCTATTTCAGCTCCTATATTTACAACTGCACCCATCATTATTATTGCTTTGCTTCCTATTATGACTTTATCTCTAATTAATGCTCCCGGTTCTATTCTTGCATCTATGTTTTTTATGTCCAATAACGGAACTCCTGAATTTCTTCTATCATTTTCATAATAATAATTTACAATTCCATTCTCATTTATTATTTTTTGAACTGTTTCCCAGTCTCCTATTACTATTTTTAATCCATCTTTACCTATAATTTTTGCATCATAAGCATTCTTTATTTCTTCATCTGTAAACATTTTTACAGGTGTTGTTTTCTTCGCATTTGAAATAAATTGTATTATCTCCATTGATTTTTCTAATTCTGTCATTTTATATCCTCCATAAATTTATTTAATCTAATTATTTATATTTAAAATATCTTTCATCAAATATAACCCACTTGGTTTATTTATTAATGATAATATTGCTTTTACTGCTCCGTCAGCAAATATTTTTCTTGAGAGTGCTTCATGCTTAATTTCTATTATCTCATCTCCACCGGAAAAAATAACAGTGTGCTCTCCAACTATATTTCCTCCTCTTATTGCATGTACTCCAATTTCATTTTTTTCTCTTTTCTTATTTCCTTCACGGCCATATACAATTTTTTTCTTTTCTGATAAGCTTTCATTTATAACTTCTAAAAGAGTTACCGCAGTACCACTGGGTGCATCTATTTTTCTATTATGGTGCTTTTCAATTAATTCTATATCAAAATCTGCTAATAATTTTGTCGCATAAGAAACTATTTGATTCATTATGTTTACTCCTAGTGACGTATTAGTTGCTTTTAATATTGCTATTCTCTTAGATGCTTCCTCTATCTTAAGTTTCTGCTCATCTGTATGACCTGTTGTTGCTATTACTAAAGGACTATTTATTTCAATCGCATAATTTAAGATTTCTTCTGTTAGACTAAAATGTGAAAAATCAATTATTCCATCAATTTTATTATCTATTTCTTTCAAATCTTTATAATTCCCATTTCCTAATGGATCATACATTCCAACACACTTGTGGTTTGAACTTTCTATTGATTCTTTTACAAAAGATGCCATTACACCTGCTCCACACACCAATATATTCATAATAAAACACTATTCTCCGTTCTTATAAAACTTAAATTTTATTTCTTCAAAGTAATTTTAGCATTTTATCTTTAAAATATCAATATTATGTAATCAATACAGTATATTGTAGTCCTAATTGCTTTGTTTAAACTTTTCACATTCTTAGAAAAAACTTTGCTATTATTAAAAAGAATAACGCTAGAAAGGAAATCTAGCGTTACTTTAAATTCTTTATTTTGAATTTTTATTTGTTTACCTTTGATGAACCAATATGTGATGATCCCAAAGATGACGATCCACCCCAGTCACCTGGATTAGAAATATATTCTTCTATAATTCCAGTTTCTGATGATCCGAATGTTACTAATCTTCTAATTACTCCACCATCTATATAATCTTCTTTTCCTACCATCTTCGCTTCATCAGAAGTTACTGCTTCATATTTCAACAATTCTCTATTACTCGGACTTTCAATTACAGTTAGCCATTTCAACTCAAAGTCATTAGAAACTGTATCGTTAGGAGCTATAGCTTGCGTTGAGTGTGCAATTTCTATAAAGTTCCCATACACATCCTCATAACCAATTAATGCTTCATAAGACTCATTTGCATCTATCTCATTTATGTAATGTGATCCTATTCTTTCATGTCTTATTATTTTTTTATGCTCGTGACCATTTTTCATTAATTTAATTACCACATTATCAACTATATGATTTTCTTCTGATAATCTTTTAAATGTGTCATCTCTTATTTCCCAATAAGCAAATAATGTTGTTGTATTTTTAGGCATTAAAACAATTTCATCAACAAAATATGAAGTTGGTAATGGGGCTCTATCAAAATAGATATCTTCTTCTATTTCTTTTAAAGCTCCTTCTCCTAAAGCAAATTTAGAGTTTTCAATCTCTGTTTCTAATTCTCTTCTTTTTATTGATCCTAGACTTAATCCTTCATAATCAAAATTAATATTTCTAAACTCATCTTTTTTAAATCTGTATCTTTTTTTGAATTTTCTCATCATTTTTTTGTTTACAAAATTTCTATAGAAACTTCTCGGTCTAAAATTCCAAGCCATCATTTTATCAAACTCTAATTCTTCAGATAATGTAGCTTTTTCTACCTTAATTGGTGTTTCTATTGCCTTTTCTTCTGGAGCTTGTATTTTTTCTACAATTTTTTCTTCTTCTAATAAATATCCAATTGCTTGTAATTTTTCAATTGTTTTCTCTCTAGAAAATTTTAAATTTAAAGGGATTTTCTCTGTTTTTGCCATTTCAATTATTTCTTTATCTGTCATACTATTCAAATATTTCATAACGACCTCCATCTAAATAAACTCTAACTCTAGATAACTCCTATGTTTCAATACTTCTTATCTTATAAGATAATTATACCACATTTTTTTTGATTTGATGATTTATTTTTTGATATTTTTTGTAGATGTCGCATCTAAGCTAATCTCATTCCTTGTTTCAATATTTTTTTCTAAAAAATGATATGCCGCACATCCTATCATTGCCGCATTGTCTGTGCAGTATTCATACTTTGGAAAAACTACTTCAATGCTATCTGATGAAAATTCTTCTTGAAACTTTTCTCTAAGTCTTTTGTTAGCAGAGACACCACCTGCAACCATAATTGTATTAACATCGTTGTTTTCAATAACTTTTCTTATTTTTTGTGCTAACGTTTCTACTATTGATTCTTGAAATGATTTTGCAATATTTTCTTTATTTATTGAATTTCCTTTCATTGTTTCATTATTGATATAATTTGTAACATATGTTTTAATCCCACTAAAACTGAAATTGTAGCCACTTATATTTGCTTTGGGTATTTTCAAATCATTTTGCCCAGTACTTGCTAACTTATCTATTTCAGGTCCACCTGGATATCTAAGCCCTAATACTCTAGCTACTTTATCATATGCTTCCCCAACTGCATCATCTAATGTTTCACCTAGCAACTTTACTTGAAACATTTTATCTATATAATATATATTTGTATGTCCACCAGATACAATTAGTGATACTGCTGGTAATTTTATTTCATGATCTATAAATGTTGAAAATAAATGTCCATCTATATGATTCACTGGTAATAAAGGTATTTTTTTTGAATAGCTTAATGATTTAGCAAACATCAATCCAACTAATAATGAACCGATTAATCCTGGCTTATTTGTCACCGCAATATAATCTATATCTTCAATTTTGCAATTTGCTTTTTCCAATGCTTCTTCATATACTGGCAATATGTTTTCAATATGATGCCGCGATGCTATTTCTGGAACAACTCCACCATATTCTTTATGAATATCTATTTGAGTTGAAATTATATTACTTAGAACATTATTTCCATTCTCCACTACAGCAACTGATGTTTCATCACAAGATGTCTCAAATGCTAATATTCTCATAAATATTTATCCTCATTTAAAAGATAATTTACTACATAATCTTTTATTCCTTCTTCAAGCGAATAAAACTCTTCTTTATATCCATTTTCCTTTAATTTTGACATTTTAGCTTCTGTAAAATACTGATACTTACCTCTTAAATCTTCTGGCATAGGTGTGAATTTGATATCTTCTTTAGTTGCACCCATTGATTCTAGTGTTGTTCTTGCTAAATCATAAAATGATCTTGCAGAACCTGTTCCTAGGTTATAAATACCATTTTTTATTATAATGCTCTCATTATTTATTCCAAGCATAAATGCTATAACTTTAGTGATATCTTTTATGTAAACAAAATCTCTCAGTTGCTCCCCATCTCTATAACCCTCTTTATGAGATGTAAATAATTTTACTTCTCCTGACTCTTTATATTGATTATATGCGTGAAATATCATGCTTGCCATTCTTCCTTTATGATATTCATTAGGCCCATATACATTGAAAAATTTAAGCCCCGCCCATAATTTTGGAGTTTTATCTTGTTTTAGTGCCCAAACATCAAATATTTTTTTTGAATATCCATATTTATTTAATGGTCTTAAATTTTCGTGTTCTTCTAATGATATTGTGTCATCATATCCTTTATCCCCATCACCGTAAGTTGCCGCACTACTTGCATATATGAATTTAATCTGCTTATCTGTACAGTAATTCCATAATTTTTTTGTATACTCATAATTATTCTTCATTAAAAAATCTGCATCCTTCTCTGTTGTTGCAGAGCATGCTCCCATATGGACAATCGCTTCTATTTTCATTTCTGTTGTTTCCAAAAATTCAAATAATTCATCTCTATCTATCCAATCATAGTAGTTCATTTTTGATATATTATTCCATTTTTCTTCTGTTTTCAATTTATCACTTATCAATATGTCTTTTCGCCCTAATTGATTCAATTGCCATACAATAGCACTACCTATAAATCCTGCAGCTCCCGTTACTATAATCATAAGTCCTCCTAATTATCTATTTTATCTATTATTGTATCATAAACTTTTTCATGTGTTAGCTCTTTCATACATTTAAAGTGCCCTTTTGGACATTTCTTATCACCATGAAGCGAGCAAGGTGAGCAATCTTGTCCAGATGTGAGCAAATAAGTTCTTTCGTTATAAGTAAACATTTTAGGATCCGTAGGTCCAAAAATTACGATTGTTTTTATTTTCATTGCTCTAGCTATGTGAAATGGTCCCGAATCATTCGTTACAGCGAATTTTGCATATTTCAACATCACTCCACTTTCCTTAAAGTTTAATTTGCCAGCTAAATTTTGAATTCTTTGTGTTTCTTTAACTTTCAAATAATCTTCTTTTCCACCAATCACAACAACATCGTAGTCTGTCTCTGCTGTTATTTTATTTGCTAACTCTTCATAGTAAATCCACTCTTTCGTGACTTTTGATGCACCTGGTGCTAAAACAATATATTTTCTATTTTTTAAGTTGTATTTTTCTACCATTTGAGCCTCTGTTTCATCACTAAAATAAAAATCTATCTCTTCATCTACGTAGTTTATTCCTAATTTTTTCACTGCTGTAAAATAACTTTCAACTATACTTCTATCTGCTTTGTATCGAATTATTCTCATTTTTACTAGAACTGATTTCCACCATTTTCTTTTACTATATTTCAAATACATCGCATTGCATTTTTTACTCGTTTTTTTTCCTATATATTGTGATAAAAATTTAGAGTGTAAATCTATCACATAGTCATAATTTTCCATTTTCAAATGTTCTATCATGTCAGATATATATTTTCTATTTCTGTTCATTTTCTTATCAAAATAGTAATATCTTTTTATTTTAGGATTCAATGTTATAGCATCAGAAAATTTTTTATATACCAAATAATCTATTTCTGCATCAGGATACTTGTTAATTAGTTCATTGATAACTGGTGTTGTAAGTATTATGTCCCCGAATGAACTAAATCTTATAATTAATATACGCATTGTACTCCTTTTTTTACTTTAAATTATCTAATCTCACTTTTAATTTAGATATTACCATTTCACTTGTCATATTTTCCCAAGTTAAGTTATTTTTCTGAATTCCTTCAATAGGTATAAAATCGCTAATAACCAATGCTAGATGATTCTCATCTTCAACTATCCATCTTGTTTTTTCATCATTTTTTCTGCAGACTGCAACTGTAGATTTACCTAATGCTTGTGTAATGTGTCGTGTCCCACCTTCATTACCAAAATATATATCTGCATTTGCAATGATTTTTGCCAAGTCTCTTACATTTTTTGTAGTTATATTATAAAATACTTTTCCTTTTTTATTAGTAGAGTACTGCTCTAATTCTTTTGCAATTTCTAAAGTATAATCCTTTTCTTTTGGTGTATAAAAAAGTACTAACTGATAATCATAATTATCTATAACATATTTCAAAACATTCACCATATGCTCTCTTTTCCAACGTTTCCATTCGAAAACTGCATTTACTCCACACGTTATTATTTTTTTGGAAAAATCAATACCAACTGATTCCATAATTTTTTTTGATTCTAATTTCTCTTCTTCTGTAATATCAACTTTGTAATCTAGTGTATACTGCATTTTTACTTTTTGATTTTCAACTATTGGATCTAGAAATTTTACTATTGACTCTATTACTGTATTATTTTTTCTATCTTCTGTAATTTTATGTGTATAAAACCATCCTCTTGTAATTTTGAAACCTAAAATTTTATGTTTTGATATTTTATTTTTCCCAATTCTAAACTTTGAACTAAGACTAAGCAAACTAAACAGCTCAGTTCTTGGAGTTGATTCTATGTCTAATATTATATCATATTTTTTTCTAGTTATATTCCATATTTTAGCTATATATTTAAAGATGTTTTTTCTCTCATCATTCTCATACGAGATAACATTTGTTACAGCTTTATTTCTTGTAAATAATGGTGCTGCATTATTCTTAACTACAAAATCTATCTCTATGTCTTTATCCATTTTTCTCAAGTTTTCACAAAGTACCTCTGTTAGAACTGCATCTCCAATACCAGAAAAAGTAATGATTAAAGCTTTTTTATATCCCATTTTATTCCCCTTTTTATTCTACCATTTTTATTATTAATAGAAAGTCTCGCACATCTTTCATTCTAATTTTCTTAAATATTTTCCATTCTAAAAAATATAACCATTTGAACTTCAAAAGGAATTCTCTTAATTCCGAATATAGCGTTTTGTATTCTGTATTATCCATATAATAGTCACTTAATTTTCTAATGTTTGGATTAAATCCAGATCTTTGGAGTGATAATACGAATAGCAAAAAATCTCTTTTTTGAAATGTTTTCATGTGCTGCGTTGGTATAACTTCTTCAAAGTCAATTAAAGAAATCACTTCATCTTTTATCGTGAAATTTCTTATTTGACATCCACCTTGTGCATTTCCCGTATTATGTAGCTTGATTAGAGTATCAAGTGCCCTTTGAACATATTCTTCTTTAAATACATCTTGCTCATATTTATCCTTTATCTTTTGTTTCTCAATTTGATCATTCACATAATTCTTTAATGATTCTCCTGTATCTGACATTATAAAATAATTTTCTGTGACTTCCAAAATATGAGGGACACTGACACCTTGCTTTTCGAGTTCTTTTATTTTATTACTCTCAAACAAAACTTCATTCTCTGATGCTGGTAATACCGACAGGATTAACATTGGTTCTCTAGTAATTTTTTGTAATATCCCCTGGAAAACATGTCTCAATTTTTTTTGTTTTTCCCTTTTTTTCACATACACTTTATTTCCATCTATTTCATAAGAACATACTCTATCTTCTTTTTTAAATGTGTCTTCGACTATTTTTTGATATTTATTAATCATTTTTATCCTTTTCCTACCCCATAATAATTGAATATTTTTTTTACTTCTGAACTTTTAGAGTATATGTTTCTAAGATCGAATAGGTAATTCCCTTTCATTAAATCCTTAACTTTTGACAAACTTATTCCTCTAAACTGATTCCATTCTGTTATTATTACTGTTGCATCTGCATCTTTAACAGCAATATACTCATTGTCACAATATTCTATATTTTCCTCGATATCTTTCAATCTCCATTTTGCTTCTTTTATTCCTTCTGGGCAATATGCTTTTATTCTTGCCCCATTCTTTACAAGTCCTCTTATTATATCAATTGATGGCGCATCTCTCATGTCATCTGTCTCAGGCTTAAATGATAATCCTAACACTGTAATAACTTTATTCTCAACTGATCCCATATTGCTTACAATCTTTTCTACCATTTTTTGCTTTTGTTTTTCATTTGCTTGTATTGCAGCATCAATAACTTTGAATTCTTCACCATATTTTTTAGCTATATCAACAATTGCTTTCGTATCTTTTGGAAAACAAGATCCACCATAGCCAGGCCCTGCATGTAAAAATTTCGGTGATATTCTTCCATCTTGACCCATTGCTTTTGCTATTTGTTGTACATCTGCACCTACTTTTTCTGCAAGTAAAGCCATCTCATTAATAAACGAAATTTTAACTGCTAAAAATGCATTCGATGCATATTTTATCATTTCTGCTGTTTCTACACTTGTAAATACGAATGGTGTTTCATTTATATATAAGACATTATACACTTTCTTCATCATTTCCTTTGCTCTTTCATCAGAATATCCGATGACAACCCTATCAGGTCTTAAGCAATCATTTACTGCTTTACCTTCTCGTAGAAATTCTGGATTTGACACTACATCAAATTCAAATTTCACGCCTCTTTCATCTAACTTTTTCTGTATAGTTTCTTTCACAAGTTTCCCTGTTCCAACTGGAACTGTTGATTTATCAACTACTACTCTATACCCGTTCATATGTTCACCTATAGAATTCGCAACTTCTAAAACATATCTTAAATCTGCACTTCCATCATCTGCAGGAGGTGTTCCGACTGCTATGAATAATACTTCTGATGTTTCTACTGCTTCTTTTATTTCAGACGTGAATTGCAATCTTCCAGCTTCTATATTTTTCTTTAATAATGGTTCTAATCCAGGCTCATAAATAGGTACTCCACCATTTTTTAGCATTTCTATTTTTTCAATATTCGTGTCAACACAAGTTACTTCTAATCCAAATTCTGACAAGATAACCCCTTGTACAAGTCCTACATACCCTGTTCCTACTACACCTATTCTCATTGTTTTCCTTCTTTCTCAATATTTAAATGTTTCTTGATAATATTATTTTTGATTCGTGTACCAATTAACAAATTTCTTTATTCCATCATCAAATTTTGTTTCTGGTTTATATTTCAATATTTCTTTTGCTTTTGAAATGTCTGCATAAGTCCTATTTACATCTCCATCTTGCATAGGTTGAATATCTAAATTTGCTTTTATTTTAAGTTCTTTTTCTATTGTTTCAACCATTCTCTTCAGAGAAATTGTTTCTGATTCTCCTAGATTGATTATTTCATAAACGTTTTTATTTTCTTCAACATATTTTATTGACTTTGTTACTCCATCGATTATATCTTCAATATATGTATAGTCTCTTTGAGTAGTTCCATCACCATAAAACGGTATTTTTTCTCCTGCTGAGATCATTTTAGTAAATTTATGTATTGCTAAATCTGGCCTCTGTCTAGGTCCATAAACTGTAAAAAATCTCAACATTATTGTATTTATATTGTACAAATAAAAATACGTATGTGCTATTATTTCGCATGTTTTTTTTGTTGCTGCATAAGGCGATATTGCCCTGTCTACATTATCCTCTTCACTAAATGGAACTTTTTCGTTATTCCCATAAACTGATGATGACGATGCGCAAACAAATTTCTTTATGTTATTCTTTTTCATTAATTCTAAAATATTCATTGTTCCTCTTACATTTACTTCTTCATAAAGTAACGGATCTTGTATTGATGGTCTAACACCCGCCATCGCAGCTAAATGAACAACAACATCTATTTTATTTTGTTCAAAAATTCTTGACATTTCATTCATATCTCTTATATCCACAATCTCTAGAATATATTTGTCTGTATTTTCTTGAATTTTTTCTTTTAAATTATCCAATTTTAGATTATCATCTTTTTCTATTCCAACAGACTCTAGAACGTTACTTATCTTGGTATTCACATCATAGTAGTTATTAAAATTATCAACATTTATAACTTTATTTCCCTCTGATAATAGTTTCGTTACTAAGTGTGATCCTATAAATCCAGCAGCCCCAGTTACTAAATATGTTTTCATCTTTACCCCTTTTGTTCTCAATTATTATTTCGATTTTTCATCAATAGTTCAGAAAATTTCTTTTCATAATTTTCAATAACTTTTTCTATTGAGAAATCCACTTTTGCAGTTTTTTCTCCTTCAAGTATTAATCTCGTTCTTAACTCATCACTTTCCATGATGCTTCTTATTGCTCTCGCTAATCCTTCAGGATCCTTATTCTCAAAAAACAGTCCATTCTCTTTATCTTTTATTAGACTTATATTTCCTGCTGCTCTCGTTGCAACCACAGGAATTCCAAGATACATCGCCTCTAAAAGAGATTGTGAAAGCCCTTCCATTGTTGACGCAAGTACATCTACATCCAATATTTGGTAATGATTCAATGTTTCTTTACCATTAATCATTCCTATCGATAACACTCTGTCCTGAAGCTCATGTCTCTCTATTATAGGTTTATAGCTTTCAAATTCATTTGCATTCAACCCTATGAATATTATTCTACAATTACTTGGCAATAGTGCTAATGCTTCTATTATTTGATCTTGCTCTTTTTTTCTAGAAATCGATCCTATTACAAATTCATTCTCTTTTATATTATATTTCTCTTTCAATATTTCTTTTTGATTCTTATCTACATCTTGATATTTATAATTTGGTGTTCCATTGTATATTACTTTAACTTTGTCTTGAGCAAGTCCACCTTTAATGAGTTCTTCTTTTACTTCATCACTTACAGCTACAAACATATCTGTAAAAGTGTTATATAGCCAATTCTGTATAAAAAAACCTGAACTCTTTGGAGTTTGTCTTCTAGTATGGACTATTTTAGATTTAAACTTATAGAACATCTTTGAAAAAATTGCAGTATATCTATCTTTACTCGATTGTGCATTTATAATATCAATATTATGTTTCTTTACAACTTCGTTTATATGTCTTATATTCTGAAAATCTAATTTACTTTTAAAAGTCATCTCCACTAAATTTACATTTGTATTTTCTAATAACGAATAAAGAAGTGATTCTCTTCTACAACCTACGTAAACATTATGCCCTTTTTCTGATAATCCTTTAGCTAAGTAAGATATTGAATTTGTTGATCCAGCTATATCCCCTTGATAAGTTAATATTAATATATTCAATTTGCTGTCTCCTATGTTTTGTTTTTTTCTTTATCAATAAGTTTTTTTAATTTATATTGCTTTAAAAGTGAGTATTGCATATCAATGCTTGCAAGTAAAAATCCTTCTACACCATCTAATATTCCTAATTTAAATATATACTTTTGTATAAATTTAAATCCTGGGTCAAGAAAAAACCTGATCAGATTGAACTTTTTACCTTTATTTTTATTATCAATTGCACTTAATGTTGAGTATTTATTTGTTTTTTCTATATATTGCTCTAAAGAGTCAAAACTATAATGGTAGTAGTATTCTTTTAGTTTAACAGTCGTTTTATTTGTTTCATAATATTCATGAACTTCTAAATCACTAAATCTATCTTCACACTTTTTAAATAGTTTCGTTTTATATCTCCCACTAAATCCACCATATTTTATCAATTTACCAAAACAAACAACTTTTTCTCTTAATTCATAAACTTCCACTGTATTATTTTCTTTTGCGATTTCTTCTGATATTTCAACTGCTAACTCTTCTGATATTATCTCATCTGCATCAATTGATAATATCCATTCCCCCGAACAATTATCAATCATAAAGTTTTTTTGTTTTCCGTATCCAAGCCATGATTGAGTTATAACTTTTGCCCCTTTTGACTTTGCTATTTCAACTGTTTTATCTGTGCTATTACTATCTATTATCACAATTTCATCAGCAATATTTTTAACAGCATCTATTGTCTTAGCTATTATTCGCTCTTCATTAAATGTAATTATACCTACTGATAACTTCATTTCTGTCTCCTAACTCAAACTTCTATAGGCTTCTGTAAAGTTTTCCACAGGTATAGAATTTAAATATTTGTTTTTATATAATTTGTCAATATCATCGTCGTTAATTATATCGTTTTCTTTCAACATCACCTTCTTAATATTTTCACTTTCATGAAAAAATAATGTGTCATACTTATCTGTTACAATTAAAATTATTTTTTTTCCTAACGTGTATGCTATATTATAAAGTCCCGAATCAAAACCTATATAAAACTTTGATTCTGCAATTACTTTTATTGATTCTAACAAACTAAGTTTTCCTATCAAGTTAATAAAATTGTCTTTTGGTAATTCTTTTAAAATAGCTTCTAAATATTTTTCTTGAGCATCACCTTTACCCACAACATGAAATTTTACTTTTGGATTTTCTTTTATTATTTCTTTTAACATTTCTATCAATTTTATAGGTGCTATTACTTTTTCTACTGCACCTGCACCTAAACAAATCGATATATATTCTTTTTCTACTGTATTTACAGCTTTTAGTTTCGGCTCTATTTCTTCCTTAGTTGCATTTTTTTTTATTATTTTTGCATAACTATAAACAACATCAATAATCTTATTCCCTTTCATAGAGACAAATTCAACTTTTTTTATATTTTTCCAAGAACTTATTTTTTTATTCTTATATCTCATATTAAAGTTGTCTTCTGTTTCTTTATGGCTCCACCAAATTTCTTTTTCTCGATTTTCATAACTATAAACAGTCTCAAAATTCAAATGCTTGAATAATTCTACATCATACGGATTATAAAAATTCATCAAATGTAAATCTCCAAAATTGTATTTATTCAACTCTTTGTACAATTTCTTTGTCTCTATCAGACTCAAATAATCTTGATTGTAGTCAATGCACTCATAACCAAGATATCGAAACATATCAATACCTTGTCCTCTTCCAGTTAACAGTACTATTTTGTCTTTTCCATATTTTTGTTCCATTAAATTTAGCAATCCTAATCTGATGAAACAGTCGCCCATTCCATCTATTTGGACAAGTAAGTTTTTCTTTTCTTTCATTTTCTTCTTTTCTTTTGTTTCTTTTACTCTACTTATTGAACTGAAAAATAGTCCATTAAATCTATACATCAAATATTTTTTCTTTAACCAATATGGTTTTTTCACAATTCTACTCCTCTTTAAAAATAAATTTTATATCTAGATTATTAATATTTTCATCATAGAAATGTATTTTATTTTTTTCTTCATTATTTGATAATTTCCATTTTTCATAATTCTTCTTATCTTCCGAATAAAAAGCTATAATATCCTTTTTCAGACCTTCCGCAATATGCACGATGGCTGTATCCGGCGATACTACTATTTCTGATTTTCTTATTAATGAAATTGCATCATTTATTGTTTTAAAGTCTTCATTATAATAAATATTATTTTCTTTCATTATTTTCATGATACTAAGTATTGTTTTCTTATCTTTTGGAGAATTTAAAATTATAATTTTATATTCTGGGTACTTTTTTTGTATTTTTCCCAATAAATCTATAGCTTTAGAAACCTTAAATTTTCTTCTTTTACTAGCTCCAAAAAAATTTATTGCTACGAATTTGCTTATTTTGTTAGCCTTTAAATACTCCTCCACTCTTATTTCAGAAGCATCATTTATTGGTACTTCATAGTCTAAATTCAAATCAGAAAATCCTAAGTTTTCTAAAATTTCTTTATATACTTCTAACATTGTTTTTGAATTTTTATCTATATTTTTGTTAAATAACGGTATATTAGACTTGTTATATCCAAAATTTATTTTAGCAGCAATATTTTTTATAAAAAATAAATCTCTATTCCTTAATAACTCGGTAGGATCAATAATTATATCATAATTTTCTTTTCTTAATTTTTTTGCTAAAAAATACATATAAATTTTTTTGCTTTTCTTCAATTTATAGAAATTGCTTATATTTTTATTATTTGAAAAAAGAGATTCATTTTTTGAAATTCCGACCACATCTATTTGTACATCTGGCCTCTGTCTTTTAATTTCTCTATATATCCATGACGTTACTATATAGTCTCCTATTTTACCATCATATCTCAAAAATAATATTTTTTTGATATCTCTAAATTCCATATTTAAAGTCTCCTAGATCTTATTTATTAATATTTTTCTTCAAAATATATAATTACCTTTAACTTTGATGGTTCTATACATCCTTTATTTATTCAATTTCTATATATCTCTATGCTGAAAATTTCTTTTTTTCTTTCTTGTTAAATTATATCAAATTTAAGTGTTTTAAACAATAAAAAAGTTGCTAAATAGCAACTTTCTTCTATATTGAATTTAATTTTTAAGTGGTGCCTAGAAAAGGATTCGAACCTTCGACCCTGCGGGTATGAACCGCATGCTCTAGCCAACTGAGCTATCTAGGCAAATTGGTTGCGGGAGCTGGATTTGAACCAACGACCTTCGGGTTATGAGCCCGACGAGCTACCGGACTGCTCTACCCCGCGCTAACCTATAAGATAATCAAAATTATTGAGTGGTGCCTCGGGCCGGACTTGAACCGGCACGGTATCAAATACCACAGGATTTTAAGTCCTGTGCGTCTACCGATTTCGCCACCAAGGCACATATTAATATTTTTGAAAACTTACATTGACAAGGTAGATTATACATTTTTTTACAATGTATGTCAAGCACTTTTGTTATTTTTTTTTGTTATTTTTTTTTGCTCCTATTTACTCTTAGATTTTTTTATAAATTTTAGAAAAATTTAGATACAAATAAAAATAACTAGATAATCAAAACGAACTTGATACCTAGTTATCTTACTAAATTTATATTACTTTTACAACTTAATTTTCAATTAATTGCTCTACATAATTTTTTATTATGTTTTCTGCTTTCTCTCTTATCTCTTCGTATGTTCCTTCTGGCTTTATTTTCTCAAGTACAGTTACCTCTATTTTCTTAGGCAATGGAAACTTCATAAATCTTGAATATGCCTCATATCCACCTTTTATCCCTAAACATTGAACATCAACATTCAATTCTTTTGCTATGATTGCAAATACTTTTTTAAATTTTGCTACCTTCCCATTCTTTGTCCTTGCTCCTTCTGGAAAGATCAATACATTTTTACCATTTTTAATATGTAAAGCAATTTCCTCCACTGTTTCTTTTACATTCTTATCAATATCTACTAATATAATATTTCCATTATCTGCAACATATTTCATAATTCCCTTTTTGAAATACCAATTTATAGCTAAAAAGAATGTTTTTTTCTGTATTTTTGCTGGTATTAATGCTCCTAATACAAGTGCATCTACAAAACTTTGATGATTTGATACGAATATTTGAGGTTCATCTGAAATTTTATTTGTTCTATCAATTTTAAGTCTGAAATATACTTTAAGAATCACATATATTAAAGGTCTTAATGCGTTTATTAACCATCCATTTTTTATTTCTCTATTTGGTGCTTTATCAATTATTTTCTTCCAATCAACTTCACTATTCATGAAGAATTCTGCTTTTTCTTCTATATATTCTGATAATAATTTTAAATTCGGCATCTCAGCAAATTTCTCTTCATCTATTTTGATTCCAAATGTGCTTTCCACATATGCTAGTAATTCTACTTTATCCAAAGAATCCATTCCTAAATCTAACTCTAAATTTTCCTCAGGTCCTGGCTCAAATCCTTTTAATTTAGCAACAAATTCCTTTATCGCTTGATATTCTTGAGTTTGAGGCTCTTCTACTTTTTCTTTTACTTTTTCATCTTTTTTGTATAAATCAGGTAGCATAAATCTTTTAGTTTTTCCTAGTCTTGTTTTTGGTAGCTCGTCTTCTACCAATTTATAATCCAATACTTTCTTGTAATTAGAAGCTGTTAAATTATAATTTTCAATGATATCTTTTAAATATGTTTGGATATTATTTATTCCTTGTTTTCTAAATTCCAATAAGTCAGGTACAATTATTGCTGCAAGCTTGTCTTCATGACCCAAAATTCCTATTTCTTTTATCAATGGTCCACTTAATCCCATTATTTTATTTTCTACTGTTTCAGGATCTATATTTTTCCCATTTGATAATACAATCATACTATTTTTTCTTCCACGAATAGTTAGATATCCATCTTTATCTATTTCTGCTAAATCACCTGTTTTAAACCATCCATCTTCAGTCATTACTTCTGCTGTTTTCTCTGGCTTGTTGTAGTAACCTTTCATGATTTGCGGTCCTTTTACCCATAATTCCTCATCAACTATTTTTAATTCCGTATTGTACAATGCTTTTCCAACAGTTCCCACCTTATTGTATTTGATTGAGTTTACTGCTAATACAGGAGATGTCTCTGTAAGTCCGTACCCTTCACAAACTGTAAACCCTAAAACATTAAAAAACGTTGCTATTTCAGGATCCAATTTCGCTCCACCAGATACCATTACATTAAGATGTCCACCGAATTTTTTATGTACTTTTGAGAAAATTATTCGACTAAATCTCTTAGAATTTATTTTCTCTGCAATTGCATAAATTTTTCTAGTAATAAACTTTGCTTGTATTTGTTGTTTTATACTGTCATAAAATAACTTAAATACTCTAGGTACACCTACCATAACTGACACATTGTTTTTTTCTAACACATCTAAAATCTCTTTACTTGCTATCTTTTCAACAAAAACAATAGATGCTCCCTCTCTTAATGGAAGTAAAAGTGTTGCCATCAACGGAAGTATATGGTGAAAAGGTAGTAATGCTATCATTTGATCATTTGCTTGTAGAACATCTTTTTCTACTATTCCATCTATTTCACCTATTATATTATTACTACTTAACATTACACCTTTAGGGCTCCCTGTCGTTCCTGATGTGTATAACATAACTGCTGTTTCATCACCTTCTGGGTTTTGTAATGTTACATTATCATATTCACTCCCAATACTATTAAAATCAATATTTTCTTTATCTATGTTTATTATCCTAGCTTTATCTTGATAATTTGCAATAGTGATTGCTTCTAATATTCTTTCTTCTGAAAAATCAGAACAAATTATTGTCTTTGGTTGTGAATCGCTTATTACATATGCTATTTCATTCGGGTTACTACTTGCATCTAATACTACGTTCACTTCTTTTTTGTCCCAAACAGAATAAAATGAATACACCCATTCTGGTCTATTTTCCATTATAATTAGTGCATGTGGTGAATCTATATTTTTCAAAACCTCATTTGAAAAGTATCTTACCCTTTTTATTAGTTCAACAAATGAAACTTTGTTATCTTCAAAATCAACAAATGCTAGTTTATCTTCATTTTTTATAAACATAACTACTCCTTATCTTCTGTTACTTTTAATCTATAAAGTTTACTTGTATTATATCATAATTTTATATAATAAGGTATTGATAATATAAAAGCAAAAAAGAGCACTTTAAATGCTCTTATCCCTTTAATTTACAGTTATTTACCCCTTATGTTCTCCATCTGCAGTTAACTTTAAATCATGCATCATTGTTCTTTGTGCATGCCATATTTCAAAAGAAAGAAAGTAAACACTATAGAAAACTATAAAAAATAAATTAATAAATGTTAGCGCAAAAATTATAATATAAAAAGGTATTAAGTTACCAGTCAGTATAAGAAGTCCTATTGATGTTGATTTTAGTATCAGGCTAATTAAAAGTATTATTGCATTATATGAAAATATTTGCCCGAAATTTCCAGAAACAATTTGTCGACTTCTTTTCAAAGTATCAAAACCTGTCATTCCTTGGTAAATTAATGTCGCTCCCCAAAATGACCAGTAAGTAGAGTACTTTATTATTAAAAAAATAAATATAAGTAGGAATCTAATTAAAAATATATCTAGAAAAAAAATAGCTATTTCACTACTGAATAGGGATATCAATGGGAGAAAAAAAGCATTAAAAATAAGTGTTAAACCAATTCCTATACCTATTAATGATATAACAGAAATAAAAATTGTTTCCATATATGTCATTGCTTTAGATTTACCAATTTTAATATATTCTCTTATACTTTTTTCATCTGATTCGTATAACTTATCTTTTACAAAATAGGTTCTTTGTCAATAGGTAAATAAAAAATCTTATTGCTCAATATATTTAAACAATAAGATTTCTTCATTCTAGTAACTCTCTCTCACATATATTTCTGGTTCTATTAACAAATTTATTCCTGACATTTTATCAATTATTAAATCAATCATATTTTTTGATATCTCATCCAATTTATGACCTACAGTTGTCAGTTTAGGATAAATCATTTCACTCAAAATAATATTATCAAATCCTATTATTTTTATTGTCTCTGGAATAGCATATTTTTTTTCTTTACAATATTCGATAGCTCCAATTGCCATAGTATCACTGAAACAAACTATTTTATTTATTTTTTTAGTTTCAATTAGATATTTTGCACCATTGTACCCACTTTTTTTTGTGAAATTTCCTTCAAATTTTTCTATCTTCTTTTTACCAAATTCTGAAATAACTGCATTTTCTCTTTCTAAACTTACTTGTGCAGTGTCTTCACCTGTTATAATTCCTATTTTTTCTTTACTCGAAATTTCTAATTTTTTCATATATTCTGAAATTTTCTTTATTCCGATATAATTATCTGTTTTCACCGAATTTAGTCTTCCTCCAAAATTATTATCAAATATTACAAATGGTATTTGTTTGTAGTTTTTTAATTCTTCTATTTGAGGGTCATTATTCATTAATCCAAAAAATATAGCTCCTTTAACATTTTCTGCCTTACAAAGTTCTATATAATTTTTCACATCATCTCCATAAAATAATTTGTGAATGATAAGATTGTGATTTATCTTATAAACTTCTTCCAATAATTGTTTCAATAATTCTACCCACAAAATAGAAAATCTAGACTCTTCTTTATTTCTCTCTTTACTTAAAATAAAGAGTGCTATTTTATTTGTTTCTCTTTTAACTAAATTTATAGCAGTCAGATTTGGGGTATAATTCTGTTCTTCTGCATAATCTTTTATTTTATCCCTTAATGTTTCACTTACACCTTTTTGATTATTCAAAGCTTTAGATACTGTTCCAACGGATACCCCAAAATACCTTGCAATATCTTTTATTGTAATCAAGCTTACCTCCTACATTAACCCTTATTTTATTTTTTCAAAGAAAGAGCTCTCAATTAAAATTGAGAACTCCTGTATTCTTATAATGCTGTTATTTTAATTTTGGTTTTAGTATTCCTAATAAGATTGCAGATACTATACTTCCTGCTATTACTGCAACTAAGTACATTAAGAAATTGTTACTTAAGAACATTACTAATATACCACCATGTGGTGCTCTTAATTTGATGTCAAATAACATTGTTAATGCTCCAGCAAGTGCTGATCCAACTATCATTGACGGTATTACTCTTAACGGATCTCCTGCTGCAAATGGTATTGCTCCTTCTGTTATAAACGATAATCCCATTATATAGTTTGTTTTACCTGCTTCTTTTTCTTCTATTGTAAATTTATTTCTAAATACAGTAGTTGCTAATGCTATTGCTAATGGAGGTACCATTCCACCTGCCATTACTGCTGCCATTGTTGCACTTCCACCTGTTGCTTGTGATGCCGCTAATGTCCCAACTCCAAATACATATGCTGCTTTATTTACTGGTCCACCCATATCTACTGCCATCATTCCACCAACAATTAATCCAAGTAATACTTTACTTGACCCACTCATTGAGTTTAAGAAGTTTGTTAATCCATTGTTTATTCCACCAACAACAGGGTTAAGTATTAATAACATTGCCAGTCCTGTTATAAGAACTGATAATACTGGATATAATAATATTGCTTTTATTCCATTTAAACTCTTAGGCATTCCTTTTAGTAGATAAATTACTAACTTAACTACATAACCTGCCAAGAATCCACCGACCATTGCTCCTAAGAACCCTGATCCTCCACTTGCTGCTAGCGCACCCGCTACTAACCCAGGTGTTAATCCTGGTCTTTCTGCTATACTGTATGCTATGTATCCACCTAATATTGGTACGAATAATCCAAATGCTGCTCCACCTATTGTCATGAAGTATTTTGCTAAGTCTGATGACGATCCATATTTCGCACCCGCATCAGCAAATCCTAGTAAACTATCTGCTAAAAATGCAAATGCTATTAATATCCCACCACTTACTACTAAAGGTAACATGAATGAAACCCCACTCATTAAGTGTTTGTATAACCCTAATCCTTCTTTTGCAGTTTCTCCAGCTGCTGATCCTTCAGCATTCGAACCATCACCTGCAAATATAGGAGCATCTCCATCTAATACTCTTTGAATTAATTTCTTAGCGTTGTTGATTCCATCTTTTGCTCCAGTTTTTATAACTTTTTTACCAGAAAATCTATTTGTCTCTACATTTCTATCTACTGCTAATATAACACCTTTTGCTTTTTTAATTTCTTCTGCTGTTAATAAATTTTTTGTTCCATCAGTTCCATTAGTTTCAACTTTAATATTTACACCCATTTCTTTTGCGGCTTTTTTCAATGCTTCTTCTGCCATATATGTATGAGCAATTCCTGTAGGACACGCTGTTACTGCTACTATGTAATCTGCATTAGTATTTACTACAACATTTTTTGCTTCTTCTGCTTTTTCTGTCTCTTTTCTATCAATTAATGCCATAACTTCTTCCGCACTATTTGCTTTTAATAAAGCTAGTCTGAAATCATCATCTAACAATAATTGTGATAATTTAGCAAGAACTTCAATATGCTCATTGTTTGCACCATCAGGAGCACCAATCATAAAGAATAGTTGTGATTTTTCACCATCCAATGAATCATAGTCTATTCCATCTAATTTTCTTCCAATTGCCACTGCAGCTTTTTTTATTGCATTTGTTTTAGCATGTGGTATAGCAATTCCCTCTTCAAGAGCAGTTGAACTTAATGCTTCTCTAGCATTAACTGCAGTAACGAAATCATCATAATGATTAAGTACTTTTGTTTCTTCAAATGACCAAGCAATCTCTTTAATAACCTCGCTTTTTGTTGATGATTGTAAGTTTAAGTTGATTCTTTCTTTTACTAATAGGTCTAATATTCTCATTCACAACACCTTCCTCATCTATTTAATATTTTGATTCTAAATTATAGTTTCTTTATCAAAGTTACTTCATTATACAACTTTTCGACCAGAGCCTTATTTCCTAATGTTGGTGAATATGCTGTTGCACTTCCTGCTGCAATCCCTAATCTAAATGCATCTTGAGTTGTATAGCCTTTTTCTAGCCCTGCTAAAAATCCTCCGATTAATGAATCACCAGCTCCAATTGAATTTACTAACTCTCCTTTTGGAACACTTGCCTCCCACATTCCTTCTTCATTTACTAATAATGCTCCATCGCCACCACGAGATATAATTATATTTTTAATCCCTTTATCAAAAAAATACTTAACTTTTTCTAATATTTCTTCTTTCGTTTCAAGCTTCTCTCCAAACATTTGTCTAAGTTCTTTTATATTTGGTTTTATTAAGAAATTGTTATTTAAATTCTTATCGATTAGATTTCCTCTTGTATCGAGCACTACTTTCACATCTTTCCCTGCGTGCTCTGCCATTTCCTTATAAATAGTATCACTTATAGATGCTGGTATACTCCCTGATAAAACTAACGTATCTCCACTTGAAAGACCTGAAATTTTATTTGTTAACTCATTTAATTTTTCTTCACTTATTATAGGAGACAGTCCTGATATTTCAGTTTCTTTTTTGCTTTCACTATCAAATGCGATTACATTTATCCTTGTGTTTCCATCAACTGGAATAAAATCGACGATAATACCATCATTCTGTAAATCATTTAAAATAAATTCTCCTGCAAATCCAGCTACATAACCTAGTGCTGTATTTTGAACATCTAATGTCTTCATCATTCTCGAAACATTAATTCCTTTTCCTCCAGTCCTCAAACTTGCTTCCTTAGTAAGATTAAGTTCTCCTACTTTAATATCTGCATCTAAATACATATCATAGTCTAATGCTGGATTCAATGTTACCGTGTAGATCATTTCAATATCCTCCTTAATATTTTATTTACTAAGCTATCTATTCCAAGAATTTATAATATCTGTAAAGTTTCCTAAAAACTCGTCTACTTTTCTTCCTTTTATTTGAATGCTGATTATTTTATCATCCTGTCTTATCAATTTCAATATCGACAAATCTTCTCTTGTCTTTAATTCACCAAATATTGTATATTGACCATCCAATTGCGTTAGAATATTCATTGTTAAGAAAAATTGTGATCCATTCGTATTTGGTCCTGAATTTGCCATTGCAAGCATTCCAGGATCTGTAAAGTCTACCCAATCTGCAATCTCATCTTTCATTGTATATCCTGCTGATCCTGTTCCATCACCATTTGGATCTCCACCTTGTGCTAAGACATTTGTAATTACTCTATGGAATTTCAATCCATTATAAAATCCTTCTTTTGACAATTTTACAAAACTTGCTACTGTTACTGGTGCTGCTTCTGGATATAAATATACGTTTATATCTCCTTTAGTTGTAGAAATAGTTGCTTCTAATTCATAAGAAGCCATTTTTTTTACAAAATCTTTTTGCTTTTTATCTTCAATCTTTTGTTGCTTCATATCTTCTTTTGAAACCTTCGTTGACACATCATCATTTTTCTTAAACACGCTAGAACAGCTAAGCAATGTAACTAATAAAAATAATGAAACTAAAATCTTTTTCATTGATTCCTCCTAAATTTATTTTAATTTTTACCCTTACTTATATCTTTAATTACTTTCTCAACATCAATTTCCATATTGAAATCAAATTCAAATATGTTGAAATTAAAATCCATTACTTCCAAATCAAATTTATGTAGATCTTTTTCAGATTCCATAATGTTTTTGTATACTACTAAAATCATTGCCACATCATCCGTAGCATCTCTTGCCTCAACAATATTTATAAGTCTATTTTTGTTAACATTGAACGTCTCTCTTACAATTTCTTCAGCTTTTTTTTTATTTTTTATTTCACTCATTAAATTGTAGACAATTCGAGGAAGCCTTATACCAAATTCAATTACGGGTTCTTCTCTCTTTTTGAACTTTATTACCGCCATCCATACACTCCATATTTTTTTATAATTGTACCACATTTTTTACTATTTATCAATTTTTTACTTTGCTTTTCAATACAAAATGATAT
>ERZ650300.436-NODE-436-length-25150-cov-41.930106_pt1 | contig 25150 bp, 22 predicted proteins | sample MGYA00376236_ERZ650300 | MGnify/ENA primary metagenome ERZ650300 (study PRJEB26733, sample SAMN07839303) | wastewater metagenome | biome: urban; feature: wastewater treatment plant; material: waste water | place: USA: North Carolina | collected 2016-04-28 ...
GGCTCGGCAAGGGTTGAGGGGTGGTTCGGGGATGGACAGCGGCGGCCTTGGACGGCAATCTGCAGCTTCTGCAGTGCAGCATCAGGGTTGCCACCTATGGCGGTCATCCGGGCCGCGATTCTAGCATGGCCCCCTGCTGCGCCTCCCGCGCCGACCGCAACCGACTGGACAGGATTTCCGATGAGCGAACACAACAAGAGCGACGACAAAGACCTCCCCCTGCGCGACGACATCCGTCTGCTCGGCCGCATTCTCGGCGACACCGTCCGCGCCCAGGAAGGCGAAGCCGTGTTCGATCTGGTCGAGGCGATCCGCCAGTGCTCGATCCGCTTCCGCCGCCACGAAGACCACGCCGCCCGCCGCGAGCTGGAAGCCACGCTGGATTCGCTCTCCCGCGACCAGACCATCGACGTGGTGCGCGCCTTCAGCTACTTCTCTCACCTCGCCAACATCGCCGAGGACCAGCACCACATCCGCCGCTCCCGTGCCCACCAGATCGCCGGCTCCGCGCCCCGCGAGGGCAGCCTGGCCCACGCCCTAGCCCGGGCCTTCGACGCCGGCATGGGCAGCGCCGAACTCACCGCCTTCTTCGAGACCGCCAACGTGGTGCCGGTGCTCACCGCCCACCCGACCGAAGTCCAGCGCAAGAGCATCCTCAACTGCCAGATGGTGATCGCCCGCCTGCTCGACGAGCGCGACCGCATGCAGCTCACCCCGGAAGAGCAGGAGGCCAACGACGAAGCCCTGCGCCGCGCGGTGCTCACCCTGTGGCAGACGCGCATGCTGCGCACCGAGAAGCTGTCGGTGATGGACGAGGTGACCAACGGCCTGTCCTACTTCGACTACACCTTCCTGCGCGAGCTGCCGCGCCTCTACGCCAACGTCGAGGATCGCCTCGCCACCCGCGACCGCAGCTGGGGCGCGCTGGAGCTGCCCAATTTCATGAAGGTCGGCAGCTGGATCGGCGGCGACCGGGACGGCAACCCCTTCGTCACCGCCGAGATCCTCGAGAAGGCGCTGGCCGTGCAGGCCGAGAAAGTCCTCACCTACTACATGGACGAGGTGCACACCCTGGGCTCGCAGCTCTCCATCGCCCAGGGCCTGGTGAGTGCTTCCGACGCCCTGCTGCGCCTCGCCGAAGCCTCGCCGGATGGCTCGCCGCACCGCTCCGACGAGCCCTACCGCCGCGCCCTCACCGGCGTGTATGCGCGCCTCGCCGCCACCTACGCGCGCCTGCTCGGCCACCAGCCGCCGCGCCATGCGGTGGCCCCCGCCGCGCCCTACGACAGCCCCGACGCGCTGGCCGACGAGCTCGAAGTCATCCACCGTTCCCTCACCGCCAACGGCCTGGGCAGCCTTGCCCGCGGCCGCCTGCGCATGCTGCGCCGGGCAGTGTCGGTGTTCGGCTTCCATCTGGCGCCCATCGACCTGCGCCAGAACTCCGACGTGCACGAGCGCGTGGTGGCCGAGCTCATCAAGTCCATCGACCCCGCCCGCGACTACCTGGCGCTGGACGAAGCCGGCCGCATCGAGATGCTGCTCGAAGAGCTCGCCACCCCGCGCCTGCTCGCCTCGCCGTGGCTGGATTACTCCGACGAGACCCGCGGCGAGCTGGCGATCTTCCGCGCCGCCCGGGCCGCCCACCTGCGCTACGGCAAGGCCGCGGTGCCCAACTGCATCATCTCCAAGACCGACGACGTCTCCGACCTGCTGGAAGTCGCCGTGCTCGCCAAGGAAGCCGGCCTGCTGCGCCCGGCTGAAGGCGTGCTCGACGTGAACATCATCCCGCTCTTCGAGACCATCGGCGACCTGCAGAACGCCGCCGGGGTGATGGACCGGCTGTTCGCCATCCCCGCCTACATGGCGCTGCTGGAATCCCGCAAGCTGGAGCAGGAGGTGATGCTCGGCTACTCCGACAGCAACAAGGACGGCGGCTTCCTCACCTCCGGCTGGGAGCTCTACAAGGCCGAGATCGGCCTCGTAGACACCTTCGCCCGCCACAACGTGCGCCTGCGCCTGTTCCACGGCCGCGGCGGCTCGGTGGGCCGTGGCGGCGGCCCCAGCTACCAGGCGATCCTGGCCCAGCCGGGCGGCGCCGTGCAGGGCCAGATCCGTCTCACCGAACAGGGCGAGGTCATCGCCTCCAAGTACGCCAACCCCGAAGTCGGCCGCCGCAACCTGGAGGTGCTCGCCGCCGCCACGATGGAAGCCACGCTATTCGCCCCGCGCGATCCGGCGCCCCGCCCCGAATACCTCGAGGCGATGGACGAGCTCTCGGATGCCGCCTTCAAGGCCTACCGCAACCTGGTGTACGAGACCGACGGCTTCGAGCGCTACTTCTGGGAATCCACCGTGATCTCGGAAATCGCCGCCCTCAACATCGGCAGCCGCCCGGCGTCGCGCAAAAAATCCACCGCCATCGAAGACCTGCGGGCGATCCCGTGGGTGTTCAGCTGGGCCCAGTGCCGGCTGATGCTGCCGGGCTGGTACGGCTTCGGCTCGGCGGTGCAGGCCTACATCGCGAAGCACGGCGAGGCCGGCATGGCGCGCCTCTCGGCGATGCACAAGGAGTGGTCGTTCTTCGCCACCCTGCTCTCCAACATGGACATGGTGCTCGCCAAGAGCGACATCGCCATCGCCAGCCGCTACGCCGATCTGGTGAAGGACAGCGCCCTGCGCGAGGCGATCTTCCCGCGCATCGAGAAGGAGCACGCCGACACCCTGGCGGCCCTGCTGACGATCACCGGCCAGCAGGCGCTGCTGGACGCCAACCCGCTCCTCAAGCGGTCGATCCACAACCGCTTCCCCTACCTCGATCCGCTCAACCACGTGCAGGTCGAACTCCTCCACCGCTACCGGGAAGGCCACCAGGACGAGCGGGTACAGCGCGGCATCCTGCTGTCGATCAACGGCGTGGCGGCGGGGCTGCGCAACAGCGGCTGAGCACGGCCTCCGGTCGACAAGGTGCAATACAGCCGGTGCAGGCTAGCCCCTGCAACCGGCTTTTTTGCGCACTCTGACCAGAGACCCCATGGACAATCAGGAAATCGGCGACCTGCACCGTCGCCTGGAACGCGAACTCCTCGACAGCTACGACGAAGAGCTCGAGCTGGAACTCGACGACCGTCGTTTCGAGGAAATCGGCAGCGGCACGGCGCACCCACCCACCGACGAGGAGAAGGCTCAGCGCCAGCGCTATTTCAAGGAGCTGCTGCGCCTGCAGGGCGAGCTGGTCAAGCTGCAGGACTGGGTGGCCACCACCCGGCACCGGGTGGTGATCCTCTTCGAAGGCCGCGACGCCGCCGGCAAGGGTGGCGTCATCAAGCGCATCACCCAGCGCCTCAACCCCCGGGTGTGCCGGGTCGTCGCCCTGCCCGCCCCCAATGACCGGGAACGTACCCAGTGGTACTTCCAGCGCTATGTTCCGCACCTCCCCGCAGCAGGCGAGACGGTGCTGTTCGACCGCAGCTGGTACAACCGGGCCGGCGTGGAGCGGGTCATGGGCTTCTGCTCCGACGACGACTACGAGGAGTTCTTCCGCTCGGTGCCCGAGTTCGAGCGCATGCTGGTACGCTCCGGCATCCAGCTGATCAAGTACTGGTTCTCGATCACCGATGAGGAACAGCACTTCCGCTTCCTGTCACGCATCCACGACCCCCTCAAACAGTGGAAGCTGAGCCCCATGGATCTGGAATCCCGCGCCCGCTGGGAGAAATACACCGAGGCCAAGGAGATCATGCTGGAACGCACCCACATCCCCGAAGCCCCCTGGTGGATCGTCCAGGCCGACGACAAGAAGGCCGCCCGCCTCAACTGCATTCACCACCTGCTGGGCGAGATCCCCTACGCCGAGGTCGAGCGGCCGCTGGTGGATCTGCCCGAACGGGTGAGGCACCCGGACTACGTGCGCCACGAGGTGCCGCCCGAGATGTTCGTGCCGGACTACTTCCGCTGAAGGCGAGGCTCAGTCCAGCACCTCCAGCCCCCGGGTGGCCCAGTTGAGCACGGCCGAGTGCACCGTCATCCGGGGCGCCAGATCGGGCAGATCGCGGCGGATCACCTCGGCGGCAAAGTGGGCCATGAAGCGCGCCTTGAGCTCGGCCCGGGCCCGGTCCGAGCCGATGTCCTGATAGGGGGAGGACGCCAGCAGCAAAAAACCGTCGTCCGGAATGCGCCCCTTGTGCATGTTGGACGCAATGATCGCGCCGGCCTTGCGGATGGGGTCGGCGAGATCGGGGCTGTAGGGGCCGATGATCAGCGCCAGGTTGGGGGCATGCAGGAAGTCGAAGCCGCGCCCCACGCAGATCATCCACTCCCGGTGTTCGATGTCGAGCTGTCGGTCAAGCTTGCGCACCTCGGCCACGTGGGCGACATTCCCCGCCACCAGCCGGGCCAGATCGGCCAGCATCGCACCCGGCATGTCCGGAAACAGGGGCTGCAGGCGCGCCCGCAGGCTGGCCTCGGTTTCGTCGGCCCCCAGGGTGGACACATCCAGGGTTGCCCCCCCGGCCCCGTGCAGCACCAGCGCGTCCTCGTCGGTTTCGAAACCGCAGACCAGGGGATAAACCGTGGCATGCCCCCGCCCGAACACGTGCTCCACCTGGCCCTTGACGCCGAACACGTGGGCGATGGCCTGGTCCGTGTGATAGTTGAAGCCGGCGCAGCAGCGGTGGGGCTCGCCCCGGGAGAAGTGGTAGGTGATGAACATCAGCACCCGCTGACCACTGCGCACCCGGTCGTGGACGTAATGCTCGATCACCTCGCCCAGGTGCGGCCACCCCAGATCAAAGAAGCCTCCCAGGTTGCGGAAGGGCTGGATGATGCCGGGCGGGGTGTTGGTGGCGATGGGAATGTTGATGCGTCCGTCCATGCACTTGAGCACGGCGATGGCGGTGGGATGCCGCGCCCGATGGCGCTCCCGGGCCATGCTGGCCTCCGGGTCACAGTAAGCCGCCGAGTACCGGCGTGCCACGTCGTAGAGCCAGTCGATGCGTTCGCCGATGGGCTTCCGGTGGATGCTCATGATGTCTCCCGCCTTGTTTTCTTGTAACGGGGAAGGTGCATCACCCCCGCCGCCAGGTCAACGGCACGCAGCTCACCTTCAGCAGCGCCATGCCCGAGCCGGCCACCGCGGCCCTCGCCGCCCTCGGTCTGGCCGGCCTGGGCGCACTCCGCCACCGCCGCGCCCGAGCGATCCGCAAGACCACAAAACAGAACGGCCAGGCGCGCAAGCCTGGCCGTTTTGCTTTGATCTGTCGCGGTGCCGCTCAGACGCCGATGGCGTTCCTCACGTCGCGGATGAAGGGCTTCACGTCCTTCAGGCTCCACACGTAGTAGCACACTGACGGGCGCAGAAAATCGCCCACGAAGCGCAGCACCTCGTGCACCGGACGCACCTGGAAGGTCCGGTCGCGGATCAGCCCCGGCTGCAGCAGGATGCGCCGCAGCCGCTTGATCTCGGTGGCCACCATCCGGCAGCGCAGGTTCTCGCGCAGGGCCGGCAGGCTGGGCATCACGCCCTGCCCCTGCAGGCTGTAGGCCAGCAGGCCGAAGCCGGCGCCGCTGTACATGGCGAGGGGGAAGCTGCCCCAGAAGCGGCCGTTCACCTCCATCAGCACCGCGCGGCCGGAGGCCGGGTCGTAACGGTACTCGACCATCGCCACGCCTTCCCAGCCGATCGACTGGAGCAGGCGGATGGATTTCTCCTGCAGATCCGTGAACTGATCCAGCGGCACCCCGTCGCACACGCTGGAGAACCCGCCCTCGGGTGGCCACTCGGCCACGCGCAGGTGCTGAAAGCGCCGCACGGCCTTGCCTTGGTGCATGAAGAAGAACTGACCAAGGCCCACGCCGGGGCAGTATTCCTGCACCAGCGGCCACATCTCCACCGGCCGGTAGCGCTCGGCGGCGCGCAGGAACTCGTCGGCGGTATAGACGTATTCGGCCTTCACCAGCTCGATGCCCGCCGCGTGGAGCGCCGGCGCCACGCCGTTGGGGTCGGACCACTTGAGCACCGCGGGAAAGGGGAAGCTCGCCGCTACCCGCTCCACGTCGGCCCAGGTGGCCGGGCTGGCGCTCTTCGGCACGTCGATGCCCACCGCCGCGGCGGCTTCGAGGGTGCGGCCCTTGTCGAGCACGATGGCGAAGGCGTCCTTCGAGGGCAGCAGCGGGGTGATGACGCCGAGCCTGTCGCGGTTTTCGATCAGCCAGGTGGTGTTGGCCTCGGAGACGGTCAGCAGATAGCCCGCGCCGTAACGCTCGCCGATGGCGCGCAGTTCGGCCAGGCCGGCATCGGTGCGCGGCTTTTTCAGGATCTCGCCGTGGGTGAGATAGCGCGACTGCAGGCCGATGGCCTTGTCGCCCGTGGCGATGCCGATCACCGGCACGCCGGCCTCGCCCAACTCACGGACGAGGCTCAGGCCAATCTGCGTCTCGATGCCCAGCACGTAGCACGGCGGGCGGACTTGCTTGTCGGTCATTCGGGATACTCGTTGAGACGGGCGCCCAAAACGGGCTCAGCGGCGCACTCTGCCAGCAACGGCCAAGGCAATCAACACACCGAGGGATGCCATCGAAATCCAGCGGGCCCGCTCGAAAAGCGGCGTTTCGGTCCAGATCAGGCGCACTTCGTGGGGGCCGGCGGGAAGATCCACCTGCATCAGCCCGTTTTTGGCATCAAACTGCGTTGGAACCGGCTGTCCGTCCCGCTCCAGTGCCCACATCGGGAAGTAAAACACCGGCAGATGCACGGTAGTGTCGGCCAGCGCCTCGATTTTCCATGTGACGGTGTTGGCCACGTGGTGCGCGGGGCCGCAGCGGGCGCCATCGTTCTGACATTCCTTTTCAAAACCGGCCACGGCGTAGTCCACCCAGGCCGGCGGCGCAAAGCGCGTGAGGTATTCCGACGTGCCCCGGAAGGCCCCGGCACTGAAGGGTAGCGCCTCACAGGCCGCAGGCTCGAGATCGCAGCGGAAACCGCCATTCGGCGTGCGCTTCCACTGGGCCAGGTGGGCAAAGGTGTATTCATCCTTGACCACCGTGGACGGCAACGGGCCACCGTCAAGATAGGTGGCCTTGGCGGCGATCAACAGGCCCAGAACACCAATGGCCAGCACCGACCGCACCAGGCCGGCCGCCCAGCCCCGTCGCCCGACGTTGCCGGCAACCTGGGCGGCCACCACGCCGATGACGATCACCATCACATAGCCCACCGAGAGAAAGCGGTAGGGCAGCTGGATGCGCAGCAGCGGCCATTCGAACGTCCACAGCGGGTACGACAGCTCCGAGGCAAAGAACACCGCGGTGCCCAGCACCAGGAACAGCCGGATCAGCAGCGGATTGGCGGGCTGCCCGGCCCCGGCCCGCAGGCGGAACAGGAACCAGCCCTCGACGACCACCAGCGCCAGCACCGGCACCGCCAGCGGCCACTGGAAGGAGAACCACTGCACCCCGTTGATGAGCGCCGAGAAGGTTGGCCAGGCAAAGGCCTGCAGGATGTGCGGCCCCGTCCAGCCCTCCACGTTGATGAGCGACGTGGAACCCAGCGCAGGCAGCAGATAGAAGGCGCCCAGCCCGAGCCCGATGGCCACCGTGCCCGCCCACGCCAGCAGCCGCCTCACGATGCCGGCAAAGCTCACCCCACCCCACGCGGCCGGGGCGACCAGGACCGCCGCCGAATACGAAATCAGCATCACCAGGGTGCTCATGGTGTGGCCCACCACCGCAATGCCCAGCGCCGCCGCGGCCCACAGGTTGATGCGCTCGAACGAGGCCTTGGGGCGGAACATCGACCACAGCAGCATGCCGTGGGCCGCGTAGCCCACCGACGCCCACGCGAAGCCCTGGAACTTGTAGTGCAGCATCACCAGGAAGGGGTTGGCCGAGGCGGCAAACGCGGCTACCAGCGCCAGCCGGTTCGAGGTGTAGTGGCGGCAGGTGAGGTAGATGAAATAGCCGAACACCGCATTGCTCAACACCTCCACCACGTGCATGGCGCCCCAGGTGCCGAGGCCCGTCAGGGTGAGCAGCGCGGTGAGCAGGTAGTACAGCGGCGAATAGAACACGAAGACCGGCTCGCCCAGCCCGTAGCGGGCGAAGAAGGTCCATCGCGGGTACAGCCAGCCTTCGGCAAAGCGCTGGGCGTATTCCTTGGCCCAGTGGTAGTGCAGGTAGAAATCGAAGTTCGGGTCGCCGGTGTGCGACCCGAAATGGGGGAAATGCAGCACCAGCGCCAGCGCGAGGAGCAGCCCGAAGGCGATCACGCCCTGCCGGAGGCTCATCGGCGCCGGGGCCGAAGGGGAGTAGATCATTCACCATCTCCAAAATCGCGGCCGCCGGCGATCACCAGCGGCGGACGCTCGCCGCCACCGCCGTGGGGCGGGTGGAGTCGCGGACGGCGGATGATGAACATCGGCCGCTGCTTCTGTTCGTCGTACATGCGCGCCAGGTAGATGGAAATCACCCCCAGCGCGGTCAGGATCATGCCGCCCAGCATCACCTGCACCGCGATCACGGTGGTGAAGCCGATTGCCGCGGTGCCGGTGAAGTAGCGGTAAAGCGTCTGGATGAGCAGCAGCGTGCCGAAGCCCACGGTGGCAAAGCCCACGTAGGCCACCGCCACCAGCGGCAGCGACGAGAAGGCCAGCAGGTTGCCGAGGGAATAGCGGATCAGCCCGCCCAGCGACCACTTGGTGCTGCCGATCTCGCGCTCCTGCACGTCGAACTCCACGTCGGCGACCCTATAGCCGACCCACGTGACCATGCCGCGGAAGAACCGGTTGCGCTCGGGAAACTGCAGCAGGGTGTTGACCACCTGCCGGTCGAGCAGCTTGAAATCGCTGGCCCCCGCCATGTCGCCCCCCACCGCGTGGCTCATCAGCCCATTGAAGATCGCCGCAAACTTGCGGTAGAGCGCCGGCTCGTGGCTGCGCCGCCGCTTGCGGCCATTCACCACGTCGAAGCCTTCGCGCCACTTGGCGAGCATCTCGGGCAGGGCTTCGGGCGGATGCTGGAGGTCGGCGTCCATGAACACCACGCATTCACCGGTGGCCACCGCGAGGCCGGCGGCCAGGGCGGCCTCCTTGCCGAAATTGCGCGAGAAATTGACCGGCACCACATCCGGACGATGCCGGGCGATGTCGGCCAGCACCCGCTCGGTGGCGTCCCGCGAGCCGTCGTTGACGATGACCAGTTCGGCGCGGACGTTCAGCGGCGCGAGCACCCGGTCGAGCGCCTCGACGAAACGCGGCAGCCCGTCCGCCTCATTGAAGGCCGGCACGACCACCGACACATCGATCCTGTCCGCACCGAGCTTCATCGGAACACCTTACTGAGGCAGAAGTAATTGAAGGCCACCATGACCACCTCGGTGCCGAGCTTGGCCACCAAAAGGTTGTCGATCAGCGCGAGCAGCCCCACCAGCACCAGCGGCGAGATGGAGATCGTGATCACCGTCACGAGACCGTAGAGCAGCGCCTGGCGCAGGGGGACGGCCGCGCCCTTGCCCCCGTTGCCGAACGAAAAATACTTGTGCCCGAAAAACCCGGCCACCGCCCCGGCCGTCCGCGCCGCCAGCTGGGAGAACGCCGGCGCCACCATGAAGACCCTGGCCAGCACGAAGAACACACACATGTCGAGCACCAGCAACCCGACGCCGGTCAGGGCGTAGCGGGCGACCCTGGCCCGCCGCCGGTCACGCAGCAGCGGCGCAGGCCCGGTCACGAAGGGCTCCGCGCAGATGACGTCCGCGCCGGACGTTGGCGAAAGGCTGGTTTCATGGCACACCACGGGCTGGATTCAACAGATCGCCCGTTCCGCTCGGCCAGGCGCTCAGGCGCGGGCTGGGCGGACAGGTGACCGACCTCAGCCAATAAAACGCCGCGCAGCCTGCTCGCCAAAACGCCACAGCGTTGCCGGCAGGCCAACGGAAGGCAACGACACCTTCTGCGAGTTGGCCTTGAATGTTGGCAGCATAGCCGTGGTCGAAACAGTAAATTCGTCACGCCGCGCCGCCAAAAGTTTGCACAATTTTTCAAACCGGCGCACGACGATACCATCCGGACTGCTTCGTCCCTGTTTCAGCATCTCGAAATTGTGGGACAGCAGCACAAAATGGCCGATGCCCAGCGCGCGGGTCGATTCCAGCGCGCCTTCCAGCTCAGCCACGCTGCAGCTACCCAGCTGGGCCGGACGCAGGCGTCCGGTGCCGTCGCGGAAAATCGTCATCGGCACGCTCTTGACCGCCCCGATGCGGCTGGGCTGGAGGAAATCCGCCTGCCCGCGCAGGTCGGGCGCGCTGTCGGCGCTCACCTCGTTGAGGCTGAAATCCAGCCCCAGCCCGCAGGCCTCGAGGGCGCGGAAGGTGTCGGCGCTGGCGGCAAAGCTGCCGGCGCGAAAGGCGATCGGGTGACAATCCACCTGGGCCATCAGGTCGAGCCCCTTGCGGATCAGGATGGTCTGCTCTTCCAGCGTGTAATAGGCCAGATGCTGGCGCTTGCGGTTGGCGCCGGGAAACGGCAGCGGCCGCAGCTCGTCCGACCATTCCGGGTGAAGATGCAGCTGAACATCATGACCGCCCGCGCGGATCAGGTCGACGATGGTCGCCAGATGCTCGACGCCAAACCGGGCAGCAAACAGCGGCTCGACGAAGAACACGCCTTTCAGGCCGTTACGGTCGAGGATCTCGAGGGTTTTCGGCAGCGCGTAGTCGCCGGCCGACGAGCGGCCGTACACGTAGCGCTCGAAGCTCGCCGGAAACTTTGCGTCGAGATCCTTCCAGCCTCCACACCAGACTTCGATGTCGAAGGTCAGGTAGACCTTTACCGGGTCAGGCATGGGCTTTCCCCCTCGCGCAGCTCCTCGATCAGATTGGCCACGGCGGAGTGGATGATCGCGAAGCAGGTCCGGAAATACTGGTCAGTGTGCAGGTGCGGATCGTGGATGTGGATGCGGTGGGGGCGCGACCAGTGCCCCAGCAGGGCGATGGCGTCGGCGGGAATGCCGCGACGGATCAGTTCGTGGGCGTGGCGGACTTCCATCGCCAGCAGCAGATCGCCGGGCTGGTATTTGAAGTCGGTGAAGTTGGTGGCCCGATGGGCGGTGAGATCAAAGCCATACACCGGCGCCGCCGCAATGGCCTTCTCGAAGGCCGGCGCACCGGTGGTGGTGGACAGCCCCAGCGACGCCACCCGGGCGCCGTAGCCCTCGGCCACCACGTGGCCAAAGGCGCTGCGGTTGATGTTGCCCAGGCACACGAAGACCAGCCGCTTCACCGCCTTCGGGCGAATCTGCACGAAGGGGCCGAGACGTCCGCCGAGAAACTCGAGCTCGCCCAGGGCCAGCCGCACGAAGCCGCGGAAAGTCCCGAAACTGACATCGATCAGCGAGGCGAGCCGTCCGGAGAGACTCGGGCTATAGACCAGCTTTTCCACTCTTTCACCACCCGTATTTAATGGACATGAGGTGTCCGCTTGCGTGAGCGTAACAACACTTCATCGACAAATGAAACCGTCACGCGCCGTGGAAGCCGGCTTATGTTGCCTACCGCACATACGCGAGAACCCACTCGACATGGGTGGCCGGATGATACCGGCGACAGGAGAGTGCGCCCCGTGCAGCCCTGGCGCTGCGACGCACAAATTTACCTTATCGCGTCGGCTTTCCGCCACGGCGGGGTGGTGGCGCCCGGCGCGCGCCCACCGGGCTGGCTGCCTTGCCGGTGCGACGCGCGCCGCCACCGGGGTTGCCACCGCTCCGGTCGAGCACCACCGGCTGGTCGCGGGGCACCAGATGGCGCGGCGCCGTGCCGATCAGATCGGACCGGCCCATCGCCCGCAGGGCCTCGCGGATCAGCGGCCAGCCTTCGGGATCGTGGTAGCGCAGCAGCGCCTTGTGGAGCCGGCGCTGGCGGCCGGACTTGGGCGTATCCACCGCCTCGGAATCCGCTGAGACCTTGCGCAGCGGGTTCTTGCCCGAGTGATACATGGTGGTGGCCATGGCCATCGGCGTGGGCAGGAAGGTCTGGACCTGGTCGAGCTTGAAGTTGTTGGACTTCAGCCACAGCGCTAGATTGACCATATCCTCGTCACTGGTGCCCGGGTGGGCGGCGATGAAGTACGGAATCAGGTGCTGCTTCTTGCCGGCCTCCTTCGAGAAGCGCTCGAACATCTCCTTGAAGCGGTCGTAGGTGCCGATGCCGGGCTTCATCATCTTGCCCAGCGGGCCGTCCTCGGTGTGCTCCGGGGCGATCTTGAGCAGGCCGCCCACGTGGTGGGTGACGAGTTCCTTCACGTATTCGGGCGAGCGCACCGCGAGGTCGTAGCGCAGGCCGGAGCCGATCAGCACCTTCTTCACGCCCCGGATCGCTCGCGCCTTGCGGTAGAGCTGGACCAGCGGGCCGTGGTCGGTACCGAGGTTCTCGCAGATGCCGGGGAACACGCACGACAGCCGGCGGCAGGACGACTCGATCTTCGGGTCCTTGCAGGCCATGCGGTACATGTTGGCGGTGGGGCCGCCCAGATCCGAGATGGTGCCGGTGAAGCCCGGCGTCTTGTCGCGGATCTCCTCGATCTCGCGCAGGATCGACGCCTCGGAGCGGCTCTGGATGATGCGCCCCTCGTGCTCGGTGATCGAGCAGAAGGTGCACCCGCCGAAGCAGCCGCGCATGATGTTGATCGAGAAGCGGATCATGTCCCAGGCCGGGATGCGCGCCTCGCCGTAGGCCGGGTGCGGCCGGCGGGCGTAGGGCTGGCCGAAGACCCAGTCCATCTCCTCGGTGGTGAGCGGGATCGGCGGCGGGTTGAGCCAGACGTCGCGGCAGCCGGGTCCGACGCCGTGGGCCTGGACCATCGCCCGGGCGTTGCCGGGGTTGGATTCGAGGTGGAAGGTGCGCGACGCATGGGCGTACATCACCCGGTCGTCCTTCACCACCTCGTAGGCCGGCAGGCGGATGACCTGCTTCGCCCGGTCGGCCTTGCGGGCGGCGACGCGCTCAGCAGCCGGGATGATGCGCACCGGCTGGGCGCCGTCGGCAGCGGGCGCCGTCTGCTGGGGCTCCATGGCGTAGGGATCGGGGTGCGGCTCGACCGGGCCGGGGCGGTCGATGGCGATGGAGTCCACCTCGACAAAGCCCTCCGGCCGCCAGCCGGGCTTGACCATGAAGGCGGTGCCACGCAGATCGCGGATCTGTTCGATCGGCTCGCCGGCGGCGAGGCGGTGGGCCAGCGCGATCACCGCCCGCTCGCCAGAACCGAACACCAGCAGGTCGGCCTTGGAATCGGGCAGCACCGAGCGGCGCACCTTCTCGGACCAGTGGTCGTAATGGGCGATCCGGCGCAGGCTGGCCTCGATGGAGCCGATCACGATGTTGGCGTCCGGGTAGGCCTCGCGGGCGCGCTGGGCATAGACGACCACCGCGCGGTCCGGGCGCTTGTCGGGCTCGGCGCCGGGCGTGTAGGCGTCGTCGGAGCGGGGTTTGCGATCCGCGGTGTAGCGGTTGATCATCGAATCCATGTTCCCGGCGGTGATGCCGTAGAACAGGCGTGGCTTGCCGAGCGCCCGGAAGGCGTCGGCCGAATACCAGTCGGGCTGGCTGATGATGCCGACGCGGAAGCCCTGGGCTTCGAGGGCGCGGCCCACCAGCGCCATGCCGAAGCTCGGGTGGTCGATGTAGGCGTCGCCGGTGACGATGATGATGTCGCAGGCGTCCCAGCCGAGGGCGTCCATTTCCGCCCGGCTCATGGGCAGGAAAGGCGCCGGCTTGAGCTCGGGCCGGTAGCGGGGATACGAAAGCAGGGAGGGGGTGGTGCCGGGGTTTTCCATGGGGCGCGATTGTACGGGAGCCCATGTTGGAACACCCGCGAAAGCGGACGTTCCCGCCCCGGAATCAGGCCATCGCCACGCCGCGCCGCTCGAAAAGCCCGAGCAGCCAGCCACGCAGCCGGTAACGCTGCGCCTCGGTCTGGCGGCTGATCAGCACCACGCTCGCCAGCATCAGGCCGGTCACCGTCAGCCAGTACCACGGCTGTGCCGGATTGCCACCCACGACCGCGCTCCACATGAGGAACAATGGCATGTGCAGCAGGTAGAGCGTGAAGGTGCAGGCGGCGAGCAGACGCACCGGGCGCTCCACGGCAATCAGCCAGCCGCCCGCCCCAGCCAGCAGGTTGCGCATGCCGGCGAAGTTCATGCACACCAGCAATGCCAGCAGGTAGTCGCCGACCACGTAGTTGGCAAACCCCAGGTACTGGGCCCGATCCTGCCCCAGCGTGGCCTTGAGCCACTCGCAACTCCAGGCGTCGATCCCCCAGGCGTGGAACTGCCAGATGCCGACGAGGCTGAGCGCCATCAGCGCGAGGGACGGCCACCGGCCCAGCCGTCGCGGCCAGCGCCAGCGGTACAGCACGACGCCCGAGCACCAGATCGGCGCCAGCAGGATGAACTTCGGCCCCAGCGCGAGCGCCAGCAGCGCCGCCGCCACCCAGCCTTTGCGCCGGGGCAGGAAGACCACCAGCGCAAACGCGGCGTAGTACCAGAACTCCACGCAGATCGACCAGAACGGCAGGTTCGAGAAGCTCATCACCGACATCAGCCACACCTCGTTGAGCAGCAGCAGGCTCAACACGACCCGCGCCAGCACCTGGCCGGACGCGCTTTGCGCGTAGATTGCCGGCTCGACGGCGCGGCCAATGGCGTCGCAGATCAAGGTGAGGAAGATCGCCGGCACGGTGACCGAGAAGATGCGGGCGATGCGACTGGCGGCGTAATCCGGCCAGTGCATCTCCTTGGTGTCGGTGACGTGGCGGATGACGAACCCCGACAACACGAAGAACACCACCACCGCGCTGTGGCCGTAGCCACTGAAGGGAAGCTCGGTTTCGCTCAGGAAGCGCTGGTTCGAGTGGTACAGATAGACAAGAAACGCTGCAGAAACACGTATCAGATCAAGATAGATCGAAAAGGACCGCCCCACTCCACCGCTCCGTCATCATATGCGAACGGAGAATTTACAGTTTTTTACGTTGATGCCATCCGGTAATCGGCAGATCACCGTGACATTATTGACGACCGCACGACTCAGACGCCCAGCGCGTCCTTTACCGCCGGCCATTGGCGGCGGCTCACCGGCAGCTGCTCCGGCAGCCCTTCGAGGAGTATCACCCAGTGGGCCTCGCCATCCACGCCGGTGGTCGCGCGAGCCACGCCGCGCACGGCGTCCCGGGCGATCAGACAGTTGCGGTGGATGCGCAGGAAGCGGCCGGGGAACTCCTCCTCCAGCTGCACCAGGGATTCGTCCAGCAGGTATTCCCGCTCCAGGCTGCGGGCCACCACGTACTTCTGCTCGGCCTTGAGGTACAGCACCTCGGCCACCGGCACCAGCAGGATGCGGCCCCGCTCGCTGACGCTGAAATGGCTGCGGGTGGTGGGCGCGATCCGGCGCAGCACCTCGTCGGCCGGCGGACGCAGGCGGCGGGCCTTGGCGATGGCTTCGGCGAGCCGCCCGGCGCGCACCGGCTTGAGCAGGTAATCCACCGCAGCAAGCTCGAAGGCCCGCACCGCGTATTCGTCGTAGGCGGTGGTGAAGATCACCGCCGGCGGGTGCTCCAGCCGCCCCACGTGGCGGGCCAGCTCGATGCCGGCCATCACCGGCATCTGGATGTCGGTGAGGATCAGGTCGACCGGCTCCTTCTCGAGGATCGCCAGCGCCTCGACGCCATTGGCTGCCATCCCGGCGACGCGGGTCGGCTGGGTGTCGGCGATGTCGCCGAGCAGATCCTGGAGCCGCTCCCGGGCCGGCGCTTCGTCGTCGACGATCAGCACCGAAAGCGGGGCGAAAGCGTGGTCGGCCGGCTCGCTCATGGCGTACTCCGGAAAGGCAGGCGGATGCGCACGCGGAAGGCATCGGCATCCTGCTCGGTATCGAGGGTGGCTTCGAGGTCGTAGAAAAGCATCAGTCGTTCGCGGATGTTGTCCAGGGCCATGCGGTTGCCCGCGTGGTGGCTTTCGGCGTCGAGCAGCGGGTTGGCGATGGTGATGAACACCTCCGCCCCGCGCCGCGCGATGGTAATCGAAACAGGGCCCGGCGCCGCGCCGGGCTCGATGCCGTGATAGACGGCGTTCTCGATCAGCGGCTGGAGCAGCAGGGGTGGCACCAGCGCGGCGCCCGCCGAGGTGTCGCGCTGCCAATCCACCTGCAGGCGGTCGCCCAGGCGCAGGCGTTCGAGGTTGAGGTAGCGCTCGCACAGGGCGATTTCATCGGACAGGGGCACCAGCTCCCGGTTGTCCTGCATCAGCGCGCGGAACAGATCGGCGAGCTCCTCCAGCCCTTCCTCGGCCCGCCGCGGATCGCGCCGGAGCACGCCCAGCACGCCGTTCAGGCTGTTGAACAGGAAGTGCGGCCGGATGCGCGCGGTGAGCGCCAGCAGACGCGCTTCGGCCAGCACCGGCGCCAGCGCCGCGCCGCGCAGGTGAAAGTAGATGAGCACGATCGCCCCCACCACCAGCGACCACACCAGCGGCCGCGGCCCCTCGTCCACCTCGACCGGCGCCAGCAGGCTGCCGCTCAGCAGCGCAACGCCCGCCACCAGCAGCATCACCACCGCCACGCCGCCCGCGTAGGGCAGCCGAAGCAGCAGCGGCTTGAGCAGGAACAAGGCCGCCACCGAGAGAATCAGCGGAAACTCGACCCTCACCGCCATGTCGAGGAATTCGCCGAACAAGGCCTCGATCTGATCGTTGCGCACGAGCACCGCGGCCAGGCCAAGGGCATTGACCAGCACCACCGTGCGCAGCACGACGCCGAGGTTGCGAAAATCAGGCAGGCTCGCCGGATACCGGCTTCGACCGGCGGGGCGCGCTTTTTGCTTTATACTCATGAATCGAAATCCGGGCCAACAGCTTGAATCCACGGGATTCTCGCCGTAGATAGCCCCCCTTTATCGCAGAGAGCATTTTCAATTATGGCAGATCAATCCGTACCGCAGGACGGCGCCGCCAAGGCCTGGTCCGGTCGCTTCTCCGAACCCGTCTCCGAGCTCGTCAAGCGTTACACCGCCAGCGTCTTCTTCGACAACCGCATGGCTGCGCAGGATATCCGCGGCTCGATCGCCCACGCCACCATGCTGGCCCGCCAGGGCATCATCGGCGCCCAGGATCTGGCCGACATCGAACGCGGCATGGCCCAGATCGCCGGCGAGATCGAACGCGGCGAATTCAACTGGAACCTCGACGACGAGGACGTCCACCTCAACATCGAGAAGCGCCTCACCGCCCTTGTGGGTGACGCCGGCAAGCGCCTGCACACCGGCCGCAGCCGCAACGACCAGGTCGCCACCGACATCCGCCTGTGGCTGCGCGACGCCATCGACACCATCCTCGGCCTGATCCGCGAATTCCAGCTGGCCGTGCTTGATCTCGCCGAGCACCACGCCGACACCCCGCTGCCGGGCTTCACCCATCTGCAGGTTGCCCAGCCGGTCACCTTCGGCCACCACCTGATGGCCTACTACGAGATGACCCGTCGCGACGCCGAGCGCTTTGCCGACTGCCGCAAGCGCGTCAATCGCCTGCCGCTGGGTTCCGCCGCGCTCGCCGGCACCACCTACCCGATCGACCGCGAATACGTCGCCGAGCTGCTGGGCTTCGAAGAAGTCTGCTTCAACTCGCTGGACGCCGTCTCCGACCGCGACTTCGGCATCGAATTCTGCGCCGCAGTGTCGCTGCTCATGACCCACCTGTCGCGCCTGTCGGAAGAGCTCATCCTGTGGATGAGCCCGCGGGTCGGCTTCATCGACCTCGCCGACCGCTTCTGCACTGGCAGCTCGATCATGCCGCAAAAGAAGAACCCGGACGTCCCCGAGCTCGTCCGCGGCAAGACCGGCCGCGCCAACGGCAACCTGATCTCCCTGCTCACCCTGATGAAGGGCCAGCCCCTGGCTTACAACAAGGACAACCAGGAAGACAAGGAGCCGCTGTTCGACTCCGCCGACACCGCCATCGACACCCTGCGCATCTACGCCGACATGATGGGCAGCCGCGTTGATGCCGCCACCGGCGAGAAGGTCTTCAACGTCCGCGTGAAGCGCGAGGCGATGCAGGCCGCCCTCACCCAGGGTTACGCCACCGCCACCGACCTGGCCGACTACCTCGTCAAGAAGGGCCTGCCCTTCCGCGACGCCCACGAGGCCGTGGCGCTGGCCGTGCGCGCCGCCGACGCCAAGGGCGTCGACCTGCCCCAGATCCCGCTGGCCGAGCTGCAGGCCGCCATGGCCCACGTGCCCGGCGCGGTCGAACGTCTGGCCGACGACGTGTTCCAAGTACTGACGGTCGAAGGTTCGCTGGCCGCCCGCAACCACATCGGCGGCACCGCCCCGGCCCAGGTGCGCGCAGCCATCGCCCGCGCCCGGCAGCGGCTCGCCTGAGGAGGGAACGAGGCATGGAAAGGATCGGCAAATACGAGGTGCGGCGGCTGCTGGGCGCGGGGGCGACCAGCAACGTCTATCTCGGCTACGATCCTTTCGCCCAGCGGGAGGTGGCCATCAAGCAGCTTCACCCGGAGATGCTGCGGGTCACCGACCACACCACCCTCTACCACCACATGCTGCTCAACGAGGCCTCCCTCGCGGGCAAGCTGCAGCACCCCCACATCATCCAGATCCACGACGCGGTGATCGACGAGCGCGACGCCTACGTGGTGATGGAATACGTCCCCGGCGGCACCCTCGAAGCCTTCACCCAGCCCGACCACCTGCTGCCCTCCGAACGCCTCGTCGAGATCATCTTCAAGTGCACCCGCGCGCTCGACTATGCCTATCTGCACGGCGTCACCCACCGGGACATCAAGCCGGCCAACATCCTGCTCGTCTCGCCCGAGGGCCAGGACATCAAGATCTCCGATTTCGGCGCCGCGATCTTCACCGCCACCGAAACCACCCAGCTCACCACCCTCGGCTCGCCGGCCTACATGTCGCCCGAGCAGGTGCGCGAACAGCCCCTCGACCACCGCACCGACATCTATTCCCTTGGCGTGGTGATGTACCAGCTCCTCACCGGCCGCCTGCCCTTCGAGAGCAGCAGCAACGTGGGCCTGATCTACCAGATCGTCCACGAGACGCCGCCGCCCCCGTCGAGCATCCGCCCCGAGATCCCGCCCGAACTCGACGCCATCGTCTGCAAGGCCATGAGCCGCGACGTGGCCGGGCGCTACGCCACGTGGCTCGAGTTCTCCCACGACCTCGCCCAGGCTTACCGCAACCGCGGCCTCACCACCGCGCCCCACGAGATGCCCGACAGCGAGAAGTTCGAGCGCCTGCGCGCCTTCCGCTTCTTCCGCGAGTTCACCGACGTCGAGATCTGGGAGATCGTCCGCTTCGCCGAATGGCGGCAGTTCCCGCCCGACTCGGTGGTGATGAAGGAAGGCGAGCCCGGCAACTACTTCTGCTTCGTCGTCGAAGGCACCATGCGCATCGTCAAGAAGGGGCTCCTGCTCAACACCCTCAGCCCCGGCGACTGCTTCGGCGAAATGGCGCTCTTCGCGGCCGGGCGCGGCGCCCGCACCGCCTCGGTCGAAACCATCAGCGAGACGCGCATCCTGACCATCCGCGCCCCGGCCCTGCTGCGGGCCACCAGCCTGTGCCAGATGCACTTCTACAAGGGATTCCTCGAAGTCCTGGCGAGCCGCCTGTCCCTCGCCAACAGCCGCATCGCCAACGTCTGAACCCGCATCGTCGCGCCACCGGCGCGGCGGAACGGATTTTGTCGGCATTTTTTACACGCCCCCGCCGTTTTCCGCCCCCGATTTCGTCGTGCCTTTTTATACCCTTAAAAATCATGACCCTACTCCCCAAAGGGGGAAGCGGAATGAAACTTGCTTGACCTAATCCGACCAAAAAGCGGACCCACGTCACACTCGTGACTGGCGGGCCTGCATATACTGCAAATAAATCACGCCTGTCATGGCGCCAGTTGAACGAGGTTTAGGATGAATCTGGAACACCCCGAAAAATCTGCCGAGCAGCAAGCCAGCAACGACGGCCAGACGCCCAAGGCCAATCGCCGCAAGCTCATCCAGACCGGCCTGGCCGGCGCGCCGCTGCTGATGGCCCTGAAGAGCGTTCCCGCGCTGGCCGCCGAGTGCAAGCAGCCGTCCGGTTTTTCCGCGTCCGGCAACCTGAGCCAGAACGGCACCACCCCCTGCGCCCCGAAGATGAACGGCGTGACCTTCTGGCAGGCCTACGCGGCCGCCAACCCGCCGACCGTCGACGACCTCGACAACAAGACCTTCGGCAGCGTGTTCACCGCCTCCGCCGGTCGCACTGAAACCATCCGCGCCATCATCACCGGCTCCGACACCGCGGGTGACGCCCCCCTCGAACGGCAGATCGTCGCCGCCTGGCTCAGCGCCAAGGCCGGCAGCCCGCTGTTCACCGCAGCCCAGGCCATCGCCATGTGGAACGAAGGCGTGGTCGGCGGCTCCTGGCACCCGAACCCGAGCGTGCCCAGCGTCTCGTGGGGCAAGACCCAGGTCAAGCAGTACCTGGATTACGTCCTCAACGCCTGATCCTGCATCGAGTCTTGCTTTCGGCCGGCGCCCAGTACATCGCCTCTGAAACCCTGTTCGAGGGCCTGGCCGAAGTACGTTGGAAAGAAGTGGATGAAGGATGGGTCCGTTACGACCCATCCGCCGGCGAGACCCTTCTCCTCGCCCCGGTCACCCGTTTCGTGCTCGACCAGTTGGCCGTCCCCGGCCACAGCCTGAACGCCGACGACCTCGTCGCCGCCGTGCTGCGCGAAGAACCCGAAGCCGCCCCCGAAGCCTGTCGCGAATTCGTCGCCGTTGCCCTTGAGGCACTGCTCGGCGCGCGCCTCATCCGAGCCCAGTCGAGCCCCCGCCTTGAGAATCCGTGACCTGTCCCCCGCCGAGTTCCGCCAGCGGCTGACGGGCGACGGCATCCGGCTCGCCGCCGGGCCGTTCAACTGCCGCCTCCAGAGCGGCATCCCCGAGATCGCCGACGAGCTCGCCCGGCTTTACGCCCACCACCCGCTGGCCGACGCGTCGGATTTCACCGACTTCCACGTGGCCGTGCAGCCCGGCCACGGCGTGCGCCGCTGGATCAAGCCCCAGGCCCGCTTCGTGGTCGATGCCGTCGAGCCCTTCACGCCGCTTCCCCGCGCCCAGGCCCTGCCGATGCTCGAGTGGGGCCTCAACTGGTGCGTCACGGCCTACTGCCACCACATCCTGGTGATCCACGCCGCCGCCGTCGCCCGGGGCAACCGGGCAGCGATCCTGCCGGCGCCCCCGGGCTCGGGCAAGAGCACCCTGTGCGCCGCGCTGGTCAATCGGGGCTGGCGCCTGCTGTCGGATGAGCTCACCCTGATCCGCGTAGACACCGGCCAGATCATGGGCCTCGCCCGGCCGGTCAACCTCAAGAACGCCTCCATCGACATCATCCGCGCCTACGCGCCGGACGCCTTCCTCACCCAGCCGGTACGCGACACCACCAAGGGCACCGTGGCCCTGATGGCGCCCACCCGGGCCAGCGTCGAAGCCGTCGGCGAGTGGGCCGATCCCGCCTGGATGGTACTGCCCCGCTACCGCGCCGGCAGCGAGGCCGTGCTCGCCCCGATGGGCAGCGGCGCCGCCTTCATGCAGCTCGCCGACAACGCGATGAACTACCACGTGCTGGGCCCCCGGGGCTTCGACACCGTCGGCCGCATCATCGACAACTGCCGCAACTACAGCTTCGAATACAGCCGCCTCGACGACGCCATCGCGGTGTTCGACCGCCTCGCCGCGGAGGACGCCCGATGAACCTGCTCCTCCAGGCCTACCGTGATCCCCAGTCGGTCCGCCGGCTCGGCCCCTCGCAATGGGATCTGCTCGTCCGCCAGGCCCGCCACGCCAACCTGCTCGGCCGGCTCTACCTGCGCCTGCAGGCAGCCGGCGTCGAGGATGACATCCCCGAGCGCCCCCGCAACCACCTGCTGTCCGGCGCCCAGATGGCCGGCGAGCAGCGCCACGCGATCCGCCGCGAAGCCCGCTTCCTGCGCGAAGCCCTCGAACCGCTGGGCATCCCTGTCATCCTGCTGAAGGGCGCCGCCTACGTGGCCGGCGCGCTGCCCGCCGCCCAGGGCCGGCTGTTCTCGGACGTGGACATCCTGCTGCCCAAGGCGCGCCTGGCCGACGCCGAATCGGCGCTCCAGCTCAAGGGCTGGATCAGCAGCGCCACCGACGACTACGACCAGCGCTACTACCGCCGCTGGATGCACGAGCTGCCGGCGATGCGCCACGTCTTCCGCGGCTCGGCCCTCGACGTGCACCACACCATCCTGCCGCCCACCGCCCGCCTCAAGCCGGACGCCAAGCTGTTGATCGAAGCCGCGGTGCCGCTGCCCGACCTGCCCGGCGTGAGCACCCTGTCGCTGCCCGACCTGATCCTGCACAGCGCGTCCCACCTCTTCCACGAGGGCGAGCCGGACAACCTGCTGCGCGACCTCACCGACCTCGACCTGCTGCTGCGCCACCTGGCCCGCGACCCCGCCGCCTGGGATGTGCTGGTCCATCGGGCCGAACAACTCCAGCTTGCCGGCCCGCTGCGCCTCGCCCTGCGCTACTGCCACCGCATGCTCGACACCCCGCTGCCGGAGCGCGTCCAGGCCCGCACCCGCTGCCTGGAGGGCGGCATCCGCCAAAAGCTGCTCGACGCCATGTACGCCCGCGTGCTGCGCCCCCAGCACCCCAGCACCGCCGACGCCCTCACCCCGCTGGCCCGCCGCAGCCTGTACATCCGCGCCCACTGGCTGCGGATGCCGCCGCTGCTCCTGGCCTACCACCTGGCCCACAAGGCGGTTTTGCCCGCCAGGCAGGAAACCCACCCCCTCAGCACCGAGCAGGTCGCGCTGCCGGCAGACGTAAAAAAAGCGGCCTGAGCCGCTTTTTTTACTTGAGCGAAAACCCCGCTCAGGCGGCCAGCATCTGCTGGAGCTCGCCCGACTGGTACATCTCGCGCATGATGTCGGAGCCGCCGACAAACTCGCCGTTGATGTAGAGCTGCGGGATGGTCGGCCAGTTGGCGTATTCCTTGATGCCCTGGCGGATGCCTTCGTCGGCCAGCACGTCCACCGCAAAGATCTCCTTCGCGCCACAGGCCTGCAGGATCTGCACGGCGGTAGCGGAGAAGCCGCAGCGGGGCATGGAGGGCGAACCCTTCATGTACAGCACGACCGGGTGGGTTTTGACTTGTTCGTCGATGATTTGTTGGACGTCCATCGTGGTCTCGCAAAAATAGTTGAGCAATTCAGTCGGAAAAGTCTAGGCCCGACCGCCGGCCACGTCAAGGGCGGCGGCCAAGGGTGATGCGTTCGATCCCGGCCAGATCCCGCGCCGACGCCACCTCGGCAAAGCCGCCGGCCCGCAGCTGCTCGCGCACCGCTGGCGCCTGATCGTAGCCGTGCTCCAGCAACAGCCAGCCCCCAGGTTCAAGAAAGGCCGGCGCGGCCGTCACGATGCGCACGATGTCGTCGAGCCCCGCCGGGCCCGAAGCCAGCGCGCTGGCCGGCTCAAAGCGCACGTCGCCTTCGGCGAGATGCGGGTCGCCGTCGGCCACGTAGGGCGGATTGCTGACGATCACACCGAAGCGTTCACCTGCGGTCAGCGCGGCAAACCAGTCGCTTTCAACGAAACGCACCCGGGCGCCGAGGGCGTCGGCGTTGGCCCGCGCCACCGCCAGCGCGGCGGACGAAAAATCCACCGCCGTCACCTGGGCGGCGGACAGTTCGAGGGCCAGCGTGACGGCCAGGGCGCCGCTGCCGGTGCCGAGATCGAGGATCGTCGGCGCTGCGCCCACCGGCACGCGCTCGCGCACCAGATCGACGATGAGCTCGGTCTCGGGCCGGGGGATCAGCACTGCCGGGCCCACCTTGAAATCCCGCCCGTAGAACTCCCGCACGCCAAGCAGATAGGCCACCGGCTCGCCGGACTCGCGGCGCGCCAGCAGATCGGCAAAGCGCCCGGCCTGTTCGGGCGTGAGGGTGTCCTCGGGATACGCCGCGATGCGGGCGGCGGTCACGCCGAGGATCTCCCGCAGGAAGAGCCGCGCCTCGCCCGCGGGGATACGCCCGCGAGCGGCGGCCAGCGCCGCGCCGACGGTGGCCGGCAGATCAGCCATTCTCGTCGGCCAGCTGGGCGAGGAGTTCGGCCTGGTGCTCGGCGGTGAGGGCCGCGATCACCTCGCCCAGATCGCCCTGCATCACTGCATCGAGCTTGTAGAGGGTGAGGTTGATGCGGTGGTCGGTGAGCCGGCCCTGGGGATAGTTGTAGGTGCGGATGCGCTCGGAGCGGTCGCCGCTGCCCACGAGGCTCTTGCGGGTGGCGGCTTCCTTCGCCTGCTGCTCACGCACCTGGATGTCCTTGATCCGCGCCGCCAGCACGCGCAGGGCCGAGGCCTTGTTCTGGTGCTGGGAGCGGCCGTCTTGGCATTCGGCGACGATCCCGGTGGGGATGTGGGTGATGCGCACCGCCGAATCCGTCTTGTTGATGTGCTGGCCGCCGGCGCCGGATGCGCGGAAGGTGTCGATGCGGAGATCCGCGGGGTTGAGCTCCACATCGCCCACTTCGTCCGCCTCGGGCATCACCGCCACGGTGCAAGCCGAGGTGTGGATGCGGCCCTGGGTTTCGGTGGCCGGCACGCGCTGCACGCGATGGCCGCCGGATTCGAACTTGAGCTTGCTGTAGGCGCCGTTGCCGGCGATGCGGGCAATGACTTCCTTGTAGCCGCCCAGCTCGGAATCGCTGGCCGAGATGATCTCGACCCGCCAGCCCTGACCTTCGGCGTAGCGGGTGTACATGCGCAGCAGGTCGCCGGCGAACAGCGCGGCCTCGTCGCCGCCGGTGCCGGCGCGGATTTCGAGGAAGAGGTTGCGGTCGTCGTTGGGATCGCGGGGGAGCAGCGCGGTCTGCAACTCGGCGTCGATGCGGGCCTGGGCTTCCTGGGCGGCCTCGAGTTCGGCGGCGGCGAGCTCCTTCATCTCGGGGTCGGCGAGGAGCTCCTTCGCGGTGGCTTCGTCCTCCAGGGCCTGGCAGTAATCCCGGTACAGGCCTACCACCGGCGTGATCTCGGCGTGCTCGCGGGTGAGCTTGCGGTAGTTGTCCATGTCG